>Ga0209040_10000899_pt1 | contig 23170 bp, 21 predicted proteins | sample BogFormECP12_OM3_FD_188240 | JGI IMG/M metagenome (GOLD analysis project Ga0209040, IMG submission 188240) | Bog forest soil microbial communities from Calvert Island, British Columbia, Canada - ECP12_OM3 (SPAdes) (version 2) | ecosystem: Environmental > Aquatic > Freshwater > Wetlands > Bog ... | reverse complement strand
TCCGGTCGCCGCGGCGGTGGACATCCGTGAGACGTTCGGCCGCATGGCGATGAACGACGTGGAGACCGCCGCCCTCATCGTCGGTGGCCATAGCTTCGGTAAGACCCACGGGGCCGGCGACGGCGATCTGGTCGGTCCCGAACCGGAGGCCGCCCCGATCGAACAGCAGCTGCTGGGCTGGAAGAGCTCCTACGGCACAGGCAAGGGCAAGGACGCCATCACCAGCGGCCTGGAGGTGGTCTGGACCTCGACCCCGACCAAGTGGAGCAACGGGTTCCTGCAGAACCTCTACGGCTACGAGTGGGAGCTGACCAAGAGCCCCGCGGGAGCCTGGCAGTTCACGGCAAAGGATGGCGCCGGTGCGGGCACGATCCCCGATCCGTTCGGCGGACCGGGCCGCGCCCCGACCATGCTGGTCACCGATATCTCGTTGCGCGAGGATCCGATCTATCGCGAGATCACGCGGCGCTGGCTGGACCACCCCGAGGAGCTGTACGAGGCCTTCGCCAAGGCGTGGTACAAGTTGCTGCACCGCGACATGGGCCCGATCTCGCGCTACCTCGGGCCGTGGATTGCCGAGCCGCAGCTGTGGCAGGACCCGGTTCCTGCCGTGGATCACGCGTTGGTCGACGGGGAGGACATCGCGGCCCTGAAGAGCAAGGTGCTCGAGTCAGGCCTGTCCGTTCCCCAGTTGGTCAAGACGGCCTGGTCGGCGGCTGGAAGCTACCGCAACACCGACAAGCGCGGTGGCGCGAACGGCGGACGACTTCGCCTTGAGCCGCAAAAGAACTGGGAGGTCAACGAGCCCTCCGAGCTGGCCAAAGTGCTGCCCGTTCTCGAGCAGATCCAGCAGGACTTCAACGGCTCCGCCTCCGGCGGCAAGAAGATCTCGCTGGCCGACCTGATCGTGTTGGCCGGCTCTGCGGCGGTGGAGAAGGCGGCCAAAGACGCAGGGTACACCGTCACGGTGCCGTTCGCGCCCGGGCGTACCGACGCCTCGCAGGAGAACACCGATGTGGACTCGTTCGCACTGCTCGAACCGCGGGCCGACGGGTTCCGCAACTATGCGCGGGCGGGCGAGAAGGCTCCGCTGGAGCAGTTGCTGCTGGAGCGGGCCTACTTACTGGGTGTGACCGCTCCTGAGCTGACGGTGCTCATCGGCGGGCTGCGTGCCCTCGGCGCCAACCACGGCGGCAGCAAGCACGGCGTGTTGACCGACAAGCCCGGCGCGTTGACCAACGACTTCTTCGTCAACCTGGTCGACATGGGCACCGAGTGGAAGGCGTCGGGGACCGCGGAGAATGTCTACGAGGGCCACGATCGGGCCTCGGGCGCGCTCAAGTGGACGGCGACGGCGAGTGACCTTGTGTTCGGCTCGAACTCGGTGCTGCGCGCGTTGGCCGAGGTTTACGCACAAGATGACGCCAAGGGGAAGTTCGTGGAGGACTTCGTCGCGGCGTGGGTCAAGGTCATGAACAACGACCGCTTCGACCTGAAGTAACAGTCGGGCCTGGTCGTCACACGGTGCGACACCCGCCGCCGGCCGCTGGCTGGCGGGGGGGGTGTCGCTTGGCGGGAACGGTGCCAGTCCTGGCTAATCCTGCCACCATTCGTCGCGGGCTATCAGGACATCACGAAGTAGATCCGCGCGATCGGTGATGATGCCGTCCACGTCGATGTCGAATAGTGCAGACATCGCATCGGGGTCGTCGACCGTCCACGCGTGAATCTGACGTCCCGAGGCATGAACAGCCCGCACCAGTCCGGGCGTAATGATCGGCAGACCACCAAGCCGCGGCGGCAGTTGTACGCAGTCACTGTCGCGCAACATCCGCCCGGCGAAAGCGCGGCCGCCCGGCGTTCTGGCCGTGAGCAAGGCCAGGAACGAGCCCACGCCTGCCGAACTGGCGACTCGCTTGGACAGCAGACGTAACGCTCGCCGTCGCCGGCGATCGGAAAACGATGTGACCAGAACTCTGTCGTGCGCGTTCAACCGCTCAATGACGTCGACGGTCGGGCGGACGGCCGACGCCGCTTTGATATCGATGTTGACCCGTACGTCTGGTAGGGCGCTAAGGAGCTCATCCAGGGTGGAAACCGTCTCCCCTGCACCCAGGCGCGCTTTACCGACATCCCGCCAATACAACCGATCGACCGCGCCGGGCACTCCAGACTCGGGCCCGAGCCTGCGGTCGTGCAGGATCACTGCCACGCCGTCACGGGTGGCCCGAACGTCTGTCTCGATGTAACGAAACCCGAGCTTGGCCGCCTCGAGGAACGCCCCCATGCTGTTCATGGGCAGCCTGAAGGAGGTAAACCCCCTGTGCGCCATGGCAATCCGTCCGGTGCCTCGAAAAAACTCCAAGTTACCTACGTCGCCATCGCCCATCAGCCAAGTATCTCCGCCTGCACCGACCCGCGGCGACAGCGGCGGGATCGGTGGCAGATTCGTTGATTTCGTGAGGCGTTGATCTTGTCGTCGCCGACAATGACCGCGCGAGCCGGGTACGTAATGATGGTTTGTGATCGGAATCCGATAAAGGAGTTCCCAGTGGGCGGCGTCGATCTCAGCGCACAATTCGAGCAGATCCCCGACCGAGCGCAGGTCGCGTCGGACCAAGTCAGGGCCGCTAGTCAACGCAATCAGGATCAGGATCAGCTCAGGACTGCCGCCAGCAGCGCGCGAAATCGGGCCATCGCCGCGGCCGGCAGGCTGCAGGACAACGGAGCTGCGGGCGGGGCGTCGCCACACTGGCAAGACATTCGGGCAAAGTGGCAGGCACACGTTGCCGCGGTGCAGTCAGAACTGGATGAGGCCGGTAATGAGATCGAGGCCAGCTATGCGATCGCAGACGCCGACCTGGCGGAATCTTATGCGATGGATGCCATCGGTTTCGCCGCGGCCGCGATCGACGAAGCCGCAGCCGCCGCGCTCGACGCGATGTACTGCCGAACCCGCGCATCGCTGCTCAATCCCTGATCGAGCGGAAGTCAGTGGAGCGCTGGTGGTTCCCGGGCGCCGTCCCGGCCACCTCTGGTACACCTGACGCTGGCATGTTTCGCTCGTCGCTGTCGATCCCGACGGACGCACTGGTGTCACGAACCGAGGAATAAGGGGGAATGATGACACCGAAAATCTTGCCCGGGCAGCCCGACACGCTCGGGGCCACGCCCGACGCGCAGGGCACCAACTTCGCGGTGGCCTCGGGCGGTGACGAGGTAAGCCTCTGCCTGTTCGATGCCGACGGCACGGAGACGCAGTTGGTGTTTCCGGACCGCGACGGCGACGTCTGGCACGGCTTCGTGCCCGGGGTCGGGCCGGCACAGGCCTACGGATTTCGGGTCAGCGGTCCGTTTGATCCCATGCGCGGGCTGCGTTACAACCCCGCGAAGCTGCTTCTGGACCCCTATGCACGCTCAGTCAGGGGCGAGGTGCAGTACGGCCCGGAGGTCCTCGGTCACTCGCTGGACAACCCGTTGACGCCAAGCCTTTTGGATTCGGCCAACCATGTCCCGCGCAGCCTGGTGTCTGCCGTCGCGCCGCCCATCGCCGTCCCCAAACCGCGACATGCGCTTGCCGACACCATCCTCTACGAGGTTCACGTTCGCGGATTCACCGCGACCCATCCGGGTGTGCCGAAAGAGCTGCGCGGTACGTACGCGGGCCTTGCTCATGAGGCCGCGCTGCAGCACTTGGTCGACCTCGGCGTGACAGCGGTGGAATTGTTGCCCGTCCACCGCAGCGTGCCCGAGCAATTCCTCATCGAGCGGGGTCTGACCAACTACTGGGGATACAACACGATCGGATTCTTTGCCCCGCACGCGGAGTACTCCGCCGCGGCACGGGCGGGGCAACCCGGTGACGAGGTCGCAGAATTCCGCGCGATGGTCGACGCCCTGCACGCCGCCGGCCTGGAAGTAATCCTCGATGTGGTTTTCAACCACACAGCCGAGGGCGGACCCGGCGGACCGACCCTGTGCTTCCGCGGGCTCTACAACCCCGCGTACTACCGCCTTGATCCGGCCAACGCGAGCTACTACTTCGACACGACAGGGACCGGCAATTCGTTGAACACCGACCATCCCACGACGCTGCGGTTGATCATGGACTCGCTCCGTTATTGGTTGTCGCAGATGGGCGTCGACGGTTTTCGTTTCGATCTGGCACCCACCTTGGGCCGCGAGGACGGCAGTTTTGACCCGTTGTCCGCCTTCTTCGATCTCGTGGCTCAGGACCCGGTGGTTTCGCAGGCAAAACTGATCGCCGAACCGTGGGATGTCGGCCAGATGGACAGTTATGAGGTCGGCCGGTTTCCCCCGCTCTGGAGCGAATGGAACGGCCGGTTTCGCGACACCGTCCGCGACTGGTGGCGTAGTCAAGACGGGCGCCTCGCGGAGTTCGCATCCCGGCTGTGCGGATCGTCGGACATCTACGGCGATCGTGCGGAAGGCCGCCGCCCAAGCGCTTCGGTCAACTTCGTCACCGTGCACGACGGGTTCACGCTGAACGACCTTGTCTCCTACGACCAGAAGCACAACGAGGCGAACGGTGAAAACAACCGCGACGGTACGGATGACAACCGGTCGTGGAACTGCGGAGTCGAGGGGCCGACGGCTGATCAGGACGTGCTGGCGCTTCGAGCACGCCAGAGGCGTGCGTTGTTGCTGACTCTGTTGCTGTCCGGCGGCGTCCCGATGCTTCTGGGTGGCGACGAGCTGGGCCGCACGCAGCGCGGAAACAACAATGCTTATTGCCAGGACAACGAGATCACCTGGTTTGACTGGTCCGCGGTCGACGATGCGCTCCTCGGGTTCACCACCGACCTGATCGCGCTGCGCCGCCGACACCCGGTGTTCCGCAGGCGCCGCTTCCTCACCGGGGCCGCCGCCGCGGACTTGCGCTGGTTCACGCCCTCGGGCGCCGATATGACGCCCGAGGACTGGGCGGATCCCATTGCGCGCAGCATTGCGTTCTTCATCGATGGCTCAACGGATCCCGACGTCGACCCCGAAGGCGCGCCCCTGATCGACGATGACTTTCTCGTGTTCGTCAACGCTTGGTGGGAGCCGTTGACGTTCTCTGTGCCCGGCAGTTTTGCGTTACACAACTGGGAGATCGTGTGCGATTCGTTCGACCCCAAACGAAACGGACCAGCGCGACAACAGATTGAGGTCGGGCCGCGGTCGGCGGTAGTGATGCGATCCGGCGGTTAGCCGATGATCGAGTCCTGTGGGTGAACTAGGTAACGCGCATACAACTATGTCGCGAAAGTGCGGGCACCGTGCTCGAGTGGCAGGCGCAGCGCATTCACGAGATAGCTTACGGTCCTGTAGGTTCCAGCAAGCATGAGTAGCTCGAGGATGGCCTCGTCGCTGTGGTACGCGCTCAACTGTGCCCATAGGTCGTCGTCGACCGTGCAGCTGGACTGCAGACTGTCGCAGAGTCGGATCAGGACGCGATCGGCGTCATCCCAGCACGGATCCTCTGGCCGTCCGGTTGTCAGCGATGCGATCTGCTCTTCGCCCAGGCCGGCCTTGGCCGCGAAGGTGCTGACGTGCACTCCCCACTCGTATTCGGCGCCGCAGGCCGCGGTGACCCGGTCGATGACGACCTCGCGCTGACGGATCGTCAGGTGCCCCCGGTCGAGCAGGCCAGAGTTGAAGAACTTGAAGAACAACCGGCGGTCGCGGGCCAACGTGGTGAACAGCACCAGCGGAGGGTTGCCACGCATGATCGTGTCGATGGCCTGCTGGATCTCGCCGGGCAAGGGCGGCGTAGCGGGCGCGATGCGCGCGCTATCGTTTTTGTAGCGTTCCATGCTGGCACTCTACGCGCCGATGCTACAAAATGTGAAGCGTGCCAGCCCCCAAGATCGGCGCGAAAGTACGAGGATCGACCTCTGGGCGGCCAATCATGGTCGCCCTCGATACCCTGGGCCGGCGCGGCGCACTGCGCCTCCTGTGGGAATTGCGCGGCGATCCGTTGACCTTTCGCGCTCTTCAGGCGGCATCCGACATGAATCCCGGCTCGCTCAATACCCGCCTCAAGGAACTGCGAGCGCTGCACATCGTGGACCACTCCGACGGTGGCTATCACCTAACCAACTACGGACAATCCCTGATGGCCGCCCTGAAACCCCTCCAAGCCTGGGCCGACGACTGGGCCCAGGATGCGGACGCTTAAGGTGTTGGACTCGCGCGCACGTTGCATCGATTAGATGATCGAACTATAGTCTGGACACGTGTCCAGTTTGCTGTCACGGTCTTCGCTAGTTCGTTTATCGCGATGGATTTGAGGCAATTCTTCCGCGGTCATTCACCTGCGGAAACGAGCTGAGTATGCGGATAGCCCTGCTGTCCTACCGTGGTAAGACTCATTGCGGTGGACAGGGCGTCTACGTGCGCCACCTGAGCCGCGGTCTGGTGGAACTCGGCCATGACGTCGAGGTGTTTTCCGGTCAGCCGTATCCGGAGCTGCTCGATCCGCGGGTGCGGTTGACCGAGGTGCCCAGTCTTGATCTGTACCGCGAACCCGACCCGTTCCGGGTGCCGTGGCCGAGCGAGATTCGCGACTCGATCGACCTGTTGGAACTCGCCACCATGTGGACCGCCGGCTTTCCCGAACCACGGACATTCACGCTGCGCGTCGCCCGACTCCTGGCCGAGCGGTTGGCCGATTTCGACGTCGTCCACGACAACCAGAGCCTAGGAACCGGCCTGCTCACGATCGCTGGCACCGGGCTTCCGGTGGTGGCCACCGTGCACCACCCCATCACCCGTGATCGAGTGCTCGACCTGGCCGCCGCACGATGGTGGCGAAAACCCTTGGTGCACCGCTGGTATGGATTTTCCAATATGCAGAAGCGAGTGGCGCGCCGGATCCCGGACCTGTTGACCGTTTCGTCGTCATCAGCCGCGGACATCGTGACCGACTTCGGTGTTTCCCCTGATCAACTACAAGTAGTGCCGCTGGGTGTGAACACCGACCTATTCAAGCCGGCATCGCGGCCACGACAGCCGGGCCGGGTCATCGCGATCGCCAGCGCCGACACCCCGCTCAAGGGTGTCAGCACCCTGCTTCACGCGGTCGCCAGGCTACGCACGAACCGGGATCTCGAATTGCGGCTTGTCGCGAAGGTCGAACCAAACGGTCCCACCCACAAACTCATCGCCGAATTGGGGATCTCCGATATCGTGCACATCACCAGCGGCCTTTCGGATGCCGAGCTGGCCGCCTTGTTCGCATCGGCCGAAGTTGCCTGCATTCCGTCGCTCTACGAAGGGTTTTCGTTACCCGCGGTAGAAGCTATGGCAAGCGGTACCCCGATCGTCGCCAGTCGGGTTGGCGCACTGCCCGAAGTCCTCGGGACCGACGGTGCCTGCGCCGAACTGGTGACGGCCGCCGACGTCGATGCCCTGACTTGTGCCCTCGGCAAGCTTCTCGACTCACCGAAAAAACGCCGCAGTCTGGGGATGGCGGGCCGAGCACGCGCAATCAACGTGTTCAGCTGGGATGCCGTGGCCGCTCAAACCGTGCATGTCTATCAGCGGGCGATCGCACGCGGCGCAACCAATCAAGGCGAAACACAATGCTGACAGTCGATTTCGACCGGCTGGGCATCGGGCCGTCTACCTCGGTCATCGACGTGGGTTGCGGAGCGGGCCGGCACGCGTTCGAGGCGTATCGGCGCGGTGCCGACGTCGTCGCCTTCGACCGGGCTGAGTCCGAACTGCGTTCCGTCGACACCATTCTGCGTGCGATGGCTGAGACCGGCGAGGCGCCGGCCGACGCGTCCGCGAAAGTGGTTCTTGGTGACGCGCTTAGCTTGCCGTACGCCGAGGAGACATTCGATTGCGTCATCGCGTCCGAAATCCTGGAACACGTGCCAGAAGACGACGCCGCCATCGCCGAACTGGTCAGGGTGCTCAGAGTCGGTGGCACACTGGCGGTCACCGTGCCGCGTTGGCTCCCTGAGCAGGTTTGCTGGCTACTCTCCGATGAATACCACGGCAACGAGGGCGGCCATGTGCGCGTCTACCGAGCCAGCGATTTGCGTGACAAGATCGCCAGCCGCGGCATGGAATTGACGCATTGCCATCACGCCCACGCACTGCATTCACCGTTCTGGTGGCTGAAATGCGCTGTCGGCGTCTCGAATGCCGACCATCCCGCTGTGGCCGCGTACCACAAACTTCTGGTGTGGGACCTGATGCACCGGCCGAAGATAACGCAGATGGCCGAGTCACTTCTCAACCCGCTCATGGGCAAGAGTGTGGCGATGTATTTCAGCAAGCTGCCGGCGGCAGAAAGCCAAGCGACACTGGGATATTCAGTTGCATCGGTTTAATCCACCGGCGGTTCCTGGAGTCGTTACCCCGGAGCAATGTCGGCAGACCGCACTGTCCATCGCCGCTGTGCAGGAATCATCGGGTGCCATTCCATGGTTCGCGGGAGGCCACATCGATCCGTGGGATCACGTGGAATGTGCAATGGCGCTCACCGCGGCCGGACTGCTAAAGCCGGCACGGGCCGCGTTCGACTGGAGCCGTCGCACGCAGCGGCCCGACGGCTCCTGGCCCATCCAGATACGCGCGGGGACAGTCGAAGATGCCAACAGCGACAGCAACTTCTGCGCCTACATCGCGACCGGTGTGTGGCACCACGTGCTGGTCACCGGCGACGCCTCATTCGCTGCGGCGATGTGGCCCATGGTGTACAAGGCGATCGATTTCGTTCTCGACTTACAGGTCGGTTACGGCGAGATTTGTTGGGCCCGAAGCGAAGCCGGACTTGTGCCCGAAGCGCTGCTGACCGGATGCGCCAGCGTGTTTCACAGCATCCGGTGCGCGCTGGCGCTCGCCGCCTTCGTCGGGGAATCGCAGCCGGAATGGGAGCTGGCGCTGGGACGATTGGGCCACGCGCTCGTTGCGCACCCGGAAGTGTTCACCGAAAAGAACCGTTACTCGATGGACTGGTACTACCCGATCCTTGGTAGTGCGCTGCGGGGCCCGGCGGCGGCTGCGCGAATTAAGCAGCGCTGGAATGACTTTGTGGTCGCTGGGCTTGGCATCCGCTGCGTCCACGACCGGCCCTGGGTGACCGGCGCCGAAACGTGCGAACTGGTAATGGCGCTGGATGCCATCGGTCACCGGTCAGCCGCGCATCGGCAATTTGCCGCGATGCAGCACTTGCGCGATGAAGACGGCTCTTATTGGACGGGTTTGGTGTTCGCCGACGGGAAACGGTGGCCCGAGGAACGCACCACCTGGACTGGGGCGGCGATGATCCTGGCGGCCGACGCACTGTCGGACACGACCGCTGGAGCCGGCATCTTCCGGGGCGACGAGCTGCCGACGGGCCTGCAGAGCGACTTCGAGTGCGAATGCGTTATAAGCGGGCCTGGCCGGTGACTGGAATCTTCTCCCCGACCTGGCCGCCGATACGTTCGAGAACCCGTAGCGACCCGGTGGCCGAAACCGCCCTGAACTGACCGGAATTGATTGCACGGCAATAGATGTAATACGGGGGCCGGCCGCCGTCCTTGGGGTCTGGGAACACGTCATGAATGACGAGCGCCCCGCCGATTGTCACCCACTTCGCCCACCCGTCGAAGTCCTGTGTAGCGGCGGTCCCGGAGTGGCCGCCGTCGATGAACAGCAATTGCAGCGGCGACCGCCACGCCTTGGCCACAATCGGGGATTTGCCCACGACGGCGACGACATGGTCGTCCAGTCCTGCGGCGTCTAACGTGCGACGAAACGTCGGCAGCGTGTCGAACAGTCCGGTGACCTCATCGACCAACGAGGCATCGTGGTATTCCCAGCCGGGCTGGTGTTCCTCGGAGCCATGGTGGTGGTCGATCGTGTAGAGCACGCTGGCGGTTTGTTGCGCCGCCGCGCCGAGCAACAGCGTGGATTTGCCGCAGTAGGTGCCGATCTCGACACCGACGCCGCCGTCAAGAAAGTGCAGGGCGGCGTCGTAGAGCGCGTGCCCCTCGTCGCTCGGCATGAAACCCCGCACCTGCTCAGCCAGTGCGAACAAACGTTCGGTTGACCTGGCGTCTGCGCGGCTCATGAGCCGAACATATCGTGACCGGCTGGCGCTTCATGTAGTGAGGCCAGCCACAAATTACCCGCGGGTAACCTACGAAGGCGTAAGTTGCATACCATGAGCGAGTTGACCTATGTCGATCTGCACGGGGACCGGATCGCCTATCGAGATGCAGGCCACGGTCCAGCCCTGTTGCTGATCCATGGGATGGCCGGCAGTTCGGCCACCTGGCAGGCAATCATTCCGCAGCTGTCCAAGAAATACCGCGTCATCGCGCCGGACCTGCTCGGCCATGGCATGTCCGCGAAACCGCGTGGGGACTACTCGCTGGGCGCGTTCGCGGTCTTTCTGCGCGATCTCCTTGACGAACTCGGTGTGCACCGGGCAACGGTTATCGGGCAGTCGCTCGGCGGCGGTATCGCGATGCAGTTCGCCTACCAGCACCGGGACTACTGCGAGCGGCTGGCCCTGATCGGCAGCGGCGGCCTGGGCCCCGACCTCAGTCCAATGCTGCGGATCCTGTCGGCCCCCGGCGCCGAGTTCGTACTTCCGATGGTCGCGCCACAACCGGTGCTGAACCTGGGCAACAAGCTGGGTTCGTGGTTGACCTCGGCCGGGATCCAGTCGCCGCGCGCCGGTCAGATGTGGCAGGCGTACTGCTCGCTGTCGGATTCAGAAGGCCGCCAGGCGTTCTTGCGCACACTGCGCTCGGTTGTGGACTACCGCGGTCAGGCCGTCAGCGCGCTGAACAAGCTTCACCTCACCGCCGGTCTACCCATCGTGCTGATCTGGGGAGATCACGACCGGATCATTCCCGTCTCGCACGCGTACGCCGCACACGACGTGCTGACGGGCAGTCGCCTTGAAGTGCTCGAGGGTGTCGGCCACTTCCCTCACGTGGAGGCGCCGATGGCGGTGGCGGATATCCTCGAAAACTTCATCGCCTCAACAACACCCCAGACAAATCCTGATGCCTACAGCGGAGACCTTGTCAGACTGTCGAGGTCGTAGGTCCTATTCGCTGGCTCGTTGAGTGTTGCCGCGCGGCGAGACTATTGATACGCCGACGCTCCCTGAATGCATGTCAGTGCGGCGTGCAGCCCGCGTCGCGCATTCGCTGGTCCGGACGTGAATTCTCGTCGCCACCGCTAGTGTGAAACGGGTTGGGTCGTGTAGAAGGGTCTGGTGGAGGACCCGCCCCCCGGATTTTTCGATCCGTCGGTGTTGCGCGAAGCGATGGCCCGGCGGTTGCATCGCCGAGCGGAGGCCGACGGCCAGATCACATTGCCGGCCGTTCCGAGCATGGTCGACGAATACGTCACGATGTGTAAAAACATTTTTGCCGGCATGGGCGTTCAGTACACGGCCGAACAATCCGCTCAGCTCAAGACGGTGCTGGAGGGCGAGTTAACAAAGGCCTACAGGACCTCCCCGAGGTCGGTCGTCGTCATCTCGTTTAACGCTCCTTTCGGCACGAACCTCAACTATCGCGTCAAAGCGGATTGGTTGACGATCGAGGCCGATTACGACCGCTGGGTTGCCATCCGCCCGCAGCCACTGTTCGGCACCGAACCTGACGCGCGTGTGTGGGCGCTGGCCGGCGAAGCAGCCGATCCCCGTACCCATCGGGTGCTCGACATTGGCGCAGGAACTGGGCGCAACGCCCTGGCCCTGGCCCGGCGCGGTCACCCGGTAGACGCGGTCGAGATGGCCCCGAAGTTCGCCGACATCATTCGTTCGGAGGCGGAACGGGATTCACTCGACGTGCGTGTCATACAGAGCGATGTCTTCAGCGCCGTAGAAGGTGTCCACGCGCAGTATCAGCTGATCGTGGTCTCCGAGGTGGTGCCCGACTTCCGGACGACGCGCGAGCTGCGCGGACTGTTCGAGCTCGCCGTGGATTGCCTGGCTCCAGGCGGACGCTTGGTGCTCAACACCTTCTTGGCGCGGCCGGGCTATGCCCTCGACAACGCTGCACGGGAACTCGGGCAGCAGTCTCACAGCATGATCTTCACCCGGGACGAGGTTACGAGTGCGGCGGCCGAGCTACCTCTGGAGCTGATTGCCGACGACCCCGCCTACGAGTACGAGAAAACCCACTTGCCCGGAGGGGCTTGGCCGCCCACAGGCTGGTTCGAAGGGTGGGCCAGTGGCCTCGACGTGTTCGATGTCGAGCGCGCGGAATCCCCGATCGAGTTGCGTTGGCTCGTCTATCAGAAGACAGGTTGACGCGGTCCGCCAGAAACCGAGAAGATCATCGAGCGAAATCCCATTGCCCGAAATCGGGTGCGAGGACCTCGTCCACATCCACGCTGACGCCGCCCAGGAGGGGGCCGTTGACGACTTCCTGATAAAGCACCGCGGCGGGCTCGCGCTCGCCATTTGACCACGACTTCGTCTGCCATGCCCACTGGAACCCCGCTGTGGTTGAGTGCCCGATTACGCCGTCTTTGATCGCCCACCCACAAGCGTTGGAGTGCCCATAGATGCCGGTGCGCGCCACGCCCAGTACCGAGTTAATTCCTCGAAACCACTCGACGGCAAGGCTATTCCATGTGTTGAGGTCGATATTGTCGTCAACACTGAAGAAAATCGGGGCCGAGGCCCCACCTCCGGCGGCATTGTGCAGCCCCAGAGCTGTCTGAGCGTCTGCCGCGCCGCCGTCGTGCCCGCGGGTGTAATCCGACGGCGTCGGCCAACCGGGCTTGCCGTACTGGAAGTTGCTGACGATGTGAAGACCCGCGGCGCGCAGTGCGTCCGCGTATTCGCGGGTGATGGGCTTTGCCTCGAAATTCGCGCCCGGTCGCGACTCGGACACGTAGTTCACCACCCCGTCATAGCCTGCCGATTTGATCTGATCCGGCGGGATCCTCCGCTCGGCAAAATCGATCAGCCGCATGTTGGCGGCTGACGCTTTCTGCACGTACGGTGTCGCGGCCAGCGCACCCAGGCTCAGTACAACCGGCGACAGCGCGTATTTAAAGACGTCGCGTCTTGAGACAGACCGCGCCGATGCGGGATTGGCGTCCCGGTGCTCAGATGTTTGCACGATCTTGGAGACTAACTCCCCCGTCATGTCGTCATTTCGGCTGCCGCCACTCGGTGATTCTGCGGCCCACCGAATCGGCGACGTTTGTGGCCGCCCGCCCGACCCCGTCGACGATGCCGCCGAGACCGTCGCGGATGCCTTTGATCAGCGGGTCGTCGGACTGGTCGAAGCCGTCCCTGTAGTGCCTGGCGGCCGCGCCGAGGTCGTCGGACAAGGTGGCTTTGTCGTCGTCGGCGCGGCGCGGGTAGTCGCCGGCCATCACCTTTCCGTAGCCGCCGATGTCCACCCAATTGGTCAGCGCGGCGGCCCGCAACACCGAGAACGGATGTGTCTGCAGCTCCAGATTGAGCAACTTGAGCACCCCGTCGCGCATGTCGCCGGTTCGTTCGTATTCCCGGGCCTGCGCCAGGAAGGCCTCCGAGTCGAGCTTGTCCAGCCGACTTCCGCCGGCGAGCTTCATCTCCACCCTGATCGCGGTGTCCAAATCCTGACTGCAGAGCAGGCCCGCGCGGTCCCCGGACAGCTCCGCTTTGCGCTGCCATTCCAGCAGAGCCGCAACGAGCGCACGCAATGCCCAGCCACCGACCGGCACGACGCCGAATGACCTCGCCAACCGCATCAGATGCATCATCATCGTGCGGTACACCGCGTGACCGGTCAGCGCGTGGCCGAGCTCGTGGCCCACCACAAATCGCAACTCTTCGTGCGTCATCAGGTCGTACAGCCCCGAGCTGATCACGATGAATGGCTTGTCCATCCCGATCGTGAAAGCGTCGGTGGTCGCTGACTGCATAACGTAGAGCTCAGGTTTCGCCGGCGCGTCCAGGACGTCCACGCACTCGTCGAGCAGCGTGTCGAGGTCGGAGAACTGGCGCGGTCCGACACGTGCCGCACCGGCCAGGTACAGCAGCCGATGTTGGCGCTCCCGCAGCATCCCGGACGTCAGCTTCAGGATCTGATCGAAGCCCTTGAGCCGGCGCAGCGCGGAAAGTGCGGTTCGATCAGCGGGGTGCTCCCACGCGCGTGAGCTGATTCCCGGAAACGTGATGCGTGTTGTGGCGGGTATCTGCGACATGGTGCGCTCCCCTCGGTCCTACGGGTATCCAGAATACGGGCCTTGTCGCAGGCCATCCTTCACAGAGTCGCGACGACAAGGACCTTCCAATAGAGCGCGCGTTTGTCGGCCCGCCGCGATGTCCAATTTTCGCGTGTAGTTCTCGCGTAGTGTCCCGCCCATGATTCCCGTGGAGATTGCCGATCTCACGGCCGAGTTCTTCACTTACGCGCTTAACCATGACGTCGAGTGCGCCGAGCTCGTCGGACAAAACTCGGGCACGACCGGCCGGGCACGATTCCGTCTCGCCGGCGACCCTGCGCTTCCCGCGTCCGTGTTCGTCAAGCTTGCGCCCTTCGACGAGCGCCAGCGCGAGTTCGTAACTGCTGTGGGTATGGGCGTCGCCGAGGCACGCTTCTACCGCGACCTCGCGCACGAAGTACCGGTGCGCGTCCCGCACGCGTACCACTCCGACACCGACGGCGAGCGCTACGTGATGCTGCTCGAAGACCTGGAAGCCGGCGGCTGCCGCTTCCCAAGTCCCAAGGATCCCGACATCGAGCTCCGCGGCCGCGACATCGTCGAGCAGCTCGCCGCCCTCCACGCGCGGTACTGGGACTCACCCCGGTTCGAGGACTCCGACGATTTGGGCTGGCTCGCGCCGAGAGGCACAGGCAACATCGACGGCGACTCCGCATTTGTGTTCGTCAAGATGGCGCTCGACAACCTCGGTGCCCAATTTGATGCGCCTTTCCACCGGATCGCCGACTTCTACCTTGCGCACGTGCCCGCGATCATCGAGCTGTGGAACTCCGGACCGCACACGCTCGTACACGGCGATCCGCACCTGGGCAACCTGTTCGTCGCCGTGCTCAACGGTGACCGCACGGGCTTCCTCGACTGGGCCGTGCTCGGCTGCTCACCCGGGCTGCGCGACGTCGCCTACGTGATGTGCAATTCAATCCCCCGGCAAGTGCGCGCCGCCACGCAGCGCGAGTGGCTACGGCGCTATTGTGGCCTGCTCGACGAGAATGGCGTGACGCTGGGCGAAGACGACGCGTGGCAGCAATACCGGCTTTTCGCCGTCTACTCGTGGGTCTCGGCCACCTCCACCGCGGGTATGGCCTCGAAGTGGCAGCCGCTCCACATCGGCCTGGCCGGCACCCAACGCGCGACCGAAGCCTGCCAACAGCTCCAATCCATTGAGCTGCTGCAAGAACTGCTCGCCTGAGATAACACTCCCCGCCTCTGCGCGAGCAGACGCAGAATCGCATTGCGCGACGTCTTGAGATGCGATTCTGCGTCTTCTCGGCATGTGTCGCAACCAATGCCGCGTCCGGTACGGTGCGCTCATGCCTGATCGAAACCGCCGCTTCCTCCTCCGCGAACGCCCCACCGGACGCATCGGCCCGGACACCTTCGAACTCAGCGAACAGGCGGTACCCGAGATCGGCGACGGCGAGGCACTCGTGCGCGTCGACTGGATTTCGCTCGACCCAACCAACCGCGCGTGGATCAACGACACACCGACGTACCTGCCGCCCGTCGGCATCGGCGAGGTCATGCGCGGGGGCGGGCTCGGCGAGGTGGTCGCGTCGAAGAATCCGAACTATGCGGTCGGCCAGATTGTGCAGGGGCTCGTCGGCTGGCAGGAGTACGCGGTCGCCTCGGACACGATGCTGTTGTTCCCGGTCGACGTCGCCGAGGGTGTCTCGCCGACCGCCTATATGGGCGCGCTTGGGATGACCGGGCTCACCGCGTGGGTCGGGATCCGTGACATCGGCAAGCCGCAGCCGGGCGAGACGGTCGTCGTCTCGGCCGCGGCCGGCGCGGTCGGTTCGGTCGCCGGCCAACTCGCCAAGGCCGATGGCGCACGCGTCGTCGGGATCGCCGGTGGCCCGGAGAAGTGTGCGTTGCTGACCGAGCAGCTCGGCTTCGACGCGGCCGTCGACCACCGCGCCGACGACTGGGCCGGCCAGCTCGCTGCGGCGACGCCCAATGGCATCGACGTCGACTTCGAGAACGTAGGCGGCGACATCATGGACGCGATCTTCGCGCGGCTCAATGTGCGCGCACGCGTCGCGCTCTGCGGCCTGATCTCCGGCTACAACTCAGCCGACCCACCGCCCGGACCGCGCGCGTTCGGGAACCTGCTGATCCAGCGTGCGACACTGCAGGGCTTCATCGTCCTCGACCACTTCGGCCGCGCGCCCGAGGCGGCCCGTGAGATCGCCGGCCTGATCGCCGAGGGCAAGCTCACCCCACTCGAAACCGTCGTCGAGGGCTTCGAGCAGCTACCGACGGCGATCAACATGCTGTTCGACGGCAAGAACGTCGGCAAGCTCGTCGTCAAGACTTCCGGTTAGGCCTGGCTAGGCGGAGTCGTACGCCTCGTACGTAACCTGGTACCAGTGGCGGACCGGCTTATGGGTCTTGTCAGCTTGCCCTGTGTCCGTCGCGCTCAGCACGTTGACGTCGGTTACGTCGGGATTATGCGCCTCGATATAGCGCTCCAACTCGCGGACAAGCGCGCTATGCGGCTGAGCTGGGTTGGCGAGCGCCTTCGCTGTATGTGTTCGCGCCACACAACGAATTATGCCGAGCTCTGCGCACCCAGGCATCATGATGGCGCTGTTAAGCCAGTTGCTTGTTTCCGTTCAATGAAAGCGCCGCAGCAGAAGACTGCTCCGCAGGAGTTGCAGCGGCTCAATAAATTTCAGTGCACCGACACCTACGGCGTTGCAGAGAGCGTGCTTGGCCAGGAAGTTACGCTGGACGCGGCGAGCGATCATCAACACGATCAGGCTAATCGCGACCCTGCCCAGCGCCGACCGGAATGTCCGTTTCTTCCAGGTCGAAGGTGTCGAGCCCGCGCGGCGCCCGAGGTGATAGCCGATGCACAGTGCTGTTACTACTACACAGATAACCGCGGTCGGCGTCATGAAGATGAGCGTCCTTTGCCGCGGTCGCAGGCAGGTCACAGGCCAGCTACACCTCGGCCAACAAGCCGGCGTGATGCGGCGCCCTAATAGGGTTTGTAAGTGTCGGTTCCCCACATTGTTTTGATCACCTTGGCGGGCTTCGGCGCTGGCGCGATCAATGCGCTCGTCGGATCTGGAACCCTGATCACCTTCCCGACGCTTGTCGCTCTTGGCTATCCGCCGGTCACGTCCACCATGTCGAACGCGATCGGTCTGGTGGCGGGCAGTGCGTCGGGCACCTGGGGCTATCGCGCCGAGCTCGGTGGTCAATGGGATCGTTTGCGGTGGCAGATCCCGGCGTCGCTGACCGGAGCTGTGCTGGGCGCCTTCCTGCTCCTGCACCTGCCCGAGAAGGTGTTCGCAGAAATCGTGCCGGTGCTGTTGGTGCTGGCTTTGGTGCTGGTGGTGACCGGGCCGCGGATTCAGTCGTGGGCGCGCCGGCGGGCGGAGGAGGCGGGGCGCTCCGCCGAGCAGATCACACCGGCGCGGATGGCCGTGTTGGTGATCGGTACGTTCGCCGTCGGCGTCTACGGCGGATACTTCACCGCCGCGCAGGGCATACTGCTGGTCGGCATCATAGGGGCATTGCTGCCGGAGTCGGTGCAACGCATGAACGCAGCGAAGAACCTCCTCACGCTGCTGGTGAATGTGGTTGCCGCGGTTGGCTATACGTTGGTGGCCTTCGATCGGATCAGCTGGCCGGTGGCCGGGCTGATCGCGGCGGGTTCGCTGGTCGGGGGGTCCTTGGGAGCGCGCTACGGACGTCGGCTGTCGCCGAATGCGCTGCGCGCGACGATCGTGGTGGTCGGCCTGATCGGGCTTTATCGGCTGCTCATGGTGTAGGTGCCGGGTGGTGATCGCCGGCATGCGTGTGCCGCCAAGGCCGCCCGTATGGCCGCGATCGCAAATTCGTGCTGATGAGTCTTGGGGTTGGTTGCGGGGACATTCTTGACGCAACCAGCGGCCGGATGAGTCCCCGGCCCTTATTGTCATCGCCATGGCAGTGCTGCGCGATCTCTTGTCCCGGTTGGACCTCGCCGCCCTCGACGCCCCTGATGCCGTCCCGCACCTGCAACGGGGCCTTTCCAACCGCCAAATTCAGCTGATCGCGATTGGAGGCGCGATCGGCACCGGCCTCTTCATGGGATCCGGGCGAACGATCTCCCTTGCCGGTCCGGCGGTACTCGTGGTGTACGGAATCATCGGCTTCTTCGTGTTCTTCGTGCTGCGCGCAATGGGAGAACTGCTGCTGTCGAACCTGAACTACAAGTCGTTCGTCGACTTCGCGGCCGACTTGTTGGGCCCCGCGGCGGGCTTCTTCGTCGGGTGGTCGTACTGGTTCGCGTGGGTGGTCACTGGTGTGGCAGAGATCGTTGCGATCACCGGCTACTCGAAGTTCTGGTGGCCCGACGTACCGGCATGGCTGCCGGCTGTGGTCACAGTGGGTTTGGTCCTCCTATTCAACTTGTTCAGCGTCAGTAACTTTGGCGAGATCGAGTTTTGGTTCGCCCTGATCAAGGTCGCCGCGATCGTCTGCCTCATTGCCGTCGGTGCGATCCTGGTGGCGACCAACTTCGTTTCCCCGCACGGTGACCGCGCGACGATCGAGAACCTGTGGACCGACGGCGGGTTTTTCGCTACCGGATTCATGGGCGTGGTCAGTGGGTTCCAGATCGCGTTTTTCGCATTCGTCGGTGTGGAACTCGTCGGCACCGCCGCGGCCGAGACAGCCAACCCGCGCCGCACCCTTCCCCGCGCGATAAATGCTGTCCCGCTTCGTGTTGCGATCTTCTACATCGCCGCGCTGCTGGCAATCCTCGCTGTCGTCCCGTGGCGGCAGTTCGCCAGCGGCCAGTCCCCATTCGTCACGATGTTCTCCTTGGCAGGGCTTGCCGCCGCGGCATCGCTCGTCAACTTCGTCGTGATTACCTCGGCCGCCTCCTCGGCGAATTCCGGCGTATTCTCCACGGGCCGCATGCTTTTCGGTCTGGCAGTCGAAGGCAGCGCGCCGTCAGTCTTCCGCCGGCTCAACCGCGGCGGTGTGCCGGCGCCGGCGCTGCTGGTCACGGCTCCGCTGTTGTTGACTTCCGTCCCGCTGCTCTACGCGGGCGGTTCGGTGATCGGCGCGTTCACACTCGTCACGACCGTGTCGTCTCTGCTGTTCATGTTCGTGTGGACGATGATCATAGTCAGCTACCTCGTTTACGCTCGACGGTTCGCACAGCGTCGTGCCGACTCGGCCTACAAGATGCCCGGCGGCGTAGTGATGTGCTGGGCCGTCCTGGCCTTCTTCGCGTTTGTGATCTGGACGCTCACCACCGAACGGGAAACCGCGATCGCCATGGCATGGTTCCCCTTATGGTTCATAGTCCTCGCGGCGGGCTGGCTAATCGTGCGGCGCCGGCCTAGGCAGGCGGACCAGTACCGCCGATTCCAGGCTGAGATGAACCTCGCAGCCAACAATGCCGCCGACACCTCAGGCCGGTAGGCCTGAATGGTCCGCGGTGGGGGCCGTGAAGATGGCAACGCAGCGCTCGGAGGCGGCGGGATCGCCTTGAACAGAGAGCTTGCCGGCCTGGATCGCGTCAACTGCTGAGATTCGGCGCATGCCGAGCTTGGCGAACGTTTCGTGGTCGGTATCTATGACGACATCCGGCGAGTCGGCTGGTCCCTCGCGGACGCTGATTCTGTGGTGGGCGACCTCGATGGTGATGCACTCAGCCCCAACCCGAAACTCATAGATGTCGTCGATATCGGCGGTGATCACCTCCGGGTTGGCGGCGGCTTGGATTGCGGGCAGCCAGTAATTTGCCTTGATGGTGTCTCCGGGCGCCGGAGAGTCGAGTAGATTCAGGCCCCAGTCGAAGAGCGCGGCCAGGACCGGGCGCAGTCCCGAGCCGAGCTCGGTCAGCTCGTAGACCGTCGATGCCGCGGGTCGGGGAAGGCGGCGTCGGCGGATGAGGCCCGCGTTTTCCAGCGCGCGCAGCCGGTCGGTAAGCACGTTGGGCCCAATGCCCGGCAGGCCGTCTTGGAGGTCGGTGTAGCGCTTGACGCCGAAGAGCAGTTCCCGGATGACCAGCAGTGTCCAGCGGTCCCCGATGACATCCAGGGCTCGGGCGGCCGGGCAAAACTGGCGATACGTACGCACAGAACCATCCTATCCCGCAAATAGCACTGACTTCATTCTCACTTGTAAGTACTTATTTTTTTGTTGTAACGTCTTTTTTCTAGAAAGCCGATCAACAGGATCTTGTCCGTTGCGGCGGCCCACCTGATCCGCTCTGCCATCAGCGGATCCGGCGGCAGGGAGGCCCGACTTGTTGCAGCGAATCGCACGACTGGCCATCGCCGCGCCCCGTCGGATCATCGCCGTCGCGCTGCTCGTGATGGTTGGCACCGCCATCTTCGGTATCCCGGTCATCAAGAGTCTGTCGGCCGGCGGGTTGCAGGATCCGACATCCGAGTCCTGGCACGCGTCGCGGCTGCTATCGGACAAGTTCAAACAGGGCGACATGCAGCTGATCATCTGTGTAACCTCCGACGCCGGCGCGCTGGGCCCCGCGGCGACGTCCGTCGGCTCGGACCTCGTTGACCAGTTGAAGCACTTCGCGTTCGTGACCGACGTCAACTCCCCGTGGACCGCGCCGCCACCCGCGATTCCCGCATTGATCAGCAAGGACGGCAAGACAGGGCTGATCCTTGCGGGCATCAGCGGCGGGGAAAGTGGAGCGCAGAAGAACGCCCAGAGGTTGGTAGGTCTTCTCCATGACCGCGATGGCGTCACCATCAAGGCTGGGGGCGAGGCGATGACCTATCTCCAGGTCAATCACCAAAGCGAACGAGACCTCTTGCTGATGGAGTCCATCGCGATACCGGTGAGCTTCCTGGTGCTCGTCTGGGTGTTCGGCGGACTGTTCGCCGCGGCCCTGCCGTCGGCGGTCGGCGGCTTCGGCATCCTCGGGTCGATGGCGGTTCTGCATGCGCTCACGTATGTGACCGACGTGTCGATCTTCGCGCTGAATTTGTCCGTCGCGATGGGATTTGCGCTCGGCATCGACTACACACTGCTGATCATCAGCCGCTTCCGCGACGAGTTGGCCGGCGGCGCCGACCGCGACGAGGCCCTGGTTCGCACGATGGCCACTGCGGGCCGCACCGTGTTGTTCTCGGCGATGACGGTGGCGCTGTCGATGGTGACGATGGTGCTGTTCCCGATGTACTTCCTCAAGTCGTTCGCCTATGCCGGCGTCGCCGTCGTGGCGTTCGGGGCGATCGCCGCAATCGTTGTGACGCCGGCCGCGATCGCGCTGATCGGCGACCGGCTGGACGCGCTCGACGTACGGCGACTCGGCCGCCGGCTGCTCGGCCGGCCGGAGCCGGTGCGACGCCCGATCCAGAAGTGGTTTTGGTACCGCTCAACGAAATTCGTTATGCGCTTTCCAATTCCGGTTGCGCTGACGGTCATTGCGTTCTTGCTGATCCTCGGCGCGCCCTTCCTCGGCATCAAGTGGGGATTCCCGGATGACCGCGTGTTGCCGCCGTCGGCATCGGCCCGCCAGGTCGGCGACGAGCTCCGACACGGCTTCGCGGTCGACGCCGCTGCCAACGTCGTCATCGCGATTCCCGACATGACCGGTGTCACACCGAAAGAGCTCGACCGCTACGCCGCGCAGCTGTCGCAGGTTGTCGATGTGACGTCGGTGTCGTCGCCGGGTGGCACGTTTGTCGCCGGCGCTCCTGTCGGACCGCCCTCGGCCGCCACCGGACTTACCGACAACAGCGCGTTTCTGACCGTCGGCAGTAACGCGCCGTTGTTCTCCAAAGCATCGGAGACACAGCTGGACCGCTTGCATGCGATCGTCGGACCCGGCGGCCACGATGCACAGTTCACCGGAACGGCGCAGATCAATCGTGATAGTTCGCACGCGGTTACCTCACGGCTGCCGGCCGTGCTCGGAATCATCGCGGCAATCACCTTTGTGCTGCTGTTCCTATTGACGGGCAGTATCGTGTTGCCGCTGAAGGCGCTACTGCTCAACGTGTTGTCGTTGACCGCTGCGTTTGGCGCGCTGGTGTGGATCTTCCAGGACGGACACCTGGGCGGGTTCGGTACGACGCCGACGGGCACCCTCATCGCCAATATGCCAGTGTTGTTGTTCTGCATTGCGTTTGGATTGTCAATGGACTACGAGGTGTTCCTGATATCGCGGATCCGCGAGTACTGGCTCGAATCGGGCAAGACGCGAGCCGACAACGATGAGAGCGTCGCCCTGGGCCTGGCTCGCACCGGCCGGGTCGTGACCGCCGCGGCGTTTTTGATGGCGATTGCGTTCGCCGCGTTGATCACCGCCCAGGTGTCTTTCATGCGGATGTTCGGGGTCGGGCTGACGCTCGCGGTGCTGGTTGACGCAACGCTGGTGCGCATGCTGCTGGTCCCGGCGTTCATGCACGTGCTCGGACAGGCTAATTGGTGGGCGCCCAAACCGCTGGTGCGGCTGCACCAACGCTTCGGTATCCGCGAATCCGCCAGCGTATTGGTACCGACGTCGCATACGACGTAATGAGTCACAGCAAGTAGGCAAGGCCACTGTCGCGGCGGGCGGGTCGGCGCGTTGTTGGGATTGGTAGCCCGTCCCACGGTCTGTACTTATCGCAATGACGACGCCAGCCCACCCCCGTATCCCGTGCCGGGGTCCACCGTTCACTAGGACACGCGAGTGTGACATGGCCAGTAACTTGGATGTGCACACGGTGCACTCGCAAGCCACAAGCCCGGCTAACTACTGTGAGACCGTCATCGCGCAGGCCACGTACCAAGGCGATGGCCTTATCCCTGTTGGCTAAGCCACGTGGCGGGGTGAAGTGCCACCGGCGTTGTTCGGATCTAACCTCCGCGCATGCGAGATCGCGACACCATCGACTCCGAGCTGCGATTGGTGGCCACCCTCCGCCGTGCGGCTCGGGAGCGGGGCGGGCCGCTGCCGTCGATATAAGACCCGACGCTTAACACCCGCAGTTGCCGGGTAAACCGATGC
>Ga0209040_10000898_pt1 | contig 23184 bp, 21 predicted proteins | sample BogFormECP12_OM3_FD_188240 | JGI IMG/M metagenome (GOLD analysis project Ga0209040, IMG submission 188240) | Bog forest soil microbial communities from Calvert Island, British Columbia, Canada - ECP12_OM3 (SPAdes) (version 2) | ecosystem: Environmental > Aquatic > Freshwater > Wetlands > Bog ... | reverse complement strand
AAGCGGGCTCCCGGGACGTTGCCGCCCCTTGGCTCCAGTCGGGGTGCTCCGAGGTCCTCGGGTCCAACTCGCAACCGGGCTCTCCCACATCAAGGAAAACCCACCTCATTGCCGGTGGCGACCCATGTTGCCCTAGCGGCCCAATACCGCCAGTTTCATTCAGCGCGGGGCGGCCGCCGCCGGACGGTGGTCAACTCGCAATGACAGCATCGAGCGGCGATTCCAGTCATGCTGAAGATGCTCTAGCTACGTGGCCCTCCGTGGCTTTGCCTCTCGGCGGCCTCCGTGTGAACCCTTGCGTGATTACTTGAACCTCGGGATCACGTCCTCGCACAGCAGTTGCAACGAGGTCAGCACCCGCTCGTGCGGAATCTGGCTGCCGCAATTCATTTCGGCCAGGATGCCGCTCAGACCCAGCTCCTCGCGCAGTGTGCCAAGCCGATCGACCACCTGCGCCGGCGTCCCCACGATGATCTTGCTGGCCAGCACCTCGTCGTAGTTGATCGACTGCAGCCGCTGCCCGCGCTCGGCGCGGTTCTCGATCGCGCGGGCGCCTTCCAACTGGGCGGACTCCTCGATCCGTTGGCCGAGATAGCGGTAGAAATGCATCACGCTCTCCTCCGGCTCCGACCGCGCCCGTTCCTCGGTCGGCGCGACGTAGACCGGCACGCGCAGGAAGATCTGACCGTCGCCTGGGTGCCCGGCCGCCGACCACGCCTCGCGATACGCCTTCAGGTTCGGTCCCAGCTCCGACAGGTCGCCTAGCCGCGTGGCGCAGAAGATCGGATTGCCCAGCGCGCCGTTGGCCGGATAGGTGTCGGGACTGGTTGCCGCGACGCGGATTTCCGGATACGGTTTCTGGTACGGCTTCGGCACCAGATACACGTCGTTGAAGTGGTAGAATTTGCCATGGAAGCTGAAGCGATCCTGCGTCCAGGCACGCTTGAGGATCTCCAGCACCTCGGCGAAACGATCGCGGCTCTCGGCGTACGACACGCCATAAGCCTGATACACCCGCGGAAAGCCACTGCGTCCGACGCCGAAGATCAGCCGCCCATGGCTGATCTGATCCACCGTCGCCGCCTCCTCGGCCAGTTGCAGCGGATGGCACAGCGGCAGCACCTGCACCGCAGTGCCGATCTTCATCCGCTTGGTCCGCGCGGCGATCGCGGTGGCAATCATCAGCGGCGCGGCCAGCACCGAGCGCTCCGGCGCGGTGTGCAGCTCCGCCAGCCACATCACGTCGAGGCCGTAGCGTTCGGCCGCGTCCACCTGCTCGAACGAGTCGGCGAACGCCTCCTCCTCGGTCTGCCCTGGCACCCGCTGAAACTCGTGGAACATGCCGAATTCCATTGTCGTCGTTCTCCTTTGAGTGCCGGTATTCCTAGTATCCTCGCGCCGGATCGAACAGGTTGGGCATGGGCCTGCCTTCGCGCCAGGCACGCAGGTTGTCAAAGAACAGGTCGAGGCTGCGCGGGTTGTAGGTGTTGGGATCATCGGCCGCCGTATGCGGGCTGATGATCAGGCTGCGCGTGCTCCACAGTCGATGCCCGGGCGGGATCGGTTCCGGCGTGAACACATCGAGCACCGCGCCCGACAGGTGGCCATCATCCAGCCGATCGCACAGCGCATCCTGATCGACCAGCGCGCCACGGCCGATGTTCACCAGCCCGGCGCCGCGCGGCAGCCGGTCAAGGCGTCCACGGTCGATCAGCCCGCGCGTTGCGTCGGTGAGCGGACAGGCGAGCACCAGGAACTCGGTCCGTGGCAGCATGCGATCTAGCTCGGCGGTGGTGATCACCTCGGCGCAGTGCGGATGCGGTGTTGCCGTGGCGCGCACGCCGGTGACGTGCATCCCGAACCGCACCGCCTGCATCGCCGCCGCACCGCCCAGGGAACCGAGCCCAACGACAGTGACACGGCGCCCGTCCAGCACGGCGCCCCACAGCTTCTGCCAGCGCCCGGCACGCTGATGCGTCACCATCTCCGGCACGCGGTTGGCCAGCATCAACAGCGACATGATGGCGAACTCGCCGGCCTTCACTGCGTGCACACCGGCATTGTTCAGCAGCGCGACGCCCGGCGGCAGCCAGTCGAACGGCCTCAGCCGGTCCAGGCCGGCATTGGTGATGAACAACAGTTTGAGCCGCGGGGTCACGCAGGGGAATTTTGCCGCCACCACCCCGATCTCCGTGATCAACGCCTCCGCCTCGGCGATACCGGAGGCAAAGTCGGCGTCGCTGTCGCCGATCGTCACCGTGTGGCCCGCACCGATGTCGCGCGCGCGCGACCCAGCCGCGTCCCACATGTCGCGAGTGAACAGGAACAGCGGATCGTCGACGGGGTTCTGGATGTGGATACGCATCTGCTGGCAGCCTGCCATGGCTTTGCCATCGCGGACAAATTCCGGCAGTGAGCCATGATGCTGCCGATCCTGTTCCGCGACGACCGATACGTGGTGCTGGACAAGCCCGCTGGTCTGCCCGTGCATCCCGGGCCCCGCGGCGGACCGAGCGTGGAGGACTGGTTCCCGCTGCTGTCGCAGCGCAGACACGGGCCGTGGTTGGTCCATCGGCTTGATGCCGACACGTCGGGCTGTCTGCTGGTGGCGCTGCGCCGGTCGGCGCTGCTCGAGGCGCAAGCTGAATTCGCGGCCGGTCGGGTGCGCAAGACCTATTGGGCTATTGTGCGCGGAGGACCGTCCACGGCGTCCGGCACGATCGACGTGCCGCTTGGCCGGCGCAGCAGCCGGGACGGTTGGCGCATGGCGGTCGATCCCGCCGGCAAGACGGCCATCACCGACTGGCGCGTGATCGGACGGACCGACGAATTGACATGGCTGGAGCTGTTGCCGCGCACCGGCCGGACACATCAGGTGCGGGTACATTGTGCCGAACTCGGTTGCCCGGTGCTGGGCGACGCAATCTATGGCGGCGGTCCCGGCAGGCTGCATTTGCTGTCGCGCGCGATCGCGCTCGATATCCCTTCTCCGCTCGCTGCCGTCGCATCAGTGCCAAAGCATATGCGCGAGTATTTGTTGCGTTGCGGCTGCGAGGCAGCGTGACTTGCCAACGACTACGGATGACAGGATCGTGCCGCGATGATGGGTTTCGCTGTCGCTCAACCCATCCTACAACCGTGGCGCTGTCGTAGGATGGGTTGAGCGACAGCGAAACCCATTGTGTCCGTAGTCATTGCACGGAGAACGCCCGCCGCTGCAGGTGGACTACGAAGCGGCTACCGACAGCGTCACGTTGCCGGTGTTCGTGCCGATAAGTTAGGCTTACGCATCGACGTCGCCGGACCGCTCCGGCCGCAACCGGACATCGGAGCTCCGCGCCATGCCGCTGTGGATTCCCATCACCGTGTCCGCCGCATTGTTCCAATGCTGGCGGACCGCCATGCAGCAGAAGCTGCGCCATCTGTTGTCGGTCAACGGCGCGGGCTTCGTGCGCTACCTGTACGGTGCGCCCACTGCGCTGGCACTGCTGGTCGGCGCTTTGATCGTCACCGGCCTGCCGATCCCGGCACCCAATCTGGCCTTCATGTTCCACTGCACCGCTGCCGGACTGTTGCAGATCCTTGCCACCAATCTGCTGATCATGTCGTTTGGGTACCGGAATTTTGCCGTCGGCACGGCGTATTCCAAGACCGAAACGGCGCAGAGCGCGATCGTGGCGCTGATCGTGCTGCACGAGGTGCTGCGCCCGCTTGCCTGGATCGGCATCTGCGTCGGCCTTGCCGGCGTGATGACGCTTTCGCTTGCTGGGCGAGGCATGCGGCCGGCAGAACTCGCGCGCGCCACGGTGCAGCCCGCGGCGCTCACCGGCCTCGGCGCGGGATTTCTGTTCGCGTTCACTGCCGTGTTTATCAAGCTTGCGAATCAAGCGTTGAGCGGACCCAGCCTGTTCGTGCGCGCGTTGTTCGTGCTTGTCGTCACCAACACACTGCAGATCCTGATGCAGGGCGGCTTCCTGGCCTGGCGCGAACCGCGGGAGCTGCGCAAGGTGTTCACCAGCTGGCGTAGTTCGTCCTGGGTCGGAATGCTGTCCGCGATGGGCTCGGCCTGCTGGTTCACCGCTTTCGCGATTGCTCCCATCGGATTGGTCCGTTCGGTCGGCCAGGTGGAGATTGTCTTCACCCTGCTGTTCAGCCGGCTCTACCTGAAGGAGACCTTGAAGCCCGGCGACGTCACGGGACTTGCACTGGTGGTGGGTGGCGTCCTGCTGATCGTGATCGTGGACTGATGTACGGGTCAGACGGGGTGTTACTGTTCTGGCCGGAACAGGATCATTTGCTTTGCGTCATGGCGTGCTGCTAACTTGCGGTGTCCGATGGCAGACCGATGCCGCCGGCCCAGGGAAGCACGCCATGGCTCACTCGGGACAGGACGCCAAAAGTGTCCGCCGATCACCCGGACGGCGATTACCGCTCCTTGGGCTGCTGGTCGGTGTCACGACCGTCGCGTGGCCTTCTGCCGGCCGCGCTGACGCCATCCTGACCTGGAACAACGAGTTGCTCGACGCGATCCGGCAGTCCTCGGCGTTGTGGGTCGATGGGCCTCCAGAGGTCGCGCGCGAGATGGCGATGGTGGATACCGCCATGTTCGACGCGGTCAATGCCGCCACAGGCCTGACCTACACGTCCTACGCCTATACCGGCAAGCCGGTGTCCGGTGCATCAGCCGACGCCGCGGCGTTGTCCGCCGGCTATCAGGTAATGACCAGCATCTTCTCAAGCCCACTGTGGCAGCTGCCTCTGCCACAAGGCAGTCCCGCAATTGCAGCCAACATCCTGGCAAATATCAACAGCACCTACACCACCGCACTTGCGAGCCTGAATTTGGGCGATCCACAGGTAGTGAAAGGTCTGGTCCTCGGTCAGACGGCTGCCGGCACCGTCATCGCCAAGCGCAGCGGCGACGGAGCAAACGCGGCCATTGTCGACGGCCTGACGCCGCAGTTTCCGCCAGGTTCGGGCACCGTTCCAGGTGTCTACGTCCCGCCCAGCACCCGGCCGGAAATGTTACCGCAGTGGGGCAGTGTCACGCCGTTCGGCACCAGCATCGGTACAATTCAGGGCTTTGAAAACCAGCTTCCGGTTTTCCAAGCGATACAGTCGCAAGGTGTGGAGGCATTTGTCGGCTCGCCACTATACGCCAATAACCTGCTGCAGACTGAATGCCAGGGCTCGGCTACGGCGCTGCCTGGCTACGTCGCCACTGCGTGTGCCAACGCCGGCTTCGCGCCGGAGACCCCGGCGCAGGCCAAGGCCGCGCTATTTTGGAACGATCCAGGGACAACAATGCAGCCGCCAGGCCACTGGCTGCAGATCACGGATAACGTGATGACCAGCACCACGCCCGGCCAGAGTCTCAACGAATTGCAGCAGGCGAGACTGTCCGCTTTGGTCGGCATCGCCGAGGCCGACGCCGGCATCGGGGCATGGGACGTCAAATATTACAACAAGCAAATGGGCAGCCTCTGGCGGCCGATTACCGCGATCACCGGCGTTGCGGCGACCGTCGCCGGGGGCTCCCCCGCCGCCGGGTGCACGGCCGACAGCCCCGCTCCGTGGAACAGTGGCTTCACGACCTGCGACCCGGGATGGACGTCGCTGATCGCCACGCCGCCGCACCCCGACTATGTGGCTGGTCACCCGGCGTTCAGCGGCGCCGGAGCGACAGTTCTTGCGGCCTTCTTCGGCACTGACAATATCGCGTTCGCGTCGACCTCGGATATTTACTGCAACTTCGGGACACCGGTGCGGGATGCGACCGGCAGCATCACGGGTTGCATGGTTCCGGATTCGGATGTCCCTGTCACCCAGTGCAACGATATTCCGAGCGGCGGAACCATGTTCAACGACAGCCCGCTGATCTGTCCCATTACCGAGGAGTTCAGCAGCTTCTCCGAGGCATCTTCCGGGCCGGACGGGGCAACCTTCAGTCGGGTCGCGGGCGGGATTCACACTCCATTCGCAGTGAACGATGCGCGGCAACTGGGCGATCTGATCGGGGCCGACGATTTCGCCAACAACCTGCAGTTCGTGCCCGAACCGGCAACCTCGCTGCTTCTGTTGCCTGGCTTGGCCGGTCTGCTTCTGTCGCGGCGGCGGCAATGCCGGATTTGATGGATCTTGCCGTGTTCAGCCCTGGTGATCGCCCTCCGCCTGGCAATTCGCGCACCGTACGTCCCTATCCTTTCTGCCTGCGACCGACGAGACCACGTTGGGCTTGGCGCGAGGATGCATTATTGATACGCGCAGAGATCGTAATTTGAGGGCGCTGTTCTAGAAAATGACCACAACCGGACTGCGACGTTGGACGCACATCCCCCAGCGGGGAAGGCGTGAATGATGATCGACACCGCGTTTCAGATGGAACCTACCGTAACCATACCTGCTTCCCCTGCCCCGTCGGGTGTCATTCAACGCGCCATTCGGCGCGTACGGCAGGGTATCCGGATGCACCATCTGCTGTTTCTCGCATTCATCGTCGTCGCCGCGGTACCGATCATTGTGCTGGCGCTGTGGGAAGAACGGACCTCGTACCAGCACGAGCTGGACTCCGTCCGGGAGCGTCATCTCCTCGTCGCGCGCAACCTAACCTCGTCCATGTCGCGCTACGTACGGGACGTGAAGGCGGCATTCACGGTCGTATTCGAAAGCGGTGCGCTGGAGACGCCGATCCCCGGTCTCGCCGACCTGCTGACATCGCTGAATGTCGTCCATGTCTGCATCGTCGCGCCTGACGGAACGATCGAGAGCTGGTTGCACGGATTGATGCCGGCGCGGGCTACCGCGTTTGACCCGAAGCTGTTGGCCGAACTCAAGGCGCTTGTGACGTCAGCGAATGGCCAGCCCGAACTCAGCAACCTGGCGCACGATCCGGCCGGCCGGCCCGTGTTCTACCTGGTCAAGGCGCTGCCCAATCACCGTCTCGGTGTCGGCATTCTGTCCACCGATTATCTGGTCTCACTGCAGCAGGCCATTGCCTTCGGCGATCATGGCCATGCCGTCATCACCGACGCCAAAGGCCAGGTCATCGCGCATCCGCTGAAGGATTGGGTTGCGGCGTCACGGGATATCTCCGGCGTGCCGGTTGTAGCGGCCATGATGCGGGGTCAGACTGGCGTGGGCCAGTTCTATTCACCGGCGTTCAACGGCAACATGATCGCCGGTTTCGCCGTGGTTCCCGAGACCGGATGGGGCGTGATGGTGCCCCAGCCGCTCTCCGAGCTGCGGCGGCGCGCCGCGCAGGTGGCCCAGCTGGCGATCATCATCGCTGCGGTCTCGTTCACCGCGGCGGCGTTTATGAGCTGGCTGATCGCGTTCTATCTGGCGCGCCCGGTCCGGCAGGTTGCGCATACCGCCGAGGCAGTGTTGGCCGGCAGCGAGGATGTGTCGGCGCCCAATTTCTCCGACGCGGTGCCGCTCGAGATCCGTCAGCTTGGGCTGGCGTTCAACACTATGCTGGACGATCTGCGACGCAGAAACAGCGAGACTAGGCTGGCCTTGCGCCAGGCGGAGTCGGCTAGCTTGGCCAAGTCCCAGTTCCTCGCCAACATGAGCCACGAGATCCGCACACCGCTCAACGGTGTGGTCGGCATGATCGAACTCTTGCGGCTGTCCGTTCCGTCACCCGTGCAGCAGCGCTATATCGACGCGGCAAGCCAGTCGAGCCAGACCTTGCTGCGTCTGATCGACGACGTGCTGGACCTTTCGAAGATCGAAGCCGGCAAGCTCGAACTCGAATATGCGCCATTCCACCTGCCCTCGCTGATCCACGACACACGTTCGATGTTCGCGGATCTGGCGCGCACCAAGGGATTGACGCTGTCGGCGTCGATTGCCAGCGAACTCAACGTTGTGTTGCTGGGCGACTCGCACCGCCTGCTGCAGATTCTCTCCAACCTCGTCGGCAACGCCCTGAAGTTCACCAGTGAAGGTTGCGTAACGATCGGGGTCGCCCGCCTGGAGGATCGCGGGTCATCGCTGCGAGTGCGCTTCACGGTCACGGATTCAGGAATCGGCATACCTGCCAATAAGCAGGAAGCAATCTTCGACGCCTTTTCGCAAGCCGACAGCTCGACGACGCGGCGCTACGGGGGCACTGGTCTCGGGTTATCGATCGCGCGGCAGCTCTGCCACCTCATGGATGGCGAGATCGGTGTGGAAAGCGCGGTCGGCCAAGGCTCCACTTTCTGGTTCACCGCGGTGCTGGACAAGCAGACGGAGGGGGCCGGTCTGCCGGGTGGCGGTGTGCGCTTCGAAGCGCCGTCGCCTCGGCTTTCGCCGCCCGACGGCAACCCGGGGGTGGTCTCGGCGGCGCAGCGCGAATTCAAGGATGCGCTTTGCCGTACCGGCCGCGAATCCATCCGCATCCTGCTGGTCGAGGACAATCCGGCCAATCTCCGCGTCATCCAGGCCCTGCTCGAGGCGACAGGCTGCACGGTCACCGCCGCACGCAACGGTCTGGAAGCCGTATCCATCTGTCGAACAGCGTCATTCGACCTCATCCTGATGGATTGCCAGATGCCGGAAATGGATGGCTACGAGGCGGCATGCGCGATCCGCCAACTCGAGGCTTTCCAAGGGCGGACCACACCCATCGTAGCGCTCACCGCCCACGCTCTCGATGGCAGCCGCGAACTCAGCCTGGCTGCCGGGATGAGCGACCATCTTACCAAACCCCTCACGCTGAGCGTGCTGACGGCCAAACTGGCAGAATGGCTGGGCGACGGTTCAGGCCAGAACCGGCGACAGGCGTGACGGTCGGTGGCGCAGCACCAGCGCGCCGATCACTGCCAGGTTCAGCAGATTGAACAGCACGCCTACGGCGAAGGCCGGCGCATAGAATGCAAACCGGTCGTACATTACGCCGGCCAGCCAGCCGCCCGCCGCCATGCCGAGCGAGCCAGGAAACATCATGGTGGGAATACGCCAGCTTGCCTCGGAGGCCGGGAACAGCTCGCGCACCGCCAGGACGTAGCCCGGGATCAACCCGCCGAAACCAAACCCGAATATTGCGGAAATGGTAAACAGCCCGATCTCGTTCTGGGTCACCAGGAAGCCCGCCATCGCCGCGGCCTGAGCCCCGGACGCCCACAGGATAGTGCGCAGGCCACCGACGCGGTCCGCCAGCCAGCCCCAGAATTGCCGCGCGAAGAACGCCGAGCCCAGCAGTACTGACAGCATCGCAGCACCCTGCGTCGGGGCGATACCGATATCGCTGCAAAAGGCCACCATGTGTGCCATCGGCATCGACATCGTCACGCAGCAGCAGAAGGTGGCGAAGGCCAGTGCCGCCAGTACCAGATTGGGCGGCAGACCGAGCACCGGCTCACCGGCGCGTGGCTCGGCGTGCGTGCCACCGAACGCCACCGCCTCCGGCGGGGGTCGCAGAAAAATCGCCGCCAACGGCAGGATCAAGATAACGACGAACACCGCATAGACCAGCATGGTGTGGCGCCAGCCTATCGTGTCGATGCCAAACTGGAAGACCGCCGGCCATAGCGCTCCCGCGATGTACTGACCGGCGGAGATCAACGCGATTGCCGTGCCGCGGCGAACGTCGAACCAGCGGCTGACATAGGTCATCAGCGGCGCGAACATGCCGGCAGCGCCGAGCAGGCCAACCAACAGGAAGCTGCTGATGTAGAGCTGCGTCAGCCCGCCCAGCGACGCAATCGTCAGCCCGGTTCCGATCATCGTGCCGCCGAAGATCACCACCACACGCACGCCGATCCGCTCGGCGAGCCAGCCCATCGCGATGCCGCCGCAGCCGGCGCCGATGAAGGTCAGTCCCACCGCCAGCGCCGGCGCCGAACGGGACGCGCCGAATTCAGTGGCGATCGGCTTCAGCGCGACCATGGTGGTCAGCGGCGCGCCATACGACACGCTGAGCACGACCAGCGCGACGATGGCGACCACCCATGATGTCCGCGTCTCCAAGCTGCGCGCGCCTGCGCCGCTGCCGTCCATTGGATGCGTTTCCTCGGTTCTGCTTCAGCGAGTTTAGTCGAACATCGCCGCGATGCCAGCCGGGTCCACGTCCTCGATCCGTGACGGCTGCCAGCGTGGCTCGCGGTCCTTGTCCACCACCATGGCGCGGACCCCCTCGGCGAAGTCCGGATGCCGCATCGTGGTCCGGGTCAGCGCCAGCTCCGCGTGCTGGCATTGCGGCAGCGTCAGGTTCGCCCCGCGGCGCAGCGCCTCCAGCGTCCAGCATAACGCCGAAGGCGACACCGTTCGCAGCGTGGCCAAGGTCTGTGTCGCCCACGAGTCGCCGATTGCCTCGAGCTGGCGCGCGACCTCGACCATGCTGTCGGCGCCGAAGCAGTAATCGATCGCCGCGCGTTGCGATGCCAGCGAGAATGGCCGCAGCGTCGCGGTATGGGCACCCAGTGCCGCCGGGCCATCCTCGGCCAGTGCAAGCGACAGCGCCGGCAGCTCCGTGCGCGGTGCAAAATGCGTGGCCAATCCCGCGTGTACCGCGTCCGTGCCCTGCATACGAAGCCCGGTAAGCCCGAGATACGCACCGAGCCGGCCTGGCAGACGCGGCAGAAAGAATGTCGCGCCGATATCCGGAAAGAAGCCGATCGCCGTCTCAGGCATGGCGAACGCGGCGTGTTCGGTGGCGACGCGGTACGGCGCATGGACCGACACGCCGATGCCGCCGCCCATGCAGATGCCGTCGATCAGCGCGATATACGGCTTTGGATAGGTGGCAATCATCAGGTTGAGTTGGTATTCCTCGCGGAAGAACGTCTCGGCCTTGTGATGCTCGCCATCCAGTTCGTACTGGCGCAGCGCGCGTACATCGCCGCCGGCGCAGAAGGCGCGGTCGCCGGCACCCTCGATGACGACGCCGTGCACATGCGGGTCATCGCGCCACGTCTCGAGAGCGCGTGTGCAGGCGCGGATCATCGGCAGGTCGAGCGCGTTGAGCGCCTGCGGGCGATTCAGCACAATGCGCCCCACACGCCCGTCGTGACGGGCGATCACGGTCTGTTCGTCTTGCATCAATCTCTCCCGGATGGCCCCCGGCATCTAGCGCACCGCCGCCGGCCGCGCCAAGGCGGAGCCTGGCTTTCGTTTCCGGCCGATTTCGCGGATTGTAGCGTTTCGCCGCAGCGCCGGAACCTGGAGCCTGTCATCGATGCTTGCCCGCTCGCTTGTGGCCGCCGCGGCGATCCTCGTGCTGTCGTGCGGTCTCGCCACGGCGCGGGACCTGACCTTGGTCTGGCGCGCGCCTACGCAGGATGCGATCAAGCAGGTGTTTGTGCGGCCGTTCACCGAGGCGACGGCAATCGCGGTGCAGACCGACCTCTGGGAAGGCGGCATCGACCAACTTCGCTCCCAGGCGAAAGCGCCCGACAATGCTTGGGACCTCGTCCTGGTGGACGGCGAGGAACTGGCCACTGGCTGCTCCGAGGGATTGCTTGAGAAGCTCGACTGGTCAGCGATCGGCGGCAAGGACCACTACGTGCCCCAGGCGGTCAGCGATTGCGGCGTCGGCGCCGGCACTGCCAGCCTGGTGCTGGCCTGGGACCGCGACAAGTTCCCGGCAACGCCGGGTTGGGCCGATTTCTGGGATGTTGCGAAGTATCCCGGCAAGCGCGGCCTGCATGAGGGCGTGCGCGGCAATCTGGAGTTCGCCCTGATTGCCGATGGCGTATCGCCCGGCGATGTCTACAAGGTGCTTGCCACGTCCGAGGGTATCGACCGGGCCTTTCGCCGGCTGGATCAACTCAAGCCCTATATCGTGTGGTGGCATGATGACGCCGAGGCCGCGCGGATCCTGGCGTCCGGGGATGTGTTGATGACCAGCGCCTCGGCGCCGGCGATCGCTGTGGCGAACCGCACCGCCCATCGCAATTTCGGGGTGCAATGGACGGCGAGCCTCTACGAGGTGCAGAGCTGGGTGATCCTCAAGGGCAGCCCGAACCTGCGAGCCGCGACCCAATTCCTCTACTTCGCCGGTACCCCGGCGATCGAGGCACGGCTGGTCGGTCTGTTTGGGGAGGGCGGTCTGGCGAAGGGAGCCAATGATGGCCTGCCGGCCGAACTGGCACAGATTTCGCCCACGACGCCCGTAAACCTGAACGCCGCAGTGCGCGTGGATGCCGGCTTCTGGCACGACAACCTCGCCAAGCTGCGCCAGCGGTTTGAGAGTTGGTTGACGCATTGACCGAGGCTGCCCGCCTATCGGTCGAACAGCGCGACGGACACGTGGTGATGGCCTTCGCGGGCAGGCTCGATGCGGCCTCGATCGGTGTGCTGTGGCGTCCCGCAATGCGGGCGGCGGAACGCGCGCACGATCAGACGCTCATGTTCGACCTCGGCGCCGTCTCATTCAGCGACGTGGCTGGCGCGAGCTTCCTTGCCGCCATCGAAGCGGCGCACGGCGACGCGGCGCAACTGATCGGAACGCCGGAAAGCGTGATGGCACTACTGCTCCTGGCGCGCAAAGCAATGCAAGCTTCGGCGGGCGGCGAGACCGCGCCGCGAGCCACCGCGCGGGAGGTCATCGCGGCGGCATTCGGACTGCTGGCGGCCAGCATTGGCTTCATCGGCGAGGCAGCCATGGCGATTGTCCGGCTGCCGGCACGCCGGCGCATGCTCCGCGTGCCCGATCTGCTGCGTTATATCGATAACGCTGGGGTGCAGTCCCTCCCACTTGTGCTGCTGCTCGGCTACCTGATCGGCCTGATCCTGGCGTTCCAGTCCGCGGTGCCAATGCGGCGGTACGGCGCCGACATCTTCGTCGCCAACCTAGTGGCGATCAGCCTGGTGCGCGAGCTTGGTCCGCTGCTGGCGGCGGTGATCCTGGCTGGACGCACCGGTTCTGCCTTCGCCGCCGAGATCGGCACCATGAAGGTGAACGAGGAGATCGATGCCCTCACGACTATGGGGCTGGATCCAATGACCATGCTGGTGCTGCCGCGCATTTTCGCAGCGATGCTGGTCATGCCCGTGATGACACTGACGTTTGATATCGCGGGCATGCTCGGCATGACCACCGTGATGCGTGGCTTCGGCTTTCCGCTGGTGACGATTGCCAGGCAAGTGCAGAACTGGGTTGTCGGTAGTGATGTGTATGGTGGCCTGATCAAGGGGATGTGCTTCGGCATCGCGATCGCGGCCATCGGTTGCCGCGCCGGCCTGGGCACCGGCGTCGGCCCTCGTGCCGTCGGCCTGTCGACGACCGCGGCAGTGGTTGGCGGCATCATTGCCACGATTGCGCTCGACGGCGTGTTCGCCCTGATCTTCTATCGGCTGGACCTGTGACCGCCGAGCCGATCATTCGCGTTGACAATGTGGCGCAGCGCTTCGGCGCGCGCACCATCTTCCGCGACGTCTCGTTCACCGTGCATCGCGGCGAGGTGTACGTCATCCTGGGCGGCTCAGGCTGCGGCAAATCCACACTTATGAAACAGTTGATCGGTCTGCTCACGCCGAGCGCAGGACGCATCGAGATCTTCGGCCGTGCCATCAGCGGACCACAGGGCGAGGAGGCACTGCGCGACGTGCAGCCTCGGATCGGCGTGATGTTTCAGTCCGGCGCCCTGTTCGGCTCGATGAGCCTGCTCGAGAACGTCCTGCTGCCGCTCGAGATGTTCACCGATCTGCCACCCGAAGGGCGCGAAGCCGTGGCGCGCGTGAAGCTTGGTCTGGTTGGTCTCGGCGATGCTGCTGCGTTGATGCCGGCAGAGATCTCCGGCGGCATGGCACGACGCGCCGGCATCGCACGGGCGATGGCGCTCGACCCGCCGCTGCTGCTGCTCGACGAACCCTCGGCCGGGCTCGATCCGATCACCTCGGCGGGATTGGATCGGCTCATCCTCGATCTGCGGCAGGACCTCGGCGCCACATTCGTTGTGGTGACCCACGAGCTTGCCTCGATCCTGGCGATCGCCGATCGCTGCATCATGCTCGATCGCGCCGCCTATCCCGATGCCGGCGGGGCGATCGCCGACGGTGACCCGCGCGTGCTGCGCGACACCAGCACACATCCCACTGTGCGCGCGTTCTTCCGCCGTGAACTGCCGGTTGCGGCTGCAGCGTGATGCGGGGCAGCGGCGTCTATCTGCGCGTCGGCCTGCTGATCCTTGGCGGGATCGCACTGTTGGTCGGGCTGATCTGGTTCTTAGGCGGTACCCAGATCAGCCATGGCACGCTGTTCGAGTCGTATTTCAGCGAATCGGTGCAGGGCCTCGAGGTCGGGACCGCAGTCAAGTATCGTGGCGTAACGATTGGCCGGGTGACAGACATCGGTCTGGTGAGCGCGGAATACGGTGGAGGCCCGCTGATCGACGCCGAGCGCAACACTTATCGCCTCGTGTTCGTGCGTTATCTGGTCGATACGAAGAAGATCGGCCAGATGCCGGAAACCAACGACGCCGTGGCGCTTGGTTTGCGGGCCCGCCTGGCATCGCAAGGGATCACCGGGCTGAGCTACCTGGAGCTGGATTTCGTTGATCCGGCGCGTTACCCGGCACAGGACGTGCCGTGGCAACCCAAGGCAACATACATTCCCTCGATGCCCAGTACGCTTACCCAGGTGCAGGACGCGGCGCAGCAGGTACTGGCGAAGTTGAACCGGGTAGACATCGACACACTTTCCACGCAGTTGACCGGATTGCTGACCGACCTCCGCGCGGATTTCGCGCAGGGCGACGTGCACCAGACACTGGCCGACGCTACCGCGCTGCTGCGGACCGCCGACGAGGCGGTGCGTGCCGCGGACCTTCCCGGCCTGACCACGGAAATCCGCCAGACCTCCAAGGCGCTGCACGATACGTTGCAAGGGGAGCAGATGCAGAAGCTGTTGACCAACGCCGGTCTCGCCGCCGACCGCTTGGCCACCGCGGCGGCCAAGCTGCCGCCGCTGATAGCATCGATCCAGGCGACGGTGCAGCGCGCCGGCAATGGCACGTCGGACATCGAGCAAGGCCTCATCCCGCTGCTGCGCGACATGCAGTCGACGGCGCAGAACCTGCGCGAGATGACGGAATCGCTGCGACGCTACCCGGCGCAGGTGTTCGCCCAGCCACCGCCTCACGGCACCGAGCCTGCCCGATGAGGCGCCGCGGCTTGTTAGCTGCCGCGGCGGCGTTGGCCGGCTGTTCGTTACTGCCACAGACGCCTTATGTGCAGCGACGTGACTGGCCGCTCGACGTGCGCCGGCCCGGCGTATCACCGCGAAATCCACGTGGCCGCGTGTTGCTGGTTCGCAGTATGCGCGCCGGCCCCGGGCTGGAGGCCCGCGGCCTGCAATCGCTGCAGCGCGACGGCAGTTTGCATGTCGACTTCTATGAGCAATGGGCGGTGCCGCCGGCGCAGGCCGTAGAGGACGATCTGCGGCAGTGGCTCGCCGATAGCGGGCTGTTCAGTGCGGTGGTGGCGCCAGGCAGCCGGGTGAATGCCGATTTCGTTCTGGAAGGTGAGCTTGACGTCTTCGTCGCCGACCTGAACACCGAGGTGGGCCGCGCGGCGCTCGCCCTGGTGCTGCTGGATCAACGCCAGGGTGCGACCAAGGTGCTGTTGCAGCGGACCGAAACCGCGGAGGCCAAGCTGACGGGCACCGAACCGCCGGCGATCGCCGAGGCGATGAAGGGAGCGATCGCCGAGCTGCTGCGGCGGGCCGAGGCGGACATCGCCGCCGCCATAGGCTAATTCGCGGTCACAGCCCCGGCCAGGTGCGCGTGCGGTTGGCTTCCTGTTCCGGCGTCAGTGGGTGCGGAACGTCGCCCAGGTCCGGCGGATGGTCCGGCAGGCTCGCCGGATCGCGCCAGCAATCGGCGAAGGCAAGACTGCGCGTGCAGTAAGGCAGCGGTTCGGGCGGCGGCTCGACAGGGCGACAATAGGTCTTGCCCTGCTCCAGCCGCACGATCGAGCAGTCCTTGCCGGTCACCACCGAATACACCGCATCAAGCGGACTGCGCTGGATCACCGCAATGCTGCCGACCGCGACGCCGACGCCGACGGTGGCCATCTGTTCGGGTGTGGCGCCGCAGCCGGCGAGCAGGAGCAGGACCGCCATGTATCGCATGCCACCAGCTTACGCTGTCCAGGTAAACCAAAGCTTTGCGTCGCGTTTGCCGGTCGGGAGCCGCGCCGCTATGGTCCGCCGCGCCGTCGGAACGGCGTCAGCAGTGAAGAACGGGAACCCGCGTGGTCGACATTTTCGATGAGGTCGATGAGGAACTACGCGCCGAACGCGCGCAGCAACTGCTGAAGCGGTATGGCGGTTTGATCGTGGCGGGCGCCTTGGCAATCGTAGGCGCTGCGGCGGGCTGGCAGGGTTGGCGCTGGTATGAGTCGCGGCAGGACCAGGCAGCGGCGGTGGAATACCTCACCGCGATGAACCTGGCCGACGCGGGTGCTGCCGGCAGCAGCGAGGCAAGCCGTGCCGCCGGGATCGTCGCGTTCACGCGGTTGGCCGCCACGGCCCCGGAAGGCTATGCGACGCTCTCCCGGCTGCACGAGGCGGCGCTGAAGGCGGAGGCGGGCGACCTGTCGGGGGCTGCGGCGCTTTGGGACCAGGTGGCGAGCGACGCGTCCGCCGATCCGCTGTTGCGCGACCTCGCGAGCGTGCTCTGGGCGCAGCATCAGATCGACCGCGGCGATCCGTCGCTGCTCGAGGCGCGGCTGAAAGCCTTGGCGACGCCGGACAATCCCTGGCATGCGTTGGCAGAGGAGCAGTTTGCGCTGCTGGCCCTGCGCCAGGGCAAGGTGGACCAGGCGAAGACGACGCTGCGTCGTCTGGCACAGGACACGACGACGCCAAGTGGCGTCCGCGGGCGGGCGAGCGCCCTGGTGAGCCGGCTCGGAGGCTGACCGGATGGCGTTGAGCACCCGGCTTGCCCGGCGGACCGCGCTGCTTGCTCCGCTGGCTCTCGGCGGCTGCAGTCTCTGGGACGACTGGTTCGGGACCAAGAAGACGCCGCTGCCAGGCAAGCGTGAGCCGATCCTGGCCGGCGGTCGGACCCTGAAGGTTGACGAGGGTGTGCCGAAGGTCGTGCTGCCGCCAGAGGTGCGCAATGCCGCCTGGCCACAGGCCGGCGGCAATCCAACGCATTTCATGGGTCACCTCGCGGCCGGCGAGCGTCTGGCCGAGGCCTGGAGCGCCAATATCGGCGCCGGTGGCGGCTACCGGCGCAAGATCATGGCGCAGCCGGTCGCGGCGGACGGCATCGTCTACGTCATGGACTCCGATGCCGTGGTCTCGGCGTTCGACATGGCCGGCGGCGGGCGGGTCTGGCGGTTCGACACGACGCTGGAAAACGACGACAGCACCAACGTGGGCGGCGGCCTCGCAGTCGATCAAGGGACGCTCTATGCGGTGAACGGGTTGGCGGAGCTGGTCGCATTGGATGCCGCCAAGGGCACCGTGCGCTGGCGCAGCAAGTTCGGCGCCCCGACCCGATCCGATCCCACGGTGGTGGAGGGCAGGCTGTTCGTCACCACCATCGAGGACCGGCTGCTGTCGCTGGCAACCGATGACGGGCGGCAGCTGTGGTCGCACCAGGCTGCCAGCCCCACGACCAGCGTCCTGGGGCGGCCGGCGCCAGCCTACGCGGACGGGCTGGTGGTGGCCGGCTTTGGCTCCGGCGAGTTGGCATCGCTGCGCGCCGAGAGTGGCAACGTCGCGTGGACCGAGACGCTTGCCGCCACGGCGACCGGCGGCGGTTTGGTGGACTTTTCCGCAGTTCGCGGACGACCGGTGGTAGGCGACGGCAAGGTGTACGCGGTCAGCCTGGGCGGCCTGTTGGTGGCGGTCGATCTGCCGAGTGGGCGCCGTCTGTGGGAGCGGGAGGTCGCCAGCGAGGACAGTGTCTGGGCGGCCGGCGCCTGGCTGTTCATCGTCTCGGTCGAACAGAGGATCGCAGCGGTGTACCGCGACGATGGACGGGTAGCCTGGGTGACCGATCTGCCACGTTGGGAGAACATGGAGAAGCAGCGAGACCCGATCACCTGGTTCGGCCCGCTGTTGGCTGGCGACCGGCTGGTGGTGGCAGGGACAAACCAACAAGCGCTGGCGGTAAGTCCTTATACCGGCGAGATCCTTGGCCAGCAGGAGCTGTCCGGGGCGGCATCGCTCGGGCCGGTCGTGGCGGACGGCACCGTGTTCGTGGTGACCGACGACGGCCGGCTGCTGGCTCTGCGCTGAGCCGCGATGCTGCCGCTCGTGGTGATTGCCGGACGGCCGAACGTCGGTAAGAGCACGCTGTTCAACCGGCTGGCGGGACGTCGGCTTGCGTTGGTCGCCGACACGCCGGGGGTGACGCGCGATCGCAAGGAGGCTGAGGCGCTGCTGCGCGGCCGGCGCGTGCTTCTGGTCGATACCGCGGGTCTGGCGGAGGCGCCGCCCGAGACACTGGCCGGAAGGATGCGCGAGGGCGCCGGTGCGGCGATAGCGGCAGCCGACGTGGTGGTATTCGTGGTGGATGCACGCGCCGGCGTGACCGCGGCTGATCGGCATTTTGCTCAGTGGCTGCACCGGCAGGGGCGGCCGGTAGTGCTGGTGGCGAACAAGGCGGAGGGGCGGTCGGCGCGGTCCTCGACCCTGGAAGCGTTCGAGCTGGGGCTGGGGGAACCGGTCGCGGTGTCGGCCGAGCACGGGGAAGGGATCTCCGAGCTGATGAGCGAGATTGCCGACCGGCTGCCGGAGGGTGACGCTGAGCCGGACGGGGGCGACGCAAGGCCGCTGAAACTCGCCATCGTGGGGCGGCCGAACGGGGGAAAATCCACCCTGCTGAACCGGCTGCTCGGCAAGGAGCGGATGCTGACAGGGCCGGAACCGGGGCTGACGCGGGACGCGGTTTCGGCGATGCTGACGGACTCCGGTGGGCCGATCGAGCTGGTGGATACCGCCGGGCTGCGCCGCAAGGCACGGATCGAGGCACCGCTGGAGAAGCTGGCGGTGGGGGCGGCGATCGGCGCGCTGAAACTGGCCGAGGTGGTGGTGCTTGTGGTGGACGCCACCGAGGGCCTGCACGACCAGGACCTGCAGATCGCCCAATTGATCGAGCGCGAGGGCCGCGCCTGCGTGATCGTGCTGAGTAAGTGGGATGCGGTGGCGGACCGCCAGGCGGCGCGGCGGGCGGTGACAGAGCGGCTGGAGATGAGCCTGGCGCAGATGCGGGGGATCGAGGTGGTGACGCTCTCGGCGCTGACCGGGGTGGGGATGGAGCGGCTGCTGCCGGCGGTGCGGCGCGCGCACACGGTGTGGAACACGCGACTGCCCACCTCGGCGCTGAACCGCTGGTTCGAGCAGGCGCTGACTCGGCATCCCCCCCCGCTGGTGAGCGGGCGGCGGCTGAAGCTGCGCTACGTCACCCAGGCCAAGGCGCGCCCGCCCACCTTCGTTGCGTTCGGGACCCGGGCGGAGCGGCTGCCGGAGGACTACCAGCGGTATCTGGTCAACAGCCTGCGCGAGGCGTTCGACCTGCCGGGCACGCCGATCCGACTGCAATTGCGGGGAACACGAAATCCGTATGTAGCGGGGTGACCCAGCGTACAGAATGCTCCCCCTCCCCTTGCGGGGAGGGGGTCGGGGGAGAGCGCCGCGCGATTGGCTGGATCCCCATTGGCGGCACTCCTCCGCTATGCGGCGACCGGGGGTGGTGTGTGGAGGCACGTGCTGTGGCTGGTGCTCGCCAGGAGTGGTTGGCGCAGGCCGAACGAGGGCCGAGGTACAGGTGCATGGGGTTTTGGTGCGGCAACGCGAGATGTAGCCGCGGCGACGGGCCATGCTTCAGGTGCTTGGGTTCTGGCAGCGCCTTTGCCGCAACTCCGCCCGCAACGGTCGTCGGTTCCGCGGCCCACCGGGCCGCCTGCTCGGCCGCGGCAATGGCGAGCTTCCATGGTGCAAGGGCTTCTGCCTCCGCCCGCAACACCCCGCGGTCCTCGGCCCGGCTCAACCCGCCGGAGGGCCAGGGCGGCGGCATCAGCTCCGGTGCCATGCGGTCCAGACGGGCGGCCAGCTCGGGCGGCAGCCAGGCGCGATACCGCCTCGCGTCGCGCTCCACCCGCCAGCGGCGCTGCACGGTGATCAGGTGGCGATCCCTGGCGCGGGTCTCGGCGCTGTAGTGCCCGTGGATGGTGCGGGCTGCGCGCAGGCGGGCCAGCCCGTCCGCGGTGCGCGGTGCGGTGCTCAGCCCGCCATGCATGCGGCAGCGGAGTTCGCCGCGGATCGCCGGAGCGCGGCAGGGGCAGCCGGCGCGGGGTGCGGGCGCCACAGCGTGGCGCGAGTGCCAGGTTAGGATTGCTGTGGCGTTTTTTTCCCGCGGCGGGAGTGGGTGGAGGGGCCGGCTGGTGCGCTGAGGTGTTGCTGGTGGACATGGAAGAGTCCTGGCGTTAAGTTCGTCTTTTGTTCTCATACGCCAGTCGCCGGGAGTGAGGAAAGCTCGTCATCGTGCGTAGATGTCGTGGATGCTGATTGTGATGCCTGGCGGCTCGAGCCGTAGCTCGCCAGCGGTGACGGCACGCGTCTCGATCGCACCGTCGTCGCCACGCCGGTGATGAGCGATCTGCTGCCTGTCGGCCCAGACGATCAGGTAGTGGCGCAGCGACGGCAGCCGGAAATACTCCTGGAGCTTCCAGGCCCGGTCGGTGGCGCTCGTGCTGGGCGACAGGACCTCGACGATGACCAACGGGTCCGGCACTGCCACGGCGTCGTCCGGCAACTTGCTGCCGCAGTGCACGATGGCGTCTGGTTCGCAGTCGCTATCCCCCACCTCGACCGTCATGCCGTCGGTGTAAACCTCGCAGGGCAGCCCGGCGGCCTGCACGGCTTGGCGCAGTGCCTGCCAGACGAGTGCCTTGCGCAGGTTGTGGCCTGCCCGTTCGGGCGCCATCGCCACCACCACGCCGTTGACACGCTCGAACCGGCCGGAGGGTTGTTGCTCCGCCCATGCCCGGTATTCCTCACGGCTCATCCGCGCGATGGGCTCGAAAGCTGTGGATGCGCTCATCGGGATTCGTGCCTCCGGCGGAAGAAGAAGGAATTGCAACCGCAGATGCACGCAGATGAACGCGGATGATTCCATGCCGAGCCGCGGGTGCAGCCGACGCGCCGGCCGCATCTGCGTTCATCTACGTGCATCTGGGGTTTCATACACTTTCGCGGCGCAGGGCCAGATCCAGGTCCTCGTCGCAGCGCGCCATAGAGCTGGCCATGGATATGTCGGTCGGCGTCACGACGCCCGGCGGTGCGTTACTTGCGGGACGTCGGTTTGCTGGCTGGCCGACAAACGCCCGAAGCACTGCGGGGCCTCGATGGGGTGCTTCGACGATCCGGGCTTCCCGGCCCCTCCTCTGTCGTCTTGGGAAGGGAGCCGTCATCCTTGGCTCGGCGTGCCGCTCGAAGCTGAACACCTGGGTTTGGGGGCCCGTACCGACGGAAGGCCGATGACGCAGTAGCGGTCCGAGCGGTGACGCGGTAACGCCCGCTGTCCATTTTGCCAGGCTCGCCCGGCACGGCGCCAGCGTAAGCCTGGCACCACCCGCGTCACCCGACAGGCCCGCCTGGCCCGGCAAGTCGCATGTCAATTAGCCGGCAGCAGTGAGGCGGGATAAGGACCATGCGGCAAGGTCTCGATCTTCAGTTTTACTGGCGTGCCCAGCCAGAGAGCTTGACTTGTATGGTCCTCATATTCGTCGTTGGTCAGGGGATGCACCAGGATGTCGAGGCCCTGGCGGTTGAACATCAGCCACGGCACCACGCTCTGGAAGGCGTCCGTCTTGAAGATGATCTGCATCTGCGGCACAGGATGCGGTCCGGCTATCCCCTGGTTCTTGCCGACCTGAACCGGGAATTTCGATGCCAGCGCGTCACGCAGTTTCGCGGCGATCGGCAAGGTGGCTTCGTCGTAGTAGATGTGCACGTGATAGCCATGAAGCTCAGGCAATTCGGCCATGACCAGTTCCTCCTCTCTCGTGTTCGGCCAAGGATAGCGTCAATCTCTCGCCACCGACAATCTGCTCAAAGGCGCTGCGGCCCTCTGGTACGATCCGCACCTTCCTGCCACCTGACCCACTGGCGCGCCGCTGCATCAAAACCCCACCGCGGCATATACCCCGTGTCCCGCACGATCTTGCCGGTCGCCATCGGCCCGCGGTGAAACCCAGTGTGGCTGTCGACGTTCCCAGCCTCCCCTTCCCGCGCGCGCCGCCAGCAAAAGCCCGGCACCACCCGAGCCAGTGCCTCGCACCACGTCTCCGCCGACCCGAGCCGCCCGCTCCCCAGATTGTAGAACACCCGCGACAAAGCCGGCGCATCGGCCAGCCGCACCAACCCGTCCGCCACATCACGGGAAAAAACGAAGTCACCGCGCCAGGCCGGCCCCAGCACCGCTTCCTCGCCGCGCCGCGCGCACTCCAGCGCCTGCAGCATCGGCGACAGCGTATCGCGCACGCCGGTGGCGTATTCCCACGGCCCATACACGCTGCCGAGACGCGCCGCGGCGAACCGCACTCCTTGCGTCTCCGCCACGCGCGGCAGCAGCGTCTCGGCCGCGCGCTTGGTCAGGCCATACAGGCTCACCGGTGCCGGCGTCAGATCGTCTTCGTCGATCAGCGGCACGTCGCGCGCCGCGGCGCCATAGATCGCACCCGAACTCGGATAGACGAACCGAGCCACGCCACGTCGCGCCGCCGCCATCAGCGTGGCCACCGCGCCCTGCACGTTCACCGCTACGATGGTTTCCGGATCGGCCTTCTCCCGCGCCGAACCGGCTGTGATCACGGCGCAATGGATCACCGCCTCCACCGGCGCCACGGTCAGAGCGCGCCGCAGGTCCGCCTGCGACAGGATCGAACCGCCGATCAGCGTGAACCGTCCCGGCAAGGCGGCGAAGTCGCGGCGGGCGCGTTCGGGCAGCGCAATGCGGTCGAGCCCGACCACGCCGCGGCCGGCGGCCAGCAGGTGCTCGACGACGTTAAGTGCCACGAAGCCGGCGGCGCCAGTGATCAGGATGGCCATGGAGGGAGTATGCCCCGCGTGTCATCGCGAGTTCCACACCAGCCGTTCCGGCCGACCCGCCCCGAATGAAACCGTGACGCTGCTGATTCTACCTCGTCATGGCGGGGCTCGTATGGGGGTTTGTTTGTCAAGTGCATTTTGCATCGGTCTTGCTCCATCGGCGTTGAGCGTTGGCGCTCAGCGACTCTGGG
>Ga0209040_10000895_pt1 | contig 23222 bp, 22 predicted proteins | sample BogFormECP12_OM3_FD_188240 | JGI IMG/M metagenome (GOLD analysis project Ga0209040, IMG submission 188240) | Bog forest soil microbial communities from Calvert Island, British Columbia, Canada - ECP12_OM3 (SPAdes) (version 2) | ecosystem: Environmental > Aquatic > Freshwater > Wetlands > Bog ... | reverse complement strand
CCCGAAGATCGCCGAGCACGACTACGACACCAAGAAGCACCACGTCGAACGCTTCCTGCGCCACAAGGACAAGGTCAAGGTCACGATCATGTTCCGCGGGCGCGAGGTTACGCACCCCGAGCGCGGCAGCGCGATCCTTGACAGGCTCGCCGAGGAGCTCTCGGAGATCGGCGTCGTCGAGCAGCGCCCGATGCAGGAAGGGCGCAACATGACGATGATGATGGCGCCCTCCAAAGCGGTGCTCGCGGGTCGGCTCACGGACGAGGCCGAGCCGGAGCAGACGCCCGGCGCGCAGGGCGAGGCCGCGACGGCCGAGGAGACCCTCGCGCAGCAGGGAGCGGCGCAGGACGCTCCCGAGCAGGGCGGTCCCGCGCAGGAGGCTCCCGCGCAGCCTGAGGCGCCCGACGCGCCGGTCGAGGCGCCGAGCGCGGCTACGAGGTCGGCCGCGCGCCCCGAGGGGCGCCCGCAAGCCGGCAGCGCCGTGCCATAATCAGCGGCTCGCGATCATGCCCAAGATGAAGACCCACTCAGGCGCCAAGAAGCGCTTCAAGATCACAGCCCGCGGCAAGGTGCGCGGCAGGCACGCCTTCACGAGCCACATCCTCGAGAAGAAGTCGCCCAAACACAAGCGCGCGCTGGGCCGTCCGGCGGTGATCTCCGACGATGACACGCCGCGGGTCAAGCGAATGCTGGGGGTGGGCAGCCGATGACGCGCGTGAAGCGCTCGGTTGGCGCGCGCAAGAAGCGCAGGGCGACACTGGAGCGGACGAAGGGCTTCCGCGGCGAGGCCCATTCGAACTACAAGCGCGCGAAGGAGGCGCTGCTGAAGGCCGACGCGTACGCCTACCGCGACCGGCGCAACCGCAAGCGCGACTTCCGGCGCCTGTGGATCACGCGCATCAACGCCGCCGCGCGGGCAAACGGCATGAGCTACTCGCAGTTCATGCACGGCCTGCAGCTGGCGGGCGTGGAGCTCGACCGCAAGGTTCTCGCCGACATCGCCGTGCGCGACGCGGACACGTTCCGACGTTTCGCCGACGTCGCCCGCGAGGCGTCGGCTGCCTGAAACCGCCCGCCGGTTCCGGCAATCGACACGACAGCCTCATGGGCGTCGCTCCCTCACAGGGACGGCGCCCTTTCTCGTTCCCCCGACCAGCCGCCGCACAATCCACCGACACCAGCCACCACCAGCGACCACAGCAATCACGACGAAGCCCGCAATCACGACGACCACCAAGATGAGCCCGATCGCATCCCGCCAGAACCCGCGCTTGAAGGCGCTGCGCCGTCTGCACGGCAAGCGCGAGCGCGAGCGCGAGGGCGCGTTCGTGGCCGAGGGCGAGGACCTGATCGCCGCCGCTGCGCGAGCCGGTCGCATCCCGCTCGCCGGCTATCGCCTCGCGGGCACTCGTATCGGCGGCGAGGATTTCATCGATGTCGAGCGCTCCGCGCTCGCGGATGTGTCATCGCTCGGCTCGGGCTCGCGCGTGATCGCTGTCTACGAGCAGTGTTGGGGCCCGGCGGCGGGGCCGCTGTGCGTCTACCTGCACGGCGTCGCGGACCCCGGCAACGTCGGCACCGTGCTGCGCTCCGCGGAGGCGTTCGGCGCTTCCTGCGTGGCGCTCGGGCCGGGCTGCGCGGACCCGCACTCGCCGAAGGCCGTGCGCGCGAGCATGGGCGCGATCTTCTCCGTGGCGCTCGCGCGCGTGGCGGACGTCGAGCAGCTCCCCGGGCAGCGGATCGCGCTCAGCGCCGCCGGCGGCGAGGATCTGGGGGCGGTGTGCGCCGAGGTCCCCGCGCCGATCAGCCTGCTCGTAGGCGCCGAGCGCGACGGCCTGCCGCCGGCGCTGCTGTCCCGTCCCGCGCGCGCAGCGCGCATCCCGATCGCCTCCGAGTCGCTCAACGCGGCGATGGCCGCGACCGTGGCGCTGTACGAGCTCGCGCGCACGCGGGCGAGCCGCGAACAGAGCCCACCGCAACCATCTAGGGTCCCGGCGTCATGATCGATCGGATCGAGCAGCTGTGCGCAGAGGGCCAGGAGGCGATCGCGGCGGCGGCGAGCAGCGAGGAGCTCGAGGAGCTGCGCGTGCGCTACCTGGGCCGCAAGGCCGAGCTGCCGCAGATGCTGCGCGGCGTCGCCGCGCTGGAGCCCGCCGAGCGCGGCCGCGTGGGGGCGGCCGCCAACAGCGCCCGCCAGGCGCTCGAGAGCCTGATCGCACAGCGCGCGGGCGAGCTCGCGGCGCAGGAGCTCCAGACCGGTCTGCGCGAGGACGCGATCGACGTGACGCTGCCGGGCGCGCCGCCGCAGCAGATCGGCCGGCTGCACCTGCTCACCTCGACCCGGCGCGAGCTCGAAGACATCTTCCTCGGGCTCGGCTTCACGGTCATGGAGGGCCCGGAGATAGAGACCGTGCACTACAACTTCGACGCGCTCAACCACAGCCCGACGCATCCCGCGCGGGCGCGCAGCGACACCTTCTACGTCGGCGAGGAGCTCGTTCTGCGCACGCACACCTCGCCGATGCAGGTGCGCGCGATGGAGAGCCACCCGCCGCCGCTCTACGTCGTGATCCCCGGCCGCGTCTTCAGGCCCGACTCCGACGCCACGCACACGCCCCAGTTCCACCAGATCGAGGGTCTCGCGGTCGACGAGGACATCACGCTCGCGGACCTCAAGGGCACGCTGCTGCAGTTCGCGCGGGCCGTCTTCGGCGAGGAGCGGGACGTGAGGCTGCGCCCGCACTTCTTCCCCTTCACCGAGCCGAGCGTAGAGGTGGACGTGTCCTGCTTCAACTGCACCGGCGAGGGCTTCCTGCGCGACGGCTCGCGCTGCCACGTATGCAGGGGCGAGGGCTGGCTGGAGGTACTCGGCGCCGGCGAGGTCGACCCGAACCTATACGCCTACGTGCCCACGACCGAGGCCAACGCCCCCGGCTACGACCCCGAGCGCGTGCAGGGCTTTGCCTGGGGCCTCGGCGTGGAGCGGATCGCGATGCTCAAGCACGGCGTCCCCGACCTGCGGCTGTACTTCGAGAACGATCTCCGCTTCCTGGAGCAGTTCTGATGGGCGCTTCGGTTCAGATCGCGCGCACGACGGCTGTCGCCGTGGGTGTGCGCGCCGTGAACCTTCGCTTTAGCAAGGGGGTGTGCCCATGAGGGTGCCGCTTCCGTGGTTGCGCGAATACTGCGATCCGGCGCTCGACCTACGTGGCATCGAGGAGCGCCTGACGATGACCGGGACGAAGGTCGAGGCGATCCACCGCCACGGGGTAGCCGACGTCGACGGGTTCGTCGTGGGGCGCGTGCTGAGCGCCGAGCGCCACCCCGACGCCGACCGGCTGAAGGTGTGCGAGGTGGACCTGGGGGACGAGCAGGACGGTCCCGCGACGATCGTCTGCGGGGCGCCGAACGTGGCCGTCGGCCAGACCGTCGCGGTCGCGCGCCCGGGCGCGGTGATGCCGGACGGCACGAAGCTGCGCGAGGCGAAGCTTCGCGGGATCGTCTCACAGGGGATGATCCTCTCCGAGAGCGAGCTCGAGCTCGCGTTGGAGCCGGCGCGCTCGAACGGCATCCTCGTGCTCGACGAGATGTCCCTCGACGCTGAGTTCGCGCCCGGCACGCCGCTCGCGCAGGTACTGCCGATCGGGTCCGACGTGCTCGAGCTCGAGATCACGCCCAACCGTCCCGACTGCCTCGGCGTCTACGGCGTCGCGCGCGAGCTGCATGCGGCCACCGGTGCGGCGCTCGCCGAGCCTCCCTGGCGCGATGACCCGGGCTCAGAGGGGTCGGTGGCGCTGGCCGAGGTCGTCGTGGAGTGCCCCGACCTGTGCCCGCGCTTCACCGCTCGCGTGTTCGAGGACGTGACGATCGCGCCGTCGCCGACGTGGCTGAAGGCGCGGCTCGCCGCGGCCGGTCAGCGCGCGATCAACAACGTCGTCGACATCACCAACTACGCGATGCTGCTGACGGGGCAGCCGCTGCACGCCTTCGACCTGGACCGCGTCGCCGGCGCCCGCCTGACCGTACGCCGCGCCGCCGCGGGCGAGCAGGTTCAGACGCTCGACGGGCAGACGCGCACGCTCGACGAGCAGATGGTCGTGATCGACGACGCGCAGGGGCCGACGTCGATCGCCGGCGTGATGGGCGGGGCGCGCTCGGAGGTGGCGCCCGAGACAACGCGCGTGCTGATGGAGGTCGCGACCTGGCGCGGCGCGAACATCCACCGTACCTCGTGGACGCTCGGCCTGCGCAGCGAGGCCTCGGGGCGCTTCGAGAAGGGGCTGCAGCCCGAGCAGTGCATGCACGCGCAGGCGATCGCCGCGCGCCTGATGGTCGATCTCTGCGGGGCGACGCTCGTGCCAGGCACGATCGACGTCGGCGAGCTGCCGCCGGCGCGCCTGGTGATCCGCCTGCGCGAGGCGCGCGTGAGCGCGATCCTCGGCGTTCCGATCGAGCGCGCGCGCCAGCAGGAGATCCTGCGCGCGCTCGACTTCGGCACCATCGACGCCACCGACGGGCTCGACGTCTCGGTGCCGCCGCTTCGCCGCGACGACGTCACGCGGGAGGTGGATCTGATCGAGGAGGTCGCGCGCATCGACGGGCTCGAGCGCCTGCCCGCGACGCTGCCGGCGCGTCGCGGCGCGGCCGGCATGCTCACGCACGCCCAGCGCGTGCGCCGCGCCGCCGAGGACGCGATGGTTGGCCGTGGCCTGTATGAGATCATCGGCTGGAGCTTCACCGAGCCGGCGCTGCTCGACCGCCTGCGACTCCCGGCCGACCACGAGCTGCGGCGGGTGGTGACCGTCGAGAACCCGCTCTCAGACGGCCAGTCGATCATGCGACCGACGCTGCTCGGCTCGCTGCTGGACGCGGCCCGCCACAACGTCGCGCGCAACGGGCCCGACGTGGCGATCTTCGAGTCGGGCACCGTCTACAGGGCCTTCCCCGAGGGCTTCGCCGGCGGGCGCCTGGCGGATGAGCATCACGGCCTCGGCGTGCTGCTGAGCGGGCGCCTTGCGCCGCGCTCCTGGCGCGGCGGCGACGAGGTCGCGGACTTCTTCGCGGCCAAGGCGCTGCTCGAGGCGCTGCTCTCGCACCTCGGCGTGCCGTTCACGATCGCTCCGCGCGAATGGCCGTTCCTGCACCCCGCCCGCAGCGCGGCGATCCTCCAGGGCGGCGCGCCGACGACCGACGGCAGCGTCTCTCCGGCGCCCCAGGACGGGCGGGCGCTGGGCTTCATCGGCGAGGTGCACCCGCTCGTGGCGGCGGCCTGGGACCTCCCCCAACCGGGGACGGGCGAGCGCACGGCCGCCTTCGCGATCGACCTCGGCAGGGTCGCGGAGGCCGCGCCGGAGGCGGTGGCGTTCAAGCCGTTCGGCCTCTTCCCGCCGCTGCGCCAGGACCTCGCGGTGACGCTGCCCGACGCGGTGCCGGCCGCCGAGCTGCTCGCGCGCGTGCGCGCCGCCGCCGGGGACGTGCTCGAGGACGCGCGCATCTTCGACGTCTACACGGGCGAGCAGGTGGGGAAGGGGCGTCGATCGGTCGCGCTCGCCCTGAGCTTCCGCGCGCTGGACCGCACGCTCACCGACGAGGACGTGGCACCACGCAGGGAGAGGATCGTGGCGGCCGTTCAGGAGATCGGCGGTGAGCTCCGTGGCTGAGGCGAGCCAGCAGTTCAGCGCCGGCGCGCCGCGCGTGCTCGTGGCGGGCGCAACGGGCTTCGCCGGCGCGCTCGCGGCTCACCTGCTCTGGCGCCACCCGGCCTTCGAGCTGGTCGGGGTGAGCGGCCGCTCGGAGGTCGGGCGCGCGCTGCAGGACCTGTACCCGCGCTACCGCGTGCCCCTGAAGATCGAGGAGCTCCAGCCCAAGCGGCTCGCTTGTGAGGGCCTGGACGCCGCGATCGTCGCCTACCCGCACGCCGCAGCCGCGCCGACCGTGGCGGCGCTGCGCGAGCTCGGGGCGAGGGTCGTCGACCTGTCGGCCGACTTCAGGCTGGCCTCGCTGGCGACGTATGAGCGCTGGTACGGCACGCACCCGCGTCCGGAGCTGATGCGCGAGGCTGTCTACGGCCTCACCGAGCTGCACCGCGATCGGATCGCCGGCGCGGCGATCGTCGCCAACCCAGGCTGCTACCCGACGGCCTCGCTGCTCGCGCTCGCGCCGCTCGCACGGGCGGGGCTGATCGCCGATGTGGTGATCGACGCCAAGCAGGGCATCTCCGGCGCGGGGCGCGCGTTCGACGAGACCACACATCTGTCGATGGCAGGCGAGAACATCCTGCCCTACAAGGTCGCCGAACACCGCCACACGCCCGAGATCGAGGAGCAGCTCGACGAGCTGGATCCGGCCCATCCGGGGCTCGCGGTTCAGTTCCAGGCGAGCCTCGTTCCGCTCGACCAGGGCGAGATGGCCAGCTGCTACGTCACGACGACGCGCCCCGTGGCCCAGGAGCAGCTCGACGAGCTGTTCGCGCGCGCCTACGCCGGCGAGCCGTTCGTCGAGGTCGTGCACGAGCCCCCCGGCGTGAGGGAGGTGCGCGAGACGAACTTCTGCCGGCTGTTCGCCGCCGCCGACTCCCACACGGGCAAGGTGCTCGTGTTCTCGGCGATCGACAACCTCTGGAAGGGCACCTCCTCGCAGGCGGTGCAGAACCTCAACCTGATGTTCGCCCGGCCCGAGTGGGAGGGCCTGCAGTGAGCGCCGTCGAGCGGGGGCAGGGCTTCTTCCGGTCGCGCTGGGTGCCGCGGCCGCCGCATGTGAACGACCTGGGCGGCGCGATGGGCCTGCCGGCGGGCTTTCGCGCGGCCGGCGTGAGGGCCGGGATCAAGCCCAGCGGCAACCCCGACCTCGGGCTGCTCGTGTGCATTGGCGAGAGCCCGGTGAGCGCGGCGCGCTTCACCGACAGCGCCACGCCGGCGGCGCCAGTGCTGGTGAGCCGCGAGCGCTGTCGCCTCGAGGCGCTGCGGGTCGTGCTCGCGAACTCCGGCTGCGCGAACGCCGCCACCGGCCGGCAGGGCCTCGACGACGCGGCCAAGACGCAGGGCGCCGCGGCGATGGCCGCTGGCGTCGATCCCTCCGAGGTCGCGCTGGCATCGACCGGCGGCATCAGCCAGCGGCTGCCCGTGGACGCGGTACTCAAGGGCGTGCTCGCGGCCAGCGAGCAGCTCAGCGAAGCGGGCGACGCGAGTTTTCAGCGCGCGATCCAGACGACCGACGCGTTCGAGAAGCGCGCCAATCTGCAGGTGCTGCTCCCATCGGGCGCGGTGCGGCTGAGCGCGCAGTGCAAGGGCGCGGGGATGATCTCGCCGCGCTTCGCGACGATGCTTTGCTTCGTGGAGACCGACGCGGTGCTCACGCCGGAGACGGCCGACCTGCTGCTCGGGGTGTGCGTACGGCGCTCGTTCGAGCGCATATCGGTCGACGGCCAGCTCTCGACGAACGACACCGCGATCCTGATGTGCTCGGGCTCGAGCGGCGTGGAGGTCGCGCCGGAGACCGAGGACGAGCTGCGGCTGGGGGAGGCGCTCGACGCGCTGCTTCGCCAGCTCGCCGTGATGATCGTCGCCGACGGCGAGGGCGCGGAGCGCTCGGCGCGCGTGATCGTGCACGGGGGACAGGCGGCGCATGTGGAGGCAGCGGCCCGCGCGGTGGCCAACTCGCCGCTCGTCAAGGCCGCGCTGCACGGGGGCGACCCCAACTGGGGGCGGATCGTGCAGGCCGTCGGCGCGGCGCTGAGCGGCACGGCGCCGCTGCCGGTGGACGTCTCGATCGAGGGCATCCACGTGTGCGCGGCCGGCGTCGCGATCCCCTACGATGCGGCCGCGCTGGACCGCGCCGTGCAGCGGGACGAGGTCGAGTATGAGGTCGGGCTGCCCGGCGAGGGCGCCGACACCGAGGTCTTCTTCTCCGACCTCTCGCAGGAGTACGTGACCGTCAACGCCGACTACACGACATGAGGGACGTAGCGACCCTTCTCGAGGCGCTCCCCTACATCAGGGAGTTCCACGGCAGGACCGTGGTGATCAAGTACGGCGGCGCGGCGATGGAGGACCCGGCGCTGCGCGAGGAGTTCGCACGCGACGTGGTACTGCTCAAGTACGTCGGGCTCAACCCGATCGTCGTGCACGGCGGCGGGCCCGAGATCACGGGCTACATGGAGCGCCTCGGTCTGCCCGTCGAGTTCGTGGGCGGGCTGCGGGTCTCCGACGCGGACACCGTCGAGGTGGCCAAGATGGTGCTCGTCGGCAAGGTCAACAAGGAGATCGTGCTGCGGCTCAACCGCCACGGGCAGCCCGCGGTGGGCCTCTGCGGCGACGATGGCTTGCTGTTTCGCGTCGCGCGGCGCGCGGCGCCCGATGGCCAGGACATCGGCTTCGTGGGCAGCGTCGAGCGCGTCAACGTGGGCGTGATCGAGCACGTCGCGAGCGACTACATCCCGGTGATCGCCTCCGTCGGCGCCGACCGCGAGGGCAACTCCTACAACGTCAACGCCGACGAGGCGGCCGGCGCGGTCGCGGGCGCGCTGGGGGCGTTCAAGGTCATCTTCCTGACCGACGTGCCGGGCTGGCTGGCGGACCCCTCCGACCCCGCGAGCCTGATCGGCCAGGCGGGCGCCGAGCATGTGCGCAGCGCGCTGCCGGGCCTGCAGGGCGGCATGCGCCCCAAGCTCGAGGCGTGCGTGCGCGCGATCGACGACGGCGTCGGCGCCGCCCATATCCTCGACGGCCGGATCGCGCACTCGCTGCTGCTCGAGCTTTTCACGGACGCGGGGATCGGCACCAAGATCGAGGCCTCTCCATGAGCCTCGCAGAGCTGCAGGAGCTCGAGCGCTCGAGCGTGATCGGAACCTACGCGCGCAACCCGGTGGAGTTCGTGCGCGGCGAGGGTGTGCGCCTGTGGGACGCCGAGGGGCGCGAGTACCTGGACTTCCTCTGCGGGATCTCCGTTACGAACCTCGGTCATTGCCACCCGCGCGTCGTGGCGGCCGTGCGCGAGCAGGTCGGTGAGCTGATGCACGTGGGGAACCTGTTCTACACCGAGCCGGCGATGCGCCTCGCCGAGCGCCTGTCGAGCTGCAGCCTCGGCGGCAAGGTGTTCTTCTGCAACTCCGGCGCAGAGGCCGTCGAGGCAGCGCTGAAGCTCGCCCGCAAGGCGCGCCAGGGCGGCGACGTGGTGGTCGCGCTGGGCGCCTTCCACGGCCGCACCTACGGCGCCCTCTCGGCGACGCCCCAGGAGTCCAAGCAGGCGCCCTTCGCGCCGCTCGTGCCGGGCTTTCGCGCTTGCGCCCTGGACCCCGACGCGCTCACGGCTGCCGTCGACGGGCAAACGGCCGCGGTGCTGCTCGAGCCGATCCAGGGCGAGAGCGGCGTGCATGTGCTCTCCGACGAGCTGCTCGGCGCTGCTCGCGCGGCCTGCGACGCCCACGGCGCGGCGTTGATCTTCGACGAGATCCAGTGCGGGATGGGCCGCACGGGAAGCCTGTGGGCGTATGAGCAGACGGGGGTGCGCCCCGATGCGATCACGCTCGCAAAGGCGCTCGGCGGGGGACTGCCGATGGGGGCGCTCGTCACCGGCGAGCGACTCGCCGACGTGCTCGCGCCGGGGGATCACGGCTCGACGTTCGCCGGCGGCCCGGTGATCGCGCGGGCGGCGCTCGCGGCGCTCGATACGACCGCCGACGCGGACCTGCTCGGGCGCGTGCGCGAGCGCGGAGCCCGGCTCGCGGCGGGCCTGGCGCGCCTGCCCCACGTCGTCGAGGTGCGCGGGCGCGGGCTGATGCTGGCGTGCGAGCTGGACGTGCCGGCGCCGGAGCTCGCTCGCCGCGCCCTCCTGCAGGAGCGCCTCGTGCTCAACGCGACCGGGCCCACGACGCTGCGCGTGCTGCCGCCGCTGACGATCACCGAGGCCGACGCGAACGAGGCGCTGCGGCGGCTGGCCGCTGTGCTGGAGGCCTGAGGCATGCGGCGGGCGCTCGCCGGAGGCTTCGAGCTCGACGACGACCCGGCACGGATCGACGTGGAGGCGGTGTTCGCGTTCATCAGCGGCGAGTCCTACTGGGGGCGCGGGCGTACGCGCGAGCTCGTGCAGCGCGCGATCGAAGGATCGCAGCGGGTCGTGGGCCTCTACCGCGCGGACGGCGCCCAGGTGGGCTTCGCCCGCGCCGTCACCGACGGCGCCACCGTCGCCTACCTCGCCGACGTCTACGTGCTGGAGGCGCACCGCGGTCACAGTCTCGGGCTCGAGCTCGTGCGCGAGGTCCTCGACGGCGGCGAGAGACCCGGCGTGGAGGTGCGCTGGCTGCTGCACACGGCCGACGCGCAGGGCCTCTACGAGAGGCTCGGCTTCACCTCCGACACACCCAGCTACCCGCTCATGGAACGAGCCCGGGGCCGCTCGCCGCAGGTCGGCCGGCAGGGTAGCCTCCCCCGATCGTGAGCGGTCCGCGAGCATCCGGGGCAGCGCCGACCGCCTCCTATGAGGCGCGGCCCGAGGACGTCCACCGCGTGCTGCTGCTCTACTCGGGCGGCCTCGACACGAGCGTGATGCTCAAGTGGATCCAGGACCAGTACGGCGCGGAGGTCGTATGCCTGACCGTCAACCTGGGCCAGCCCGGCGAGGACTATGAGGTGATCAGGGGCAAGGCGCTCGCGCTCGGCGCGCTCGAGTGCCACGTCGCCGACGCGCGCGAGGAGTTCGCCTCCGAGTACCTGCGCCGCGCGATCAAGGCCAACGCGCTCTACGGCGGCGGCTACCCGCTGTTCACCGCGCTCGGGCGCCCGCTGATCGCCAAGCTCGCCGTCGAGTACGCCCGCGCCGGCGGCTGCGACACGATCGCGCATGGCTGCACCGGCAAGGGCAACGACCAGGTGCGGATCGAGGCGACGATCGCGACGCTGGCCCCGGAGCTCAAGGTGATCGCGCCGGTGCGCTCGTGGCAGATGGGTCGCGAGGAGGAGATCGCCTACGCGCGCGAGCACGGCATCCCGATCAAGTCGCAGTACTCCGATCGACCGCCCACCGAGGCCCAGGCGCCCTACTCGATCGACGACAACCTCTGGGGACGCTCCTCGGAGGGGCGCTGGATCGAGGATCTCGCGCACGCGCCCGAGGACGACGTCTTCCAGCTCGTCACTCGTCCCGAGGATGCGCCCTCCGAGCCCGAGATCGTCGAGCTGACCTTCGAGCTGGGCGTGCCGGTGGCGATCGACGGCGAGGCCCTTCCCCTCGTCGAGCTGATCGAACGCGCGGCCGAGATCGGTGCCCGCCACGGCGTCGGCATCATCGACCACATCGAGGATCGGATCGTCGGGCTGAAGGTCCGCGACATCTACGAGGCGCCGGCCGCGGCGCTGATCCTGCCGGCCCACCAGGAGCTCGAGCGGCTCGTCTGCACGATCCACCAGAACCAGTTCAAGCCCGAGCTCGACCGGCAGTGGGCGTTCCTCGTCTACGCGGGCCTGTGGTGGGAGCCGCTGCGCAGCGATCTCGATGCCTACATGGACGCGGTCAACGAGCGCGTCAGCGGTGCGATCGCGCTGAAGCTCTACAAGGGCCACGCCCGCGTCGTCACGAGGAACTCGCCCAACGCCCTCTACGACGCCGAGCTCGCCAGCTTCGCGCAGTCGGGCGGCCTTTTCTCGCAGACCGCCTCGCCGGGTTTCATCGAGCTGTGGTCGCTGCAGTCGCGCATGGCCTGGCGGCTGCGCAACCGCTGAGCGTCCGGTGCCACCCTTACGGTCAGGTGCGCTGATGGTAGAGGAGAGCGACAGGCCCGGCGGCGAGCGCGGCGAGCGCCCGGAGGGCTCGCGGCGAAGCGAGGGCGACCTGCTCGCCGAGCGCCGAGCGCTGCGCGCGGCCGAGAGCGGCGAGGCCGTGCTCGTGCGTCGCGCAGAGGCCGCCGAAGCGACCGTGCACACACTCGAACGGCACGTCACGAGCCTTCAGCAGCGCCTCGTCGAGGCCGAGCAGGAGTGTCGCCGTCTGGCAGAGCTGCTCGAGGCCGAGCGCACCGTCGCGCTCGAGCGCGAAGGCGAGCTGCGCCGCGTAAAGCAGCGCGAGTACGCCGAGCAGCAGCTCCGCGTCGAGGCCGAGGACCGCCTCGTCGGAGTCGACCGGGAGAGCCGCGCCGACGTCGATGAGCTGCGGCGCCGGCTAGGCGCGAGCGAGCGCGAGGCGAAGGAGCTCGCCGACAGGCTCGAGGTCCTGCAGCGCCAGCTCGCCGAGGCCGAGCAGGCCTCGGCCGCCGAGCGCGCAGCGGCGCGTCGCGTCGAGGGCGAGCTGCATGCGCGCCTCGTGGAGCTCGAGCTGCGGGCCTCCGAGATACAGCGTGGGCTGGAGGCCGAGCGCGTCGCGCGCGAGCGCTCCGAGCTGCTGCTCACGACGATGCGCGACGGCCACCGCCGCATGGAGGTGATCGTCGAGGATGTGCGCGACGTCGTAGCTCGCCTCAGCGGGGCCCTCGCGACGGCAGCTGTCGCGCCGTCGCCGCCTGTCGCTGCGCCGCCGCCCGTCGCTGGCTCGCCGCACCTCGCAACCGCGCCGGCGGCGGCAGGCGCGACCCCGGCGTGCGCTGCCCCGGCGCCCGTTGCGATGCCGCCGGCCGTCGCAACCACGCCGCCGCCTGCGCCCCCGTCGGACGTGGCAACCACATCGGCGCTGGCTGGCGCGGCGGGCCGGGCGTCCAGCCCGCCGGGCTCGTCGCCGACCCCCGCCGCCGAGGCGCTAGGGGTGTCCTCGGCCGGGGCCGCCCCCGGCCCGTCAGAGGCCTCCGCCGAGCAGGCGCGCGGCGAGGAGATGGCCCAGGCGCTGGCCGCGGCCGTGGAGCGCCTGCGGGCGCGGGCCGAGTCGGCGGCCGAGCGACCCGAGCTGGCGGCCGAGCGAGCCGAGCTGGCGGCCGAGCGAGCCGAGCTGGCGGCCGAGCGACCCGAGCCGGCGGCCGAGCGACCCGAGCCGGCGGCCGAGCGACCCGAGCCGGCCGGGAGTGCATCGGAGCAATCCCGCTCGCAGGAGAGCGCCTCCGAGCAGGCCGAGCCGAAGGCGACGGCGCTCGAGCGAGCTGCACCCGGGCAGCCTGCCGCTTCGAGCCCTGGCGACGGCGCTCACGAGGACGCGGGCAGGGTGCGGCCCCCGCATAAGCACAGCATGTCGTTGATCGGCCGCATTCGCAACCGGCGCAAAGTGCGTCGCGAGCGCTGAGCCTCCGCCGCCGGGAGTCATAGCATCCAGTGACAGTGAGCACGCCGTCCTGCGCCCACCTGCACGTGCACTCCGAGTACTCGCTGCTGGACGGCGCATGCAAGATCGAGGGACTCGCCGAGCGTGCGGCGGCGTTCGGACAGCCGGCGCTCGGCCTGACCGACCACGGCGTGATGAACGGGGCCGTGGAGCTCTACCGGGCGTGCAACAAGCACGGGGTCAAGCCGATCGTCGGCTGCGAGATCTATCTCGTCGACGACCACACCGGGACTGGAAACGCGCCCACCCGAGCTGGAAGCCCGCAGAGCCGCGCCGAGCGCAACCACCTCACGCTGCTGGCGTCCGACGACGCCGGCTACCGCAACCTGGTGAAGCTCTCCTCGGCCGGCTTCCTGGAAGGCCTGCAGCGCGGCAAGCCGACGGTCGATCTCGGCCAGCTGGAGCGCTACGCGGGCGGCGTGATCGCGCTCACGGGCTGCCTGGCCTCGCGCTTCTGCCAGCGCCTGCTGGCCGATCGCGAGCAGGACGCGCGCGCCCACGCCGATGACCTGCTGCGGATCTTCGGTGCCGAGAACGTCTACTTCGAGGTCCAGAAGAATGGCCTCGCCCCGCAGGAGAAGTGCAACGAGGGGATCGTCCGCATCGCCCGCGAGGTTGGCGGCAGCCTAGTTGGCACGGGCGACGTGCACTACCTGCGCCGCGAGGACTACGAGCATCACACGGCGCTGCTTTGCGTACAGACCAAGAGCACGCTCGCGGCGCCGAAGCTGACGTTCGACTCGAACGAGTTCTACCTCCGCGACAGCGGCGAGATGGCGAGCGCGTTCGCGCAGTGGCCCGAGGCGATCGCGAGCACGCTCGAGATCGCCGAACGCTGCTCGGTGGAGCTCGAGCTGGGCAAGCAGCTGATCCCGAGCTACCCGACTCCCGACGGCAGCCCCGAGCGCGACTACCTGCGCGCGCGCGTGGCCGAGGGGCTGTGCCTTCGCTACGGCGATCCGCCGTCGGCCGAGGCGCAGGCGAGGATGGAGATGGAGCTCGACGTGATCGACCGCATGGGCTTCAACGCGTACTTCCTGATCGTGTGGGACTTCGTGCGCTTCGCTAAGGAGAACGGGATCGCGGTCGGCCCCGGCCGCGGCTCGGCGGCCGGCTCGATCGTCTCCTACTGCCTCGCGATCACGGACGTGGATCCGCTCCGCTACGGCCTGCTGTTCGAGCGCTTCCTGAACCCCGAGCGGGTGTCGATGCCGGACATCGACATCGACTTCTCAGTGCGCGGCCGCGAGCGGGTGATGCGCTACGTGACCGAGAAGTACGGCCGCGAGTCGGTCGCGCAGATCGTCACCTTCGGCAAGATGTTCCCGCGCGCGGCCACGCGCGACGCGGCGCGCGTGCTCGGCTTCGACTACGGCACCGGCGACCGTCTAGCGAAGCTGATCCCCGACCCGATCATGGGCCGCGCGCCGTCGTTCGCGGAGTGCATGAAGGACGGCCAGCCGCTGCGCAAGGCGTGCGACGAGGAGCCCGCGGCGCGCCAGATCATCGACGTGGCGCGCGGCCTCGAGGGCATCGTTCGCAACTCCTCGATCCACGCCGCCGCTGTCGTGATCGCCGACCGTCCGCTGACCGACATCGTGCCGCTGCAGCTTGCCGACGCGGGCACCGACGACAGCGGCGAGCGCGCCTTCCGCATGGTGACGCAGTTCTCGATGAAGCCGATCGAGGAAATCGGCATCTTGAAGATGGACTTCCTCGGCCTGCGCAACCTCGACGTGATCGAGGACGCGCTGGACATCATCGAGCGCTCGACTGGCGAGCGTCCCGACATGACCACGCTCCCGCTCGACGACGCGCGCACGTACGAGATGCTCGCGCGCGGCGACTCGACCGGCGTGTTCCAGTTCGAGTCCGAGGGCATGCGCGAGGCGCTGAAGAAGGTTCGGCCCGACGAGTTCAACGACCTTGTCGCGCTCAACGCGCTCTACCGCCCCGGGGCGATGGATCAGATCCCCGTGTACGCGCGTGGCAAGCACAACCCGCAGTCCATCTCCTACCCCGATGAGCGCCTGCGGCCGATCCTCGAGTCCTCAAACGGGGTGATCCTCTACCAGGAGCAGGCGATGCAGATCTCCAAGGAGCTGGCCGGCTTCACGGGAGCCAAGGCGGACGACCTGCGCAAGGCGATCGGAAAGAAGAACCGCGCCGCGATGGCGGCGCTCAAGCCGGAGTTCGTCGAGGGCTGCCGCGCCTCGGGGACGCGTGCGGAGGTGATCGAGTTCCTGTGGCAGACGAACGAGAAGTCGGCCGACTACTCGTTCAACAAGTCCCACGCCGCCTGCTACGCGCTGATCGCCTATCGCACCGCATGGCTGAAGGCCAACTACCCCGCCGAGTACATGGCCGCACTGATCTCGTCGGTGATGTCGACGAAGGACAAGGTGCCGTTCTTCGTCGCCCGCTGCGAGGAGATGGGGATCGAGATCCTGCCCCCCGACGTGAACCTCTCAGACCACGAGTTCACGGTCGTCGAGGGCAACATCCGCTTTGGCCTGGACGCCGTCAAGGGCGTCGGCTATCAGGCGGTCGAGGCGATCAAGAGGGCTCGCGCGGAGGCCGGGAAGTTCGCCTCGCTGTGGCACTTCTGCGAGCGGGTCGACAACCGCACGGTCAACAAGAAGGCGATCGAGGCGCTGATCAAGTGCGGCGCGCTCGGCTCGACCGGGGCCAGCCGCAAGGGGATGCTGGCGGTGCTCGAGCAGGCGCAGGCGAAAGGGCAGAAAACCCAGCAGGACGCGCTCATCGGTCAGAGCTCGATCTTCGATCTGCACGACGACGCAGCGGCCTCGGCGGCCGGCTCCTCACAGGCTGGCGTTGCGGCTCCGGTGCACCCGCCGATCCCCTCCGACGAGTTCGAGCAGCCCGAGCTGCTGGCGGCGGAGAAGGAGGCGATCGGGCTGTTCGTTTCCGCGCACCCGCTCAAGCCGCTGCGCGAGGCGCTGCGGGCGCGCGTGGACTGCGCCCTCCCGGCGCTGCCCGAGCGGCGCGACAAGGACCTGGTCACGGTCGGCGGGATCATCACCGAGACGAAGCGCATCCGCACGCGCAACGGCGACCACATGATGTTCGCAACGCTCGACGACCTCGCGGGCTCGGTGGAGATGCTCGTCTTCGGCAAGGCCCTCGCCGAGCACGAGGCGGCGCTCGTGGTAGACGAGATCGTGCTCGCGAGGGGCAGGGTCGACCACAAGGAAGCGGGCAGCACCTGCCTCGTGGTCCAGAGCGTCGAGCGCTTCGCGCCGAGCGAGGAGGAGATCACGCGCGCTCGCGCCAAGGCGCAGGCCGCGGAGACGGCCGCCAGCGCCCAGGCGCGCACCGTGCACCTGCGCGTCAGCGCGCGCGACCTCTCACACGGCGCGATCGAGGCCCTCAAGCAGGCGATCGAGGACTTTCCCGGCGCCGCGGAGGTCGTGATCGACCTCGACGTCGGCGGCGGGCCGCCGCGGCGGCTGCGCCTCGGCGAGGCGTTCCGGGTCGCGCACACCCCGACGCTGATCGCCGAGCTCGAGAGCGTCCTCGCAGCGCGTCCCGCCGCGCCGTCGGCCGCGCTCGCGGGCTGAGCGCCCTCGCGCGGCGGGACGCGCTGGGTTACCGGCAAGCGCGGGCGTTCGGCTTAGATCGTCGAGTCGGTCGGCGACGGGTCGCGAGGCCGCGATCGCGCAGCTCACGCGCGAACTCGACTTCGGCGGCCGAGGGGCCCTGCCGGTTCTCCCCGGGCGTCTCGAGCACGCATGGCAGCCGCTGGATGCCGGGCGCCGAGAGGAACGCCGCGCAGCCCTTCTCGCCCAGCTCGCCGGTGCCGATGTTCGCGTGCCGGTCGCGGTTGGAGCCGAGCGGGGTCTGCGAGTCGTTGAGGTGCAACGAGCGAATCCGCCCCGAGCCCAGCTCTCGCTTGGCCTCGACGAGCAGCGCGCGCATGCCGGGCGGCGTGCGGATGTCATAGCCGCTGGCCAGGAGGTGGCAGGAGTCAAGGCATACGCCGAGGCGCTCGTGAGCGCCCGCGGCGCCGAGCAGCGCGGCGAGCTCCGGCAGCGAGCGCCCCAGCGTGCCGCCGGCGCCGGCGGTGTTCTCGAGGTGCAGCTCGCAACCCTCGCTGTCGTCAAGCGCACGCGCGATCGTCTCGCCGGCGATCGCGATCGCGCGGCGCACGTCGCCGGTCTTCGCGGACCCGGGGTGCAGGACGACGCCGGCCGCGCCGATCGCGCGACCGACGTGCAGCGAGTGCGTCAGCGACGCGAGCGATTTGGAGCGTATGTCGCGGTCCTCGCTGGCGCAGTTGACGAGGTAGACGGCGTGTATCAGCACCGCGTCGATGCGGCTCGCCGCTTTCGCCTCGCGGAAGGCCGCGAAGTCGTCCTCGCCGTAGGCGGTCGGACGCCACTGGCGCGGAGACTGGTTGAAGATCTGGATCGCTCGGCAATCGCGCTCCTGGCCGCGATCGACCGCCCTGGCGAGCCCGCCGGCGGGCGAGACGTGCGCTCCGATGAGCATTCCTCAGCGTCGCGAGGAGCGGACTAGCTCATAGCCGGCGAACGCGAAGACCACGACCAGGATGAGCAGCACGAACAGTTCCCGCGCGGTAAGGATGATCGCTTCCTTCATCGAGTCGCCCCCGCTCGCCTTGTTGCGGCAGAGACGGGAGCGTAGCGCGCCGCCGGTAGGCTAAGCGGCCACATGAGGCTTCGCTTCGCGCCATCCCCGACGGGGGCGCTTCACATCGGCGGCGCGCGAACCGCCCTCTTCAACTGGCTGCTCGCGCGGCACGCCGACCTCGAGCCCGGCGAACGCGGCGAGCTGGTGCTGCGTATCGAGGACACCGATCGCGAGCGCTCGACGCCAGAGAACGTGGAGCAGATCCTCGACGCGCTGGGTTGGCTCGAGCTCGACTGGGACGCGGGGCCGATCATGCAGAGCGAGCGCAGCGCCCGCCACGCCGAGGCGCTCGCCGCGTTGCTGGAGTCCGGCCGCGCCTATCGCAGCAGCGCGACGGCGCAGGACGTGCGCGCGTTCAAGGACGAGCATGGCGCCGAGCGCGGCTTCCGCGGCGAGCCCGAGGACGAGGGCGCCGTGCGCCTGCGCGTGCCCGACAGCGGCGCGAGCGTCGTCGATGACGTGATCCGGGGCGAGACGATCTTCCAGCACGTGCACATGGACGACCCCGTGATCGCGCGCGCGGACGGCTCGGTGCTGTACAACTTCGCCGTCGCGATCGATGATCTCGACGCGCGCATCACGCACGTCGTGCGCGGCGAGGACCACGTCTCCAACACCCCCAAGCAGCTGCTCGTGATGGAGGCCGCGAAGGAGGTCGGGCTCAGCGTCGAGCCGCTGCCGCGCTACGCGCACCTGCCGCTGCTGCACGGCCCCGATGGCAAGAAGCTCTCAAAGCGCCACGGCGCCGCCTCCGTCCAGGAGCTGCGCGAGGCGGGATATCTGCCGGCGGCCGTGCGCAACTACCTCGCCCTGCTGGGCTGGGGCGCCGGCGACGACGAGACGGTGCTCAGCACCGAGGAGCTGATCGAGCGCTTCACGCTGGCGCGCGTGAGCCGCAATCCGGCGCGATTCGACGAGGTCAAGCTGCGCTGGCTCAACGGCGTCTACATCCGCGCAATGCCGCCAGCGGAGCTGACGGCGCGCCTGGAAGACTTCACCGGGCGCGAAGGACTCGAAGCTGCCGCTCGCATCACCCAGGAGAAGATCCACACGCTCGCCGACTTCTGGCCGCTCGCGGGGCCGCTTCTGGACGGGCCCGTCGATGACCCGGCCGCGCGGGCGCGCTGGCTCGGCGAGGACGGCCAGGCGGCGCTGCGCGACGCGCGCGAGGCGCTTGCCGAGCTGACGGACTTCGACGAGCGCTCGGTCGAGGAGGCGCTCGCGGGCGTGATCGAGCGCCGCGGGGCCAAGCCGCGCGACGTCTACCAGCCGCTGCGCGTGGCGATCTGCGGCACGACCGTCTCGCCCGGGATCTTCGAGAGCGTGGCGCTGATCGGGCGCGAGCAGACGCTCGCACGGATCGATGCGGCCCTCGCGCGGGCGCCCGCTGGCGCCTGAGCTTCGAGGCTGGCCAGTCGGCCTCAATTCCGGCGCCGGATCTGCCGATAGAGCCCTCAACAAGGAAACGCCGGCCAGGATGCCGGTGCACCCAAGGAAGGGGTCAACACCACATGCAGGCTAGTGTCGCGGCCAAGAAGCTGAAGCAGGCAAACACACGCCGCACAGCAGCGTCCAACGGGCGCCGTAGCGCCCCACCCGCGCCCAGCGGCGAGCGCGCCCAGGCACAGGGCGAGCGCCACCAGAACGAGGGTCATGGACGACGCCTGACGATAGCCTTCGAAGCGCTCGAGGCGTTCCCCGCGCTGGCCGAGTCGCGCAACCGTCTGCTGTCGGTGATCGACAAGGACCACGTTGCGACCGCTGACGTCGTCTCGGCCGTCGAGTCCGACGTCGCGCTGATCATTGCCGTGCTTCGCATGGCCAACCAGGCCCAGGACGGCCGCGGGCGGATCGACACCGCCGTCGCCGCGGTCGAGCTGCTCAGCCCGCCGACCGTGCAGTCGCTCGCAGGCCGCCTGCGCACGTTCGACTTCTTCGAGCGGGCCAGCGTCTGGGACGCCGCGCCGGAGCGCTTCCGCCTGCACGCGCTCGCCACCCAGCACGCCGCCGACCGCGTCGCGGCCGAGGTCGGCTACGAGAGCCGCGACCGCCTCACGGTCACGAGCCTGCTGCACGACATCGGCAAGCTGGTGCTGCTGCACGCTTACCCCGGCTATCCCGCCCAGGTCCATCGCGGCGCACGCACGCCCGAGGAGCGCGTCCACCAGGAGCGCCGCGAGCTGGGCGTCGACCACGCGCTCGTAGGCGGCGTGCTGATCCGGCGCTGGGGGCTGCCGAACGCGATCGCGATGCCGATCGAGCGCCACCACAACAGCGACGAGGACGGCGAGGCGGCGTTCATCCGCCTGGCCGACATGCTCGCCCACTACGCCCACGGCGGGCGCGTCTCGCCGAACGAAATGCTCAACACCGCTCGCGCGGTCGGGCTGGGACCGGAGGAGCTGCGCAGGGTGATGTACGAACTGCCGAGCCAGAACGGCCACCGCCAGCGCCACGTTGACCCCTGCCCGCTCTCCGGACGCGAGCTCGGCGTGCTCCAGCGGCTCGCCGAAGGCAAGGTCTACAAGCAGATCGCGCACGAGCTCACGCTCTCGACGAGCACGGTGCGCACGCACCTGCACAACATCTACGGCAAGCTCGGCGCCGTGGACCGGGCGCAGGCCGTGCTGATCGCCACCGAGCGCGGCTGGCTCTAGGCCGCGCACTAGGATCGCCCGGAGCGATCCGCGCGTCCCTCGCAGGAGCCGCCGCAGCCAAGAGCATGATCTCGATCACCACAAAGTCCCCCTACGCGCTGCTGGCGCTAGCCGAGCTGGGGCGCAGCACCGGCGCGGACCCCGTGCCGATCGGCGAGCTCGCGCGCAGGCGCGAGGTCCCCGTGCAGTTCCTCGAGCAGCTGTTCGCGGTCCTTCGCCGCGCCGGCGTCGTCAGCTCCCAGCGCGGCGTGAAGGGCGGCTACCGCTTCGCGCGCGATCCCTCGAGCGTGACCGTGCTCGAGATCGTCGAGCTGCTCGATGGCCCCCTCGGGCGCGACGCCGAGGGCATCTTCGCTGACGCCGCCGCAGCGGCCCGCAAGGTGCTCGCCGAGACGACGATCGCCGACGTGATCGAGCGCGAGCTGCGCGATGCGGGCGCGAGCATGTACCACATCTAGCTACTCCGCCAGCCCCACGGCCTCGAGGGCCGTCTCTTGGTCACGGAACATCTCCACGCGCACGATCTTGGCCGTCCGGACGGTATAGACGTACGCGACCGACCAATCGAGTTCTATGCCACTGGCCCGTCCACGGCCATGATGGCGTGCAACGACGAATACCTGCTCTCCGATACTCCGAATGTCATCGATCTCGAAGCGGTAGTCCTCGGCGAAGGACCTGAGCCAGTCTCCAAACCACTCGCCAACCGCTCCTCGGCCATGAAAGGCTCCGGCCGCTGTGGGTACGAGGCCTGCTTCAACAACGAGCAGCACGTCCTCATCGAAAGCATCCAAGGCCAGGGTGAAGTCACGCCGCGTCGTGGCATCGAAGTGCGCCTGCACGATGTCCACGTTCTCCTGCGACATCGGCTACTCCGCGAGCCCCGCGGCCGCGAGAGCCTCTGCCGGCGAGGCGTAAGTTCTGATGCCGATGACCTTGCCATCCCTGAAGGTCCAAACTCCCGCAATGCGCTGTTGGACCAGGATGGCCGTCTGCCTACCTCTCGCGGTCAGCCGCAAGGCGACCACGACCGATGGGCCCGCGTCCCAGATCCGCTCCGCCTGAAAACGAATCTCGTCCATGGCATCTCGGAACGAGTGAAAGTAACGACGCATCCCGTCGTGGCCTCGATAGGTATCGGGCTCCGCGGAGACGTCAGGAGGTATTTCGATCTCAACGTCGCGGTGGATGAAGTCGAGGATGCGCTCGATGTCTTCGCTGTTGAAAGCCTCGAGTGCCGCTCGCACGATCTCCACGTTCTCCTGCGACATCGCCTACCCCGCCAGGCCGAGGTGGGCGAACGCTCGGTCGCGGTCCAGGTTCTCAGACGTCCCCTACCCCCGTTCGTGGGCGAGGCGTTCGGCGCCAGCTCGGGCCTCCGCGATCTCGCAACCGTTCGTAGAAGCTCACGAGCGCGTCAACGTCCTTCCTGCCCGCAGCTTGGAACGATCGCCGCACAAGCTCGGCCAGGTCAGGGTTCGTCGACTCCTCATACATCGCCCGGCCAGTATCCCGCCTACCACCCGCGAAGGGAACACCGACCGGCGCGGGTCGACCCCGACCACATCGCGTGATGCTGGAAGGCCCCTTCGGGCTGCGACTATTCTCGCCACGATGCCCCGGATCCCGATCAACATTGCCGAGCTTGTCGGCGGCACGCCTCTGATCTCCCTTCCGAGCATGCTCGCGGGCACCCCCGCGGCCGAGAGCGGCGTCGAGCTGTTCGCGAAGCTGGAGGCGTTCAACCCGGGCGGGAGCGTGAAGGACCGCATCGGCGTGGCGATGATCGAGGCCGCCGAGTCCGAGGGGCGCATCGAGCCGGGACGCACGACGATCGTCGAGGCTACGAGCGGCAACACCGGCATCGCGCTCGCGTTCGTGTGCGCGGCCAAGGGGTATGACCTCGTGCTCACGCTCCCTCAGGGCATGAGCCGAGAGCGCGAGAGTCTGCTGCGCCTCTATGGCGCGCGCGTCGACGTGACCGAGTCGCTGGGCGGGATGGGCGAGGCGGTGGAGGCCGCGCGCGCGATGGCGCGCGACCCCGACGTGTTCCTGCCCGACCAGTTCTCGAATCCCGCCAACCCCGAGGCGCACCGTCGCTCGACGGGCCCCGAGATAGCGCTCGCTCTCGACGGCCGCGTCGACGTGCTCGTTGCGGGTGTCGGCACCGGGGGCACGATCACGGGCGTCGGCGAGTACCTGCGCGGCCGTGTCAATCCGAAGCTGCGCATCGTCGCGGTCGAGCCGCGCGGGTCGGCGGTGCTCAGCGGCGGCCCGCCAGGACCGCACCGCATCCAGGGAATCGGCGCCGGCTTCGTCCCACCGGTCCTCAACCGCGAGATCATCGACGAGGTGATCCCGGTGTCGGACGACGACGCGATCGGCACAGCATGGAGCTGCGCGCGGCGGGCGGGCGTGTTGGCCGGCATCTCCTGCGGCGCCGCGCTCGCAGCCGCGGTGCAGGTCGCCGCGCGGCCCGAGAGCAGGGGCCGGCGGATCGTCGTCGTGATGCCCGACTCGGGCGAGCGCTACATATCGCAGGCGTTCTTCGCGCCCGACGTCTAGATGATTGATTCCACGGGTTTAGGCGCAGTAGTCGGCGAGTGCGCGGCTGGGGCGGCCGAGTTGGTGGTTGAGGGTGATGGCTGCGGCGAGTGT
>Ga0209040_10000894_pt1 | contig 23230 bp, 32 predicted proteins | sample BogFormECP12_OM3_FD_188240 | JGI IMG/M metagenome (GOLD analysis project Ga0209040, IMG submission 188240) | Bog forest soil microbial communities from Calvert Island, British Columbia, Canada - ECP12_OM3 (SPAdes) (version 2) | ecosystem: Environmental > Aquatic > Freshwater > Wetlands > Bog ... | reverse complement strand
TGATTCCGATCTTGGCTCAGTCGTCGTAGCCCCTGATCAGGAGCTTGGCCCACGCCTGCAGTGCGGCCCGCATTTTCAGCACATCGTTGGGCCTGATCCCGCGGATCTCATAGGCTGGGATGAAGCGGTTTCCCGCACAGAGCGTGGGCAGAAAATGGAAGCCCCGCTTGCTCACGATGTCCTTCCACCCCAACTCGACGAACCACACCAGCCGCTCCCCGGCAACCCGCCCGTGCGTGGTTGCCGCGTTCGTGATCACTCTCGAAAACTGTCGCCTCGGTGCATCGCGCGGTCCGTCCAGCCGTTGGTACTCCGCCGAGGTCAGGCCCGCCCCCGTGCCCCCGAAGTACTTGCCGCGGCCCAGCCGCGGATGCTGTCCCAGTCGCTGGGCGACTGTGAGCTTGCGGACCTCGCCCCGAGGCCGGTATTTCAACGGCGGGGCCGGGTTCCCCTTCGCGTCCTGCCCGGCCAGCAGGCCCTTGCGGTTGCCTGATTCCATGATGCGCTCCCAGCTCTCCAGGAGGTCGGCCATCGCGCTCACGAGCACGGGATCGTCGGGGCTGCCGGCGAACAGGGTGAGCCGCTTGACGCGCGCCGCCAGAGCGCCGAGATCGTCAAGATTGAATCGCATCAAGGCCTTTCTCCCCCGAGCCCCGTGCCGGGCTTCCACTGCTCTCCGCGCGAGTTCAGTCTCCGAAACCCCGGGGATGTGCCCTCGCGGATCGACCGCTTGACCTGCTCCTTTGCCTCCGGACTGGACAGATCGTACTTGCCGATCCGTTTCTCTCCGGTTGGGTTCAGCTTGCGGATCGGATTGAGCCACTCTGGCTTTCGGCTCACCTTGGCCCCAGGGACCTCGGCTGTAGCACGATTGGCGCCGCCCGCGGCTTTCCATGCGTTCCATCGCTTCGTCGCTTCTGCGGTCACCCAGGCCGTTCCCTCGGGGGAGAGACCGAACACATCGTGGCCCTGGTCGTCGGCCCAGAAATGGAGGATCACGGCGAACGACTCCGCCGTCACTGGATCGTACTTCCAATAGAACTCCGCCGAACTGCTGTGGGCCCGCCCGGTCAGGAGCGACATCACGCGCGAGCGGTCGAGCGCGGGAATGCCCCGCGGGGCGGTCTTGTGCACGGGCCCGACCTGGGACTGGCGATATTTGATCGTGCGCGGCGCGAGTGGGTGAATGGCCCCGTCCTTGTCCTTCCCCTTCCGTAAATCACGGAGCTTGGCCTCGAGGCCATATTTGACGACCCATTCGAACCACATCAGTTTGATGCGGTTCGGGTAAATCGACAGGTCCGTAGGTTGCATCCGCAATCGGTAGCCGACGGCAGTTGATTCTCGGTCGCTCATGGCTTGTACGGCTCAGGCCCGGGATGCGGCGGGTGCGGTCGCGGTCGTGGCGGATGCGGACGTGGACAGTCGGCCTGGGACGCGTCCTGACGCGTTCTGACGCGTTCTGACGGGTCCGGGCCCCCAGCAGGGGTGGGGGTCGGGCCAGCCTCGAACCGCGGCGACTTGCGTCCATGCCAGTTCACGCCCCAGTCCTTGCCGCCGGTGCTCAGGTGGACCGCCGTGATCTCAGGAATCAGGATCCGCTTCGACCGCGGCCATTGCAGTGCGTGCAACATGTCGGTATGCTCGGCGTCCCACCCCTGTACGGAAGGATATCGGGTGATTCCCGAGGCCCGATTCCAAAGCTGAAAGAACCCGATCGGGGCGTACCCGCCATAGTCGAAGTGGCCGACCCTCGATCCGAGCGGCCAGCTTCTCGGCCCATGGTGAAAGTAGTGCTTTTCGTAGGGATCGGGGTCGATGAGGAAGCTGTGCCAGTCTGCAAGGCTTGGACAGTCGACCCGGTCGATGCCGTAGACGCATGAGGGGTCCAGCTCCACGTTCGCCAGGTGCTTGCGCGTGTTCCGGGGCAGCGCGGTATCGGCGTCGATGTGCAGAGCCCAGTCTTCGAGTTTCAAATGCCCCAGGCCGATGTTGATCGCCAGTGCCTTGGCGAACTTCTCGCCCTGCCGCTGGAAGTACGGGCAGAACGCCGTCCGCACGCCGTACCGGTTGCAGACCGCGATCGTGCCCTTGTCGGCCTGGGAGGTCACCACAACCCAGTCGTCGAAGAGCGACTGATTGACCCGGATGGTTTGCTCGAGAAAATCGTCGTAGTGCAAGCAGACCGTGACCGCCTCGATACGCACGTGGTCTCCTTAAAATGTCGCAGGTAGCAGGGTGAGCGAGTAATCCTGGGCGTAGCCGCTGCCGCCCACACTGGCGTCATACTGACACTGGAGCGTGAACGTCTGCAGGAAGAGGTCGTTGAGCGCGAGCTGGTCGGTGACGGCAGTCAGGACCGAGTTCGTGTTGAAGTTCCACGTGACCGCTTCGGTCGCCGAAGCGTAGAGCTGGAAGGTCGCTGGCGTCATTGTGGTGAGCGCCTCGTAGTTGATCCGGTCATCGGGCGTGATGTTGTAGAAGTGCTGGGCCTGGAGTGTGGTACTTCGCCCGCAGAACCGCATGATTTGGGCGTACTGGTTCGCCCAGAACCGGCGCATGAGCGTGTTCTTGCTGCTGATCGTGAGGTTCTGGAACTGGACCCGCGTGATCGGCGAGCCGCCGCCGCCCAGCACAAGGCTGGTCCCGCCGCCGCCGGTGCCCGCGTGAGTGAACACGTAGGGTGCCCCGCCGCAGCCGGCCGACGCCTGGGGACCGGGAAGCTGCACGTCGGTCGGCGCCGCGAGAGAGGTGAACCAGGCCGGTGCCGAGCCGCCCTCGATCAGCGGTGCGGGTGTCGAGGCCGAGAGGTTTAGCGACAGGGTCGCGATCTGCTGATCCTCGGAGACCGTGAAGTCGTAGCCTTCGACCTTCACGCCGGTGTAACCACGCATCACGAAGCTGGTCACGTTGGAGGGGGTCGTGGCCTGGATCGCGTGCACCAAAGCACAGCTTGCCAGGTCACCGGGCGGTTCGCTCGTGGTCCAGGGTGCCGTCTGCCCCGAGTTGATCCGCACCCCTGCCCAGCTCAAGAGGAAGCTGGCGAACTGACCCTGATAGAGCTTGGTCGTGATCCGGCCGCGGAGCTCGGTCTTGTCGCTGACCCGGAAGGCATCGATCGCGTAGCCGCCACCGTAGGGCACCGCGACCATCACGGGCACGGGTCGCATGGTGAACGTGTCCGAGCCGTCGAGTCGCAGGTAGAACGCATTGGGCGTGGTCCCGCCGACGACCTGGGAGGCTGCGACGATCGGCGTGTTGAACGCAGATTCCTGGACGATATACAGCCATTCTCTGGCCGCCATGGTGTGACCTCAACTGGAAAGGTTCGATTGAATTTCGATCTTGAGCTGGCCTTGCCCAGCGAAGAACACACCGTCGGGCGCCGGGTCGAACGCGGGCTGCGAAAACTTGACCAGGCCGCTGCGAGCACCAGCCTGCTGGAGTGTCAGGACGATCGTGTTGACGCTCGTGCTCGCGGTCTGGATCGGGTAGAAACAGCGGGCCAGCATCCACCAGAAATTGGTCAGGTCGTCGCAGCACGACCCCCGGCAGATGATCTCGCAGTTGATCAGCAGATCGCCGCTCATGCTGTCCGGAGTGCGGAACTCCTCGCCCGTGTTCATCGGCGTCCAGCGCATGCACGGCGTGTTACTTTGATCGAACGGCTTGACGTCGCGCGGCTCGCCCTGCCAGGTCCGGAAGTTGTCCGGTTTGACGGTGCGCTGGAAGAGCGCGTTGCCCCGCACGATGGTTTCCATGGCGCGGAACACCGCGGCCCGGGGAGACACGGGGAGATCGAGGGATCGAACGCCAGCCATAGTAGAATGTCACCGAGGAGGTCGATAATGCTGATGCAGGTCGGCTACGCTCATATTGGTCTGAGGGCGGAGGATGCGAGTGAACGGCGTCAGCTCGCGCGCGTCATGCAACACTTGAAGGCCAAAGGCATCCGGTTCGAGGCGAAATCTCGCTTCTCGGACGGCGAGCAAGTGAGTGAGCTGACTGTCTACCTCGACAGACCGCACATATCGGAGGAATGGATTGACGTCGAAGAGTGAAACCTGGCTTTAACAAGAACCGCGCACATCGCCCCTTGTTAAAGCGATCACGCCCAGAGCGTGTTCGTCGAGCTGAAGTTGATCGGGACCTCCCCGTAGCCATCTCCGTTGACATCGATTTCCACCGTGGTTGAGGCCAGCAGGCTCTCGGCCTCGAGTCGATAGCGGGCCGCGAGCATCGCATACATCCCGCCCTTGGTGATCATGCTCTCGCAGATCCGCGACAGGGCGTAGTAGGCGCAGACGGTGCGGACCCGGGGTGTGACCAGGAGCTGGTTCGACGCCAGGGCCGTGAACAGCCAGCGATTCGTCAAGCTGGTCCGCCGCCCGCCGCCGGTGTACCAGGCGTCGAGGGCGAATCCGTGATACCCCAGGAGCGAGACGTTGCCGCCGCGGTAGTTGCGCAGGGTCATCTCGTCGAGCCAAGCCCGAGAGTCCGCACAAGGGTCGTCGAAGCCCGCGTGCGAGTCGGGAACCTGGAGGTCGTCGATCCACGGCGCGATCTTGCGCAGGTCCGCGATCGTGATGTAGGTCGGACTGGGCGTCGCCGTTGCGGGCGACGCGATGATCTCGAGTGAGGTGCCGCGGGGCAGGAGTGCCGTGGTCCGGCTGGGCGACCCGGCCCGGGTCGCGTATGCCTGGAGGTAGTAGATTCCGTACGCCAGGGAGCTGCTGTCGGTGTTCTGGATCGCGATCTGATACTGGGCATTCGTCGCCGAGATCCAGGTCGCTGTTGGCGTCAACAGCGGAGTCTCGTTCGACCCCGCCCAGAGCTTCGACGTGAGCACGTCCGAACCCGTGAAGATGCTGGTGGGGACCGTGCCGTCCGGGTTGGTGACCTGGAAGGGGAAGTCCCTCGCGGTGCCTTGAACTAATTCCAGTGCGATCGCCATGATAGATCTCGGTGCGTAGTGAGTCGGGGCGGGAGGTGTGTCTCTCGCCCCGTTAATCTGCGCTGGTCAGGCCCACCGTGATGAGCACGGTTCGCTCGGGGTCGATGTCGAAGGGGTTTGTATTACCAACGCTGATGAGCACGGTCTGTTCGGGGTCGATGGCGAACGGATCCACGTTGCCGGCGCTGATCAGCACGGTCTGTTCGGGGTCGACGTTGAACGGGTTCACGTTGCCGGCCAGGATGAGCGAAGTCTGCTCGGGGTCGACGTTGAACGGGTTGGCGTTGCCGGCCAGGATGAGCGAAGTCTGCTCGGGGTCGACGTTGAACGGGTTGGCGTTGCCGGCCGTGATCAGAACCGAGGTGAATTCGTAGGGCAGATAGAACGAGATCGGCCCCTCGAGCAAGAGCCGCCCCGTGCCGCCCTCGAGAAGCAGCTTCGATCCATTTTCGAGCAGCAGGTAGGCCATTTTATGTCTTGAGCAGACCGAGTTGCTTAAGCGCAAGTACGATGTCGCCCAGCGTGTAGGCTGTTGAACCGGTGTTGCCAGTCGCCGAGCTGTCCGCGTGCAACGCGGTCGTTGTGCCGGCGGTCGTGCCCGTGGTTGTGCCCGTGGTCTGGGGCTGGATCACTGGCGTCGCGCCGTAGTGGCCGATCAGGGCGACCGAGCCGTTGGACTGGACCTGGATACCCAGTCGCTGGCCCGCGTTGGAGCTGGTGTAGTCGCCCGCGTACAAGAGCAGGTTGCCCGTCCAGGACGCGTCCGTGCTGGTGTTGAACGTGGCGTCAATGACCCCGCAGTTGCGGGCCGTCGCGGTGCTCGAGAGGTTCTGCAGAGGCAGGAGCGGTGCGGTCTGGCTGGCCATGCCCGTGACCACGAGCGGTGAGCCGGTGGTGACCAGGGAGAGGATTTGCGTGCCGGTCGAAGAGGCGATGAGCTGGGGGTAGTCTGTGCTGCCGACCCCGATCAGGATCCGGTTGCTCGCGTTGCGGATGATCGCGTCGCCAGCCTGGGCGCCGAGCATCCAGGATGATCCGCTTGACGCATAGGCGAACTGGACGTTGGAGCCAATCTGGTAGGCATTGTTCGCGCTGGTCCCGAGGGTGAGCCCGCCGCTGCTGATGGTGAGACCGGGTACGGTGAGCCCGCCGAGCGACGCGGTGCCGTTGACCGTGAGCGTGTTGCCGGTAGCCGGCTGGTTGCATGTGATATTGCCGTAGGTCGCAATGGCGCCGCCCACGGTGAGCCCGCCGGAGACCACGGCGGTGCCGTAGAGCTGGATCGCGGGGTTAAGGTTGCCGCCCACGTTGATGACCGTGCTGGAGACGGACAGCGGGGCGGCGGTGGACGTGGCCAGGACCAGCAGAGCGCCGACCCCGCAGAGACCGCCGCCATTGTTGGACGATGAGGTCAGGCGGTAATACCGGTAGGCTGTGACGTTGGTGAACGACCAGGTCTGGGTCTGCAGGGCCGTCCAGGTGATGCTGCTCTCGGTGTCCAGGGTGGTCCAGGATGAGCCGTCGTTGCTGCCCGCCAAGGTCCACCCGGTCATCATGAATGACAGGTTGCCGCTGTCCGTGGCCTGGATCGAGTAGGCCGTGCTGACGACCGCGTTGCCGGCCCCCAGGTCGATCTGCAGCCAGCCGCTCGTGCCGCTGGCCAGCCAGCGGGTGGCGGAGTTGTAGTCGAACGCGTTCCATGCCTGGTTTGAGGTGTTGACCTCGGTGGATGCGGACGCGACCAGCGGGGGCGGGCCGTTCGTGTCCGTGTACATCATCGGGATCACGTTCAGCAGCGTGGGGCCGCCCGAGGTGATCGTGAACGGGCTGGGGAGCGAGGCGGGGGTGGTCGCGGCAACCGTGACTCCACTGGACCCCGGCGTGAGCGAGATATTCGAGCCGGCGTGGAAGTACTGAGCCAGGAACGTCGAGACGGGAATTCCCTTGTCCGTGCCCGTGGTGTACATGCTGGTGTCGAGCACGTCGAGCAGGAGCATCACGTTGGCGGTCGAATAGCCAAACGTGAAGGTCCCGGAGAGACCTGAAAGCGGTTCGTCGGCCATGGTGTTCCTCGAGGTGGGAGCAGCCTCGCGGGGTGGAGGTCCCCCGCGCGCCGGTTGCTAGTACGGGGCGACGTTCACGAGCGAGGGAAAGGTAATTGCCGGCTGGATGGTCATCGACACCGTCGACGAGGCGGCCGTACCCATGGCCTGGGAGAACAGCACGAGGTTGCCGGAGTCCGCTGTGGGCATGGTACTGGTGCCGGAGATTGCCTTGTAACTGCCGGTCGACGGATTGATCTCGGCGCCCCAGAACGTGGTCCAGGTCGCGTTGAAGCCTGGACTGGTGACGGTGCCGGCGAACGCCAGCACGGCCTGCTGGTTGTTGGGCGGCGCCTGTGCCAACGCAGCCGGCTGGTAGATTCCCTGGATGGTGACCTGGTTGCCCGTGTCGGGAAGACCGATATTCATGCGCAGGGCGGCATTGTTGATGCCGTCGCCCGACGCGACCGAGATTGTGACTGGCATGGTGCCCCCTAAAAACCGAAAGACTGAAGATAACCGCCGATATAAAAATCGATCACTTGAGCAGATCCCGTGGCGCTGGCGACCAGATTGACGGTGTTGCCGCCAATGACCATGGGCTGGGTCTCAAACATCGCCGCGGCCGGGCACGTCGCGAAGACCGCCGCGCGAAGGACCACCATCGTCCCGCTCTGGACCTGCACATCGACTTCGGCCGAGCCCACGGTCGAGGCCGAGAAGTCCGTGATATAGAGCACCATGTTGGCGGGGACGGCCAGCAGCGGAACCGGCGTCGTGCCTGATGTCTGGTTGCTGATTCGGCCCGACGTGGACCAGAGGGACTGACCGGGGGCTAGTGGCCCCGCAGAGGATCGGGCGACCAGCGGATTGACGCCGTACTGGTTGCCGTATTGATCATATTGGGGCTGCAACGCCGCAGGACTCGGGTATGGCATCGATGGGGTCTCCCATGACTTTGCTGTCGACCATGCGGACGCTGTTGATCCAGGCCCGGTCATAGTCCGCGAGTGCAACCGGCTTGACGATGAGGTGATGGCACTCAACTTTGGGAGCGCAGACGACCGGGATCTCGAGCTTGCGCAGCCGCACGAAAAAGCTATGATCCTCGCTCAGCTCGTCGTAGCGGTTGAAGGGCTTTTCGCCGAGCTCGGTGCGGATACGGTCGAAGACCTCCCGCTTGACCCACAGGCAGCCGCCGCCCGCCGAATCGACGATCATGGCATTCGCCTGGCGATCCCATTCCACGAGGGGGTAGAACCCGTCTTCCAGCCGGCGATACAGGACCGGGGAATGCGGGTGTGCCTTGAACTGGTACAGGCCCGTCACTACCTGAGCACCCGTGTGCTGCGCGACGTTGAGCAGCCGGGCGACCAGGTCAGGCTCAAACTGGTGGTCCGAATCGAGCTGCAACAGCCAGTCGCCGTGAAACGATTCGGCGAGCATGTTGCGCGTGATGTCTTGGACGCTGCAGGCTGGGGGTCGGGGGTAGCTGATAAACTGGCCCGCGTCGCAGAGATACTGCTGATTCCAGGCCACCATGTCGATGAAGGAATCGACGAACTGCGTGAGCATCGCAGGCACGCCACCCATACGGGCCACCGTGCCAAGATAGCGGGTCGTACTTAGCACGCGAGGACTCCATGGCCAGTGAACGAGGGGTAGGGATCGAACACGTAGTTGATCGGCTCGACATGCTTTTCTCGAAGTCCAGCCTGGTCCAGCCAGTCCCGGATGAGCGCCAGGCTGATCGGCCGATCGTGATAGCCCTTGATGCCTGGTGCGTACGTCAGACCGAGTGTTTTGCCCTGCTCTTCCGGAGGTCGGGAATCCTCCGGCACGGTGATGACGATGTGGCCGCCGTCGGCTAGAACCGCCTTGGCGTTCTTGAGTGTCTTGACCGCACCTTCGTTATCGAGGTGCTCGAGGATGTCGCCCAGGATGATGCTGTCGAACGACTGCGGTGGGAATGGCAGGGGATCGCGACAATCCGCCAGCACATCGACCTTGTTTTCCCACCCGTTAGGGTCGACCGCGAGCAAGTCCAGGTTGACGGCGCCGCGAGCGCCGAACCCGCCCCAGTCCGCGTTACTGCCGATATTGAGCACGCGCCCGTTGCCGTTACGAAGCTGGAATGTCAGATGATTGCCCCAGGTCGGGCACGTGTAGCTTTCGTACTGATCGGCCACTCGCTCCCAGTTGAACCGCGCGCGAGCGTAGGGCATGCTCTCGGCCCGGATTGTGGCCTGGAGGTCCGCGTCGCGCGCCAGCTTGACCAGCTCTGCGACGTAGGTCGCCTTGATGAGCGGATCCTTGGGGTCCCCCTGGATGAAGACACCATGCCGCACATTGTCGGCCAGGGCCCAGATGGGGGACGTGATCGGGATCGCGCCCAGGGCCTGGGCTTCCATGCAGGTCACGCACGACGTCTCCGTGAACGTCGTGGGATAGCACCAGATGCCGGCCGAGAGGAACTCCCGGTAAATCGCTTCTTGCCCCATGCGGCCGAGCCAGGTCACGCCCAGCTCTGCGACCAGCGCTTCGCACTCGGCTTTCATCCGCACGAGCTGCTGGTCCGGCTCGCACTTGTCGATGTTGTTGAACCCGTAGGCTGCGCTGAGCTTCAACCTCGGCTCGAATTCACGGGCCCGCTTGAAAATCTTGAGCAGGTTCACAAGCCCGCGGTCGGGGCTGGACGTGTAGACCAGCTTGAACGGGTCGCGTTCAATCGGCCCGGCTGCCTCGATCCTTTCGGCCAGCTCGACCTTGAAGCCATTGGAACTCAGGCCCATCTTGCCTTTCAGCTCGGGATAGGTGCGGTCCAGGAGTGCCGCGTGGTCATGGCAAAGCGCGATGCAGATGTCGAGCTTGGCCGCTCGCTCATGGGTGAGCCCCCACGGTTGGGTTGCCGGGTAGGCCGCGTCCTGGCAGACCAGCCAGATCTTCTGAAACGGGTGGTCCACCTCGAAACGATCGATGTCCGCCGGGCACCTGGAGAGCACCCAGAAACCATGTGCGGTGAAATCCGCTGCCTCGATCGGTAGCCAGATTGCGCCCCCCTTGTCCGGCGACGGGCAATCGTCCCGGATCGGAGCGTAGACCTTGACCGCGTGCCCACGACGGGCAAGCCGCCAGGCCAGCTCAGTGACAGCAGTTTCCGAGCCCCCGATACCAGGGTCATCAGGACTCCGGTGATCCCACTTTTCATAGTGGAGCGGGGAATAGAAATGATAGTCCATGCGGGAATGGTCTCGAGGGTAAACCCCCGGGCTGCGGGCCCGGGGGCGAAAAGCTTGAAGACGACCGTCAGGTCCGGTTCGTTAATGCACGTACTTGAGCATGTTGCCGTAGAACGTGGACTGCGCGACGCAGGTGATGTCGACGATGTCGACGTAGGCCGTGACGCTCGAGAGCGTGTTGGTGCCGCCCACGAAGGTCGTGGTCCCGGGCCACACCACGTAGTCGAGGCCGCCCGTGGGCTGGGTGACGATCAGCCGGATGGTCTGGCCGATCGTCTGGTTGACGAACAGCGGCCACATCGTCTGCGATGCCACGCCCGTGATCTGGAAGATCGATGCCGTCGACCAGTCCACGTTGACGCTGTTGGTGACGGTCACGGCCGGGGCCAGAGCCCCGACGCCGGCCGGTTTGAGCTGCCACTGGGTTCCACCACCGACGGGCACAAAGCCCTGGGTGTAGCCCATGTCTGCTCCTGATGCTCCGAGAATCATGGGATACCCCCTTACGAGACGTTCTTGCCCAGGTTGCCGACGAAGACGGATTGAGAAACGCAGGTGACGGTGCAAAAGTCGACGTAGGCCGTGACGCTCGAGAGCGTCTTGGTCCCACCGACGAACGTGATGCCGGCTGGCCAGACCACATAGTCGAGACCGCCCGCGGGTTGCGTGAGGATCAGGGAGATCTGCTGGCCGGCCGTCTGGTTGACGAAAAGCGGCCACATCGTTTGACCGGCAACCAGCGTGTACTGAAACGCCGATGCTGACGACCAGTCGACGTTGACGCTGTTGGTGACGGTGACCGCGCCGTTGACCCCGCCGCAGAGGGCGGGTTTGGTGGTCCAGCCCGATCCCGTGCTGATCGGCACGGAGTTAGTGGGGCTGTAAGGAAGCGTGTCCCCCGTCACCGTCGTGGCCGCGACGGTCCCCATCGGGACACTGGGGGGACTTTGCAGATTGATACCCAAAGGACACCCCCTTTCAGCACTGGATGATGACGCCAAAGTCGGGACGGATGACGCCCAGGGCGTAGCCGAAGTCGACGGTCACAAACAGGGCCTGATAGATGTGGACGTAGGACACCATGACCCGCAGGGGAATGCCCATGAGGTCGATGTACGACACATCGACGACGTTCCGCGCCTCGTCGGGCGTGGCGATCGGCCGCAGGGCCAGGGCGATGGCGTACTCATGCATAGCCACGTTGGTGTAGCTTTGGAGCGTGCCGTACATCGTGCCCGCGTCGGCCGTGGCGATCGGAGTGGCCAGTGTCAACGTAGTGGTGGACACATTGGCGATCTGGTAGTAGTTGCTCGAGACCGCGTTGTTGGCGCCGGTCGCGAACTGTAGCCACTGGCCGATATTGGCGGACGTGAGGTCACCGCTCGTGATCGTGGCGGTCGTCGAGCCTGCGGTCGTGGCCACGGTGTGAGCGAGCAGGGTGATGAGCCGGGCCGTCGTGGTACACGTGGCAGCCGCGGCGGTGACCAGGGTGGTCGGAATGGCGTTGGACAGCGTGAGCGAGGTGTCCGTCGCTACCGCACTGACTTTGTACTGGGTCTTGGTACTGTCGTTGCCGAAGACCAGGTAATAGCCCACCAAGCTGGTGCCGCCGGTCCCCGCTGTGGTGAAGTTGGTGTTCAGGCCGGTGACCGTGGTCGACCCGGACGTGAGCGTGAGCTGGCCATAGAGGATCGAGCCCGATGCCGTCGGCATCTGCTGGTCCCACTTCGGCTGGAAGTTGAACGCGTGCGCCAGGTCCGCTTCCTCGCGAGCCGCCGCGGCGATCGACGCCGAGACCAAGCTTTCCTGCACCCAGCCAGCATCACCGAGCATCTTCTGATAGACCCGGTTATGGACCAAGAGCGACAGCTTGGTCGAGTCCTCGAGGGGGACCTTCTGGTCGGCCAGCGTGCCCCAGGCGTTGAGCTGATCGGCCACGCCGACCTCGCCTTGCAGCGCGCTGCTGATCGGGGCGTTAGAGTTGAAGTTGGACGTGGTCACCAGCGCGGCGATCTGGCCGTTCAGATATTCCTTGGCACGCTTGTACAGCGGATCAAAGAACTTCTGGGCGAGGTCGACAGCGGTCTGCCACTGCTCGAAGTCCTGGAACTGCAGCGCGGCCCCGGCCCGGGTCTGGAACACCAACGGGATGTAGTTGGGATTGACCGAGGTCCCGGTCAGGATGCCGTTGTTGATCGCCTGCAACGGGCCAATGTCCGGGAAGTAGACGTCAACCGTCTTGCCGATGCGGGCCGCCTCGGGCTTGACGTCTTTGTAGACGCTGTTCAGCAGCGCGGTGCGCCCGACCTTGGCCTTGTTGTATTCGTCGGCCCCGGCCACGAGGGTCTCGAAAAATGCAGCGAAATTGTTCGCCATGCTGGGAACTCCTGAAAGGCCCGGGGCGTGAACGGCGCCGGGGAACGGATTGAGAAAGAACGGGGAGAGGGATCAGGAATGGTCCGCAGCGACCACCCTTCGGGCGGTGCCCGAGACAAATTGACGCAGATAAATCACGATTGACTTATCTGAATTTTTCATCTGCGTAATCTGCGGACAGGCTGCCTTTACTGGATCAGCGGAACCGACCGCCGAGCGCGGCGTCGCGGATGATCTCCTTGTTACGGGGGTCGAGCATAAACTTGGGGTCGGCTCGCATCTCCTGGGTCACGATGGTGCCGTCGGCACCTTTGTTGCGTTCCTGCCGGCCGCTGCCGGCCGCGGGTTCCTCGCCTTTCAGCTCGAGCCCATACTTGGTGCGACTCGTGGGCCTGGCCGCTTCCCTGGCCGCGGCAGACGTGGAATCAAGCTCAGGCTCGAAGGCGTAGTCGACCTCGGTCTTCAGTTGTGCCACGACGGACTGGAGGGCCTTCTCGTCGATCTCGTCGTCCTCGAGCATGTAGCCGCGGTCCTTGGCGTCGCGCCAGAGCTGCTTCAGCGCCTTGTCCTTGGCCTTCGCGCCCTTGGCTAGCTCGGCGAACTTGTCGAAGTGGTTGCGGTCGCGGATCGAGGCTTCAAGTTCATAGACACGCTGTGTCAGTTCGTCGGGAGATTCCAGCCGGCCCCTGAGTTCATCGCGCTCGGCTCCGATATCCGACAGTGCGGTATGCAGGGAGTCGCGCTCGGCGATCAAGCTCGAGATTTGCTCTTGGGTGGCGGCGAGTTGGGATGTCAGGATACTGACGGCAGACGGTTCCTCTGGCATGGTGCTCTCCGGTTAGACTTCTGTGGTAGGGGCCTCGGCACGTTGCTCGAATCGAATGCCGTGGTCTCCCGGGTAGGGTTTCCGATGATCGTTCTTCATGGTCAGGATGCTGTCGGGTATGCCCGTCGGGAACGCAGCGCAGGTCCAGGCGGACTTGCCGATCCGGTTCATCTGGAGGTGCCGGCATCGTAGGCAGATCGGGACCACATTCACCTGACACCTCCAAGGCGCGTGTAATAGTCCATCAGCATGTCCGTGTAGCGGTACCCGGCCTTCATTCCGACACGCATTTCGGCCACGAATTCAGCTTCGCTCGTCGCTGCATAGCGGCCGATTTCACGAGTGATTTCTTCGGCGTACTTCGGCTTCCTGGCGCCCAGTTCGCTGATCCGCCGCCAGCCGATCCTTTGCGCATGCTCTCGATGGGCAAGCTCGTGCTGAATCACTCGGTCGGAATCGCCAGTCGAGAACCACCCGATCCTGTGCTCTTCGATGGCGTTGGATGGGTTCGCCCAGTCAGGATGCTGCCTGTTAATCAAGATCAAGTCGTCTTGCGCGTTATAAGCGGCTTGTATCGTGTCCCATTGATCTCCCCACAGAGCGCGGGCTTCGTCGGCATCCACTACCTTGACTTTCACGCCAGACTTGTCAGCCGCGGCGACCGCAAGCGAGATATTCTTTTGCGCGGCAGCGGCTTTCCCTTTTGCACGTCGCCCCCGAGCTCTATCGATTGCACGTGTAGATTCCGCATCCGTTCCACCGACGGCCTGGAATGCTTTCTCGGCGGCTTCGGCTGCTTCCACATTTTGGTCGGTTGGGCTCTCCTCGGCTTTAAGGTGTGCGACGACCATTCGCTCAAGTGCGCGGGATTTTCGCGACTTGCTAGCGATTTTGCTCGACCCGCCGCCGCTGGTCCATCGGCCGCGCTGGTCGCGGGGCTCGTTTTCGTTCCACATGGAGGGAGTCCTGGACTACGGCTTTTTGCGCTTCAAAAACGTGCCGCCCGGCCCTCGGAGCGTTGTTTTGCCGCTGGTGATCGGCGTCTTCTTCTTGATCGCTGCCTTGATCCCACTCGCCCAGGCATTGCCAGCCGCTCTGGCCTGCTCTTCCACTGACGCTCCCTCGCGGACGGTGACCGGCCCCACTGTCGACACCCGGCGCACCGCTTCTGCCGCATACTCCTCTTTCGCGTACTTTTGGACTTTCTCGACCGCGGCCCCGGCCTGCTTCGTCGCGTTCGCGGCCTCTTGCTTCAGATCCTTCGCGACCGAGGCGCCGTATCGTTCGGCGGCTTTCGCGGCCCGATCGACCGCGGCTTCGGCCCTCGCGACCGCCGCGTCCGCTGCCCTCTTGGCCGCCAATCCTTCGCCAGTCAGACCGCCCCCGCCAGCCGCGCGACGCGCGCCGACGGAAGACAAGAACTTCTTGGCGCCGGCGAGTGCTTTAGGGGCTGTTTCCAGGACAGTGATGATGTTTTGCGCAATCTCAAAATCGCGCTTCATGTCCCGGTACCATTCGCTGGCCGCGCGATGGAAATTCCGCTGATAGTCGGCCGCGTCCTGGTTCCTCTTGGCGATCTCGGTGTCACTCGCGCGCTGTTCGGCGGATACTGGCTTGTGCGTTTTCCAGTACTCGCGCTCTTTTTCTGCGGGCGTCAGGTCCCAGGACTTCACGGAGACGTCGGCGCGATTGACTTTGCGATCCTTCTGGACCGGACCACCATCCGGATTCGGAGTGGGATAATTCCGGGGAGCGTCCTCCAAAAACACGTGGTGATGATGCACTGTCACCCAGCGTCCGGGCCCGCCCTCGGGTCCCGAGGGCCTGATTCGTGCTCCGCCCTTAAGTCTTCTCGATTGAACTGCCATTTTCGTTATCTCCTCAGTGCGAGGCGCACGCGCCTGTAATCCAGCGCCTGGTCCGCCGTCAGTTCGCCCAGGCCCGCATAGAACGTTTCCGCGTCGATCAGATCAGCCATCACCTCGGCCCACTCCGGCGCCCGCTCGGGATGGCGATAGACACGCACAAGCCGCCGGTGGGCCCGGATCGCGGCCTGGATGCGGTCAGCGTCCATCAGTCACTCGCTTTGGTCGGGTCTGCGGGCCCACCGGAGGGGGAGTCGCCGGCCTGTTCTGCTCCGCGGGTGGCGTCCGCGTCGGCCCGGTCTTCCTGCCGTTGGTCCTGTTCCTCGGAGGGCATCGTCTCCGAGGCTGGCGGGGTCAGCTCCTGGGGCAAGACCTGCTTGGCGATTTCCTCATCCTCGGCCACCTGCTTCATGTGCTCGACGGCCTGGTCATGGTTGAGCCCGTACCGCTCCATGCAGACGCCGATCCGCGACCGGATGCCGACCTGCATCTCCCACTCGTCGGACTGGTCACGGTCCGGGCCGGGGATAGGGATGCGGGGCTCGGCCCAGGCCAGCAGGAGCTGGAGCTGCTTCGCCTGCTCGAGCAGGTCGGCGTGGCCGTAGTGATTGCCGCAGGCGGTCAGGACCTTGCGGGCCAAGCCCAGCTCGGCGAGCTGGTAGATCGGCCGCCGCTGGCGGGCCCGGGTCAGGAGCGGCGCCGACTTGATGACCAGCGCGATTCCACTGGCCGCGTCGTCGTACTGAAGCTCGAGGGCCGTGAACGGCAGATTGACCGCCGCCGCCACCTGCTTCATGTACTTCTCGAGGTCGACCCAGATGCTCTCGATCGCTAGCTGGGCTTGGAGATACTCGGCGGAGGGCTCGCCGCCGTCGGCATACCCTTCGCCCGAGTAGCCTGTTCCGCCTCGGCATAGGCGCAGGAATCTTCCAGGGCCGATCTCAGGAGTGTAAGTAGGGCTGACGTTTCGGAAAACACCGATGGGTCGCCCGTATTTGCTGATGAGTTCATCAAGCTCTGAAAGTCGGTCGTTAATCCGGAGTTCTGCCTTACGCAGGAACGTTCCAACACCAGGCGTCCAGAATTGTCGAACTGGAGCACGATAGTGCAGGAAAGCGAAAGGTATGCAGCCATACGTGTTCTTCTCGCGCTCTCTGGTCTCGAGCGCGATCCGGGCCCCGGCCGTCTTGTCGCTCTGATACTGTTCAGTGAGGAAGGTTCGGACTTCATCCTCAAACCAGAGCCGGTACCGCGTGCGTTCATTGTAGCGGTCGATCGTGACAACCGCGAACGCCTGCCGGGGATCTTCCGGGTCGGTGAAGACCGTGAACTCGTCGCCGCCCCAGAGCTGGAGATCGACAGGCTTGTCCTTGTCGTTCGTGCACTTGATCTGCACGGCGCAGACGTCATTCAGGGTCGCCTGGCACTCAGCGTGCTGCATCACGCAGTCGATGTGGTTGGTTTCGTAGACCTGGGCAAGCAGGGAATCAGCAAGGCCATCGCCAACGACAGTCCTCTGAGGGCCTGGATTGTAGGTGTGTTCGCAGAGTCGATCCACGGCCTGCTGAACAAATCCAGACTGACGACGAGGACGGCCGGCGAAATCAAACTCAGTCTCAGCTTCGCGCCTCGGCTGATAGCGGTCGGACTCCAGGTCGTAGAAGGCCTGGTTCTCGATGGCGGATGCGAGCCGCGGCCGGTGGTTGCGCAGACCGGACTCGACTTCCCGGATTATCCACGCGCGATCGTCGGAACTGAAAGAGCCGCCGACGTTGGGGAGGGCGGGGAATAAACGGGGGTCGGTGTCGGCCATAGCGATCAAACCACAGAGAGCACAGAGGGCACAGAGACGGAAGAGCGACGCGTGGTCGCAGGCTTCAGACAATATTTAGAGAACCAGATGCGCTCACGGTGCGAGTTGACCGAATGGCCGCCGGGGGATCGCTTCTGCGAGGCATAGCCGCCGTTTGTCGCCTTGCCCCGGATGCAGGTCCAGCCTCGCGGCATCTTGTGCTCGCCCTCGTAGCCGCACAGGGCGATCCGCATCATGGGGTCGTCACCGTGCTCTAGGGCCCACTCGCGGACGTCGTGAGCGACCGATTCGCTGTCGATACGGTAGAGGTCGGGACACCGCTTGGCCGTGTCGGCATAGGGCGGATCAAGGAATACCGCCGTGAGTCCCATCTTGACCGTCGGGGTCGGCCCGCAGACGCGCTTCCAGTCGCCACAGCAGACCCGCACGCGGGCCAGGCGGTCCGCGAAGGAGTGAAAGTAGGTGATCAGATCCATGTTTCGAGGAAGGCCAATCCCGCCATTTGAGCGGGCGCTGATTTTCACGAGCTTGCGGTTCACACCCTGGCCCGAGTTCCCCAGGTGCACGAGCTTGCGGTTCACACCCTGGCCCGAGTTCCCCAGGTGCACGAGCTTGCGGTTCACACCCTGGCCCGCAGTCCCCAGGCGCACGAGCTGGCGAACTCCATCGACGTCCTGGACATGCCACGGCCCCTTGCCTGAGCAGAACCCACCCGCGATCCAACAGGCCATGCCCCAGACCCACCAGCCGGCCGATTTGGGGCAGTAGAAGTCCGGGTCGCCCTCGAGCCGAGCCTGGAGCGAGTCCTTGCGCTGCACCAGCCAGGCATGGCGGGCGTGCAGGTCGTTCTCGTTTACTGGCCAGTCGGCCCACTTCGCGACGGCCGCCGGATCATCCTTCAGGGCCCGCCAGAAGTTGCTGAGCAAGCCATCGATGTCGTTCACGGTCTCGGTGCCGGTCCAGCTCTCGGGCCGGGCCAGGAGCATGGCGCCCGAGCCGAAGAAGGGCTCGACATAGTTCCGCACCACGCCGAAGCGAGGCCAGACGAGAGCGGCGGCGCGCGACTTGCCGCCGAAGTAGGGGAAGGGAGCTTTCAGGATCATGCTCGGTTCGCATTCCAGTTGCAGGGGAAGACATCGCTTGCGAGCAGCGTCTCCGCCACCTCGCGCCCGCACTCGGCCCAGGGTCTATGGATGATCACGGCGCCCAGTATCACGGGCCGGCACCAGCAATCCCGGCCCAGCGCGTGCTGGTAAAGGCCCGGGGGCTCGGTCGGAAAGACCTCGTTGCGAGTGGGACGTGGAATGATCTTCATCCGCTTGTTTCGTAGTCGGGCACGAACTCCGTGCTCAGCTCGATCGCGTAGTGCCGCGTCTCATGCCGATCGTCCCACGTGACCCAGTAGGAGATTCCGTCCGGCTGGATCTGGATCCCGGTCACCATGCCGCGATGTCGGTCGCTCGCGAGCCGGTGGTAGACCACTTCGCCGACATCATAGGTCAGCGGGATGATCCGCGATGGTGTTTCGACGGTGATCATGCGTCCTCCGCCGGGCTCGACACGCCGTGCCGGTCGATGGCACTGTGTGCCCAGTGCACGGTCTCCTCGAGCTTGTTGAGCGCGTGGTTCAGTTCGCGAGACGACGGGCAGATCCGCGCCAGGTCGAAGGCCGCGACACCCAGCACGCAGCGCACGGCCTCGCGGTCGTGATGCCGGATCGGGTCCGCGCCGATCGGACAGGGGCGGAAGGCGAAGTCAGAGTTGATCCTGTCCAGGATTGTTTGCTTGGTCTTGGTCACCTCATCGGCTCCTGGAAAAAGCTCTGGATGAACGCGTCGCCACGGTCGGGGCTGCGCCCGAGGATGTCGCACCAGTCTTCTTTCTTGATCAGCCGAGTCTGGTTGCCGACCAGGTCGTAGGTCAGCGCCTCGAGGTCCTCGCGGAGCAAGGCCCACCAGGCTCGCGGTGGGATATGGAACGGCGGCTGCCGGCTCGACAGCGGGTAGCGGTCGTCGAGGTGCCGCTCGGGGTCTAGCCGGCGTCGTGCCTTCCATGCCGCTTCGCTGCGGAGATTGGTGAATGCTTTGCGGTCTTGAGGCCGTCCAGATCCGGCGTAGCCGACGGCGTCGCCGAGTCCGTGCCTGACGAGGTGGTTGCGGAAGTCGCGGCCGACGCCAAGCTTGTCGTAACTGACCCGTTCGGCGGGGATTGCCCAGACGCGGCTAAGGCGCGCGACTTCTTGCGCTGCATCAGCCAGAGATAGAGCACTCCCGGCGTGACAATCGAGGATCCCATCAGCGTCCCTCACAAGGATTGCGGTCGAGTCCCGGCCTACCCCTTCACCAAGATCCACAGCCATTCGTCGAGTACGGTGGACGGGGTGACTCGGGGGAAATGATTGGCGTTGCACGGCTGTTGCCCTATCGAGCCATGCGGGCGGAATGAGGATGTCGCTTGAGATTTCCGGGATCTCGGCCCGGATGTGGCTGCGGACCCAGAGGCTGTCGCGGCCATAGCGTCGGTAACAGGATTCAAGCCAGGTTCGATCGGCGATTCCCCAGGGGCTTTTATCGAGGTTGGCATGCGGTGAATCCGTGCTCGGGATCTGGATCGCCTTCACGGCGAGCCGGGGAGGGACGTTGTCGGCGGTGTCGGTGTCTGCCTGGCGGATCAGGTCGACGAATCGGCCTTCAGCCCGGATCGGGTTGCCGATGGCCACCATCCGCTCGTAACCAAGGCTCTCGATCGCGTCCCAGATCTCCTCTTCAACTCCAGAAGCCTCGTCGACGACGACGAGGAGCTGCTCGTTGTGCTGGCCCGATGCTCGCTCGATCGACGTGGTGGAGAACCCCAGCGCTTGCCAGCCGTTACCGCAGTCCACTTGCTGGGGCGAGGTCTTCACACCGCGGCTCAGTCGAGCACTGGCCAGGGCGGGTCGAGCCCGCCGTACTTCCTTCCAGGTCACACTTCCCAGGTTCGTCTGACTTGGTCCCGTGACGATCACCAGGCTGTCCGGCCGCGTGTACAACCACCACCAGATGATCCGGCCGATCGTGAAGTCCTTGCCGACCATGTTGCCGGAGTAACAGGCCACGGTCCGATACTTGACGATCGCCTCGCACAGCTCGCGCTGGCGGCTCCAAAAGTGCCGGTCGTCGTCGACGAACAGCTCATTGAACAGGTCCGGATCGTTCCGGGTCAGGTAGAGCAGGTCCGCCAGTGATTCCAGCCCGTTCAGTGACTTTCTCCCTCATCCTTCGCGCCACGGCCTCGAGGTCGAGCACGGGCCCCTCCAGGATCGGCTGGAGCAAACCGTCGTTGCGATCGAAGATTTGCTGTATCGCCGCTGTTTTACCCTCTTTGGCCACTGTGCCAAGCGCTTCGATGATAGCCCGGGCGTTCGTTCGTTTACCGTCGGGTTCCTTCTCCGCGAGATAGGCTTTCAGCAGTGCCGTCAGGCAGATCTCGGCCGGCGGCCTACCTCTCGGGTTGCCGCTCGTCCCCGGTTTGAAGGGCCGGCCTCTGGGCTTCTTCGCCACGATCGACTCCGCTGTTCTTTCGCTGTTCGGGTCGGCGTCGGATCGCCCGCCGATCGGCCGCCGCCACCAGCTTGGTGAGGCAGCCGGCCCGCTGGTCATCGCGGAGGGCCCCGGCCGAGCTCTGGCCCCACAGCTTCGCGATCGCTTCGGCCCGTTCCGCCCGAGCTTGCGCGATGATCGCGGAGAGGTCGCGCCGCCTCGAAATCAGGGACTGGTGGCAGCCGATCACCGCGGCGATGTGTCGGTCCGAGTGCCCGAGATAGGCCAGATCCCACACGAGCGTCTCATCGGGCTTGACGCTGATGGGCCGGCTCACGGCGTCTCCAGGTAACCCGCGTGCTGCTCCAGGTCGATCCGCACGGTCTGCGGCCTGGCCGGCTTGGGCGGGTCGGGATCAGGCTCGGGGTAGTCGGGGTCAGGCCAGCCGCGGAACGTGAAGTCACAGCTCGTCAGTTGGATCTCGGTCATCAATCGCGTCACGGAATGCCCATCTCAGGAAAAGCCAGGCCAGGACCGAGGCCACAAAACTCCAGCCGATCGCGATCCGCAGGTTCTCAGGATCTATACCGTGCACGGGGGTTTCTCCAGGCCCTTGCAGCGCGGCGACCCGTCGGCGTTCGGGAAGGTACACCGCACGCAATCGATCCGCCTCACCAGCTCGAGGATGTCGTGCTCGCTCTTTATGATCCGGGCCTCAAGCTCGAGCTGAACCTTGCCCAGCAGTCGGACCACCTCGAGCTCCGCCAGGTGGTCCTTCTCGTCCTCGATCCGCCGTGCCTCGCGTGCCTGGCGATACCACGACAGAATCCCCTGGACGATCAGTCCCGCGGCGCCGACGCCGGCCGCAGTCCAGGCCATGAACGCGTTGCGCTCCATCGCGGCGAAGAACGAACCGCCGAACCCCATCGCCGGCATGGAACCGGCACACCAGTTCACGACGCGCTGCATCGCGCTAAGCTGCCTCAACGACTTCGCGGTAGGGTTGCAGTTGGTCCAGGTCCGCGGTCGCGGACTTCACCCAGGCGTCGCCCGCGAACTCGAGCCGCGCGAAGCCGAGGTCCGGGTAGACGTCGACGACCCGCCAGGGACGGGGATCCCCGGTGCGAGTTACCAGATCACCGATCTTGATGGACGTGTTCACGCGATGGCCTCCCGCAACTCCGTCAGGGCACGCCGCTGGAGGTTGTATACGCTCTCGCGGCTGGTCCCGTACTCTTGGGCGATGGCTCGGGCCGTCTGGCGCGGGACACCGATGCCGAAGCGGCGTCGCACGATGTCCTCATGGAGCGGCGGCAGGCGATCGAGCGCGGCCTCCACCATTTCCACAGTTTCGGCTCGCGAGCTTTCCAGTTCGGACCAGGGCTGTGATCGATCCACAATCTGCTCTTCATCTTCGTGCTGCTGCACTCGACTGCTAGCCCGCGCGGCACACTGGATGGCCCATTCTCGCGTCGCCTTCCACCTCGGCTTGGTCGTTTCGAGCGGATGATTCTTGATCTCGCCCGGCCTCATATTATGTGGTACTCGCACGAGCTGCCGGCCGTAGAGATAACTGAGCAGCTCCGCCCGGATGTAGTGCCTGGCGATTGCCGAAAACTTCGTGTTCGGATAAGCCTGAGGATCGAATGCGTTCGCGCCACGGACCAGGCCGAGGTTGGCTGCCTGGTACAAATCATCGTCATAGCAGCGACAGCGGCGCGCATAGCCATGGGCGAGCGAACGGGCAAACCGCCGGTTGCGCTCCACCAGCTCGTTGCGCGCGGCCAGGTCGCCCCTTCGAGCGCGGCGGCCCAGGGCGACTTCTTCGTCGGCGGTTAAGAGCATCGCGACTCGCTGGGAAAATGCCGCGCCGGTGGAGAAACGGCGCGGCGTGCACCATCGCACAGAGAGGCGAGGACCGATGGCCCAGTCCCCAATTCATTAGAATACGACACGCCGCACGTTTTAGATTACTATAGATCCGTTTATGCGATCGCTGACGTTGACGGGCCGTGGATTTACGGCGTCGATACGGGTTGCAGCCGCGCAACGGGAAACAGTCCGCAGATGACACAGATGAAAATACAGATAATTCAATTTATCTGCGTTAATCTGTCTTTTTCATCTGCGGACAGATCGTGTTCCATCGTGATCTGCGGACAGTTCCCTGATCAGGCCGCCTGGACGACCACCCAGAGCCCCAGATCCTTCCACCAGGCGGCGTCCTCGGGGTGCGGACCGGGCAGCCAGGCCACCACTTCCACTGGCTCGCCACCCTCGCGCTGATAGCGGAGCCGGGCGAACGGCGCCGCGGGCCGGCAGACGGCCGGCCGCCAGAGGCCGAGCCGGTGTCGCGTGCGCGCCCGAACCCGCGCATCGTGACCGATCGGGATCGAGAGAGTACACATCGCTTTGCTCTCTGGGTCGGCATCGACCCGGTTAGATCTCTTCGCACGGATCCACTTCAGGCGCCCTGCTTCGTGGCGACTCTGTTCGCTTTTGGGCCTGCCGCAGTTCGGCGAGCCGCTCGGCGACCCTCCAGGACCGTTCCCGCTCCTCGTGGAGCTGCTTTCCCAGGACGCAGATGATCACGCCCT
>Ga0209040_10000893_pt1 | contig 23235 bp, 16 predicted proteins | sample BogFormECP12_OM3_FD_188240 | JGI IMG/M metagenome (GOLD analysis project Ga0209040, IMG submission 188240) | Bog forest soil microbial communities from Calvert Island, British Columbia, Canada - ECP12_OM3 (SPAdes) (version 2) | ecosystem: Environmental > Aquatic > Freshwater > Wetlands > Bog ... | reverse complement strand
CGGACGCGCCGCGTGGTCCGGCGGTTAGTTACCGGCGAGATTGCAAACAAGCATGCAGACCAATTTCTGTGCTCTTGTGCGGCGCCGAATATGTCAGGAAGTGCGTGCGTATCCTGCAGTCGCTGGAAGTGGCAACGCAACCAGAGGACATGAACGTTACAGGGTACAGGTTCCATAGTCTGCACGGCAAACCGCGCAGATGGTCCGTGCGCATCACTGGAAACTACCGGATCACGTTCGGCTGGTCGGGTGAAAATGCGCGCGATGTTGATTTTGAGGATTACCATTAGGGGGAAGCGATGGAGAGAAAGAATGCATTGCCGCCTGTACATCCGGGCGAGATTATTAGGGAAGACATCCTGCCCGAGGTCGGCCTGTCCGTGACGGCCGCCGCGAAGGCCCTTGGCGTGTCGCGCCAGATGGTTCATGACATTCTGGCCGGGCGGAAGCCTCTGTCTGCTGTCATGTGCCTGAAGGTTTCCCGCCTTTTTGGCGGCACGCCGGAATTCTGGATGCGCCTGCAAGCTGAATACGATCTGAAGAAGGCTGCACAAAACAGGAAGGTCATGGAGCGCGTCGCGCGCATCGTGCGGGTGAAACCGCTCGAAGAAGTCCGCACCTGAGATTCGCGACGGTCCGGCTGAAAGCCGCAGCATACTTCGGCGGTCATCCGCTGCAATCGAGTTAGCGGGGGACCAGGAATAAACGCCTCCCCATCATGGACGCGTTCGAACTTTGGTGAACTGCCCGCCGCCGTGCGTGAGAGGGTCTTTCAACAGATTCGACAACTTGCGGTTGCGTGCGATGCGCCGATCCCCTCACGTTAAGGGTTAGACATGGGTCAGAAATGTACAAACTCCAGACACCGATCTCCAGAGCGGTGGCGAAAGCCAAGGCAAGCATCAAGCCACCCGCTCCGCGGGGGTGCCTGACATAAATTTGCAAGCACCCGAAGAGCCCCCAGACAAACAGAATTGGAGTCCGGCTCGCAATCACCCGTCTGCGCCGAGTGCGGCCACATTATTTCTGTGAAACAGCGAAAGGATTCGGCGTGTAATCGAAATACTCGATGGTCATTACAGTGTCGCCAAAGATGCGTACGTCCGTCGCCGAATGGTCTGACACGGGAAACCAGAAAGAGCCGCTCTTGTCGTAGTCGTGAGTGAAGTGAACGCTCTTGATCCAGAAAGAGGGATTTTTCGCCGGCTTGCCGTCGACTCGAAGGATAGCGTATTCGTCGGCATCAATCCAGATTCTGCCCCGGGCGAGGTACTTGTTGGGCGTCTTGGGCTCGATCGCGATCACGTACGCCCTGCGGCCCCGGACGCACTCCGTCCCGGACATCTCAAAAGTGTAGTTTTCGGGGGTGATGCGAGAACGCTCGCGAGCATCCGGACGCGCGGCCTCCATTTCAGCTTCCAGCAGCCGCGGAAATACGTGTTTTCGTGCGCCACCCCAGCCGTTCTCGGAGACAACTTCGAAATGTTTCGAGCCATCCTCCCGGCAAATCATGCGCACCAGCATTTCGGCTCGCTTATGGTGAGTCTGGTTCTCCAGCACATAACGCCGGGTGGCCGTATATCCGTGGAGCGTGGCCAGCCGCTCGCCATCGTTGGACATCATCCTGGCAACGACCTCATCGGCGGTGCGAGGCGCCTGCGCCGCCACGCCGGCTGCCATAGTGATCGTCAAAATGGGAATAAGTGGGTCGTGTATCATAAGTAACTCAAAAGTCGAAAATGAATTTTCCCCGGAACTCCCGGCCCACGCCGTTAAAGAACGCGCCATAGCGGTAGCTGTCGACGTCACTCTGCACATCGCGAGGGTTGAAATGATTAAACACGTTGAACACGCTGAATCCGATGCGAGCCCTGTATTCCTTGTGCGGTATAGGCAACCGGATCGGCCTGGTGATTTGCAAATCGAAGGAATTGAATTCAGGGAACCGCAGCGAATCCCTGGTTCCGATGAACTCGCGCAACTGATCGATCCGGGAATAGGGGAATCCGGTGTGAACGTCCAGAACGGGCGACAGAGTGAACTTGAGCACTTCAAATTGGCCCCAGAACAGGAACCGGTTCGGGGCATCGAAGGGGAGCCGGCCCCGAGAGTTTGGCTCGATCACGGCAACGGCGTTATTGCCGAAGAATTGATTGAAATCGTTGAGATCCCCAAATGCCTTCGAGCGAACGTAGGACGCATTGAGCGTATTCCTCCGAAACTTGTACTGGCCGGTGAGTTGGAACTCGCGGTAAGAGCTATGACCAGTGTTGGAGAGCGACAGGATACCGTGATTCAAGTCCGTCTCCGGGTTGATGACGAAATCGCGAACGGTGTTACGCTCCTGAAATCCAGCCCGAACAAGGAGTCCGGAGGTGACCTGGTGGTCGAGTTCGATGTTCCAACCCAGACTCCGCGGATTGCGAAGCCTCCCGGAGATGCTGTTCGTGTAGGCCATGGAGCCGGCGATTTCTCCGTTGGGATCGAGACTAACGACCGTGCGATCAGGCAGCAGCGGAAAAGATGCCGTGCCCAGGGGCACCCGGTCGTAGAACTGGCCCATACCGCCCTTGAGCAGTGTCTTCCCGTCGCCGGTCAACGCCAGGGCGAAGCCGGCTCGCGGCGCAACATTGGTGGAATCTGTCACGGAATCCCGGTCAAATCGTAAACCGAGATCGAGAGTCAGCCGCTGGAAGGGAGTCCACTTGTCGACGAGAAACCAGGCGATTTCGTTCTGGTGGATATCAAAACGGGAAGCGGGTCCAAACGTGATGCTTTCGAGCGGAAGATTGGAAGTTCCAATAATGCTGACCGGTAGAAGTTGTATTTGACCGTCGTAATCGCTGTGTGCAAAATCCGCGCCGGCCTTGAACTGATGCGAGCCGAGGAAACCGCGCGCTCCGAATTGGTAGGTCTCCTGCCACTCGGTGCGATAAGTCTGGCGATGCTGGCGGTCGAAAAAGCCGCCCGCGGTGGTCTCGACCAAGAGCTGATATGGATCGTTGCCGTTCGCGGTGACGTCGGCGTCGAAACGTTTATAGCTGAACTGTGAAACCAGGATGGAGTCCGCACCCAGGGTATAACGGTGTTGGATCGAGGCCATGTAACCGCGCTGGTGCAGGTCTGGCGTGGATGGCTGGGGAACGAAGGTGTTTAATCCCAGGTAGTTGATCTTCTGGGGGTACAAGTCGAACGAGGCTGTCATCGTTTGCCGCGGAGTCAGGTTCACGTCGACCTGGCTGAAGGAGTTGACGCTCTCGAACTTCATGTCTCGCTGCAGAGCGGGGAGACTTTCCACTGGAGTGCGAACAAAGCGGTACTCGATGGACTGGGTGAAGGCGACTTTGTTCTTTACCAGTGGACCGGTCAAAGTAATACGCGGGGTCGACGATTCAATGCCGACGAAATCGCCGTCGCGTTTCCGGGGGCGCGGGAGGATGTTCTGCACCTTGATATGGAACGCGTCGAAGTTCCCGGTCACGGTCTCCACGCTGGCTACCGCGCCGGTGAGTCTGCCGTACTCCGCATCATAAGGATTGGCGATTACCTTGACTGATTCGACCACGTCGATGGGAAGGTTAAGTGCCGCGTTACCCGTGACCGGATCGGTTGCGCCCGCGCTGTTGACGAGATAACCCGCCTGCGACGAGCGAGCGCCTTTCATGTTGACCAGGCCGTCGGGTCCCCGGACTACGCCGGGAACCAATGGTAACAAGGCATCGATGTGCTCTTGTTTGTTCGGAGCGTAGAGGATGGTGGCTCTGTCTAAACCCGACTGGCTCGCTGGTTCGGTCAAATCGGCGGGCCCGGCGCTCGACGTCACCGTAACGGATTCCTTCAGCGCTTCGGCTTTCAGCTCCAACGGAACATCCAGCACGTTATCGCCGGCCGGCTGCACCACGCTCGAACCACGCAGGCCCGGAGCCATTACATCGAGCTGATACGTGCCCGGAGGAACAGCTCGAAAGATGTACAGGCCGCTGTCATCGCTCACTGTCTGTTGGGAGAATTGAGGCCCGTCGAGGCTGACCTTCGCGCCTGGGACAACGGATCGGTCTCCGCCTTGGCTCACCACAAACACAGTCCCTCGCACCTCCCCGGCCTTCCCGGCCGCCGGAGGCGTCTGCGCCGTCGCCACTTGAGGCTGCCAGCAGGCCAGCGTCGCTAGTGCACTCAACATCGGCAGGGCACGTCTGGTTAGGGTCCGTATCGTTGAAAGTGTCAGTTTCATTGTCCCAGCGTCATGCAGCGTTACGCACCTGCGGATTTACTGCGTCCTCTCGCTTGCGGATGGTCACCGGCTTGGTTCTTTTCAACGCCGCCAATAGCAACAGCCGGGCCCGGAAGAGCCTGGTCTTCACCAACGGAACACTGGACTGCAGCAGTTGCGCCGTTTCTCGAACGCTGAGTTCCGAGAGATCGCGGAGGATGAGTACCTGCCGATACTTCGGCGGGAGTCCTTCGAGAGCTTTGTGAACGGTGTTCCTCGCTTCCGATCGTGCGAAACATTGATGCGGCGATTCGCACTGCGACGCGAAGGTGTCGAGACCGACACGTGCCGGGCCGAGTGGGCTATTTCGCTCCCGGCGAAATAGTAGTGCCACCTCGTTCATTGCAATCCTCGTAATCCAGGTGCGAAAGCTTGCCTCGCAGCGGAAGGACGCGAGATGACGCCAAGCTTTCAGAAATACTTCCTGAACGAGGTCGTCTTCGTCGGTGGTGTTGCCGACCATGGATTTGATACGCCTTCTTACGGCCGGCGTGTGGCGGTCGATTAAGGTGTTAAAGCACTCCGGTTGGCCTGCCAGAGCCAGTTTGATCAGGGCCTCATCTTCGAATGTCTCAATCGCGGTCTTCATTGCATCTCAATTCGCTTTCTAACGGAGAAGAGCCGATAACTCATATCGATGTTTGAACCGGCATGAAGGGTTTGAACCGGCATGAAGGGTTTGAACCGGCATGAAGGGTTTGAACCGGCATGAAGGGTTTGAACCGGGCATGAAGGTAGTTTCGCCAACAAAACTCCTTGGCTCCAGGCTCTTCCTAAGTGAATGTACCGCCACGGGGTCGAAAGTCGAGCAAGAGAACAGAGGCCCTCAGCTAAGAAGGTCATGCCATGACAAAAGTGAATCAGTGCCTCATTCTCGCTGCTGGTAACGGCACGCGCCTGAGGCCGGTATCCAACGGGTTTCCCAAGCCCCTGGTGCCGTTTCAGGGTAAGCCCATCCTGGAGCACGTCATTCTTAGAGCGCACCAAGCCGGCATCGATAACTTCGTGATTGTCGTCGGGTATCGCTCCGATTTGATTCGCCGCTGGCTGGACAGCCGTTGGCTTGGCAGGCTTTCCATAACCTTGATCGAAAATCCGGAATACCACAAGCAGAATGGCATTTCCGCCCTAAAGGCCAAAGACGAGATCCATGAGAACTTCTTGTTATTGATGGCGGACCATTTCTTTGAGCCCAAGACGGCGAAGATGTTAATGGAGCAGCCGCTCGCTCCAAGTGAGGTCATTCTCGCAGTCGACGACAACATTGATCGCATTTTTGACCTCGATGATGCAACGAAAGTTCGGCGCGACGGAAGCTTTATCGTGGATATCGGCAAGGAAATCGCCAAGTACGACGCGCTGGACACGGGGATGTTTCTGTGCAGCCCGGTGTTGTTTGACAAGCTCCAATCGGCAACCAGGAACGGGAACTGTTCGCTTTCCGACGGCATGCGCCAAATGGCCCAGGAGCGAAGTCTTCGTGCCTGGGAGATCGGTGAGGCTCACTGGCAAGACGTTGATACGCCCGAAGCCCTGGCCCACGCCGAAAACATTTTCCGGGTTCCCTTCCCCCACGAGCCGATCTTCGAGAGACTAGCCCGTGTCTAGCACGAGAGCGACATTTCGCCTGCCTCTCCGGCTGCTCAGCGGGGTGTTGGGCGTCTTACTCCTAACTTATTTGATCCGTCGAGCCGGTCCCGCCAAGCTGCTCGAGAGCATCACTACCCTGGGATGGGGACTCAGTTTGGTCATTGCCCTGGGGGGAGTGTCGCATGTTGTGAAAACCTGGGCCTGGCGGCTGACCCTATTAGACGAAAAGCGCCACGTTTCGTTCCCGCGCATGCTCGCACTGCGCCTCGGTTCGGAAGCGGTTGGACAGTTTGGATTCCTCGGTCAGGCGTTCGGTGAAACGCTGCGAGTTTCACTTCTGAGCCCGACCATGCCGCTGGCCACCGGATTAGCGTCGGTGACGCTTGACCGCGCATTTTTCATCCTTAGCGCTGCGACGGTAACCGCTGCCGGCTTGCTAGCGGTTATCGTGGTCTTGCCTCTGCCCCATGCTCTCTCGCTGTATGCCGGCCTCTTTGTAGTCCCACTCCTAGGCGTGATTCTGGTTAGTGCGCTAGCAGTGCACAACCGTTGGGCGGTGTTCTCGGGCCCAGCACACTTCCTCGGCCGTTCCCGGTACTTGAATGGTTGGGTGGAACGCAAGCGTCCACTGCTTCAATCTGTCGAGAGCAAGCTGTTGGATTTCTACCACCGAACACCTAGAGCGTTTTGGGCCGCATTCGGCCTGAATCTGGCATGCCAAGCCGCGGCAGTGCTTGAGGTCTATGTGATTCTGTGGCTACTCGGCGCAAGGCTCAGCTTCTTCGCGGCACTTGGCATCGAAGCTTTGACTAAGCTCATCAACGTGGTGGGCATATTAAATCCAGGCAACATCGGCACATATGAAGGTGGAAACATGCTTATTGCGGAAATGTTCGGCTTGAGTGGCGCTACCGGCTTGACTCTGGCTTTCGCTCGGCGAGTTCGAGCCATATTTTGGTCGGCCGTTGGGGGACTCTGGCTGGTGCTGTTGTCCAAGTCGAAACAAAGTTACTCCAGCGACAGCACCCAAGCTCCCATTCAGAAATCGAATCAGTTGACTACAGACGGCCGCTCGCATGTCGCCGTTATTCTTGCTAACAACTTGCATGTCAACAGCAGTTTCGGAGCGAGACTTCCTGAGGTTGGCGCGCTTCCCGTCTTGCTCCGGGCAATCTTGGGAGCCGAAAAGGCTGGCGCGGAACGAATCGTCGTTGTCTTGAATCCAGCGACAGCGTCATGGGTGAAGCGCGGCTTGCTGAGCACGCGGCGTACTCCTAGATCTCTTGAGTGGTTTGAAATCGGCGATAAGGGGACCTCTCTCCCTTCGTTGTTAGGGCAACTTACTGGCGAATTCGGATCTCCTCTCGTGCTGATAGCTGGAGACAGAACCTATCATCCGTCTTTGCATCGGCAAGTAGCTGAATGGAAAGGAGAAGGCGATGCATTGGCCCTGACCACGGGCAGCCAACTCGCCGGGATCTACGCGCTCTCCAAAGACATGGCGATGGATGTTGCGAAGAACGGTCCGTCAGACATGTTGCTCGCAGGACGGGCGCCCTCGCCCGCGCCCGGCCCCCTGGCCGGACTTCCGCCGCCGTCAATCCGCAGCCTGGAGGAACTCCATGCCTGGCTTATCTCAACCCACTCTGTCGAGTGCGAGCCGGTGCCGCAAGACAAGTGGCAGCGCGTTCTCACCCAACAAGATCGGCTCTTGGCGGAGCAGAAACTGGATCGCTGGCTGGTGAAACCAACCGACGGAGTTTTTGCCAGAATGAATCGCCGAGTCTCCATACCGATCAGCCGCTGGCTAATTAAGTTTCCGATCACACCTAACATGGTCAGTCTCTTTACTCTCGGCGTGAGCTTTGTTTCCGGTGTGTACTTCGCATTCGGCGGCTATTGGAACATGCTCTTGGGAGCGATTCTCTCGGTGTTCGCCAGTATTCTGGACGGTAGCGACGGTGAGGTCGCTCGCTTGAAGTTTCAGGAATCCGCTTTCGGTTGCTGGTTGGAAACGGTTTGCGACTACCTTTACTACTTGTTTATTTTCGCTGGCATGACGATAGGCCTGATGAGGACTTCCGGTACGAAAGTCTATCTGGCATGGGGCGGGCTGCTGCTCTTCGGGGCGGTTACCAGCTTTTTCGTTACCGGACTTCAGCGGCATTCGTTGACCAATGGCCGGCCGGAGCAGTTGTTGGGAATCTGGCAGACGCAGGCGGCCAGCCGGCGCTCGAACCCGTTTTTGTTTTTCGGCCGGCATGTTGAGTTCGTTATCCGGCGCTGCTTCCTACCTTATGTGTTCTTGTTTTTTGCCCTCTTCAATATCATGCCGGTATTATTCATCCTCGCTGTGCTGGGCGCTAACGTGGTCTGGCCCATCGCCCTTTACTCTCACCGCACCTTTACCCGTCCAGCCTCCGCTTAGGTGAGCGATTCGGCTATGCAGCGTCTAAACATCTCTCCGATGGATGAAGTGATCAGTGGCGGCTTCGGGAGTGGACGAAGGCAACCCTGTTCGCGAGACCACATTCGAGTGCTGAATTGGAATATCGAGCGGGGCCTCCAGTTCCCGGCGATTCTTGATTTCCTCCGGGCCGCCGAGGCCGACGTTATTCTCCTGCAAGAAGTAGACCTGAACGTTCGGCGCACCGAGTACCGTGACGTAGCCCGTGAACTCGCCCGGGCACTCCAGTTGAACTATGTATTCGGGAAGGAATTCCAGGAACTAAGCGCGGGTTCAGGCGTCTTGCCGTCGCACCACGGCCTGGCGACGCTTTCCCCATGGCCTCTCTCGAATGGGCGGATCATACGGTTTCAGTCTCAGTCGAACTTCTGGATGCCCCGTTGGTATGTACCTCAGATCCAGTTGTTCCAGCGCCGGCTTGGAGGGAGAATCGCTCTGGTTACCGAGGCGCTGATCCACGATCAAAGATTCGTCACCTACAACCTTCACCTCGAAAGCCAAGGGAGCGATGTGCTCCGCATGCAGGAGTTGCGGGAAGCGTTGCAGGACGCCAGGCAGCACGTGGAATCCTCTTTGGTGATCGTGGGCGGAGATTTCAACTTGGACACCAGCAATGGCGATGCCATCCGGACGCTGCACAGCGCCGGATTCCATGACGCGGTGCGGCTGCCTGAGTGTGCGACCACAGCGGCTCGAGTGCCATTCAAACGTGCACGTTCTATTGATTGGATTTATGTTTCCGATCACGTCCAGTCGGAGGGGCGGGTACACGATACCATTCGCGCCTCAGACCATCATCCTATTTCCGCCAAAATTACTATCTCTTGACGTATGTATGCCAGCGGTTCGTCTTTTGCCATGCCTTTTGGCGCAACTCAGTCAGATGCCGGTTCCGTTTTCAAACGATTACGAGTGGCCTCAGCATTGCAGCTAATAGTAGGCGGATCCGCGACCCGCGAGTTGCAATGCCCATAGACTGCGCGACCCGGATGGGAAACCTGTTCCGACTCCACGGCGGTAAGACACCGCCGTAAGACACCGTAGTAAGACAAAGGAGCTTAAGAAATGACACTTGTTCTAGAAGCAGAACCCTCGACGCTTTCCTTGAGCGCTTATGGGAAAGCGAGATCCACGATCCAGGGATCTCCCCTAAGCTCAGAGGAACTGCGGAAGACTGACGCATACTGGCGAGCGTGCAAATACCTGGCGCTCGGGATGATTTATCTCCAGGACAATCCGCTCTTAAAGGAGCCCCTGAAGCCGGAGCAGATCAAGAACCGATTGCTTGGACATTGGGGGTCGAGTCCTGGCCTGGCCTTCATTTACCTCCACCTGAATCGGTTGATCAAGAAGTTCGACCAAAACATGATTTTCATGGCCGGGCCGGGGCACGGCGCGCCTGGCGTCCTGGGCCCGGGTTATCTCGAAGGGACTTACTCCGAAATCTATCCGGAAAAGAGCGAGGATGAACATGGCCTGCGCGAATTCTTCAAACAGTTCTCCTTTCCCGGCGGCATCGGCAGTCACTGCACGCCGGAAACTCCCGGTTCGATCCACGAAGGCGGCGAATTGGGTTACGTGCTTTCTCATGCCTGCGGCGCCGCGTTCGACAACCCTGACCTGATTGTGGCAGCGGTGGTCGGGGACGGCGAGTCCGAAACGGGTCCGCTGGCAACCTCGTGGCATATCAGCAAGTTTCTCAGCCCCATTCGGGATGGCGCGGTTCTGCCCATCCTTCACCTAAACGGTTACAAGATCAATAACCCCACTCTTTTGGCGCGCATTAGCCACGAAGAGTTGGAGAACCTTTTGCGGGGCTATGGTTGGACACCCCACTTCGTAGAGGGGTCGGATCACGAAAGCATGCACCAGGCGATGGCGGCCACGGTTGAACATTGCATCCAGGAGATTCGGAAGTGCCAGCAGGAATGCCGAACCACCGGCGTGCCACGCCGGCCGCGCTGGCCGATGATCGTGCTCCGATCCCCGAAGGGATGGGGCGCACCGCAAGAAGTAGGGGGCCACAGGCTGGAGGGTTTTTGGCGCGCTCATCAGGTTCCTCTGACGGAAGTCAAGAAGAATCCCGAACAGTTGCAAATTCTCGAAAAGTGGATGCACGATCTGAAGCCGGAGGAGTTATTCGACCGGGACGGGAAGCTCATTGCTGAACTCAAGGAACTCGCGCCCACGGGAACGCGCCGCATGAGCGCCAATCCGCACGCCAATGGCGGAATCCTCAGAAGGGCTCTGCGCTTACCGGAATTCTGCGACTACGCTCTAAAGGTCGATCGGCCCGGAACCATCGAAGTTGAGAATGTCCCGCCTTTGGGGAACTTTCTGCGAGATGTGATGAAGCTGAACATGAACAACTTCCGCGTGTTCGGCCCGGATGAAACTACGTCAAACAAACTGCAGGCGATCTACGAGGTCGCCAAGAAATTCTGGATTGAGGAGTACTTCCCCGAAGACCAAGACGGCGGCGAGCTGGCGACCGATGGACGCGTCATCGAGATGCTCAGCGAGCACACGATGGAGGGCATGTTCGAAGGCTATTTGCTGACCGGGCGAAATGGCTTCTTCTCCTCCTATGAAGCCTTCATCCACGTGATTGACTCCATGTTCAACCAGCATGCGAAGTGGCTGTCGATCTGCAACCATCTGGACTGGCGCCGGCCCATAGCCTCACTGAACCTCCTGATCACTTCCACGGTTTGGCGGCAAGACCACAACGGCTTCACGCACCAGGATCCCGGGTTCCTGGATGTTGTTCTCAACAAGAGCGCTGCCGTTACCCGTATTTACCTGCCGCCCGATGTTAACTGTCTGCTGTCGGTGGCCAACCACTGCCTCAAGAGCGAGAACTACATCAATGTGATCGTTTCCGACAAGCAATTGCATCTTCAATACCTGAACATCGATGCCGCTATTGAGCACTGCACCAAGGGCATCGGCATTTGGGATTGGGCGAGCAACGACCAGGGCGGTGAGCCCGATCTGGTGATGGCTTCCGCCGGCGACATTCCGACGCAAGAGGCATTGGCCGCGACGGTGCTGCTGCGAAACGAGTTCCCGGACTTGAAAATCCGCTTCGTTAACGTAGTGGACCTATTCAAGCTTCAACCCTCCTCCGAGCATCCGCACGGGCTGTCGGAGGCTGACTACGACTCTCTGTTCACGGTTGACAAGCCGATCATTTTCAACTTCCACGGCTATCCCTGGCTGATCCACCGCTTGACCTACGCCCGCAAGAACAAGACTCTGCATGCGCGTGGGTATAAGGAGAAAGGCAATATCAACACGCCGATGGAGCTGGCGATCAACAACGAGATCGATCGCTTCAGCCTGGCTATCGACGCCATTGACCGCGTTCCCAAGCTCCAGAGGATCGGGGGACACGCCAAGGAGAAGTTCCGCAATGCACAGATCGCCTGCCGGGCCTATGCCTACAAGCATGGCATCGACATGCCGGAAATTACCGGGTGGAGGTGGCCGCAGAAGTCAGCCTAACTCAACCGGTTCTAGGCTAGCAGCCTGTGTCGAAAGTCCCGGACAAGCTATAGCATGTCCCACGCATTCTTGAAAGTGCCTGTTGGATAAGGTGGGACAGGCTTTTGCCTGTCCCTAGAGTTTCTACATTTTCTGCACAGACTAAAGTCCGTGCCACCTTGGCTGCCTCGTGGCACAGGCTTTAGCCTGTGCTGGACAGGCTTCTAGCCTGTCCTGTTCGACGCGTTGAAGGACTTTAGACACAGGCTGCCAGCGGTGGCCGCGTTCGAGAGAACCGGCCACCGAAGACTTAGCGCAAGCAATCGCATGAGGTCAAAATCCGGATGAACCTGGCTCGGGCAGTACTTTGGGACATGGATGGAACATTGGTGGACTCAGAGGAACTCCACTGGATTTCCTGGCGGGAAACAATGGCGAATGAGGGCATCGCAATTACCCGCGAGCAGTTTCTCGCTTCGTTCGGCCAGCGCAACGATTCAACGATTCCTCGATGGCTAGGCGCCGCATCGACTCCCGAGCGCGTCGAGAGAATCTCTTATGACAAAGACGAACTGTATCGCAATCTGGTTCGCAAGAATGGGATCTCGCCACTGCCCGGCGTAGCGGATTGGGTGCGCCGGCTGCATGAGCAAGGTTGGCTTCAGGCAATCGCTTCTTCGGCGCCGCGTGCGAACGTCGACGTGGTGCTTGAGGCTCTGGCGGCTGCCCATCGGTTTCAGGGCATCGTCTCCGCGGAAGATGTGCGCAGAGGAAAACCGGATCCGGAAGTGTATCTGACCGCGGCTTCGCGGGTCGGCGCATCGCCTGAGAGGTGCATTGTTGTGGAAGATGCCCTCGCGGGTGTGGAAGGAGCACGCAACGCAGGTATGCGAAGCATCGGCGTAAGTCACAACGGTAAGCATCTGCCCGCCGATATCGTGGTACCGTCTCTCGACCTCCTCGATTCGAATGCCTTTGAAGCGCTGTTGGAGCGTATTCCCCGCGGTGCCAAGAACAGTTAGCCGATCGTGCCCTTTTTCGGTCGAAGCAGGACAACGATGGATCTCGGAGCCACCACGTAATTCGCCCGCTCTAGAGGCCAACCGGAGTCCGAGAAATCTTCGGGACTCGGCAAAGATGTGTCCACTATCCGCTTCCACTCTCGTGCTGTTCCCTCCTGAACTTCGAAGTTCAACTCTTCCCAATAGGCGTTGATCATCACGTAGATGTCGTCGTCGCCTTGAGAAGCGCCGTGCAGACAAAATGCCAGGCTATGGGAATCGTTAGCCAGATCTACCGTGGGGCCGACTCCGTACCAGGAGACGTCGTCTCGCCAGAATCTGCTCCGGCTGATGGCGGGATGACTTTTCCGGAACGCAATCATACTCTTGAAGAATCGGAAAATATCCCGATTCCCCAGGCGTTGGTCCCAGTCCAGCCACCCAATTTCGTTGTCTTGGTTGTAAGGATTGTTATTGCCAGACTGCGTGTTCAGGAATTCATCCCCGGCGCGAAACATGGGGGTTCCATTTGACAAGAACAGCAAGCAGCAGAAATTCTTAACCTGCTTCCGGCGCAAAGCCTGCACCGCCGGCGGCACGGCTTCAATCCCTTCATGTCCACAGTTCCAACTATAGTTGGCGTCCATTCCATCCTGGTTATGATGGCCATTGACCCAGTTGCGCTTGTGGTCAAAGGAGACGAGATCGTACAGCGTGAAGCCGTCGTGGGAAGTTACATAGTTCAGGCTCTGATAGGCGTGATAGGCGCCGGCGCGGTTGTCGGGAAAGAGGTCGTCGCTACCATAGATGCGGCGCATCACGTCGGGAACCATCCCTGCCTCGCCTTTGACGAAACGGCGAATGTCGTCGCGAAAGCGTCCGTTCCACTGGAGCCAGTTTACGCCCGGGAATCCGCGCCCGAGCTGATAGGCGCCTGTGTCCCAAGGTTCTGCGATCAAGCGTAGGCGGCCCAGCTCCGGATCCGCGGCAATTTGACTGAAAATGGGAGCGTCTCCCCAGTTCAGAGATCCATCCGCGTTGCGGCTGAACACCGAAGCCAGATCGAAGCGGAACCCGTCGATGTGCATTTCTTGTTTCCAGTAACGCAAGCTGTCCAGCACCATCTTGCGTACGTGCCCTTGACTGAAATTCAAGGTATTGCCGGTGCCGGAGTAATTGGCGTAAGGGCTCGCGGGGTCGGAGGAGAGCATGTAATAGGCAGCCGCGTCGAGACCCTTGAAGCTGTAGATAGGTCCTCTATGATCGCCCTCGCAAGTGTGGTTGTACACCACGTCGAGAAGCACTCCGATACCAGCCTGATGAAAAGCCCTCACCATGTTTCTAAATTCCAGGTGCTGCTCGTCGTCGTCGCGCGTAGACGCGTACTGCGCATGGGGCGCGAAGAAGTTCAAAGGCATGTATCCCCAATAATCGCCCTCATGTGGATCGCGCTGAAAAATCGGCATCAGCTCGACCACCGTTATCCCAAGTTCCTTTAGATATGGAATCTTCTCTACCAGACCGGCATAGGTGCCGGCCCGGGAGGGATCAACACCGGAGTTGGGGTTCCTGGTGAAGCCCTTCACGTGAAGTTCGTAGACGATCGCATCCGAATCGTGATGCGGCGCCCGGTCTCCGGCCCAGTCAAATTTCGCGCGGTGACCGGTCAGCGCTCCCAACGGCGCCTGGCCGGCGTTCGATCCTTCCCGCGCCGCCGCTTCACGATCAAATTCCGGTGGAAAGAAAATGCATTTCGCATACGGGTCGAGGAGCGCCTTTTGCGGGTCGAAGCTATGCAGTTGCGGCGTGTTCTGTGAAATGTTCTGTCCTGATACGGAGTATGCGTAATAGCGTGCATCGCCAATCTCGGTAATTGGCAGGCGGCAGTGCCATATCCGCCCTGATTTGTTGCGCAGAAAATCGAAGCGGAACGTCAGCAGGGGGTTCACCAAGTCGGTGGAGGAGAAGAACAGCAGAGTGACGCTCTCCGCATGCTCAGCGTGAAGGGCAAAGTTGAAGGACTGCTCCTCTTCCATCCACGTGGCGCCCAGGGGTAACGGAGTACCCTCAGCCTGTGCCCAGCTTCGCCGTTTCCCAGACGTAGCTGCCAAGCGTTGCGCCAATCCGGCAAGATGATCCCGCTCGGAAAGCGTCGTATCGATGGAAGTTTTCACGCTGCCGCTCTCCCTAGGCTCTTGCGTACCTTTCGCTATTCGGCTTAGATCCGCTCAGGCCGTAATACATGATGAATAGGTAGCAAATCACGGGGATAAAAAAAGCGTGGTGAATCCCGAACTGGTCGGCAATGGCGCCCTGTATTACCGGCAGGATTGCGCCACCCACGATAGCCATATTCAGGAGGCCGGACCCATTTCCCGTGAGAGGGCCGAGTTCCGCTACTCCCAAACTGAAAATTGTCGGGAACATGATCGAGTTGAAGAACCCGACGGCGAGAATGGTCCACATGGCCGTGTATCCGTCCGTTAGCATGGAAACCGTAACCAGCAGTGCCGCGACGATCGCGCAAAGAGCGAGCAGCGAGCCGGCCTTCCAGCGCCGGAGAATTCCCGCGCCCAGGAACCGCCCGATCATGGCGCCGCCCCAGTAGAACGAAACAAAACCCGCCGCGGACATGGCGGAGAGGCCCGCAATCTCAGGCAAGCCGAAATAGTTCACCAGAAAGCTCCCAATGGAGACTTCCGCGCCCACATAAGCGAAAATCCCGATCGCGCCCAAGAGCAGATTGGGATGTTTCCAAATCGAATCGTTCACCTGCTCTCCGGACAGGTTTGACCCAGTTTCGATTTTTGGCAGCTTGGAAGTGGCGATCATAACCGCCAACAACAACAATGCAACACAGATCACGGTGTATGGCAGCTTCACCGATGCGGCTTCCTGCACGCGGTACAAGTGGAGAGCTTGCGGCGGCAGCCGTTGGACCTGTTCCATAGCCAACGGCGCTGCGCTCAGGATGAGTAGCCCTCCGATCTTTGGCGCGATGGTCGTGCCGAGCGAGTTGAAAGCCTGCGTCAGATCCAGCCGGCTCGAAGCGGTCTTTGGCGTCCCTAACAAAACCACATACGGATTGGCCGACACCTGCAGACCGGTGATGCCCGCGGCGAGAACGATCAGTGCGGTTAAGAACAGCGGATACGAAGCAGCGGAGGCGGCGGGCAAGAACAGAAATGCGCCGCAAGCCATGGTTAGCAGGCCGATGACCATGGTCCTCTGATATCCAATCGTGTTCACAATCTTCGACCACGGTACGGAAAACAAGAAGTAGGCCGAAAAGAATGCGAATTGCACCAGCATGACGCGCGCATAACTCAAGTCGAAGATCGACTTCAGGTGTGGCACCAAGATGTCATTCAGGCAGGTCAGAAATCCCCACATGAAGAACAGCGCGGTGACGATGGCCAAAGGGCGGGAGTAATTAGGGGTTGCCAAGACGGGCTGGATACTCTGTACCGCGCCAGAGCCAATAGGAGTTTCTCGAGTTGCCATATTTGTCGCCTCAGATTTCAACAACGCTAAAACCACGTTTCGGCCTGCACGCCATACGTCAGTCCGCTTGTTCTCTTCAGATACGGCACTCCGCCTACCAGGCCGCGGAATCCGTCCGACCAGTTTGCGTAGGTCAAGAACGTGCGCAGTACCGGCCGGCTGAAAAACTTTCTTCCCGCTCCGATTTGCGGCGCAATAGTGAACTTACGAAGCCAGCCGTTATAGGGGCCAATCGGGTTAGCGGCCTGATTTACGCAACCAGCTAAGCACTTCGTGCGATCGACACCCGCATCGAATGCAAGAGAGAGGTGATTCGTAAAAAATACAACCGGTCTCGCGCCGAACGACACCCACTCGTCCCAGGGGTGAAGCGGATTACCATCTTTGGTCCGCTGGAAGACAAAGATCGGCATGATGGCAAAGATGTCGTTCGGCTGAAAGACCACTTGCTCTGTGATGAGAAGCTGTCTCGATTGATTGATAAATGGCGTTGGGTTCCCGATCGTCACGCCGTTTCCGGGGTTACTGAAGTTACTGGCGGCTCCGGTTCCGTATTGGGCGGAAAAAGTGTGATAGCCGCCGTGCCACTCCAGCCGTTGGTGGCGGAACCCGAAAGCGTATCCGTCGGTCGTGGGTATTTTTGTGGGAATCGTTGTACCGTTCAAGATGCTGGTACTGGATAGTGTGCCGCCCTTCGAGGTAGCATAATCGAACCATACAGCTAAGAGACCCAAGGGTACCTTTATGTCATACAGGCGGGCGTCGATGTTACTCTTTGCGAGATTCCCGTTTTGAGTAGTAATGTCCGGCCGGGCGGCGCTCAAGAAGGCCACAGCCAGCTTGCCGATTCCAACGTGGAGGTCCTCAACGCCCGCGCCGTAGCCGCTCAAGTCCAGCGGGTAGAAATCGATGCTATCGATGTGCTGGCGCCGGTAGTATCTTTCGCCCGCCCAGAACTTCGCGTCTGGCCGGCTCGCAAAAATGTTGCCTGCTTGGACGAATGCTTCCCGGAAGCGGAACTGATCGTTACCGGCACCGTTGGTGAAACTTGCAGAGTTGGCGGAGTTCGTGGTGTTGGCCTCTACCATGAACTCTGTCTTCATCCACGCCTTGTCGGCAGCGTGGTCTGGATTCAGCCAGTTGTTGACAAAAATGAGTTCCGCGTAGGTTTCCGTTTCATTTCCCAGCCGATACTTGGCGTCGGCGCCGGGAGCTTCGAAGGCGACCTGTTGGCCACCCACGCCGTTAAGTCCGTAACCCGAGCGAAAATATCCGTGGAATTCAAACGTGCCCACCTGTTGCTGCAGCTTCGCGATCTCTTGGTCCGCCTCTTGCAGCAGGTCATAGGACGGCTCCGATGATATGTCGCCTTGATACTTCGCCCCAACTTGATCTGAATTTCCCTGGACGGCTTTTTTGGCTGCCTGTTCGGCGGCTAGCGCCGCTGCCGAGATCGTTCCTTCTCTTGCTTTTTCGTTGGCCGCTTTCTCTTTTTCGATTTGCTGTTCGAGCGCCGCGATACGTTGTTCGAGGTCGTGTGTGGTCTGGATGTACTGTTGTTTCAGTTGTTGAAGTTGCTGTTGCAGATCGTTAGTCTGCTGGCCCGAAGCGGACCAAGCCGCCGAAAACATCATCCCGATGATTCCCGCGGACACTTTGACGAGTTGTTTCCAACGCAGGCGGCTGTCCGGCTGACCATGCTCTCCTGGCACGCAAGTCATTGAGCATTCCCTATTCCACTTGGAACCGGCTCAGGCCTGGCGCAGTGCCACTCGTTCGAGGCATGACACTTAGGGGGAGGCGTTCCTATTACCACGCTGTTCTTGAGCTTCCACATTTGCCATGGGTTACTGGCGAAGGTTCGGCAAATGACGAACTGCGATTTCGGCAAAATCCCACGATACACCGCCAGCTACACCTCACGCAAGCGCCAATACCGCCAGCCAGGTTGGCCCTCGTCCAGATGACTCTTGAAGTGCCGCCCCTCTAGATCGCCCCGCGGTAGCATCATTAATATGAGCCCGGACCCGCGTTACGTAGCCGAGCGCTTCCCGCGCTCCGCTAAGTACAACCCAGAATGGGTTCTTGCGAGCGTCAGTAGCGCCGCTAATGCACTCTGGCTCGCCGAATGGCTGGCTTCAGGCCTAGACTTGCGTCCCGGCATGCGCGTGCTGGACCTCGGTTGTGGCCGGGCATCGTCGTCAATCTTCCTGCGGCGCGAATTCGGACTTCAAGTCTGGGCAACAGATCTCTGGTTCAATACTTCGGAAAACATGCAGCGGATTCGCGATGCCGGTGTTGAAGACGGTGTGTTTCCAATTCACGCGGATGCCCGCTCACTTCCTTTTGCGGCAGAGTTTTTCGACGCCATCCTCTCGATCGATGCGTTCCCATACTATGGTACGGATGATCTGTACCTCAACTATATTGTGCGCTTCGTGAAACCGGGCGGGCAGCTCGGCATTGCAGGTGCGGGACTCGTGAAAGAGATCGAGGGGTCCGTCCCCGACCACCTCCGCGAATGGTGGACCCCGGATCTTTGGTGCCTGCATTCAGCGAATTGGTGGCGCCGCCATTGGGAACGCACAGGGATCGTCGATGTGGAAATGAGCGATACCATGCCGAACGGCTGGCAAATCTGGCTGGACTGGCATAAAGTGGTTGCGCCGGAGAATCACAAAGAAATTAACGCCGTTGAGGCGGATCGGGGCAGATACTTGGGCTACGTTCGCCTTGTAGCCCGGCGTCGGCCGGGCGTTACGCCCCCAGATCCCATCCAGTCCGTCCAAGCACAGTACACAAAAGTGCCTTTGCTGCTGCCAAATGAGTGACGTTCGCAGCGAGAGGGCTGATAGCAAGCGCTTTTCTCGCCAACGCAAGTGGCACATATCGCGTGGTGGAGGTCTTCCAGAGGCGCGCCGGAGCAGCAGGCACTCCGATGGAGGCCGCCCCGGTACACAGCGGCAAGCTGCGGAGGAGATCGGCCAGACGGGGAAGCCATCGAAAAACATCTGCTTGATATCATTGCGGCGGACGCCTCGACCAAGCCCTAAATTTCCGTCTCCCGCGGATCTGGAGGGGTTACGGGACTGGCTGCGGGAGCGCAAGGTGAGCCACGTAGCAATGGATTCCACTGGCGTGTTTTGGATTCCGGTGTGGAATGTATTGGAGCACCGCGAAACGAAGTCTGCGCTAACTCTGATCAACCCACAACATCTGCACGCCCTGCCCGGCCACAAGACGGATCGAAAATTCGTTGCCTTGGTGCACCCGAACACTCGACAAGGCTTATATCAGACGCTTAGCACCGGAGACGGCGAGTCCCGCACCACGCCGTAGGTTAGATCCGACATGCGGCCAAGAGTACCGGACCGAAGCGTTCTTCCGATAATGATCACATCGGCGACGGACCGTTGTGCTGCGTCAATCAGCGCCTCTTTTGTTGCGCCGGCCGTGATGCTGACCGTTGCATCGCAGCCAATGGCCTGTTGGAGTTCGTCCAGGCGCCGGCGCGCCTCTTTTTCGGCTGAATCCTTTTCGGCTGAGTTGTGGTGCAGGACATGAATGACGGAGAGCTTCGCCCCGGCCTCTGCCGCTGCACGGCTGGCCAGGCGAAGCACCCTTTCAGAGTCTGGGCTCAGGCCAAGGGCGCAGACCCATTCACGGTGCTCCAGGGGCCTCAGGTCTGTGGTCTCAGCGTGCGCGGTCGTCAAGACCGGGCAATCGGCCTCGTCGAGTACCTTTGCGGTAGTGGACCCAAGCAGCATGCGCCGGAATCTGCCAGCGTGCGTCGGCATGACGATGAGATCGAATCCTTCCGTCCTTGCGGCCTCCGCAATCTGTTCCGCCGCTTCACCCGCGCGCAGGACTCTGGGACAAGTAGCTGGTGGAAACTCAGATGCCAGGAATGAATCGAGCTTTTGCTGGGCAACGCTCCGATGATCCTCTTCGACCTCCTGAAGAGTTCGCACGTAGAGTTCGAATCCGTTGTTGCTGTCGAGATCGCAGACGTGGACCAGCGTTACTTGGGAGCCGAACAAGTCCGCGGCTCTTTTCACGTAACTGGCCATGGCAACGCAGCAAGGTGAAAAATCCACCGGAAAGAGGATTTTCTTGATCATCGCCTTCAGGAAACCGCTTGCAGCATTCCGTCGGTTCGCGGAATTTCTAAGCCGGCCGAACGCCTGGAGCTTCCGGTCAGATCCCGCAGCCATTGAAAAGCCGTGAGGGGCATGTCCGCGGGACAGCGCCAGCGCCAGTTCCCGTCCGCGCGGCCGGGCACGTTCATTCGAGTTTCGCTGCCCAAATTGAGGAGATCCTGTAACGGAGCAATCGCTAACGCCGCGGACGACGACCATGCCAGGCGCATCAATGCCGGCGCCACTTCCGCACTCTCACCCGGCGCCCGTTTCAGATAACGCCACAAGTTTTGCCGCTGGTCATCGGGCGCTTCTTCGTACCATTGACGGGTTGTGGCATTGTCGTGAGTACCGGTGTACACAACGGCGTTTGTCACGAAGTTGTCCGGAAGATAAGGATTGTCCGCATGTCCGTCGAAAGCGAATTGCAAAACACGCGTCCCGGGAATTTGAAATTGGTCGCGCAGGGAATGCACGCCGGGAGTGATCAACCCCAGATCCTCAGCGATGAACGGTAGCTGGCCCAACTCTTTTTGCACCGCTTGGAAAAAGTCCGCGCCCGGGCCCGGCGCCCATTCGCCAGTCTTCGCCGTTAGCGCCCCAGCCGGCACGTGCCACGCGGCCGCGAACCCACGGAAGTGGTCCAAGCGAATCACGTCTACGTGAGACAAGAGGGCGCGCAGGCGGTCGATACACCACCGATAACCGGTCGAGCGCAGGGCATCCCAGTTGTAGACGGGATTGCCCCACAATTGTCCTTGCGCACTGAAATAGTCGGGAGGCACGCCGGCGACGAAGCGGGGCCGGCGCTGTTCGTCCAGAAGGAATAACTCAGGATTGGCCCACACGTCACTGGAGTCGGGCGAAACAAAGAACGGCAGGTCGCCGATCAGACCCACGCCTTTGGCCTGGGCGCGTATCTTGAGTTGCTCGCCTTGCCGGAACAGCAGGAATTGCGCAAAGCGAACTTGATCGATTCGAGTTGCCAGCTCGCGCCGGGCCCTGGATAAGGCATCCGGGCGGCGCTGAACCAGCTCGGCTGGCCACTCCAGGTAATAAGCGCCTTGATACTTGATTTTTAGCGCTCGAAATAGCGCATAGTCTTCCAGCCAACTTGCGTTCTTCGCACAGAACGCGTCGTAAGCAGGCCGCAGGTCTTTGCGCTCGCCGTCTCTAAAATAAGACCAGGCCTTTTCGAGCAACCGGTGTTTGAAGGGGATAACGGATTCGTAGTCGACCACGTCCGCGGGGAACTGAGCGTCACAGTCGCTCGCCCGCAACAACCCGTCCTGCATCAGGTAGCCGGGGCTGATCAGCAGACCGTTGCCCGCAAACGAAGACAGCGATTGATAAGGCGAGTTTCCATAACCTGTCGGGCCTAACGGCAGCGCCTGCCACCATTGTTGGCCGGCATCATGGAGTAGATCGATCCACGAAAACGCCTGCGATCCCAAATCGCCGATGCCATATGACGATGGCAGAGAGGTGACGTGCAGCAACAAGCCGGAAGCGCGGTATTCTGCCGGAAACGGCGGAACGCTCGTTAACACACTCATCGCTGGGCTCCCAGCGCATGGTTCACGATCTCCTGGGCTTCGCTCACGATCGCGTTCAGATGTGCCTGGCTCTTGAAGCTCTCGGCGTAGATCTTATAGATGTTCTCCGTGCCCGATGGCCGGGCGGCAAACCACCCGTTGTCGGTTACTACTTTCAAGCCGCCGATGGGAGCATCATTTCCCGGCGCTCTGGTCAGCTTGGCAGTGATTGGCTCGCCCGCCAGATCCTTTTCCTTCACCGCGTCAGCCGAGAGTTTTTGCAATGCTGTCTTCTGCTCGGGCGTGGCGGGTGCATCGATGCGGGTGTAGTACGGAGCGCCAAACTCCGCCGTGAGTTCGCGGTAATGCTCCCCGGGATCTTTTCCGGTGCGAGCGGTAATCTCAGCCGCCAGCAGGTCCATAATCGGCCCGTCCTTGTCGGTCGTCCAGACCTTGCCGTCAAGACGAAGAAAACTCGCGCCAGCGCTCTCTTCTCCGCCGAAACAGTAAGAACCGTCAAAGAGTCCCGGAACAAACCACTTAAAACCAACTGGCACTTCGCGTAGTTCGCGGCCGAGCTTTTGGACTACCCGATCGATCATGCTGCTGCTCACCAGGGTCTTCCCAACGGCAACGTCCCGGCGCCACTGTGGCCGGTGTGTGAGCAAGTATCGGATGGCCACGGCGAGGTAATGGTTCGGGTTCATCAACCCAGCCACGGGAGTGACGATTCCATGCCGGTCGGAATCGGGATCGTTAGCGAAAGCCACCTGGTATTGGTCTTTCAGCGCGACCAGCCTGGCCATGGCGTACGGACTGGAGCAATCCATGCGGATTTTGCCGTCATGATCCACGGTCATGAACGAAAACGTGGGGTCAATCGTAGGGTTGACGATGGCGATATCCAGTCCGTAAAGAGAGTTGATCGGTTCCCAATACGGCCGCGCGGCTCCGCCCAGCGGATCCACGCCAAGTTTGAGGCCAGCGGCTCGAATAGCGTCCATGTCAACGACGTTCTGGAGATCGCGAACGTACGGCAGAATGAAGTCTTCCTGATGCGTGGCCGCGGCCTGGATAGCTTTAGCGAAGGGTACTCGCTTCACCTTCGCATTCCCCGCTCGCAACAATTCGTTTGCCCGGCCTTCCACCCAATGCGTCACGTCAGTATCGGCTGGGCCGCCGTTGGCCGGGTTGTACTTGAAGCCTCCATCCTCCGGCGGGTTGTGCGACGGCGTGACGACAA
>Ga0209040_10000891_pt1 | contig 23243 bp, 23 predicted proteins | sample BogFormECP12_OM3_FD_188240 | JGI IMG/M metagenome (GOLD analysis project Ga0209040, IMG submission 188240) | Bog forest soil microbial communities from Calvert Island, British Columbia, Canada - ECP12_OM3 (SPAdes) (version 2) | ecosystem: Environmental > Aquatic > Freshwater > Wetlands > Bog ... | reverse complement strand
ACCCCCAGTCAGACTCGAGGCGTTTTCCGGTGTCCCACAATGACTCTGAAGTTCCGCTGACCTGCGCGAATCGTCTCACTGCGTCTCCCGCAGGGGCTGGGTGAAGCGCGGGACTTGTGACAGGCCCGTGACAATTTCTGGTGAGCCCGGCCCGCTTCCTGGGGACGCAGGCTAATCGCCGCTCAGCCTGCGACCTCTAGGTTATCAGCTAGCCGGTCGCGGTCTCCCCAATACGCTCGGTCTCATAGCTGCAGGTCAGCGACGTTCAGCCGTCCAACCTGTCTCTCGCCACGTCGCGCTTGTTCGCATCCGTTCCACCATGTTTTGTGTCCAAATCTGTGGCCAACACCTACCGACGAACCTGGCTGGCCAACCTGCTTCGCTCACCGGAGTTTCAGGACTTCGTTCCTCCAAAAGCTCCGCAAAGGCGAAGCGGTTTAGGACAACAAGCGGCTGGTCGGCACAAAGTGATACGGCTGCTTACCAGTATGATGCGAGTTATGTTGTGCTACAAACTAATTGGAAGCTATGTCCGATTTTCTGATTCACGAAAAAATGAGAGCAAGCCGCCAAAACAGAAGAGCTGTCCGGATCTGCTCGGGTTTCCACGACTGGTTGATAGTGACGAATTCGCAGCTCAGGTTGCCGCCAGGCGCCAGCGATCGCGATCGCGCACTGGTGTCTGTGGCGTTGGGATCCGGATTACGTGCTGGAGAGCTGCTGTCGATGACTTGCGGTGGGATCGATGCTGGGCGTGACGTTTTGAGGGTTGTTCCGAAAACGGTGTCGTCCCGATCTGGGTGCCGGCGACCGCCGACACCTTCGTCGAGGTCAGCCGATATCTATTAAGTCGAGTGCCTGTCGTGGGTTCGGATCCGCTGTGGATCACTCGGCGCGTACCGGCACGACCACTGACGTACTTTGCGTTGCGACAGATCTTGGAGCGAATAAACGCGCGCCTTGGCACCAACATCACTTGGCATGATCTGCGGCACACAGGGGTTCAATCGCAATATCGCGCACCAGAGTTTATGCAGCTCAGCGGCAGTTGCTGAGGCTACTCCGATTGCTCGCACCACTTACCCGCCACATCGAGTGAAAACTGCGGACCGTCGGGAGCCGTCGCCCTAGACAATGCGAACGACTGCGGTCACGATTCGCTCCGTCGCTGCCGGAGCATGCCGCGTTTACGTCGCTTGCTCGCCCGCGTCGGTGGGCCTGCTGGGGCTGAGGGGCTGTCCCTGACAATACCGACGGCCTTTTCCAATTCTGCGAGTGCAGGCTCGAGTGTGTCGGCGAGCATCTCGACGTCGTGCGCGAACTGCGGAGTGGTGAGAAAGCCGAAATCGATGAAACCCCGATAACTGACACAGGTGATGTTCAGCCCGACGTCCATCACGAGAGGCCCGAAGGGCAGCATCTTCTCTACCGCCGCTCCAGCCAAATACATCGGGAAATCCGGCCCGCGGACGTTAGACACAATCACGTTCGCGATGGGCAGCCGTCCCCCCAGGTGACTCGCCGAGTAAACTCGAGCGGCAAGGCCCAGCACGCCCGGAGGCGCAATGTCCGTCAAACCGACTGTATGATGAGCAGCCCGCGCCTCGCTAATCTCCTTCGCCACTTGAGAATTAGCATGGATAGTCTTCATTCGGTCGGCGGGTTGAGCGACGTTGGTCGCCAGGGCCACCCTCATAGAACTGACATTATTGCCGACCTCAGCGGCGTCGCCACCGGTCGACACCGGAATCGACGCCACGAGCGAGCGGACCGGAAGTTCGTCTCGCCGCTCGAGGTATCGGCGAAGACCGCCCGACACCAACGCCAGCACCACGTCGTTGACCGTCACTCCGAATGCATCCTTGACAGCCTTGACCCGGTCCAGCGGCACGCGGCCGATGCTTATGCGTCGCTGCGCGGTGAGCGGAGTGTTGAATCGCGACCTGGGCGCGTCGAACAGACCCGGCGGCTGATTCGCCTCTTCCCCCACGGCGGAATGCTGAACAAGCGCTTGCTGAGCGAATCGCGCTATCCGATACGGCGTCGAAGCACCGATGTTGAAGCCTACTCCCAGTGCACGCTTCAGAAGCCACGGGACGCCGCCTCCAGGTTCGCAAGCCTTTACAGCTGCCGCCTGCGGTCGCGGCTCGGGGGTGATGTCCAGAATCGTCGCGCTCAATGCGGCCACGGACACCCCGTCGACGAGAGCGTGATGGATCTTGGTGAGCAACGCGACTCTCCCATGCTCGAGACCCTCGATGAACCACATCTCCCATGGCGGCTTGCTGCGATCGAGTTTGTCGGACATCAAGCGCCCGACCAGCGTTTCGAGGTCAGTGCTCCGGCCGGGCGCAGCCACGGCGACACGACGCATATGAAAGTCCAAGTCGATGTCGGGGTCCTCGACCAGCCAGGGCCGGTCTAACCCCATCAGTTCCTCGACCACGCGGTAGCGCAGTGCCGGCATCTCGGACAAGCGCGCCCCGACGATGTCGCGCACGGCGTCGAATGAGAAGTTGGGAGCTGCCGACGGGTCGCAGATCGCCAACGCGCCGATATGCATGTGCCAACTGGGTGTCTCAGCGAACCAGAACGCGGAATCGACGCTGGACAGCCGCCTCATGCTCGCAGCGTAGGGGGTCCGAGGCATGCCCAGACTGGCGATTTCGCCTGATGGAAACTTTCGTTGCAAGGCACCCGCCCCGTCCGCAAACAAGACTGCCCGGCACCAACGGCTTCCAGCGAGTCTTCCAGTGGCAGGAATTCGTTCCGCCCTCTCGCCCACAGCGGCTCTACCGTCGGAGCGTCCGAGCTGCGCTCGCGTAAGGCCCGCGCGATGCAAACCCACGGCTTGATTGCGAGAAGCGATTGCACACAACTGACGCCGCGACACCCGCTCGACGGACCGTCGACGTCCTGGTGGTCGGATCGGGAACCGGGATGGCCGCCGCACTGGCCGCTCACGAATGCGGACTGTCGGCGCTGATTGTCGAAAAGACTCAGTATGTGGGCGGCTCGACCGCGCGTTCCGGCGGCGCCTTCTGGTTGCCGGGTAACCGGCTGCTGCGCAAAGCACCCGGCGATTCCATAGATCGCGCCCGCCAGTATTTGCGATCGGTGGTCGCCGGCGCCGCAGCACCGGAGCGCACAGACAGCTTCCTGGAGCACGCGGGAGCCACGGTAGAGATGCTGCGCCGCACCACCCCGATGAAGTTCATGTGGGCCAAGGGGTACTCCGATTACCACCCGGAACAGCCAGGCGGATCGGTACTAGGGCGCACCTGCGAATGCCGCCCGTTCAACGTCGCGTTGTTAGGTACCGAGCGTGAACGCCTCCGTCCCGGCGTGATGAAGTCATCGCTTCCGATCCCGGTGACCGGCGCCGACTACCGCTGGATGAACTTGATCGCGCGCGTTCCACTGCGGGCCTGGCCACGCGCGCTGCGCCGCGCCGCCCAAGGCCTCGGCGGCCGGCTCATCGGCCGGCGCTACGTCGCGGGCGGACAGGCGTTGGCCGCGGGGCTCTACGCCGGCGTGCTCCGGGCCGGGATTCCAGTATGGACGGAGGCGTCGCTGCAGCGGCTCCTCACAGACGGCACTCGGGTGACCGGCGCTGTCATCGAACGCGGCGGACAGCCCGTCGAGGTCATAGCGCGCCACGGCGTCATCCTGGCTGCCGGCGGGTTCGAGCACCGGATGGACTGGCGATGGAAGTACCAGTCAGAGTCGCTGAAGCCGCACGCCAGCCTGGGCGCGGAAGGGAACACCGGCGACGCCATCCGCATCGGCCAAGACAGCGGCGCCGGCATTGAGCTGATGGACCAGGCGTGGTGGTTTCCGGCGTTTGCGGCGCCGTCGGGCGACGAGCCGATGATTCTGCTGGCCGAGCGCTCGCTTCCCGGATCGCTGATGGTGGACCACACCGGTCACCGGTTCATCAACGAGGCCACCGACTACATGTCGTTCGGACACCATCTCCTTGCCCGGGAGCGATCGGGACACCCCGTGGAAACCATGTGGATGGTGTTCGATCAGCGTTATCGCGACAGCTATCTGTTGTCCGGGCTGTTTCCCAAAGCGGCGATACCGAAACGGTGGTATGCCGCCGGAATCGCGCAGCGCAGCGACGATTTCACCGGATTGGCGCGTGCCATCGGCGTGCCTGTAGAGGAATTCGTGGCCACCGTCACGAGCTTCAATCAAATCGCCCGGCGCGGGATCGACGACGACTTCGGCCGTGGCAACAGCGCCTACCACCGCTACTACGGTGATCCCACCGTGTCGCCGAACCCGAACCTGCGCGCGCTGACCGACGGTCCGTTCTACGCCCTGAAGGTGGTCCTCAGCGACCTGGGCACCTGCGGTGGGTTGGCGGCAGACCACCACGCGCGGGTGCTACGCGAAGACGGCACCGTCATCGAGGCCCTGTATGCGATCGGTAACAGCGCTGCCAACGCCTTCGGCGCCACCTACCCCGGCGCCGGCGCCACGATCGGACAGGGACTGGTGTATGGCTACATCGCCGCACTGCACGCCGCCGGCTCACCGGCGCACCACCCACAGCATTAGCGCACAGCCCTCGAGGAGACGTCGATGACCGCCGAAGAAGAAGCCGCCGAAACTGTGCTGTCGCGGCCGATCTCCATCGAGTCGGCGGCGCTGCGGAAGGTGTTGGGCCAGTTCTGCACCGGCGTCGCGGTAGTCACCGCTCACGATGGTCACGGCCCGCACGGCTTCACCTGTCAGTCATTGACGTCGGTGTCGCTTGACCCGCCTTACATCTCTTTCTGCCCGGCACTGACGTCCAGCAGCTGGCCTCGGATCCGCCGTTCAGGCGCTGTGTGCGTCAACATCCTCGCCGCTGACCAACACGACTTCTGCGCCCGCTTCGCCACCCGCGGCGGGCCCAAGTTCGCCGGGGTGCGGTGGACGCGAGGCATCAACGGCGCACCCATCTTAGACGGCACCTTGGCATCGGTCGAGGCTGACATTGCGGTCGAGCACGTCGCCGGCGACCACACCATCGTCGTGGCACACGTGACGTCGCTGCGCGCCGATGAGCATCGCGAGCCACTGCTGTACTTCCGCGGCGGATACGGCGTCTTCAGCCGCGAACTCGCGTTGGAGGCCTAATCGCAGCCAGCGCGGACGTCACGAGGCCGTTTCGTCGTTGACTACGGGCACCCTCCCTCGTGCGACCGCCTCAAGGATCGAGTCGCGCAAATCTGTGCATCCCACGAACGTCTCCTCGCCAGCTATCGAACGCGTCTGCGCCTCCCGCTTCTGTCTGCACAGGGAGAGCGCGGCCGCGTCCCATTGCACGCTGGTCTGCGCCCAGCTGCTCTTACGCGCCAGCACGCGCGCGCCGCAGCGTGCGCACGCAACGGGGACGATCGGGGCGTCAGCCAAACGGTTGTCGGGGCGATATCCCACTACAGGTCACCCACTGACGCGGCGCGGGGGGCCAGATTCTGTTCGATTTCCTCTCGCCACGCCCGGCCTGGACACGTGGTGTCGACCTCGTACTCGAAGCGGTCCACCATGTTGGGCGTGACGTCCTCAACATCGACGTAGAACTGTTCATACCAGCGTCGCAGCTGATACACCGGGCCGTCCTCTTCGCACAGGAGTGGATTATCCATGCGCGCCTTAGCTTTCCAGATCGCGACGTCCTGCTCGAAACCCATCTTGACGAAGTCACCCAGGGCGATCGCGGTGGATATCGCGGCCTCGGGTGGCAGCTCGGCAGACTTCTCGACGATGATGCCGTACTGCAGCACAAACGACGACGCGTCGATCGGATGGTGGCAGTTGATCAGAATCGTCTTCTGGTCGCCGTCGTCGTAGTGGTAGGTGAGGTACCGCAGCGGGCGCACCTCGGGTGTATAACACACGCGGCAGCCCGTCGCGGTTGACCTTTCCAGTCACCGGGCACTGGCACCGACGGGCGTGGTCTACCTGCGCAGCGTTACTCGTCAATAAAGCGCCCGATCGTCATGCGAGCCGAGCACGTTCCGCGCGTGTCAGCTCATCGCATGCGAACAGTGGACGGTGCCCGTTATGGTCTCGTCTGCCGAGCCGTCGGGGTTCGAGGTGCCCTCCGACGTGAAGGTGCCCGAAGCGCCCTTCAGGTCGCCGGTTCCGTTACCGGGTTGCAGTCGCGCAGTCAGCTGATCGTGCCCATTGGTGACGGTTCCCTCGAATTCGAGCACAGCGGTACCCGTGCCGCACCCGTCGATCGTGATGGTGCCGGTCTCGGTGCCGGTGAGATAGACACTCGAAAAGTCAGGGGCTAGGGCGTAGACGCATGTGAGATCGGTGACCTGGCCGCGGTAGTTGTCGCCTGGCATCGTCCCCACCGTGCCGGTGTTCATGAACGGGATCCCGTCGACGCCTTTTGCTTGCTGGACTTTCTTGCATTGGGGGCCACTCGTGTCCTCTTGAGGTACATCCCCGTGGACATGGGTGACAACCTGAATGTTCTTGTTAGGGTCGGCAATTGCCGTCGCCGCGAGAAGCGGAGCAGCGGCCAGTGACGCCGCCGCGGCGGCACTGCCGCATGCCATGATTCTCGTTGCGTTCATGGTGGCGTAACGGAACCCCTTGAACGCGTTGGGAATGCTGCAGCCGTCGTGGCCCACACCCGCCTCCTCGCCGTTGCTGATCGCCGATGGAAAAGCCGTGCCGCCGGTGCAGCATGAACCGACCCTCGCAATATGCTTAGCACGAACGCACACCGGCGAGCCGGGTTGTTCCACTGAGCGGAAGGTCGAATATCGTTGGTTCAGAGGCGATTTCACGACGTGGTGCCGGTACGGTTCGGCGACGCTGTGACGCGCACGTAACCGGCACGCGTGTGCCTCGTCACCGCCATTTGGCGAAATTGTTTGCGATAACAGATCGCATCCTCGTGCTTGTTTTATCGTGTTTCGTGGGTACGCTGGCGAAATGAGTTCGCGGCACGGGACAAAGCGCAGCCTGCCCAGCCGGGTTCTGCGACGCGCCCGACGCCTGCCGTTGGGCTATGTGACGGCGATGAGGGCCGTCTGCACCGAGCTGCCGCGAGTGGGTAAGCGCCGACCACGCCCCCGAACCAGATCGACCGGGGCGGCCGGCCACCGACGGTTGCCCGGTCTGGTGCACACAGCGGTGCAGCGGATCCCCGGTCCCCCGGCTGCGGGGCTGAGCCCACAGCAGCAGACCGAACTTCACGATGCGGCGACGGCAGCGTTGTCCGGTGTCGTGCCGGCCGCGGAATTGGCCGATGCGTGGCCTGCGCCCGGCCACATCGCGCCGGTGTGGTGGGCACTGCAGCATCGCCGGCAGCACCTGTCCCACCGCGCCATCCGCTATGGCGACGCCCCTGAGCAAGTCCTCGATGTGTGGCGGGCCAAAGATGTGCCAACGCAGCCCGCGCCGGTGCTTGTTTTCGTGCCCGGCGGCGCATGGGTTCGCGGCAAGCGCATCCTGCAGGGCTACGCCCTGATGTCACACCTGGCGCAGCAGGGGTGGCTCTGTGTGGCGATCAACCATCGGGCAGGCCGGGATAACCCATGGCCGAGCCATCTGCTCGACGTCAAGGCGGCGGTCGCATGGACGCGAGCCCACGCCGCCGAATTCGGCGGAGACCCAGAATTCGTCGCGATCTGCGGCGCCTCCTCGGGCGCGCACCTCGCCGCGCTGACCGCGCTGACCCACGACGATCACGACTTCAGCGTGGCGGAACTCGACGGGGTCGACACCTCGGTCGACGCGGTGGCCGCCCTCTACGGTCGGTACGACTGGGAGACTACCTCGACACGGCTGGACAAGGGTTTCGTGCAGTTCCTCGAACATGTGGTGGTGGGCAAGCGCTTCAAGGAACATCCGCACCTGTTCCGCAGCGCGTCGCCGATCGCGCGCGTGCGCTCGGACGCGCCGCCATTCTTCGTGGTGCACGGCACGGCCGACAGATTCGTGCCCGTGTCGCATGCCCGGTCGTTCGTAGAGAAGCTGCGCGCGACATCGCAGTCGCCAGTCGGATACCTGGAGGTGCCCGATGGGCGCCATTGTTTCGACCTGACCGACGGACTGCGCACCGGTACCGCAGTGACGGCTATCGGGCTATTCCTCAGCGAAATGTACCGGAGAAAACGCATGCGCGCGTGCGATGTCGCGGTGAGGACGGCTACCGGTTCTTCACCTCCGCCGGTGCCCCGCCGGTCAAATGTTCCAAATGAACGGATGACCTGAACCTGCCGGTGTCGGCGAACGGTTCGATATCCGTCGTCGCCTGCACGGTCTCGGCGAGAGGTGGAGATGAAGCGGCTCAACGGCTGGGACGCCACGCTGCTCTACAGCGAAACTCCCAATGTTCACATGCACACACTGAAGATCGGCATCATCGATGCCTCGCATTACGCGGGTGACTTCACTTTCGAGCTGTTCCGCGAGACGTTTCGTCGCAGGCTGCATCTGCTGGAACCGCTTCGGTACCTCCTCGTGGAGATTCCGTTAAAGTTCCATCAGCCCATGTGGCTAGAGAACTGCGAGGTCGATCTGGACTACCATCTGCGGCGCGTACGGCTGCCCGCGCCGGGCGGTCGCCGCGAACTGGACCAGCTGGTGGGCGAGATCGCGAGCACTCCGCTGGATCGCAGCCGGCCGCTGTGGGAGTTCTACTTCGTCGACGGCCTGGTCGGTGACCGCGTCGGGATCGTGGGCAAGGTCCACCACGCCTTGGCCGACGGTGTCGCCTCGGCCAATCTAATGGCACGCGGGCTCGACGTCTCGGCCCCCCCCGAGCGCGACCCCGACACCGCAGACCAGACGCCGACCAAGGCTGCGCTGCTGCGCATGGCTGAGCGCGACCATCTTCGCCAACTGTCCCGACTTCCCCGGCTGATCGGTGAAACCACCGCCGGTATGGCCCGAATGCGCAGGCGCACCCTCGAGCGAGGCGAGCCGCCCGGATCTGCAACTACATTCTGGGCACCGGCGACGTTTCTCAACCACGTCACCTCGCCCGGGCGCCGGTTCGCCACGGCCAGCGTGTCGCTCAACGACTTCAAGCAGACCACAAAAGCTCTCGGTGTCACCCTAAACGATCTGGTATTGGCCACGGCCTCCGGCGCGCTGCGGGAACTGCTGCTGCGCTACGACGGACGCGCCGACCGCCCGTTGATTGCGTCGGTGCCCGTGGGCGTCGACAGATCGCCGCACCGCATCAGCGGCAATGAGGTGAGCGGTATGAACGTGAAGCTGCCGGTCGACGTCGACGACCCGCTCGAGCGTGTGCGACTCGCCCGACACTTCACCGGGATCGCCAAAGAGGACCTCGACCTGATGGGTGCGTCGGTGATTCCCCGCTGGGCTGCCTACCTGCCCACCGCCGTGGCGCCGCCGGCCTTCCGCTGGTTGGCCAGCCGCGACTCGCGCCACCGCGTGGTCAACCTGACCATCTCCAATGTGCGGGGCCCGCACGAGCAGATCCGCTTGGCCGGTGCCACGCTCACCGAAATCTACTCGGTAGGCCCAGTGATGTCAGGCAGCGGAATGAACATCACCGTGTGGACCTACGCCGATCAGTTCAACATCTCGGTGATCACCGACGACGTGACATTAAGCGACCCGCATGAAGCCACCGACTCGATGCTCCATGCGTTCCGCCAGATTCGAAGGGCTGCGGGCCTATCCGAGACAATTAGTGACGTCGTCAACGCGATGGCGCCGGCGACCACCCAACGCTGACCGGTCGCGTCTGAACGCGTCTGATAATCACCCGAGAATCGGGAAGCGGCGCTGGGCGGCCAGCTCGTCGAGCGCCGCTTGCATCGCCGCGCGAACATAGCTGTCTACAACCGCGACATCCGGCTGCTCGCCGAACGTGGCAGGAATATCGATCGGGTCGACTACCTGGGTGACGATCTTGGCCGGCAGCGGAATGTTGGGGGGGAACACCGCGCTCACACCGAACGGAAACCCCACCGATAAGGGTATGATGCCTGAACGGAATAGTTTGCGCCGCAATGGCATTCGTTGGGCGAGCCAAGTCCCCCGGGCGAGGAACAGCTGTGTCTCCTGGCCGCCGATGGACACCGCAGGAACGATCGGAACGCCCGCTTCGATCGCGGCGCTGACGTAGCCGGTATGTCCGTCGAAGTCAATGACCGTCTGCTCGCGGGTGGGGCGGAAAACGTCGTGGCCGCCTCCGGGGAAGACGACGACGACCCCGCCCGCGCGCAGCGACGCCGCCGCGTTGGCGCGGCTGGCCCCGATGAATCCCGCGCGGGCCATCAACCGACCCATCGGACCGCTCAACAGCATGTCGTGGCTGAGCGTGTACACCGGCCGGTCGTATCCGAACTTGGCGAAGAAGTCGGCGGCGAACACCGGCACGTCCATCGGCAGCAGTCCCCCTGAGTGGTTGGAGACCACCAGTACGCCCCCGTTGGGTATCTTCTCCAAGCCGCGTACTTCGGATCGGAACCACACCTTGACCACGCGACGCACCACACCCATCAGCCTCTCAACCAGCTCGGGATCCCATTTGATAATTTCGGTGCTGTCGCTCATTGGCGTCTCCTGACTCGTCGGGCGCCGAAGCCCCGGCTGCGCAAGCCAGGTCACGGCGAGCCGAACACTAACGGCCACCCCATGGCGATCGACCTAATGTTTCCGCTGGTCGGCAAGGCCGCAGATGATGAGGCCGTTTCAGTCAGCGGAATCAGCGTCCCGTGCGCACGATCCGCTGACCACACTCGAGCGTGATGCCGTAGCCGAAGGGGTGTCGAGCGTCGATAGTTCGCGTGCTGCCTTCGCAGCATGACGGGAATGTCAGGACCAGTGCAGCCAGCCGGCTCTGCCAGCGAAAGAAGGTAGGGAACGTGACCCGAGTTATCTACGCGCGCAGCGTGCACGACGAGGAAGAGATCAACGCGTGCCTGGAGGTGCTGCGCGGCGGCCCGTTCGCGCTGAAGATCGGCAAGAACGTCGCCGAGATGGAACGCCGCGTCGCCGAACTCTACGGCAAGAAACTGGGTCTGATGTGCAACTCCGGGTCCTCGGCGCTGTATTTGGCGCTGGAACTACTTGACCTGCCGAAGGGTTCGGAGGTCATCACCTCGCCGCTGACCTTCTCCACCGACGTCTCGCCGATCGTGCGCGGCGGCTGGGTTCCGGTGTTCGTCGACGTCGAGCCCGACACCTACAACGTCGACGTGTCGCAGATCGAGGAACTCATCACCGAGAAGACCAAGGCCATGTTGTTTCCCAACCTGGCCGGTAATGCCCCCGACTGGGATGCCATCCGCGACATCGCCGACCGGCACGGGCTCAGGGTGATCGAGGATTCCTGCGACTGCATCGGTACCACGCTGCGCGGCACCAAGACCGGCGCCCGCACCGACATCACGGTCACCAGCTTCGCGATGGCCCACATCATCACGTGCGCAGGCAACGGCGGCATGGTCTGCCTCGACGACGAAAAACTTCGCGACAAGGGTCTGATGCTGCGGCGGTGGGGCCGCCGCTCCGAGCCACACCTGTTCGGCTCGGCGGGAGAAGGGCGGGTGTTCCGTGAGGACCTCGACGGCGTCGCCTACGACAACGACTTCATCTTCGACGTGCTGCCCTGGAACTTCGAACCCTCCGAACTGGGAGCCGCGTTCGGGCTGGTGCAGCTGTCCAAACTCGACCGCAACTACCGGCGCCGGGCCGAGTTCTTCGACGCGTTCAGCGGCGCGTTCGGCAGCTACCCGAGCCTGTTCAGGCTGCCCAAGCAGCACCCCGACTTCCACACCGCCTGGCTGTGCTACCCGATCACTGTCCGAGCCGACGCCGGCTTCGGCCGCGCCGACCTTCAGCAGCACCTCGAGTCGGTCGGCATCGACACCCGCACCGTGTGGAGCGGCAATGTGACCCGCCATCCGATGATGCGCAATGTCGTGTACCGGGTGCCGATTACTGGGCTGCCCAACGCCGACGAGGTGTTCGAGCGAGGCATGTCGCTGGGCATGAGCCACGGCATGAGCGACGAGGAGCTCAATCACGTCGTCAAGAGCATTCACGAGTTCGCCGGCCGCTTCGCCTCGACCACTTAAGAGCCGCCTTGTCATCGATGCAGCGTTACACCAACCGGCGGGTCCTGATCACCGGCGGCGGTTCGGGGATCGGCCAGGCCAGCGTTCTGCGCATCCTGGCCGAAGGCGGCAGCATCGTGGCCGCCGACATCAGTGAGGCCGGTTTGGCCGACACCGCCGACAAGGCTGGGATGAACGTCGACCGGCTGGACACGATGGTGATCGACATCGGCGATGAAAGCTCCGTCGTCGACGGCGTCGCGAAAGCCGTTCATATGTTGGGCGGCTTGGACACGCTGGTCAACGCGGCGGGCATCCTTCGCTCGGCACATTTCGAGCAGACCACGCTGGCCGACTTCGAACACGTCATCGGGGTCAACCTCATCGGCACATTCCTGGTAACCCGGGAAGCCATCCCAGCGCTGCGCAGCGGCACCGTGCCGGCGGTGGTCAACTTCAGCTCCACCTCGGCCAATTTCGCGCACCCCTACATGGCGGCCTACGCCGCCTCCAAGGGCGGCATTCAGGCGATGACCCACACCCTGGCGCTCGAGTACAGCAAGGCTGGCATCCGCTTCACCTGCGTACAGCCAGGGTCTATCTCCTCAGGCATGACCGACGCGTCCGGACAGTCGCAGCAGAGCGCCGGCCCCGGGCTGCCCCGGGATGCCGACGTGGCGCTGTTCACCAAGATCACCCCGATGCTGCCGCTGGACGACGGCACCATCTTTGCCCGACCCGACGCGGTGGCCGCCGTGGTAGCGATGCTGGGCTCCCCCGACGCCTACTTCATCACCGGCACCGAAGTACGCATCGACGGCGGGTCACACCTCTAGATCACCCAGGCTGCACCATGTCCAGCGCGGCGCGGTAACTGAACACCATCGACGCCCCGACCGGGTTGCCGCCGCCCGGGTAGGTCGTTCCGCTCACCGCAGCCATAGAGTTGCCCGCCGCGTATAGCCCGGGGATCACCTGGCCCTGGCTGTCGAGCACGCGTGCGTGCGCATCGGTGCGCAGACCACCCTTGGTGCCCAAATCCGACAACCCGAAGGCCGCGGCCCGGAACGGCGGGCGATCGATCGGCCGCAATGGATTCCGGCTGCCCGGCACAGACCTGTCGAACGGCTCCTGTCCCCTGCCGTAGTCCTCGTCCGCGCCAGATGCGGCGAACTCATTGAAACGCTTGACCGTTGCGGTCAGCCGGTCTGCCGGAACTCCGATGATCACGGCCAGCTCGGCCAGCGTGTCAGCGGCATGCCACAGGCCGGCCTCCTGGAACTGGGCGGGATCGTCCAACGGAATGCTTGTAACCATTACCGGCGGCGTGACACCCGCCCTGCTGTCATGAATCAACCAGTACGGCAACGTGATACGAGCCTCGGCGATTTCCCGCAGCACGTCGCGTGCCGCCCGGTCGTAGGGCGCCGACTCGTTGGTGAACCGGTCACCGGCATCGTCGACGAAAATCCCGCCGGTCAGCCACAGCGAAAAGGTAGAACTGCCGTCGGGGTGTGTGATACCCGGGGCCCACCATGCTTCCGACATCAGGTCGACGTCGGCGCCGATGTCGATAGCCGCCTCAAGTGCAGCACCACAGTTGCCCGGCGGGGCCATCGAGTCCCGACTGGAACCCGGCACCCCGAAGCGCTCCCGCAGCGCGTCGTTGCGTTCGAATCCCCCTGCAGCGATTAGCACACCGCGGTGCACTCGGATCCGGCGTTCGCCTTCCGGACTGTTGATCGAGGCGCCGACGACGCGGCCGCCGATCCGGATCAGCTTGTCGCAGCGCGCGCGCACCAGCAGCGTTGCGTTCGGCCGCTGCGCCAGCGCCAGCAGGAACCGCCCGATCAACGCCTGCCCACCGCCAAGTTGCTCCGGCGGGTCATCCGGGCCGCGGTCGGTGGCCAGCGGGGATCGCAGCAGTTGCCGCATGTCGCCGAGCCGCTCGGCCGGCACTGGAGCAGGAACGATGTGGCGGCCCTTCGGACGGGCGTGCGGGGCAGCCCCGTAGTAATCCGGCCACGGAAGCACCTGGAACTCGAACGCCGGATCGGTTTCGAGGTAATCGACCAGCGGGGCCCCGCCGCGGACGAACGCCTCCTGCAGGGCCGCGGGCGTGCGCTCACCCACCACCGCCCGGAAGTAAGCCAGCGCATCTTCGATGGTGTCGTCGTCGCCGGCGCGGCACAGCACCGGATTGCACGGAAACCACATGCCGCCACCGGAATATGCCGACATGCCGCCGACGTGCTCGGTGGCCTCCACCACAATGACCCGAAGTCCTTCTCGGGCCGCGGTGTAGGCGCCCGTGAGCGCACCTGCCCCCGACCCAACCACCAGCACGTCGCAGTCGTCGCTGAAGTCCACAGCTGATTCCTCGCCGGTCATTGCGCCCCCTTCGCTCGTGCCCGAGTCCGGTGCGGTGATGCTACGGCGCGGGTCAGCCGCGCGCCGTGGTGATTCCGATCAGCGCAAGGGCACACAGGCGCACCGGCCGACGCCCGAAGGCTGATCCCTTCCGGTCAGCGGGATGTGTTCCCGCGGGACCGTGCCGCGTAACTAGCGTTGATATGTCACCACCGGTGACAGCAGATCCGCTAATAGTTCGGAGGTGGCGAATTCATGCCGCACGTAGTGCTTTCTCAGATCGATGAAATCGCCGATCAGTTGGCGTCGACCGCCGACCAAACCGAACGCATCGGCAAGCTTTCGGATGAGAGTGTCAAGCTAATGCGTCAGGCCGGTGTGATGCGCATGCTGCAGCCCGCCGACTTCGGCGGATACGCCGCGCACCCGCGCGAGTTCGCCGAAGCCGTGATGGCGGTGGCCAAGGTCTGCGGCTCCACCGGCTGGGTGTGCGGGGTAGGCGGTGTGCACCCGTGGGAGATGGCACTGATGGACCGCAAGCTGCAGGCCGAGGTGTGGGGCGAGAATTCCGACACGTGGATCGCCTCCCCCTACGCCGCGCAAGGCATCGCGACACCGACCGACGGCGGCTACACGCTGAAGGGGCGCTGGAACTTCTCCTCCGGAACAGACCATTGCGACTGGATCTTCCTCGGTGCGCTGGTCGCAGGCCCCGACGGGCGACCCGCGCAGCCGATCAAGGCGATGCATGTGGTCTTGCCCCGCAAGGACTACACGATCGTCGAGGACTCTTGGGACGTCATCGGGCTGTCGGGCACCGGCAGCAAGGACATCATCGTCGACGACGCGTTCATACCTGCCTACCGGACGATCGACTCCGACGAAGTGGCATCCGGAGCGGACATCGCGGAGAAGGCCTGCCGTAGCGAAACGCTGTACAAGCTGCCGTTCTGGTCGATGTTCCCGCTGGGGATCACCGCGGCGGTGATCGGCATCACCGAGGGTTGTTTGGCGGCGCACCTGAACTATCAGCGCAACCGGGTGACCGCGATGGGCACCAAGATCAAAGACGACCCCTACGTGCTGTATGCGATCTCTGAGGCGGCCGCGGAGATCGCGGCGTCGCGGCTGCAGCTGCTCGACGGGATCAGCCGACTCTACGATATCGCCGATGCCGGGCGGCCGATCAACTTCGAGGACCGTTCCCTGGTGCGACGAAACCAGATCCGGTCGGCGTGGCGGGCAGTCGCGGCCGCCGACGAGATCTTTGCCCGCTCCGGCGGTAACGCGGCACGTAAAAACAATCCGTTGCAGCGGTTCTGGCGCGACGCCCATGTCGGGTTGGGGCATGCGATCCACACCCCGGGCACCGTGTACCACTCCACCGCGTTGACCACGATGGGGATCGAGGCGCCCGGCCCGCTGCGCGGCATGATCTGACACGGTCTGCGCGGTAAGGGGCCGAGGATGGGAGGGCGGCAGCGTTGGGTGATATCAGCTCGCTGGGCTATGTACGCCTGCATGCCACCGACATGGACGCCTGGCGGCGGTTCGCGTTCGACACCGTAGGATTCGCCGAAGGCCGCGGCCCCGAGAAGGATGCGCTGTACCTGCGGATGGATGAACGGGTGGGACGGATCGTCGTGCTGCCGGGTGAGCAGGACCGCGTCGACGCCGTCGGCTGGGAAGTCCGCGACCATTTGGCGTTACGACGGGTGCAGTGCGCGGTCGAAGCGGCGGGCGTGCCTACCAAGCCGCTGTCGCAGGAGGACGCCGACGCCCGTCGGGTCGAGAGGGGCCTGTCGTGCGAGGCGCCGGGCGGCACCCCTGTCGAGGTCTTCTTCGGTCCGGCGCTCGACCACTCGCCCTTGGCCACGCCATACGGAAACCGCTTTGTCACAGGGAAACTGGGTACCGGGCACGTCGTCGTCCCGGTGCACGATCTGCACGCGGCGTACGACTTCTACGTCGAGACGCTCGGGTTCAGACCGCGCGGCGCGCTGCGGCTGCCCACCCCACCCGAGGTGGGCCCGGTGCGGCTACGGTTCATGGGCGTCAACGCCCGCCACCACAGCTTGGCGATTCTGCCGTCACCGAAGCTCAAGGCGCCGGCGCTGGTTCACATCATGGTGGAATGCGAGACGCTCGACGAGGTGGGGCGGGCCCTCGACCGCGTGACCGCGGCAGGTTTTCAGCTCTCCTCGACGCTGGGCCGCCACACCAACGACAAGATTCTCTCGTTTTACGTGCGCACCCCCGGTGGTTGGGACCTGGAGGTGGGATGCGAGGGCATGCTCGTCGACGACACCTCATACACCGCCGAAGAAATTACGGCCGACAGCTACTGGGGCCATCACTGGGACTACGGCTGATGCGCGCGATGCAGACTGCCTGGATCGGGGTGCAGACATAGTGTCGTTTACGTGCGCGGATGATCGAGCCGCGGTCATCGACCTTCTCAACCGGTATGCGACTTGCCTGGACAATCGCGACTGGCCAGGATTGGATCACGTCTTTCACCCCGATGCCACAGGTTTCTACGGATCGCTCCTGCATGGGCGCGCCGCGATCGTCACGTCGATCCGAAGCTTCTTGAGCGGATGTGGACCATCGCAACACCTTCTCGGTAATCACCACGTGGAGGTGGACGGCCAATCCGCCACTTCGCTGACCCAAGCCCGTGTCATTCATGTCGGGTCAGGTGACAGGGCGCAGCTGACGCCTTACGAGGCAATCGGCACCTACCGCGACAAGCATGTCAAGACCCCCGACGGATGGCGAATCATGCAGCGGCATTTCGATGTTCGCATCGCGCTAGGTGATATCGGTGTGCTCAACCCCGGCTGAGTACATTCAGGTAAGCGCGGTCAACGCCCGACAACTGGGTCGGTTCACGCAGCAACTGCTTCTCCGGGCCCCACCGGCGAAGTAGGCTTACCTGCGTGGCCATCAGGGCGTCCCGGGAAGTCGTGATCGATGCCCCGCCGCAGGCGATCATCGATCAGATCGCCGACGTCCAGTCATTTCCGACGTGGTCGCCGGTGCACAAGAGGGCCGAGGTCATTGACACCTACCCCGATGGTCGCCCACATCATGTGAAGGTAACCGTCAAGTTGATGGGTATTACCGACGACGAGGTGCTCGAATACCATTGGGGTCCGAACTGGGTCGTCTGGGACGCCGACGCGACGGCTGCACAACATGGACAGCATGTCGAATTCACCATGCGCCCGGAGGCGGGGAAGACGCGGCTGCGGCTCGACATCACGCTCGAGCCCAAAGCGCTTGTGCCAGACTTTGTGCTGAAGCGGCCTCGCGAAAACGTACTCGCAACCGTGGCGGAGAGCCTGCGCCAACAAGTGATGGCTAACACCGGCGTCGACCGCGCTGGCAATACGTAGAAGCCGCCTGCTCAGTCGTCGCCCATCAGCTGCTCGTATTGAGCGCTCATCCGCTGCAGTGTCTCCATGTACTCCTCCACCATGGTCAGCACGATCTCGGCGGCCGGGCGCACCTTGGTCATCCGGCTGACGATCTGGCCGACCGGACCGCCGACGAGCTCATGCACGCCGGCGCGCTTGGCCCGGGCGGTGGCGTCGGCGTAGAGCAGGTACTGCAGCGGCATCGGCAGCGGGCCCGGCCCCGAGGGATCGTCCCACGCCTCCGTCCATGGCGTGCGGACCTGACGATTCGGCTTGCCGGTCTGCGACCTCGACCGCACCGTGTCGGTGGAGTCCATCTGCAGGAATCGCTCCACCCGGTAGGGCTCGGTCGGCGCTTCGCGGCAGGTCAACCAGATCGACCCGGTCCATACGCCCGCCGCGCCGAGCGCCATCGCGGCGGCCATCTGGCGTCCCGTGCCGATACCGCCGGCGGCCAGCACCGGGACGTCGCCAACGGCGTCGACGACGTCGGGAATCAACACCATCGAGCCGATCTCGCCGGTGTGCGCGGCCGCCTCATAGGACTGGGCGACGATGACGTCGATCCCCAGCTCGATGTTGCGCACCGCCTGGTGAGGCTTGCCGACCAGCGCGGCGACTTTCACGCCGCGCTCGTGCGCCCGCTCGATCACCTCCGCCGGGGGCGGCCCCAGCGCGCTGACCAGCAGACCGAAGTCATGGGCGAGGATCGCCTCGATCTGCTCCTCCCCGCCGGAAGCGGTGAAGCCCTCTGCCGCCCAGTCCTTTTGCTGCCCGTCGGTCTCCGGCAGCGGCGGCACGTTATAGCGGCGCAGGATGTCTTCGGCATAGTCGCGGTACTTCTGCGGGATCATCTGCTCCAGGCGGGCCTGCATGTCGTCGCCGCCGCCCATTCCGGCCTCCCGGTCGACGGTCTTGACCGGCAACGCCACGTCGACGGCGTACGGACGGCCTCCCGAATTCGCTTCGAGCCAACGCAATTCGACGTCGATCTCCTCCGGCGACATCGCCAGCACACCGAGCACACCCATACCGCCGGCGCGTGACACCGCGGCGACGACGTCGCGGCAGTGGCTGAACGCAAAGATCGGATATTCGATTCCCAGGTCGCGGCACAGCTTGTTCATAATGGCGTTCCTTTGTCAGTCCGAGGCCGGCAGCGGTTTGGCCGCCTTGATCTGCATCGGCTCGTCTCCGACAGTGAGACTTCCGGGGCCGCCCTTGGTGCGCAGCACCTCGAGCGCGCCACCGGCGTCGCTGTAACGCTTGCCGATGACCAACATCTCCCCGTCGACGGTCGCATTCGCTTCTGGCGCCGTATCAGCGACAACCATCGGCTGGCCGCCGCAACGGATGTCGACATCGCCGCCGGGGGTCCGCACGACGATCACCTGTGCGCCGGACACCGCACTATTCAGCTTGAGACCGGGTCGCAGTTGCATCGTTGTCTCCGTTCAGTTGTAAACGCCATGAGCGCCTTCATCTGTCGGCGCGAACAGGATTTCGTCCGCGGGAACCGCGCCGCGGGCCGGCAGGTGCACGGTCGCAAGTCCACTGGCGGTCACCACACCGGACTGATTGACGTTTTCCACCTCGACATCGGCGCACTCTGCCGCGTCGCCGTCGCGACGGGTCGCAAGCACTTTGCCGCGCACCGTGTTGGTGTCACCGATAAGATTCGGCCGATGCAACCGCGCTTGAATGCGCACGAGCTTGCCGTGATCACCCATCCAGTCGGTGACCGCCTGGGTGAGCCAGCAGATGCGTTGCGGCCCAAAATCGAACGACGCTGACTGTGCCCTGGCCTGGCGGGCGTATTCTGGATCGGCTCGACCCCCGGCGCCCATGTCGATGGTGCCCTCGTCGACGTGTCGGGAGCGGCGAGTGCTCAGCGCACCGTGGCTGAACAAATACAGCTCGGTGGTGGTGAAGGTGCCTTTGGGGAGTTCTGGGATCTGGTCGTCGGCCGATACGGTGTCGGCGTAGCGGGGCTCGCCGCCGCGGCGGGTCCGCTGCCACACCAGCGGGTCCGGTGCCACCCGCGGAGCCGACACCTCCGCCGCAGACGACTCGACACCGGAGCCGGGGTTGGCAAAACGCAGCATCTGGTTGGTCAACCTCGCAGTCAATTCACCGCGCGAGTTCCAGTATTCGGTCATCCCCGTGCAGATCAACGCCTCACCGAGCTGGCGCGTGGTCGTCCGGCGGACATCGATGGGGGTCTCTATGCTCCGGACCCGATCACCCAGCCAGATCGGGTGGAACCACTCCGCGGTGGCGCCGATATACAGAATCGTCAGGTCCCGCATCGACACGTCGGCTTCGGGGATGTGGCCCCAGATCGATGCGTTGGCACCGAAGTCGATCGAGAAGATAAATCCGGGCGGCGCAACGAGATCGTGGTAGGGCCCGCGTTGAGCGTAGTCGTGATCGCGGTAGAGCGGGTTGTAGTCGCCGGCGCCGTCGGCGTAGCGCCCCAGCCATTCCTCGGTGACCGTGCGCCATGGCCGACGGGGCGGCATCGGCTCGCCCAGCCGCGCCTTATACGCGGCTTCGAACTCGTCCAGTGTGCTGATTTTGGGCACGTCAGCTCACCTCCTTCACCGGCAGCGCCGCGATGCGCGAGGTGTCGGCGCCCAGCGCCCCGCGCTTCTTGGCGCCGCCCGGGTTTCCCACCGGCTGTGTGCACCCCGACAACACCGTGGCGAAGAAGTCGGCGTTGTCGGCGATCAGCCAGGCGTCCTGCGGCGCCACGTCGTCGTCGATGTAGATCGCCTGCACGGGACATTCCGGTTCGCATGCCCCGCAGTCGGTGCACTCCACCGGGTTGATGTAGAGCTTGCGCGCCCCGAGGTAGCTACAGTCGACCGGGCATACCTCTGTGCAGGACCGGTCCATCGCATCGACACAGGCCGTCCCGATCGGGAATGCCATCCGCTTCTCCTTTTCACGGCCTCACCAGGTCACCGGCAGGACGGACATTCCGGCCGTGAGGTACTCGGTCGCGTACTGCGGCTCTCCCGCTAGGGCGAGGGTGGGGAATCGGCGGAACAGCGAACCGATCGCCACCTGCATCTCCATGCGCGCCAGCGGCGCGCCGAGGCAATGGTGGATGCCATGGCTCAACGTGACGTGACGGTTGGGGGTGCGGGTGACGTCGAACGCCGCCGCGTTGTCGAACACCCGCGGGTCGTGGTTGGCCGCAGCCGGGTCGACCAACGCCGACTCGCCTTTCTTGATCACCACGCCGTCGATCTCCACATCCTCAGAAGCCAGGAACGGTGGAAGCCCCCCCGATCCGGTGACCTTCTCGCCGACCGCGAAATGACCGTGCCGCAACACCTCGTCCACCGCGGTGGGGACGACGCCGTCGATGTCGGCGAGCAAAACCCTCAGTTGATCCGGGTTGCGCAGCAGAGCCACCACGCCCAGGTTGATGAAGTTGGCGGTGTTGTCGAATCCGCCCACGATGATGACCATCGCCATGGTCAAGATCTCTTCGTCGGTGAGCGAGTCGTCCGCCTCGCGCGCCGCGGCCAGCGCGCTGAGGAGGTCATCCCTGGGCTCATCACGGCGGGCAGCGATCAACTCCGCCAAATAGACATAAAGTTCTGCACCGGCCTGTGCGATTTCCTGCTCGGTCATGCCCGAGGTGGCCAACGTCGACTTGCTCCACTCCACGAACTTGTCGCGATCGTCCAGCGGCACGCCCAACAACTCGCAGATCACCCGGATCGGCAGCGGCAGCGAGAACTGGGTCACCAGGTTGGCCGGCGCGCCGTGGGCCGCCATGCCGTCGAGCAGTCCGTCGGCGATGCGCCGTGTTCCGTCGCGCAGCCGGTCAATCCGGCGCGCGGTGAACGCCTTCGCAACGAGCTTGCGTAGCCGGGTGTGGTCGGGAGGGTCGGCGAATTGAATTGTGGCCTTGAGGAAGTCAGGGAAGTGCACGAAATACGGGACGTCATACTCGCCGCGGGCGAACGGGCCACGCACGAATGCCGGGTTCTCCAGCATCTGTTTGACCGCCTGGTAGCGATGGATGACCCACACGTCCCCGCCAAACGGCATGGTCACTTTCGTCATCGGCCGGTCGTCGAGCAACCGGTGGTACACCTCGACCACCTGATCAGGTGGGGTGGGGGGAAACGGGTACTGTGGCGTCGTCTGGGTCATGGTGTCCTCACTGCCTGTTCTAGGGATCGATGTCTTGGCCGTGCTGGTCGCGCAGCACAATCGCTGAGACCGGGCATGATTCGTAGGCGTCGATCAATTCCGGCGACGAGGCGTGGCGGCTGGTGCGCACCCACGACTTGCCGTCGACAAATTCGAATACGTCGGGTGCGGTGGCGATGCACATCTTGTTGCCGACGCACACGTCGCGGTCGACCTTCACCGTCCACTCGCCGCTCATGAGCCGCCCACCGGCGTGGGCAGCATCAGCGGTGTCGGCTCCACGGCGCCGACCGCCATGATCTCGTCGAGCCGCTCGGCCACCGTCTCCGGGGTCAGGTCGGCGTCGTTGATTCCGGCGGTGTTGGCGACGACGAGCCGGTTCACCCCGCCGCCGGCGGCGTTGAAGACTTCACCCGTGACCGAGCAGCTCTCGTGCGCGAGGTAGGCGGCCACCGGCGCAACCAGCTGCGGTGGCATGGCCTTTTTCATGTACTCCACCGTGCCTGGTGGCAGTGCGTCTGCGGCTTCGTCGAGCATCCGAGTGCCCGCGCCCGGCGCGATTGCGTTGACATTGATGCCGTATTGGTGGCCCGCGACGGCGAGGTTGCGGGTCAAGCCATAAACCGCGCCCTTGGCCGAGCCGTAGTGCACCATGTCGGGCACACCCAGCATCGCGCTGGAGATTGTGTTGACGATGCGTCCCGCCCCGGACTGGATGAGATGCGGCCAGGCCGCCCTGCTGACCAGCAGGCTGCCGAAGTAGTGCACCTCCAGGATGCGGTGATAGTCCGACAGCGTGATGTCCTGCCACGGGCGCACCCAGTAGATTCCGGCGTTGTTGATGACGGCGTCGAGGCGGCCGAATGCCTCGACGGCAGTGTCGACGATGGCGCCCGCTCCGGTCTCGGTGGCGACCGTCGCCGTGCAGGCCACCGCGCGGCCGCCCGCCGCGGTGATCGCGGCGACCACCTCGGCGGCAGGGTCCTCACCTTGCTGACTGCCGTCGACAGCGCCGCCGGTGTCGTTGACCACAACGGCCGCCCCTCGCATGCCAAGCAGTTCGGCGTAGGCGCGGCCCAGGCCGCGGCCCGCCCCGGTAACGATTACCACCCGGTCGGAAAAATCTAAGTGTGTCACGTGTATTCCTCTGCAGCCGTTGTTCTTACGGACGGGTCGAGCCGGCGCCGACGGGAACCCGCGCGGTCCAAATTGAACCCTG
>Ga0209040_10000890_pt1 | contig 23259 bp, 22 predicted proteins | sample BogFormECP12_OM3_FD_188240 | JGI IMG/M metagenome (GOLD analysis project Ga0209040, IMG submission 188240) | Bog forest soil microbial communities from Calvert Island, British Columbia, Canada - ECP12_OM3 (SPAdes) (version 2) | ecosystem: Environmental > Aquatic > Freshwater > Wetlands > Bog ... | reverse complement strand
CCTCTGCGGCGAGTTCGTTGGCTTTTGTGATCCAACGAGTTCCGTACCACGAAAATTTAGTCCACCTGTCAGCAAGCGCATCTGTCATATGCTGTTTCAATCGATCAAAAAGACGACTGTTGTCATTCGCGCCAGCCTGTCCGACATAGACCAACTTGAAATTATCGTCATATAAACAATAGATCCCCTGTTGATACCTGAAATCTACTATGGCAAACGCTGATGCAGCTGGAAAGCCTTGAAGGTGACCAGTGACACCGGGTCTTCCCCAGAACACACAAAATAGACCATAGTTCTGTATCAGCATTTCTCTCCCCTTTTGTAAGGTCCTCGCTTACCGGCTTTCGGCTCAACCGCTTCCCAGAGCTCCACGATATCTGAAACTTCCCAGAGCCGATCCGACACACCGGCGGCCATGGCAGGCGACGTCCGCAACTTCGAATGTATCTTGACGAAGTTGTAATACATCATGTGAAGCGCGACCGCGTAGGCGTGGTTCTCGACCTTCTTTGAAAATGCGTTCGTCGGCCGAGTGAAGCGGCGCATGTGCATCCGCATCGTGAGGTTTTGGCGTTCGATAAATGATGTCGAGATGTGCGCCGGGTCAGGCTTGCCCTCGATCGGCGTCTTGATGATGCCTGTGCATTCGGCAGGGCTGTAGCGGCCCTTAGTGCTCTCTGGCGAGGCTCCGTAAATCTTGACCAGCTGCGCGTAGTCGATATCCGCTCCAAACGCGCCTTCAACCGCTTCCAGATAGGCCTTGTGGCCGTCTGACGTGAGCTGCACGCGATTGGCGAGCCGCTTCGCGACATCGTCCATGAACCACATGGCGCATTCACCGTCTCGGCCGCCGACGAAATACCCAGCAACGAACTTCGTATCGGCGTCCATTGCAACCCACGTCCAAACATCGCCAGCGCCCTCGGGAGCGGCCTTCGCCGCAGCGACGTTCTTTTGCTTGGCGTAAACGAAAGCCCACGCCTCATCGACCTGAATGCGCTTGGACGTCAGGTTGCGCACATGCTCGTCGTGATACGCCGCACACACCTTGCCGACGTCCCTCAAGAGCTTGGCGACAGTGTTCTTGGCGACGCCCGTTGTCCTGCATACAGCGCGGATCGACATTCCCTCGCAAAGCAGGTGGAGGATTTGGGCGCGGTCGGACGTGGAGAGTTGTTTCATGCCGAGCATGATATGACCTTTCATGCTTGACGTCAAGTATCTTTTGCAGCAAAAAGCGAACGGGACCTCCTATGTATCGGCTAGCCGCGCTTTGGCCGCCGCCGGAGACTCGATTATTGGCTTGTAATTTTCCTACAGCACTGATAGCGAGGCGTCAACCGCGCGCGCGCCGCAAGCCAGGCGCGCGCAATTGATACATGGAGGGGCACAATGGCGCTCAGCGACGAAGTCAGAAGGTTGGAACGCAGCTGGCAAAACGAGACGGCGTGGCCTAAGCGCCTCGAATGGATTGAGATTTCCGGATTGCGAGGATGGAAGGGACTTAGAGTAGATTTTCAGTTCCCGATTGTCGCAATCTCGGGGGAAAACGGAACGGGGAAAAGCTCCATCATTCAAGCTGCCGCCTCTGTGTACAAAGGGTCAACAGTTCCATCAGCGATCTACGCCTCCGAGTTTTTCCCAAGCACTGCTTGGGATACAATTTTCAACGCATCAATTCGGTTTAGCGTTCGCGAAGGCGACCGGCGTGTCGAGGGAAGTATCAGGAAACCTACGGAGCGTTGGAAAGGCAACGTCGATCGCCCTGAGCGGCCTGTTGAGTATTTTGACCTTAGCCGCGTGCTGCCAATTAGCGGTCGCGTCGGCTACGCGAAAATTGCCAAGAGTAAACACAAGGAGGTATCCGCGAAGAGCTTTGACCACGATCGTCTTGGCCGTCTTACATACATACTTGGCCATGAGTATACTTCTGCGATGATGGCGATCTCAGATGTCGATAGTGAACGACCGATTCCAGTTCTGCAGGTGCAGAAATTCATCTACTCCGGTTATCACCAAGGCCAAGGGGAAACCACAATTACCGAACTAATACAAGCTGACTTCCAAAAGTATGGATTAGTAGTCATCGATGAAATTGAATCGTCATTACATCCGAGAGCGCAGCGGAGATTGCTTCGAGATCTCGCAGCTGTCGCCAGAGATCGTGAGTTACAGATTATCCTTACTACTCATTCTCCATACATCTTAGAGGAACTGCCTGAGCGCGCGCGCATGCAAATATTCTGGAGCGGCGACGAGCGCAAAATAATGACTGGCGTAAGTGCGCAATTTGCCATGTCTAAGATGGATGACGAGCCGCATCCAGAGTGCGAAGTTTACGTTGAAGATGACGCTTCGAAAACATTGCTGTTAGAGATATTGTCTCAACGCGCAAAAGAGTTAGTTGGACGTGTTCAAATTACGACTTTTGGCGCCGCGTCAGTCGGCTACCAACTCGGTCAAATGGTTAGTGGCCATAAATTTTTCCGTCCAACGGCGGTGTTCCTAGACGGTGACTGCAAAGCTGGTACGGGATGCCACGTCTTGCCCGGTGAGGACGCACCGGAACGAACAGTGTTTCAATCTCTGAAGACCTTGGCTTGGAGAGATACGTGGACAAGGGTAAAGCGTTCTATCTCTGATGTATCTGCCGCCTGTGAGGGTGCTATGCTTCTTGGCGATCATCACGACTGGACCGAGTACGCTGCAAAACAGCTCGCCATAGCGCCGACAGTCCTGTGGCACGCATTATGCGGCGAATGGGCAGAGAAGTCCGTCAGTGAGAAAGAAGCGCGCGCGCTTGCCACGTACATCGAAGATCGAATCGCGGAATACCGTTAGCGGCGATTTCCTCACCTTTTTACTGAATTCGCTCGCCTGCACACTATGATCGGAGTCGTCTCATGTCATCGAAAGAAGATTTGCCTTCCCCGCAGCGCCCCGAAGTCGTTGACCCGCTCAACTGTCAAATCGCCTTCACCGACTGGATCGTAACGGCGGGGTTTTACGAAAACGTTGTGAATATTACTTTCGGAGCTATTGACCATGCTATCGCTAGCGGCAACGGCTTGCCGCGCATCATCGTTACCAGTCGGCTGAGATTTTCGCGTGATGTTGGCATTAGGCTGCACGAGCTGCTCGGCACCATACTCGGGGTCAATCCAGAAAACACGCCAAGCACGCCGGAACCTGCTCCCATACCGAAAAACAAAATGAACTAGTCCGTTCACCGGCTCCTCCCTCCTCGGCGTCAGGCATGCTATCATTCTTACGGTCTCCTGTGCGTGGCTCTTGAGCCGAAATTTTTCTATGAATGATCCTTCCATCGTTTAGCGGCGGCTTGGCGCGCAATCTCCGCGCGCCGCTCTGGCGTCATACTCTTGGCTCGCGCCGCGCCACCCTTTTTGCCCATAGCAGATGCGGCCGGATCGACGCCGCGTTCTTCAGGCGTGCGCTCTCGATCCTCGATTTCGCCGGTCAAGATATCGACCATGAGCTTGGCGAGTTGGTTCGTGTCGCGTGGGCGTTTGGGCGTCTTGGTCATTAAATCTGATTTTTCGCGACGTAGCGTTCGCCCTCAAGCGTAATGGCGGCAGATCGCACTCTCGATTTTACCGGAATGCGCACCGGAGGAGCCGGGCCAAGCTCGATGAGCCCCAATTGATGGAGTTCATGTTGCGCCCGCTCGCACTCTTCCGGATCCGCAAAAAGCGCCGCCAGATTTGCTGCGTACTCATGAGCCAGCTGCGGTATTTTATTATCCCGAAAATGTCTTAGGATGATTTTCGCCCCGTCGCTCAAACCCGGTGTCGACAAGGTGGGGGGCACGACCGGCCTGACCATATTTCATTCTCCCTGCTTTGCGCCAAGGATAGCAGGGAAATCGTCACGGCGCGAGAGCGGGGTCAAGGCTTCCTAATTTCAGACTGACCCACTACCTCGCATTCGTAGGCGCAGCTCCGCCGCCGTACGCGGCGCGCCAATCAAGCCTCGAAAAACAAAGGAAATTCCGGAGTATCCGACCCCAAGCCGGAACGCCGTGACCATCTGTCGCACCTGAATTCGCAAGGATTCAGAGCGCTTAGGCGGATCACTCTGGCGAGGCGCTCGCACTAACGGCGGCGATTCGCCTCAGGCGACGGCCGCCTCCATGTCCTCATCCGATCGCACAGGGCCAATCGGCTCCGCGTCCCGATCGGCGGCGGCGAGACGCGCGAGCGCATCCGATCTCAGGATCAGGACGCGGCGCTTGTGGGGGAGGCTGACCAGGCCGCGATCCCTGAAGAGCGTGAACGTGCGACTGACCGTTTCGATCGTCAGTCCGAGGTAGTCGGCAATGTCCTGGCGCTGCATCGCAAGATCGAGCACATGGGGGTTCGGGGACGCCGAGCGCGCTGCGAGCATGGTCAGGAACCACGCGAGACGCTCTTCCGCCGAACTGCGCCCGATCATCATCATGTGATCGATGGTCAGGGTCAACGCCCGGGTCGCGCCATCGAATAGCGCCGCATTGAGCTCAGGGTCGTCGTTCATCCGAAACCGGCAAGCGTGGCGCGGCAGAATCGCCATCGCCGCACAATCCACCGCCTCGATCGTCAGCTTGTGACTACCTTCCGGCTCAAGGCCGCAAAGGTCGCCAGGCATATAGAAAGCGAACACCTGCCGCCGTCCGTCGCGGGTGAATTTCACCCCCCGGAAAAGCCCGCGCATCACCAGAAAGAAATTCTCAGTCAGATCGCCTTCGCCCGTGACCTCCTGTCCGGGCCCGAACGGGACGATCAGGGCGTCGAAATGGGGAAAAGCCGCGCTGAGCAGTTCGCCAATGCCCGGCGTGTTCTTGGCGCGATGGTTGAAGGCGTACGCCACGCGGGCCTCCCTATCTCAACAGGAGAAGCGCGCCCGGCGACCGCCGCCAATCGCGTCCGTCGCCACAGCCACCGCTCCCCACTAATCCCATATAGGCCCGCAGGGCGCCCTCCCGGAACATGGCGTTTTGACGCACTCGAACTTCGCATGCCGGGCGTCCGGGCGGAATGAGTGCGGCGCCGTCGCTCCCAAGCGGCAAGCTTTCGCAGGCCGCTCGAATCGCTCGACAGAATCCGACAAAGGCGCCAATTCGGGACTCATGGCTAAGTTTCGCTCGTCCTACGTCTGTCAAAACTGCGGGGCCATCACCCAGCGCTGGCAGGGCAAGTGCGAATCCTGCGGCGAATGGAACACGATCATCGAGGAAGCGGCGGCGCTTGGAGTCGGGGGAGCTGCGGCGCGGCGCGGCGGCGCCGGCCGGCCGTTTCCGCTCGAGGACCTGTCGGGTCCCTCGAGACCCGAGCTGCGGGTCGCCACCGGAATCGCGGAACTCGACCGGGTGGCCGGCGGCGGGTTCGTCCCCGGGTCCGCGACGCTGATCGGGGGGGAGCCGGGAATCGGCAAATCGACCCTCTTGATCCAGGCCTGCGCCGCGGTCGCGCGCGCCGGCGGGCGTGTGATTTACGTCTCGGGAGAGGAATCGACCGCACAGGTACGCCTTCGCGCCGCGCGTCTCGGGCTCGCCGAAGCGCCAGTGCAACTCGCCGCCCAGACCCTCGTTGAAGACATCGTGGCGACGTTGGGCTCAGGCGACGCGCCAAGATTTGTCGTCATCGATTCGATTCAGACCATGTGGAGCGACGCGATCGAATCGGCGCCGGGAACGGTGAGCCAGGTTCGCGGGTCCGCGCAGGCGCTCATCCGCTTCGCCAAGTCGAGCGGAGCCGCGCTGCTCATCGTCGGCCACGTCACCAAGGACGGCCAGATCGCGGGCCCCCGCGTCGTCGAACACATGGTCGACGCCGTCTTTTCCTTCGAGGGCGACGGGGCGCACGCGTTTCGCCTCTTAAGGGCGGCCAAGAACCGCTTCGGCGCCACCGACGAAGTCGGCGTCTTCGAGATGACCGGGTCGGGCCTCGCCGAGGTGCCGAATCCGTCGGCGCTGTTTCTCGCGGGACGGGACGGAGGAGCAAGCCCGGGAGCGGCGGTCTTCGCCGGCGTCGAAGGGGCGCGTCCGCTGCTCGTCGAGATTCAGGCGCTTGTCGCCCCCACAGCGCTCGGCACGCCCCGCCGCGCGGTCGTCGGCTGGGAGCCGAGCCGGCTGGCCATGGTGCTGGCGGTGCTGGAATCGCATGGCGGGCTGAAGCTCGGGCAATACGACGTCTACCTCAATGTCGCGGGGGGCCTGGAGGTGGCCGAGCCTGCCGCCGATCTCGCGGCGGCGGCGGCGCTTGTGTCTTCGCTCACCGGGGCGGCCCTGCCGCACGACGCGGTTTATTTCGGCGAGATCGCGCTCTCCGGCTCGGTCCGCGCAGTGGCGCACACGGGGCTGCGCCTCAAAGAGGCCGCGAAGCTCGGCTTCACCACCGCCTTTGCCCCCGCCCCGCCCGGCGCCGAGGGCGAGAGCGTGCGAATCGGGGCGACGCCGATCGCTTCGGTCGCCTCGCTCGTCGCCCTGATCGCGGCGGCCGGCGTCGAGGCCAAGCCTGTGCGAAAGGACGCCAAGCGCGCCCGCGACGAGGTGACGAACTGAGGAGGCTTGGCTATAAGGCGCTCCGCTGGGCGCCGGCGGGCCTGCCGGCGCCCTGAAGGCCGCGTTGTCGCGTGTCGTGACGAGGTTCCATTCGAATGCCTTCCTATCTCGATCTCGCCGTCATCGCGATCGTCCTGGTCTCGGCGTTGCTCTCGATGCTGCGCGGCTTCAGCCGCGAAGTCCTCGCCATCGCCTCATGGGCGGCGGCCGCGGCGGCGGCCTATTACTTCTACCCCCTCGTCGTTCCTTACCTGACGCCCTATATCCACAAGGACATTATCGCCCAGGCGAGCGCGGCGGCGATCGTCTTCTTCGCCACGCTGATCCTCGTGTCGCTGATAACGGTCCGGCTGTCGGACGCGATTCTCGACAGCAAGATCGGCGCGCTCGACCGGACGCTTGGGTTCTTGTTCGGCGTCGTGCGCGGGTTTTTGCTCGCCGTCGTCGCCTTCGCAATTTTCAACTGGCTGGTCTCGGAGAAACAGCAGCCCGAATGGGTCAAAACAGCAAAGACGCGGCCGGTCTTGACCGACACGGCGGACAAGATCGTCGCCATGCTGCCCGAAGACGCGGCGGCGACCGTCGACGCCTGGATCAAGTCCCGGACGAGCGCAGCGCCGGCCAACGAAGAGCCGACGGACGAATCGACGGCGCCCGCGACGACGAAACCGGCCGTGCCGCCGCCCGCGGCCGCGCCAGCCACGGCGCCGCAGAAGAAGGCGGAATCGCCGGCCTCGAGCAGCTCCGCGTCCGACAAGAAGAAGCTCGACGCCATCATCAATGGGAGCGTGCCCGCGCCCGGCCCCGCGACGCCGGCCGTGGTTCCCAAACAATGAGGCGGCCGAGGCCCGAGCGCTCCCGGGCGAATTTGAGGAGGACGCCATAGACCGCACTTCAGCCGCGCAAGAGGCTTCAGGCGACAATCTGGACGAGGACCGGCTGCGCGAGGAGTGCGGCGTCTTCGGCATCTTCGGCCATCCGGATGCGGCGGCGATTGTGGCGCTCGGCTTGCATGCCCTCCAGCATCGCGGGCAGGAGGCGGCCGGCATCGTCGCCTTCGACGGCTCCCGGTTCCACTCCGAACGCCGCCAGGGGCTGGTCGGCGATCATTTCTCCTCCGCTGCGACGATCGATCGTCTGCCGGGGCAAGCGGCGGTCGGCCATGTGCGGTATTCGACGACCGGCGAGACGGCGCTGCGCAACGTCCAGCCATTGTTCGCCGAGCTCGAGTCCGGGGGTCTCGCCGTCGCCCACAACGGTAATCTCACCAACGGCCTCACGCTGAGGCGCGAGTTGATCCGCGCGGGCGCGATCTGCCAGTCGACGACCGACACCGAAGTCGTGCTGTTGCTCGCGGCCCGCTCGCGCAGGACCAGAATCGTCGATCGCTTCGTCGAGGCGCTGGCCGAGATCGAGGGCGCGTATGCCCTCGTCGCACTGACCAACAAGAAACTGATCGGCGCGCGCGATCCGCTCGGCATCCGTCCGCTGGTTCTCGGCGAACTGGACGGACGGCCGATCCTCGCCTCTGAGACCTGCGCGCTCGACATCATCGGGGCCAGGTTCGTGCGCGATGTCGAGAACGGCGAGGTCGTCGTCATCGACGCCGACGGGGTGAAGAGTTTCTTCCCCTTCCCGAGATTGCCGGCGCGGCCCTGCATCTTCGAATACATCTACTTCGCCCGACCCGATTCGATCGTGCACGGGCGCTCGGTCTACGACGCCCGAAAGGCGATGGGCGAGGAGCTGGCTCGCGAGGCGCCGGCCGCGGCGGACGTCGTCGTGCCCGTGCCGGACTCCGGCGTTCCCGCCGCAATCGGCTACGCGCGCGGCTGCGGCTTGCCGTTCGAGCTCGGCATCATTCGCAATCACTACGTCGGGCGGACCTTCATTCAGCCGACCCAGTCGATTCGCGAACTCGGGGTCCGGATGAAGCACAATCCAAACCGCGCAGTGGTCGAAGGAAAACGGGTCGTGCTGATCGACGATTCGATCGTGCGGGGCACGACGAGCGTGAAGATCGTACGGATGATGCGCGACGCCGGCGCGCGCGAGGTGCACTTGCGCATTTCCTCTCCGCCCATTGCCTTCCCCGACTTCTACGGAATCGACACGCCGGAGCGCGACAAATTGCTCGCCGCGCGCATGGGCCTCGAGGCGATGCGCCAGTTCATGGGCGCCGACAGCCTCGCTTTTCTGTCGATCGATGGGATCTACCGAGCCATGGGGTATTCCGCTCGAGACCCCCGGCAGCCGCAATTCACGGACCATTGCTTCACCGGCGATTATCCGACGCGGCTGATCGACAGAGACGGCGAGCCCGGACGCCAGCATCTGCCGCTGCTGGCCGAGGCGAGCTAGGGTCGACTTCGACCAACGGACGCTTGACGCGCGACGACGAGTCGCAAACACTGCTTACAGCGGGATCCGGCGGGGCTAAGTTTCACAACGCTGGCCTGAAAAGGGATGGAAATGTCGAGCGTCCGCGCGGCCCAGGGGGCGGCGAGCCATGGCTTTTTCGATCGAGAAGCGACGATCGCCAAAGCCGGATTCAATCGCTGGCTCGTTCCGCCCGCCGCTCTTGCGATCCACCTCTGCATAGGCATGGCCTATGGTTTCAGCGTGTTCTGGGTGCCGCTCGGCCGCGCCGTCGCCGTTGCGCGGGGCGCCCCCAAGCCGATCGCCTGCCCGGGCGACGCGACGAGCTTCGCCGGCAAGCTCGCCATCACCGGGCACGCGCTGTTCGCCGTCGACTGCGACTGGACCCAGTTTGACCTCGGCTGGATGTATACGTTGTTCTTCGTTTTTCTTGGGTCTTCGGCGGCGATCTGGGGCGGATGGCTCGAACAAGCGGGACCCCGCAAGGCGGGCGTAGTCGCGTCCGTTTGCTGGGCGGGCGGTCTGGTGATCTCCGCCTTCGGCGTCTATGTGCACCAGCTCTGGCTCATGTGGCTGGGCTCAGGCGTCATCGGCGGCGTCGGCCTCGGACTCGGCTACATTTCTCCCGTCTCGACGCTGGTGAAATGGTTTCCCGACCGGCGCGGCATGGCGACCGGCATGGCGATCATGGGCTTCGGCGGTGGCGCAATGATCGGCTCTCCGCTCGCGAGCCTGCTCATGAACGCTTTCAAGACGCCGACCGACGTCGGCGTGTGGCAGACGTTCCTGGTCCTCGCGCTCGTCTATTTCGTGTTCATGATGGGCGGGGCGCTCGGCTACCGGGTGCCTCCCGCGCATTGGGCGCCGGAGGGCCTCTCCGTCGCCAAGCGCGCCGGAGCCATGATCGCGCACGGCAACGTCCATCTCAGCGACGCGCACAAGACGCCGCAGTTCTGGCTCGTCTGGCTCGTCTTGACGATGAACGTCTCGGCTGGCATCGGCGTCATCGGCGCGGCGGCGCCAATGCTGCAGGAAACCTTCGGCGGCTACCTCTTCGGCCACCCGTCCGTCGGTTTCGCCCAATTCACCGACGAGGACCGCAAGCTGGCCGGGGCGGTCGCAGCCGGCTTTGTCGGCCTTTTCTCGCTGTTCAATATCGCCGGGCGTTTTTTCTGGGCCTCGCTCTCGGACAGAATCGGCCGCAAGACCACCTATTTCGTATTCTTCATCCTCGGGATCCTCTGCTACGGATCTCTGACGACGCTGGCCAACTGGGGGGCGCTGGCGCTCTTCGGCGCGGTCTGTTGCATCATCGCCTCGATGTACGGGGGCGCCTTCGCGACCGTTCCCGCCTATCTCGCCGACCTGTTCGGCGTGCAATATGTCGGGGCGATTCACGGACGCCTGCTCACGGCCTGGTCGACCGCGGGCATCGTCGGTCCTGTGCTTGTCAACTATCTGCACGATTCCCGCGTCGCCGAAGGCGTTCCGCGCGATCATGTCTACGACGCGATCTTCTACGCATTGACGGGCCTGCTGGTGGTCGGCCTCGTCGCAAACGCGTTGATTCGGCCAGTCGCCGAGAAATGGTTCATTCGCGCGCCGGCCGAACACGAGCCGCGCCACGCCAAGCCCCGGACGTCGTCATTCGGCATCGGCTACGGCGGGTTCGACGCCCAAGCCGCGGTCGCCTGGGCGCTGGTCGGGGTTCCGCTGGCCTGGGGCGTGTACATGACCTTGCTCAGCGCGGCGAAGATTTTCCAATAGTGGCAGGGACACCGGTTCGCGTTGTGCAAGGCGCCACACCCACGGGCGTGCGCCAGGTTCACAGTACTGTCATGCAGCGCCGCGATAGAATGAGCGCCGCGATAGAATGAGAGCCGCGAAAGAATAAACGCCGTCGCGCCCAGGAGCCGACCCCATGTCCACCGCATTCGACGCTCGCCTCGGCCCTTCGGCCGCAGCGCCGGTGAAGCCCCATCTCGACCGCCCGCTCGACATCCGACTCGCGCTCATTCTCCTGGCTGTGCTCGCTGGCGGTCTGTTCTACATGGCCTATTCGATTCGCTCGGACATTTCGGAGACCGGCGGCGGTCCGACGACGATCCTGCCATTCCTGCTGCTCGGCGTCGCGATGCTGATCGCGCTCGGCTTCGAATTCGTCAATGGTTTCCACGACACCGCCAACGCCGTCGCGACCGTCATTTACACCCATGCTCTGCCGGCGCAGGCCGCGGTCGTATGGTCGGGATGCTGGAACCTGCTCGGAGTGCTCGCGTCGAGCGGCGCCGTCGCCTTCGGCATTGTTTCGCTCCTGCCGGTTGAGCTCATTTTGCAGGTCGGCTCGAGCGCGGGGTACGCGATGGTGTTTGCACTGCTCATCGCCGCGATCATCTGGAATCTGGGCACCTGGTGGCTCGGGCTGCCGGCCTCGAGCTCCCATACGCTGATCGGGTCGATTGTCGGCGTTGGGGTCGCCAACGCGCTCATGCGCGGCCAGGACGGGACCTCCGGCGTGGATTGGGACCAGGTGACGAAGATCGGCGAGGCTCTGCTGCTCTCGCCGGTCTTCGGCTTCGTCCTGTCCGCGCTGTTGCTGCTTCTGATGAAGGCCGTCATCCGAGCGCCGGAACTCTACAAGGCGCCGACGACGAACGCGCCGCCGGCGCCGTGGGTCCGAGGCCTTCTGGTGATCACCTGCACGCTCGTCTCCTTCTTCCACGGCTCGAACGACGGCCAGAAGGGCATGGGCCTCATCATGCTGATCCTCATCGGCGTGGCGCCGACGGCCTATGCGCTGAACCGGGCGCCCCCGGCCGGGCACGCCGACGCGTTCATCGCCGCGGCGCAAAACGCCTCGAAGATCGTCGAGGCGCACGGCGCCGGATACAATGTGATCGGCGATCCCCGTCCAGCCGTAACTGACTACATCCACGCCCACCAGATCTCCGAGGGCACCTACCCCTCGCTCGCGGTGCTGGTGAAGCAGATCAGCGACTCCGTCAAGCAATACGGCTCGGTCGCCAAGACTCCGCTCGACAAGGTGCAGAACGTGCGCAACGACATGTATCTCGCCTCCGAGGCGATGCGCGTTCTGAGCAAGGACAAGGAGAGCGAGCTGACGGCGGATGAGAAGAAGCAGATCGGCGAGTTCAAGAAGCAGCTGGACTACGCCACCAAATTCATTCCGTTGTGGGTGAAGATCTGCGTCGCGATCGCGCTGGGCCTTGGCACGATGGTCGGCTGGAAGCGCATCGTCGTCACCGTCGGCGAAAAGATCGGCAAGACCCATTTGACCTACGGTCAGGGCGCGGCGGCCGAGATCATCGCGGCTGCGACGATCGGCGCGGCAGACGGGCTCGGCCTGCCGGTGTCGACCACGCACGTGCTGTCGTCGGGCGTCGCAGGCACGATGGTAGCCAACGGTTCGGGGATGCAGTGGTCGACAGTACGCAATCTCGCGCTCGCGTGGGTGCTGACTCTGCCGGTTGCGATGCTCCTGTCGGGCTTCCTTTTCGTCATCTTCCGCCAGATTTTCTGAGGGGCGCCGAACAGACAAGTCTGGAAGAAATATCTCTCAGCCGGCGCCGTGCCAGGACACTGGCTTTGCGCGCTGGCGCGCAATCTTGATGTCGCGCGCCTCCAAATCCCGAAGCTTCAGATACATCATCGCCGTCATCAGCGCGTCCGAATAGGCGTCGTGCTGATCCAGCAGCGGCAGGCCGAGATCGGTCATGATGCTGATGAAGCGCAAATCGACCTGCGTGCCCGGCGGCGCGTCGCCGTATTTCAGCCGGTAATAAATCCCCGAGACCTCGATCTGCTCGTTGGGGAGTTCGATCCCGAGCAGGCGGCGCACATGCTTGTTGAGCATCGCGACGTCGAACTCGAGGTAGAAGCCGACGAGCGGCCGCGAGCCGATGAAGCGCAGAAGCTCGAACAGCACCTCATCCATGGATCGCCCCGTGGCGACATCCTGCTCCCGCAAGCGGTGCACCTTGATCGCCTCGGCATTGAGCTTGGCGCGGGGCTTCACCGTCGCCTCGAAGCGCTCGCTTGTCAGGATTCTATTGCCGCGGATTCTGATCGCGGCGACCGCGACGATGTCGTCCTTCCGCGTGCTGAGGCCAGTCGTCTCGCAATCGACCGACACGGCCTCGTCGGGCGGCGGAGGTTCGAACAGGAAGGCGTAGAGAGGATCCCGCAGCAGACGTCGATGGAGTCGGCGCTTGAGCGCAAGCAGCATCAGAACATCGCCAGATTGAAGTGGCGGCGCAGCATCTCGCGCAGGCGTTTGACGACGTGGAAGGCGTCGCGCAGCAGATCGCGCTCCATCGTCGAAAGTTCGCCGGGTTTGACAAGACTGGTCGGCGCTGCTTCAGCGATTTGCGCGTCAAGCCGCAGCGTCATCAGATAATGCAGCGCTTCCGTCAGTTCGCGCGCGAACTGATGCTCGAAGGCGCCGAGCTCGCCAAGGCGGGCGATCCGGCCCGCCGTGCCCGTCTCGTGCAGTCCATGCTCCAGCGCGAGCGCGCGGACGCCGTGAACGATCGGAAAGATGCCGCCCTTCTTCAGATCGAGCGCGTCGCCTTCCGCCTTCGAGGTGACGAGATTATTGAAGAAGCCGATCGGCGTCGGGAAGGCGTCGATCGCGCGCGCGAACCGCGCCAGATGCACCCTTTCTCCGTGCATCAGATCGATCAGGGCCTGCTTGGCCGTGCGCAAGAGATCAGCGTCGCCGGCCGTCGCCATCGCGTCGTAGAAGATCGCGGTGTTCATTGCGCCCGTTTCGTCGGAAAGCGCGAGCCAGCGGCTGAAATCGTCGCGGAAGTCGGCAAGCGTCTTCGACCAGACGGGATTGCGCACCATCACCTCGCCCGGACAGGGCGGAAAGCCGCATTGCTCGAGCGCGTCGAACATGTCCGTCCGGAACGCCTCGAGATCCGCGGACGGAACGGGCGCCGCCAGAATGAGCCCGTTGTCCTGATCGGTGCGGAAGGTCTGCTCTCCCCTCCCCTCGCTGCCCATTAGGATGAGACAGCCCGACTCGCGAATCGATTTTGGCGCCACGAGAGAGAAGAGTTTTGCGTGCAGATGACGGTTGAGGTCGGAAACGATCTCGCACACGATGTCGACCCGAACGCCCTGGCGGCGCAGCGTCCGGACTTGCGGATCGATGGTCTGCGCCGCGCGCGCGAGCGCGGCCACGGAGGATGAACGGTCGATCCGTCCGGCCACCAATTGCGAATTGCCGGCGAGGAAACTCAGAAGATCGATGTCTTCGAGCAGCCCGACGAATTCGCCATTCTCAGTGACCGCCACCCGCCGCTTGTTGTGCTTCGTCATCCTGAGCAAAGCGGTCGAGACCAGATCATCGGGAGCGACGCTAATGATCGGGCGGCGCGCAAGCGGCCCGATCGCGCTTTCGATGGAGCGGCGATCGAGAACCGCTGCGTTCAAGAGATCCGTCCGGGTTACGATGCCCGCCTCGTCGCCGTTGCGCACCAGGAGGGCGTGGCAGTTGGCGGCCTTCATCCGGACGCCGGCGTCGGCGATGGTGTCCTTCGCGTCCATGAACACCGCAGGATGGAGGAAGAGGTCGCGGACCCGGGCGGCCAGCAACGGCGCGAAGCGCGCCGCTTCCTCCTCCCGCGTCGCGGCCCCAAGCTTGCGGGCGATGTCGAGATAGAAGAACGACGCAAAGCGCGGATTCTGGTTGATGAGCCGAAGCGTGACGTCGCGCGGAAGCAGGTTGCAAAGCGTTTCCTCCCGGGCGACGAAAGCATTGGATCCGCCTCCCTGCACCAGGGCGCGGCTGTCGAACGCGTCGCCGGGGCCGCGCAACGCGACGAGATCGTCGCCATCGCGCTCCTCGACGAGGCCCTTGATGACGATGAAGAGACTGTCGGGCGCTTTATTGCGGCCGACAATCGTCTCGTTCGGCCGGAAGTAGACGATGTCGAGCGCTTCCCGCACGGCATCGACCTCCTCGGCGGTCAACCGATCGAACGGGGCGTTCTTCGCATCGAAATGGTGCGCCATTGGCTTCCTCCCCCGGACGGCGGATTGTTCCCGGACCGCGCATGGTTGGCAAGACGACGAAGGTCGAGCGTGCGTCGGCCTGATTGGAAGAGGGGCCCCCGGCCTGCTACAAGACGGCCAAAGCTGGGCGATCGGGAGGCGGAGCACATGGCCACGACAGACAACATTCTCGAGGCGATCGACGCCGATCAGGAGTCGGCGCTCGAGCGGCTGTTCGCGTTCCTCTCGATCCCCTCGATCTCGGCCGTGCCCGCCCATTTCCCTGATTGCGAGCGAGCGGCGGACTGGCTCACCGGCGAACTCGGCGGCCTCGGATTCGAGGTCGCCAAGCATCCGACCGAAGGGCGGCCGATGGTCACCGGGCAAGTCAAAGCGAACCGCCGGGACGCGCCCCACGTTCTGTTCTATGGCCACTACGACGTACAACCGGTCGATCCCTTGAACCTTTGGCGCAGCCCGCCCTTCGAACCGAAGCTCGAAGCCGGCCCCAACGGCGAAGAGATCGTCGCTCGCGGCGCGTCCGACGACAAAGGCCAGCTGATGACCTTTCTCGAAGCCTGCCGGGCGTTCAAGAAGTTCGGCGGTCCGCCATGCCAGATCACCGTCCTGTTCGAGGGCGAGGAGGAGACGGGCTCGCCTTCGCTGCCTGCCTTTCTGGCGAAGAACTCCAAGCTTCTCAAGGCCGATATCGCCCTCGTCTGCGACACCAGCATGTGGGGCTCGGGGACGCCGGCGATCACGACATCCCTGCGCGGTCTGGTCGGCGAAGAAGTGATCCTCACCGGCGCGAACCGCGATCTGCATTCCGGCATCTACGGCGGGGCGGCCGTCAACCCGATTCATGCGCTTTCAACGATCCTCGGCGCTCTGCACGACAACAACGGCGGCGTCGCGCTGCCGGGCTTCTACGACGGGGTCGAGGAGCTTCCCGCGGAAATCGCGGAGCAGTGGCGCACACTCGATTTCGACGCGGCCGCCTTTCTCGGCGCCGTCGGCCTCACGACGCCGGCGGGCGAGCGCGACCGCACCCCACTCGAGCAGCTGTGGTCGCGCCCGACATGCGAGGTCAACGGCGTGGTCGGGGGCTATACCGCGGAGGGCTTCAAGACAGTTTTGCCTGGCAAGGCAAGCGCCAAGGTCTCTTTCCGGCTCGTCGGCAAGCAGAACCCCGAGCGGATCGCCCAGGCGTTCAGAACCTTCGTCACATCGCGCCTGCCCCCGGATGTGAAGGCCGAGTTCATCAGCCATGGCGCAAGCGCTGCAATTTCGCTGCCGGTCAAGAACGAGGCCCTGCGCCGCGCGCGCCGGGCGCTCGAGGCCGAATGGGGCAAGCCCGCGGCGCTCGTCGGATCCGGCGGCTCGATCCCGATCGTCGGCGCGTTCAAGCGCGAACTGCAGATGGACAGCCTGCTCGTCGGCTTCGCCCTCGAAGACGACCGGATCCATTCGCCCAACGAGAAATACGAACGCACGTCGTTCTACAAGGGCGCGCGGTCCTGGGCGCGCATCCTGGCCGCGCTGGCCGCGTGAGCGCCGGCGCCGGCCTCGCGCGCAGCTGGCGGAACGCGCCATGACCGGCGACCGCCGGGCGATCCTCCGCGATCAATTCTTGAGCTCATTGAAAAAGTCGCCCGCACTGATGGGCATTCTCAACGTGACGCCGGATTCGTTTTCCGACGGCGGACGGCATTTCGAGCCCGCCGCCGCGGTCGCGCGCGCCAAGACCATGCTCACCGAGGGCGCGGCGATCGTGGACGTCGGCGGCGAATCGACCCGGCCCGGGCACACGCCGGTGAGCGAGGCCGAGGAGCTTCGGCGCATCGTCCCGGTTCTGGAGGCGCTCCAGCGTGAGATCGACGCGCCGGTCTCGGTCGACACCAGCAAGGCGGCGGTGGCGCGAGAGGCGGCGCGTCTCGGCGCCTCGGTCATCAACGACGTCTGGGGGCTCACGCGCGACCCCGGCACGGCGGACGCCGTCGCGGAGACGGCTTCGGCTGTCGTCGTCATGCACAACCGCGAATCCGTGGATGCGGCGATCGATATTCTCGACGACGTCGAGCGCGCCTTCGAGCGTTCGCTCAGCATTGCAGCGCGCGCGGGGGTGGCGTTCAGCCGCATCCTTCTCGATCCCGGCGTCGGCTTCGGCAAGACGCCGGAGCAGAACCACGCGTGCATCTGGCATCTCGACCGGTTTCGGCGGTTCGGCTGCCCGATCCTCGTCGGTCTGTCGCGCAAGTCGTTCATCGGCCGGATCGTCGGCGATCAGCGGCTCATTGGCACCCTCGCCGCCGACATGATCGCGCTCCTTCGCGGCGCGTCCGTGCTGCGGGTTCATGACGTGATGGAGAACCGCGTCGCGCTGGACATCTTCAATGCGCTGAGCGCCTCCGCGGAGCCCCCGCGGGCGGAGCCCCGGCGCGACGGACGGGCGAGCGTCGTGCTTGCGCTCGGCGGCAATGTCGGGGACAAGGCCGGAACGATGCGCCGCGCGCTCCGCGCGCTCGGCAGCGAGCTGGGAATCGAGCTCACCGCCGTCTCGCGCCTCTACCGCACCGCGCCCTGGGGCAAGACCGATCAGGACTGGTTCGTCAACGCCTGCGCCCTGGCCCGGACCGACCTCGCGCCCGGTGCGCTGCTTGACCGGGTGAAGGCGCTGGAGGTGGAGCTCGGCCGGGAGCCTGGCGAACGCTGGGGCCCGCGCGTCATCGACATCGACATTATCGACTATGACAGCGTCGCTCTCGACGGCCCTCGGCTCACGCTCCCCCACCCGGAGCTCTTCAACCGCGCCTTCGTCCTCGTCCCGCTCGCCGAGATCGCGCCCGAACGCGTGATCGGCGGCAGACGCGCCGGCGAGGCGGCGGCAAGCCTTGGCCCGGAGGCGTCCAACGTCGTCCCGCTGGACTGAAGGGCCCAAAACGACGATTGTCCACCCTCCTGAGTCCCCACGAGTTCGAGATCGATGCCCGGCTGGTCGCAAACCTTCACTTTTCTTGACGGCGAATGGATCGAGGGGAACAAGCCGTTCATCGGGGCGCGCACCCACGCCTTCTGGCTGGGCTCCAGCGTATTCGACGGAGCACGCGCCTTCGAGGGCGTCACGCCCGATCTCGACAAGCATTGCGCCCGCCTCAACCGTTCGGCGAAAACGATGTGGCTGAAGCCGATCATGAGCGAAGCGGCGATGGTCGAGCTCGCGCGCGAGGGCGTGAAGAAATTCGCCCCCGACGCAGAGCTCTATATCCGTCCGATGTACTGGGCGGAACGGAGCGGCGTGACGTCGGTGCCCCCGGACCCGGAGTCGACCCGCTTCTGTCTCTCTATTTATGAGGCGCCGCTGCCGCAGCCGACCGGCATAGCGATCACCCGCTCAGGCTTCGCCAAGCCGCTCGGGATCACGATGCCGATCGACGCCAAGGCCGGCTGTCTCTATCCCAACAATGCCCGCGCGCTTCTTGAGGCCCGCTCACGCGGCTTCGACAATTGCCTCATGTGCGACATGCTCGGCAACGTCGCGGAGCTCGCAACCGCGAACGTGTTCATGGCCAAGGAAGGCGTCGTGATAACGCCAGTGGCGAACGGGACGTTCCTCAATGGCGTGACGCGGCAGCGGGTGCTGCAATTGTTGCGCGAAGACGGCAAGGACGCGCGCGAGGCGACGCTCGGCTTCGCCGATTTCGATGGAGCGGACGAGATTTTCGTCGTCGGCAATTTCGGCAAGGTGACGCCGGTCCGGCGCATCGACGGACGGGACCTGCAGCCGGGACCCTTCTATCGCCGCGCGCGCGAGCTCTATTGGGAATTTGCTCATTCTCAATAACCGCGCCCGGCCAACCGCAGGGGAGGAGACATGACGACCCGGTTGACGATCCGGCTGGACTTCGAGGCCGGCCGCCGCCTCGGCGCAGGCAAGGTCGCGCTTCTCGAATCGATCGACAAGACCGGGTCGATCTCGGCCGCAGGACGCGCGCAGGGCATGTCGTACCGCCGCGCGTGGCTGCTGGTCGATGATCTGAACCAGCTCTTCGCCTCGCCTCTGGTCGCCGCGCACCACGGCGGAGTGAACGGGGGCGGAGCCGCGTTGACCGACGAAGGCCGGCGGATCGTCGCGCTCTACCGCGACGCCGAAGCGAAGATGCGCTCGGCCGCCGGAACCGAGATCGACGCGATCGAGCGCGGGCTCGCCTCCCCCGTTTGCGCCCCGACGACTGCCGCGCTGGACGTGTCTGCGCTCCCGAACCTTGGGGTCATCGCTTCTTCCCGTCGGGGCCGAACTGCTTGAGGTAGGCGATCACGTCGGCGATGTCGCTGTCGCGCATGAGGCCGGGAAACGCCATCTTGGTGCCGGGAACGACATCGCGCGGGCTCTTGAGATATTTGGTCAACGTCGCCTCCTCCCAGGTGAGGCCGGAGTTCCTGTTGGCGTCGGAATAGTTGTAGCCTGGAACGGTCCCCGCCTTGCGGCCGACAACGCCGTTGAGTTCGGGCCCGACGAAATTCCTCGCGCTTTCGCCGATCTGGTGGCAGGTCCTGCAGACCTTGAACGTGACTTCCCCCGCCGCCGCGTCCCCATCCGCCGAGGCGACGCGAGCCGAGGCGATCAAGGAGAAGGCTGAAATCGCAACGAGCGGAATACGCTTCACGTCGTTCCTCCAGGCTATTGGCTGTCGAGCCGTCGCAACGCCGCAAGAACGACGCGGCGCGCCGGAGCGAAAGGCCCGAGCAGGGCGCGTAGAGACAAAAGCCATGCTGCCTTGTCAAGGAGACCACGTGGCCATGCCTTTGACAGGCGACCCGCTTTGATCGAAAGAGGCGTCGATGACGCCCATTGTCAAAATCTGCGGCCTCTCCAGCGCCGCGACCGTGGAAGCCGCGCTCGCCGCCGGCGCGACCGCGGTCGGCTTCGTGTTCTTCCCGAAGAGCCCGCGCAATATCGGCTATGAACAGGCGCGCGCGCTCGGCGCGCAGGCGCGCGGGCGCGCGCGGATCGTCGCGCTCAGCGTCGATGCCGACGACGACGCGCTCGCTCGGATCGTCGAATGGCTTTCGCCCGAGATACTGCAATTGCACGGACGCGAAACGCCGTCGCGCGTGGCCGAGATCCGCCAACGTTTCGGCCGCCTGACAATGAAGGCGATCGGCGTCGCTTCGCCTGCCGACTTCGCCGCCGCCCAGCCCTACGGCGGCGTCGCGGACATTCTGCTGATCGACGCCAAGCCCCCGAAGAACGCAGTGCTGCCAGGGGGCAATGGCCTCGCATTCGACTGGGCGCTCGCGCGCGACTTTCGCCCCCGGACGCCCTGGCTGCTGTCGGGCGGGCTCGATCCGGCCAATGTCGCCGAGGCGATCGCCCTCACAGGAGCGCGCGGCGTCGACGTCTCCACCGGCGTCGAGAGCGCCCCGGGCGTGAAGGACGAGGGCAAAATCCGGGCGTTCGTCGCCGCCGCGCGCGGCGCGTTTGCGCGCGCCGCCGAAGGAGTCGAATGAATGGCCAAGCTCGACAAGCCGAATTCGTTCCGCAAGGGCCCGGACGAGCGCGGCCGTTTCGGCATCTACGGCGGACGCTTCGTCGCCGAGACGCTGATGCCGCTGATTCTCTCGCTGGAAAAGGCCTATGAGGCGGCGAAGGCCGATCCCTCGTTCCAGCGGGAGCTCGATCATTTCCTCAAGCACTATGCCGGGCGACCGAGCCCCCTCTATTTCGCCGAGCGGCTGACCGAAAGGCTCGGCGGGGCGAAAATCTATTTCAAGCGCGACGAGCTCAACCACACCGGCGCGCACAAGATCAACAACGTGCTCGGCCAGATCCTGCTCGCGCGCCGTATGGGCAAGAAGCGCATCATCGCCGAGACCGGGGCGGGCCAGCACGGCGTCGCCACCGCCACCGCCTGCGCGCGCTTCGGCCTTGAATGCGTGGTCTACATGGGCGCGGTCGACGTCGAGCGGCAGAAGCCGAACGTCTTCCGCATGAAGATGCTCGGCGCCGAGGTGAGGCCCGTGCAGTCCGGCGCGCGCACGCTGAAGGACGCGATGAACGAGGCGCTGCGCGACTGGGTGACCAATGTCGCCGACACGTTCTATTGCATCGGCACCGCCGCCGGGCCGCACCCCTATCCGGCGATGGTGCGCGACTTCCAGTGCGTCATCGGGAACGAGACGCGCGCGCAGATGCAGGAGCTCGAGGGTCGCCTGCCTGACAGCCTGGTTGCGGCGATCGGCGGCGGTTCCAACGCGATCGGCCTCTTCCATCCGTTCCTCGACGACGAGGGGATCGAGATGTTCGGGGTCGAGGCCGCGGGCCACGGGCTCGACAAGCCTAACGGCCACGCCGCCTCGATCACCTGCGGCCGACCCGGCGTGCTGCACGGCAACCGCACCTATCTCCTCATGGACGGCGACGGCCAGATCCTCGAAGGCCATTCGATCTCCGCCGGGCTCGATTATCCGGGCGTCGGACCGGAGCATGCGTGGCTGCACGACGTCGGGCGGGTGACCTATCTCTCCGCGACGGACGAGGAGGCGCTGAACGCCTTCCAGCTCTGCTCAAAGCTCGAAGGCATCATTCCGGCGCTCGAGCCCGCCCACGCGCTCGCCAAAGTGATCGAACTCGCGCCCAGGCGGCCGAAGGACCACCTGATGGTGATGAATCTCTGCGGGCGCGGCGACAAGGATATTTTCGCGGTCGCGGAGCATCTCGGCGGGATGTGAGGGCGAGCGTCAGTTCAGCCGCCAGATTTCCCGCCCGAGAAAGCAGCGATTACGGTTTCGATGGGAAGGAACAACGTGCGGCTGTCTGACGGATATTCGATGAACTCGGCGCATGCCAGATAGAAACGCTTCGCACGTTCGGTCTTCGCATGCACAAGCACAGCGCCGATGCCGATGCTTTGCGAGGCGACGGCAATGCGACGAAGCGCATCGGACAGGAGATCGGCTCCGAGCCCGCGATCGGAATAGGCGCGGCTGACCGCCAGGCGCCCGATCACCGAAACCGGAATCGTGTCGGGCGCATTGCGCCGCACTTTCCCCGGAGCGGCCGACCGTTCGACCGCTCCGGCCGATATGCAGAAATATCCAGCGACGCGGTTGCCGTCGCAAACCACATAGGTTCGCGAAAACCGGCTTTCGTTCTTCAAGGCGCGGTTCTTCAGCCAATCGTTCAAAGCGGGTTCGCCGCAGTCGAACTCGCTTAGGTCATGAGCCGCCGTTAGAGCGACCGGCGCGGACAGTCGCATCTGAGGGCGTTCCTCGATTCGAGGTCACACTTCCCATGCGGGAGCTCGACGCAAAAGCTTGCGCAGCTTGGGTCCGGGAGCCGGCGCATTGTCGAGCGCATCCATGAAAGCGCTGTAGCGCTCGGGGTTAAGCACGAACAGCCGCTGATCCAACAGAACATCGATCGCCATTTGCCTGGCGTTCTCGACCATGAATTCAGTTCGGGTCTTGCCAAGGATGGCGGCCGCGTCATCGATCAGCTGACGCGTCTGCGCATCGATACGCAAATTAATACTGCCTTTCGTCTCGGCAGCCGAAGGCCGCTCCGCAACCGCCGCGGCGCCCAATCCGTCCGAGGGAGTCCTGCCCTTCGCCATAGAGCGAGCATAGCTGACGCATATACATTGTCAATACAGTCCATGTGAGGCAGACCGCCTCGGATCATTGCGCGCGCCATCGCGCCCGAGATAGGCGACGCCCTTCGCCCAGAGGCGCAGCGCCTCCCAATGAATCGCCGCGGTCGTCTTCATCGCCTCAAGCGGCGCCGAGAGCCCGGCCTTCAGGAGGGCAGGGTCCGTCAGCTCGCGCCGCGCTCCCGTCATTGCCGCGCGCAGCACGACTCCGTCCGTCCCGCTTGCGCGAATGGCCAACGTCAGGGTCTCGCCCGGCGGCGTCGCATGGAATTCGTAACGCAGCCCCATCGGCAGAAACGGACTGACGAAGAACGTCTTGGCACAGGCCTGCCGCGCCGCGCCCGCTCCACCCTCGACAGGCAGCACGTAGCTGTGCCGTTCGCCGAACGTGTTGTGGACCTGATAGATCAGCGCCGCGAGCCCGCCGTCGGCGCGGGAGCAGAAATAAACGCTGAGCGGATTGAAGCCGTAGCCGAGCGTGCGGGGCATGCAGAGAAGCCGGATCGGGCCGCCCGCATCGATTCCTTGCGCGGCGAGAAGCTCGCGCGCCTGTGCGCCCAACGGCGATGCGCCGCCGTCCCCGTGGTCGCGGTCGAAGAGGGAAAAGAGATTGAACCGATTGTGCGAGAAGACCCTGAGGCGCCGGTCAAC
>Ga0209040_10000889_pt1 | contig 23271 bp, 24 predicted proteins | sample BogFormECP12_OM3_FD_188240 | JGI IMG/M metagenome (GOLD analysis project Ga0209040, IMG submission 188240) | Bog forest soil microbial communities from Calvert Island, British Columbia, Canada - ECP12_OM3 (SPAdes) (version 2) | ecosystem: Environmental > Aquatic > Freshwater > Wetlands > Bog ... | reverse complement strand
GAATCCTCCCACTCGGGTCGGCTTACGCAATTTGCCCAACTGTTGCGCTGTGGACTCACCCTCCCTGCTCAGTGGTATAGAGCGTTGAACAGCCCTGGCGCCATGGTGGACGCAGCCCTTCTCATCGAACATAAGTTCCTAAAGCCAAATTGTGGATTCGGCATCAAGGATCGAAACCGCTCCGCCATACCCGCGGCCGGCTCGGAGGATTACGACGTGAATTCTGCACGCGAACCGCCACGCACGCCTGCACCGACGCGCCGCCTGCGACATATCCGCGGAAATCCGTATTCCGATACATCTCCATGACGATCCTACAGTTCGGAGACCGTCTTGCGTTCGCAGCTATATTCGCCCTCGGTGCGATCGTTGGCGCCGCCTTCATCCTCAGCGCCCGCAACGTCTTCTTCTATCAGCAGTTTGCGCCCGAGATGGTCATGTGGGCGTGCGGTCACCCCTTCGTCTATGTCCTGCACAAGCCCCCTGCCCTGCTCGACTTCCTGTTCGGCCGTCAGAGCACCTTCGACTGTCATGCACTTGATTTCGTCCAGAGCATGCCTGCGGCCGGCTTTTTCGTCCGCAAGCAGTTCTATCTCGATGGCACGGTGGCCCTGCTGTGGCGCGTTCTCGGCGTCAGCTACGCCGCGCTATGGCCCCTGTTCGCCCTGCTGCATGGCGCCTACGCCACCGGCTGCTTCGCCCTGGCCCGGCTGTTCTTTCGTCGCGCCCTGGCACTGCCGCTGGCGATCCTGGCCACCCTGTCCCCCGTCGCAATTTCCATGCTGTTTGCGCTGCGCGACTACTCCAAGGCGCCGTTCTTCCTGTGGTGCATCGTGCTGGCGTTCCTCGCGATCCGTGCGACAACGCCGCGCCGAGCGATCGTGCTCGCGGCGTTGGCCGGCCTCGTCGTCGGCATCGGCACCAGCTTCCGCTCCGACACCCTGATGCTGGTGCCCATCGGCGCGCTGATCCTGCTGATCGGCGGCGACGCGGCTACATCCGCCTGGCGGATCCGTGCGCTGACGTTGATCGCCTTCGTCACCCTTGCCGCTGCCGCAGCGGCGCCGATCGTCGGCCTCGGCCGCTCCGGCGGCGATGGAACGCTCATCATGCAGGGCGCAACCGATCCGTTCGATCGCTTCCTCGGGGTCCGGTCCGGTCCGTACAGCCTCGGCTGGGCCTATCGCGATGAGCTGACACTCAGCGACGTCGCTGCGGCGCTGCGGCCGACCGATCCGAATTGGGACGCGCACGAGCCGGCGCCGGCAACCGGCGTGTCACAGTCGATGACCCGATCCATGAGCTACGTCCTCTCCTGGGCGCCGCTGTTTGCGGCCGATTTCGCCACTCACGCGCTGAAATCGGCCGCATGGATCGCCGGCTTCGCCGCGCTGGTCGCACCGACCCACGCGATGCTCGATCCGGCCGGTGCGTTGCCGCCGCGCGTCTGGTTCGGCGAGGTGCTCCAGCCGTTCTACCGCATGCTCGCAACGCCGGTGCTGCCGTGGCTCGGCGCGGCCGGCATCCTGTCCCTCCTGCTGGGCATCTTCGTGCACAGTCGGCGGGAATGTGCCGCCCTGACCATCGCCCTGGCGCTGCTGCTGGCCTATCCCGGCGTCCAGTTCTCCGTCCGCCACTTGTTCCATCTTGAGATCGTGTCGTGGATGGGCCTACTGTCGCTGGTTCTGCTGCCACTGCGCGGGCGGGCAGCCCGCACCGCCCTGCCGGCTTTCACCCTATGGGCCGCCGGCGGCGCGCTCGCGGTCGGGGCGGTCTATGCGGCGCTGATCACGTTCCAGGACCGCGCATTGCCGGCGCAGGTGAGCGACCTGTTGCGACTACCGCGCGATCCCGTGCCGCTGCTTGCCACCTCCGGTTCGGATGGACGCATGACACTGGCGATCCCGCTGCCAGATCGCTATCGCGCGCTGTTTTCCGGGCCGCCCGACTCGATGGACATCAACATGCCGGAGATGGGCAACCAGTGGGACGTCCGTGCCGCCGCCGATCGGCTGCTGATCGCGGTAGGCGGGCCAGGCTGCCCAGCCGGGACATTCGAACTCGGCTTCGCGTACCGCAAGCGCAGCGATGCGTGGCAGCCGTTGGACCACAGCCTGCCGGTTGCGGCGCCGGCCGACCCCGCGCAGCGCACGCTGGTCATCGAGACCGCGTTCTACCGGCCAACTCAGTACCTCGACGCCCTCGTGCTGCCGCCGGGCCACGCCGCCTGCGTGCAGCAGATCGACCGAATGATCGGGCCGAACCCGCTGCCTCCATCATTCTCGGCGGTGCTCGCACCGAACTGGACCGGACAGCGGTGGCACCAGGGCTTCGGTTCCTTCGCGATATCGCATCGATGAGCCGGCCCGCCGCCGCTTGCCGGCACGATAGCCGCAGTGTATCCGCGACCGCGTGCTGTTAGTCATAGGCTGTTGCAATGCCCGTCCACCCGTCCGTCATCCTGGGGCGGAACGTCAGGATCCACCTGCCGGACTTGGTGAATCTATACGGCTGCACCATCGGCGACGAGACGCGAATCGGACCCTTCGTGGAAGTTCAGACCGGTGCAGTAATCGGCGCGCGCTGCAAGCTGCAGTCGCACTGTTTCATTTGCGAGGGCGTTACACTGGAGGATGAAGTCTTTGTCGGACACGGCGTTATCTTCACCAACGACCAGTGGCCGCGCGCGACGGACGATGCGGGCAGGATGATCGACACCGACTGGACGCTGGCCCGCACGCTGGTGCGCCGCCGCGCCGCGATCGGCAGCGGCGCCACCATCCTGCCCGTGACGATCGGCGAGGGCGCGCTGGTGGCGGCCGGCGCCGTGGTCACGCGCGACGTGCCCGCCCGCATGATCGTCGCCGGCAACCCGGCGCGCGTCACCGGCGAAGTGCCGCTGCGGCAAACTTCGTGATGAGCGCGCCCATCCCATTCAACAACCTGGCGATCCAGTGGCGCGAAATCGCCGCCGAGGCCAACGCCGATATCGCCGAGTTGTTTGTGAACAGCGCATTCAGCCACGGCCGTTATGTCGAGGCGTTCGAACATGACGTGGCTGACTGGCTCGACACGCCGCACGCGATCGCGGTGAATTCCGGCACGTCGGCATTGCACCTGGCGATGCTCGCCGCTGGCATAGGCCCCGGCGACGAGGTCCTGGTGCCGGCGCACACATTCATCGCCACCATCTGGGGCGTGCTGTATGTCGGCGCCACGCCGGTGCTGTGCGACGTCGAAGAAGCAACTTGCAACATCGACGTCGCGGACGCCGAACGGCGCATCAGCGCGCGGACCGCGGCGATCATTCCGGTGCATCTGTACGGCCAGCCGGCGGATCTGGGCGCCGTCATGGCGCTCGCCGCAAGGCACGGGCTCAAAGTGGTCGAGGACAACGCGCAGTCGATCGGCGCTGCCTGGTCCGGACGGATGTGCGGCACGCACGGGCTGATGGGCTGCTTCAGCTTCTATCCGGGCAAGAATCTCGGCGCGGCGGGCGAAGGCGGGATGGTGGTCACCGCCGATGACGAGGTGGCCGCGCGGCTGTCCCGGCTGCGCAGCCACGGCGAGACGCAGCGCTATCTGCATGCCGAGATCGGCTACAATTATCGCATGGATGGAATCCAGGGCATCATCCTGCGGCACAAGCTGCGCCGGCTGCATGCGTGGACCGAACGCCGCAGGCAGTTGGCGGCTCGCTATAGGGCGGCGCTGCAATTCCTGCCGTTGCGCGTGCCAGAGATCCGCCATCAGGACCACGTCTGGCATCTCTACGTGATCCGGACCGACGCACGCGATGCATTGCGGGCGCATCTGCAAGCGGACGACATTGCCACCGGCCTGCACTATCCCGTGCCGAATCACCGCCAGCCTTGCCTGGTGCATCTGCCGCTCGATCCCGCCGGCTATCCGGTTGCCGATGTCTGGGCATCGCAGGGGCTTTCACTGCCGTTGTTCTACGGCATGACGGACGCGGAAGTGGATCGCGTCGGCGCCTCGATCGGCCGTTTCTTCGGGCGTAACTGACATGGCATCGCGGCCCGCGCTGCCGGATGTGGTGATCGGCGGCGCACCGCGCTCCGGCACTACATTCGTGGCCGAACTGCTGGGCAAACATCCGGGTGTCTATCTCGCGCGGCCGATCATCCCGGAGCCGAAGATCTGCCTGCGGGTGCTCCAGCCAGGTGACGCCGGCGACGCCGCGGCCTATGCACGAGTGTTCTGCGACGCACCCGAGGGCAGCGTGCGCGCGGAAAAGACCAGCAATTATTTCGAGAATGCGGAGGCGCGCGAACGCCTGGCGCGCGTGCTCCCAGCCACGAAATTCGTTTTCATGCTGCGCGAACCCGTTGCACGCGCCTATTCGAACTGGAAATGGTCCACCATGAACGGACTGGAGACTCTGCCGTTCGCGGACGCCGTTGCGCTTGAAGGCCGGCGACCCAATCCGCTGGGACCGGAGCGCGCGGCGGCGCGTCCGTTCGACTACATGCTGCGCGGCCACTACGGCAGCTTTGCCGCGGCCTGGTACGAAACGTTCGGCCGCGACCGCATCCGCTTCTTCGTGTTCGAGGACGCGATGCGCGATCTTGCGAGCTTTGTCTTTGACCTTCAGACCTGGATGGGGCTCGACCCATTACCCTGGCCGCGTCTGCAAACCGGCCGCGTCAATCCAAGCAACGACGACGCCGCAGACCTTGATCCCATGCTGGCTGCAAGGCTGCGGGCCGAGATCACGCCGGAGGTGGGAGCCTTCGCCGCGCTGACCGGCCTTGATGTCAGCGCCTGGCCGATCCATTGAGGCGTGCAGCATGAGAATACGTCTCGGCATCATCGGTTACGGCTACTGGGGTCCCAACCTGCTGCGCAATTTTGCGGCGAACCCCGCGTTTGAGGTGATCGCGCTTGCCGACCGCGACGAAGCGGCCCGCACGCGCGCCGCACTCGCGCGTCCCGGGCTGCACGTCTTCGAAGATGCCGAGGAACTGCTGACACGGTCTGATCTCGACGCCGTGGTGATTGCCACGCCGGTCGGCACGCATTTTCCACTGGCGCGCACTGCCTTATTGGCCGGCAAGCATGTTCTGGTGGAAAAGCCGATCAGCGCCACCGTGGCCGAAGCCGAGGAGCTCACCGCGCTCGCCGACCGCGTCAATCGCACGCTCATGGTGGACCACACTTTTCTGTTCACCGGCGCGGTACAGACGATCAAGCACACAGTGGATTCCGGCCGGCTGGGCAAGATCTGCTATTTCGATGCGATGCGGATCAATCTCGGCTTGTTCCAAACCGACGTAAACTGCCTCTGGGACCTGGCGCCGCACGATCTGTCCATCATCGACCACCTTATCGATGATGAAGTCGTCGGCGTGGATGTCACCGGCTATTGCCATGTGAATCCGCCGCTGCCCGACATGGTGTACATGACGCTGCACTATGCGCATGACACGGTGGCACACTTCAATCTGAGCTGGATGTCGCCCATGAAAATGCGCCGTTTCGCGATCGGCGGCATGCGGCAGATGCTGATCTGGGACGACCTGGATCAGGACCAGAAGATTCGCATTTACGATACCGGCATCGACTTCCAGCCCGAGGCCCAGCGCGCAACTATCATCCCGGACTACCGTGTCGGCGACATCTACTCGCCGCGCGTTTCGCGCAAAGAGGCACTGGCCGGCGTGGTCGCGCATTTCGCCGCGGTCATCCAGGGACGCGAGCCCTCGCTGATGGCTGGCGAACACGGCCTGAAGGTCGTGCGCGTGCTGGAGCAAGCTCAAAGCGTGCTGGACCGCAATCTTGCAGAGCTCGCCGCGCGGCGGAAGGGGGCGAAATGAAGACGCGCGTGCTGGTGACGGGAGGCGCGGGTTTCATCGGCAGCCACCTGGTGGATGTCCTGCTCGCGGATGGTGAAAGCGTCAACGTGCTGGACGATTTCTCCACCGGCGCGATGGAGAATCTCGCTGACGCCGAAGCGACCGGGCGTCTGCGCCTGCTGCGCGGCTCGATCCTGGATTCCCAGGCGGTCGCCGCCGCCATGGCGGGCTGCGACCGCGTTTTCCATCTCGCGGTGCAATGCGTGCGGCGGTCACTTGGGAACCCGCAGGAAAGTCACGACGTCAATGCCACCGGCACGCTAAACGTGCTGGAAGCCGCGCGCGCGCGGTGCATCCGGCGCTTTGTGTATTGCTCATCGTCCGAAGTGTACGGCAACACGTCGGACACCCTGTTGCGGGAAGGTACAACGCAATGCCGGCCGGTCACCGTGTACGGCGCCGCCAAGCTGGCCGGCGAACTCTACACGGAAGCGTATCGGCAGACCTATGGACTCGACACGGTCATCGTGCGGCCGTTCAACGCCTATGGACCGCGCGCGCCGCAACAAGGCACGCGCGCGGAGGTGATTCCGCGCTTCCTGATCCGTGCGATGAACGGACTGCCGCCAGTCATCTTCGGCGACGGTTCGAACGGGCGCGACTTCACCTACGTCACGGAACTGGCGCAGGGCCTTGCACTGGCCGGCGGCGCCGCGTCATGCAGCGGAACGGCGGTCAACATCGCCTATGGCCGCATGGTGACGGTACGCGAGGTGGCGCAGACGGTCCTGCGCGCCGTGGGCCGCAACGATCTGTCGGTGACGCTGCATGCGGCGCGCCCTGGCGACGTGCATCGTCTGCACGCCGACAACAGCCGGGCGGCGGAGCTGCTGGGCTTCCGTCCGCGGGTCGCGTTCGAGGACGGCGTGCAGCGCTACGCGGACTGGTTCCGCGCACGCTACCCCGACCCGGCCGCGTTGCTGGAAGAGAACGTCGAGAACTGGACGATGCCAGCGGAGGTCACCGCGTCATGAACGAGATCGCGTTCAGCCGTCCGTATTTCACCGACGAGGAAGCGGAAGCCGCCGCGGCAGCGGTGCGCAGCTTCTGGGTGGTTGGCGGCCCGCGCCTGCGTGAGTTCGAGGCAGGCTACGCGGCGGCATGCGGCGCGGCGCACGGTGTCGGCGTTTCATCCTGGACCACAGGGGGGTTCCTGCTGCTGAAGGCGCTGGGCATCGGTCCGGGCGACGAAGTGATCGTGCCGTCGCTGACCTTCATCGCTTCGGTGAACGTCATCGTGCATGCCGGCGCGACTCCCGTCTTCGCGGAGATCGACCCGCATACCTACAACATCGACCCGGACGACATCGAAGCGCGCATCACCAACCGTACCCGCGCCATCCTCCCGGTCGACCAGATCGGCCTGCCCTGCGAGATCGACCGCATCAACGCGATCGCCGCACGACACGGGCTGCTCGTCATCCAGGACGCCGCATGCTCTGTCGGCGCGCGCTTTCGCGGGCGGCCGGTCGGTGCGCTGGCGCCGATGACCGTGTTCAGCCTGCATGCGCGCAAGCTGGTGACGACCGGTGAAGGCGGTATGATCCTGACCGATGACGGCGAGCTTGCCGCGCGGTTACGCCGGCTGCGCCACCAAGGCATGTCGCTGTCGGATTATGAACGGCACGGCAGTTCACCCACCAATTTCGAGAGCTATCCGGAGATCGGCTATAATTTCCGGATCACCGACGTACAGGCGGCGATCGGCGTGGTGCAGTTGCGCCGCCTGCCGGAGATGTTGCAGCACCGACGCGCGGTGGCGGAACGTTACACGGCGGCGCTGTCCAACCATCCGAGGTTGGAACCGCCGTTCGTCCCGGCGCATGTGCAGCCGAACTGGCAAAGCTATCAGGTGCGTCTGCGTCCAGGCGCGCCGCTTGGCCGCAACCAGTTGATGGAGGCACTGCACGCGCAGGGCATTCCGACCCGCCGCGGCGTTATGGCGTCACACCTCGAGGCGCCGTATCGCGCCGCGGCGCTGCACCTGCCGCAGACCGAAAGCGCGGCGGCGGAGTGCCTGCAATTGCCGATTCACCCGGCGCTGGAGGAGGCGGATGTCGAACTTGTGCTGTCGGCGATCGATCGAGCTTTCGCCGAGGGATGAGACGCAGCGGCGCTATGGCGAAAGGTGAGCAGGGCGAGCGCGCCTGGTAGGAAGGAGATGAGGTTGATCAGGCGGAAGACGAAAATCGTCGAGCCTGATGCCAGTGCGGCACTGCCCGGCGCCAGCAGCAGGCAGATCTGCGCGAAGCTGGTCTCGCCGATTCCCAGGCCGCCAGGGGTCAGCGGCAGTTGATTGGCCAGCACGGCCAGCGTGCCGGCAAGCGCCAACTCCCATACGGATAATGTTCCGACGCCCATCGCGCGTGCCAGCGTTACGATGGAAGCGGCGACCAGCGCGTGGCTGACCACACCGAGAAGGAGTGCTAGCGTCACGCGTCCAGGCTGGCCGCGCCAAGTCGCAGTGGGCCGCATGATCGCCTTGGCCAGGTGTTCCGCGCCGCGCGCCATGCGCTGCAGCTTCAGCCGATGCGCATGCGACAGCAACCACGACAGCAGCGGCAGCGCCACAATCAGGCCTGGCACCGCGGCAACGGCGATCAACACCAGCGCGAGCAGCACCGGCTGTTGCAGGACCTCGTGGGGCATGGCGGCGGCGAGGCCCAGCACCAGCAGCAACAGGGCGCCCAGCCCGAGAATCCGATCGAACACGATGGTCAGCAAGGCGGCGGCGCGCGTGTCCGGGCACTCGCGGAGCAAATAGAGCGCGCGCAGTGCGTCACCGCCGGCCGCGCCGGGGAGAAAACTGCCGACGAAATAGCTGATGTAACTGATCTGCCAGGTCTGGCCGAAACGCAACGGACTGCCTTGCCAGTGCAGCAGCAGATGCCAGCGCAGCACGTTGAGCTGCGCGCCGAGCATCATCATGCTCAGCGCCGCGAACACTGCCAACGGATTGGCGATGGCCAACGCGAGGGCGGCTGGGCTGACGATGCCGAAATGCATCATCAGGCCGAATGCCGCGGCCAGCACGGCGAGTTTCACCAGAACTGGCCAGGTCCGGCGTGACAGCGACATGCAGTCAGCGTTATCAGGTTTGTCCGGACCAGTCGAACAACGGCACGCGAAACCAGGATGGATGTATGCCGGAGCGAGCCGCATTGAACGCGATCGCGCCTGTAGTGCGTGCGGCCGGGTTCAGTGCGTTACAGAAGAATACCGAGGCTTTCGCGGCGCGTGTTGTCGCGCTGCTGCCTGCGCTGGAGGGCCGCCGCGTGCTGGAAATCGGCAGCGGCTCGGGTGAGACGGCGTTGTATATTCGGAAGGCTCGCCCGCTGGCGCAGGTGACCGGTATCGATTTTTCCGCGGAAAACGTGGCGGTGGCGCAGGCACGAGGTGGCGGTTCCGGCGTTGCGTACGTGTGCGCCGACTATCTGGACTGGCAGGGCGGCCGCTTCGATTTGATCGCGGCTGACAGCGTGCTGCATCTGATCGATGCACCATTCCCCTGTCTGGCGGCTAAACTGGCGACGGATCTTGCGCCGGGGGGAATCGTCGTGGCGACGGTGCCGGACGCCGGCATGCTGAACCGTGCGCATCTGGTGCTGCGGCGGCTGTGGCGATGCATGCCAGCGGCGGCGGACCGCGTGGCACTGGCTGTCGCGCTGCGGCTGTATCCTGGCCTGTCACGCGAGGTGCTGGCGAATCGGCTGCCATATCTGCGTCTGTTGCCTCGGCTGTTCGGGCCGGCGGAGCAGCGTACGTTCGCCGCGACGGGACTGGTGCTGGAACGGAATGAGCGCTGGCCGGGATCCAGCGTCGCCAAGCCCCGGCATCGGCTGATGGTATGGAGGGTGGGGTCGGCGGCAGAACATGCAGCGGGCCGGTCATGAGTGCGCCGGCAGGGAGGGGATGGCTGCGTCGGTGCGACGTCTGACAGAAACAAGGCAGGGTTGAGCAACAGCAAGAGGCTCCCCCTTCCCGGGAGCGGGTAGCGAGATAAACGGGGTGGTGTGCCGTTTCATGACGCACCCACCTACGCTATGCGCGTGTTGCATGAGTCAGGGGGAAATCGTTGACGGCATAGCTGTTAGTGGTGATGCTGTTGGTTCGCGCAGTCATCTAAGTCTCGCGTGGGGCGGGGCAGCGGGCTGCTCTGACGCGAGGAGAATGGGTGGGTGTGCCGTTTATGACGCAGCCACAGCCGACGCTGCCGACCATTCGAAAAGCCCTCGTCGTCGCGCTGGCCTGCGCTCCGCCCTGTCGACGCCCGCATTGCAGTCGGTCAATCGTAAGAGCGCTCGAATGATCCTGCCAAGGTAGTGTTATAGGATGCAGTTGCGTGAATGTGTGTTCCAGCAGGTAACCGGCGATCACGGAGGCGAGGATGCGCTTAAGCGCCGCGCGCGCGGCCTTTGCTGTCGAGAAAGCTTGCGCGGCGCGTCGAGGGCGGTCGCAGCGACCGCAACCCTGTTGGACAAATGAGGCGGGAGATGTAATGCAAGCTGCAATGACAAGCACTACCAATCTTGCCCAGACCACACTATGTCCGATTTGCATCACGGGTCAAATGCGCTTCGCCTACACCAAGAATGGCCACGATATCCTGCGCTGCGAATCTTGCGGCACCGGTCGCGCATCCATGCGCGACTTCGACCCCACACGTTATTATACACGGGCATACTTCGAGGGTGGCCACGACGATGGCTACGCCAACTATGGTCGCAGCGAGGCGGTGCTACGCAAGGAGTTCGCGCGCCTCACGGCCAAACTGCGCACTGTCGCGCCGCAAGGAGGGCCGCTACTCGAGATCGGCTGTGCCTATGGTTTCTTCCTCCAGACCGCGCGGTTACACTGGCGGGTCTATGGACTAGAAATCTCGGCCGAGGCGGTCGAGCACTGCCACGCCACCGGCCTCAGCACAGTGCGCCAAGGTATGGCAAATCGCGAATCCCTGGCAGCTTTGTCGGCCTTTCAGGCCATCGTAATGCTGGACGTTGTTGAGCACCTGCCCGACCCAGTGGGACTTCTCGAAGCCTGCCGCGAGAAATTGCTCCCGGGAGGCGTACTTATGCTGACAACGGGCGATTTTGGCTCGCCGCTCGCGCTCTTACTCGGATCTCGGTGGCGGTTGATGACGCCGCCCCAGCACCTGTGGTTCTTCACTGTTCCCGGTTTTCGGGCGCTGGCGCAACGGCAGGGGTGGGACGTTGTGCGGCTTGGCCACCCTGGCAAGCGCGTGCCGCTCTCGTTGATCCTCTTTCAGATCCGCCGCATGCTCCGCCTTGCCCCCCGCGTGCCCGCGCGCGGCGCCGAGATCGGAATCCCGCTCAATTTGGGCGATGCGATGCTCCTAATATTGCGCCGCTCATCATGATGCGCATTATGTTCCTGATTGCTTATCCACTTGGCATGGCCCTCGGCCAAGCGATGTTCAAGCTCGCCGCCGCGGGGGGTGCATCGCCTGGATGGCGCCTCTGTGCCTAAGCTGGTTGTTGCGCTCTCGCTCAATCTCTGGTTCATCGCGGCCTTGCTGCTGTATGCCGCACTCTCCGTGATTTGGGTCTGGATCTTGAGCGACACCCCGCTTTCCATCGCTTACCCCTTCGTGGCGCTCGCCTTCGTGCTGACGCCGCTGCTCGGCCATTTCGCCTTTGGCGAGGCGTTGGGCTGGAGCCACGCCGCAGGGCTTGCGCTGGTAGTCGGTGGACTCTTGCTTGTCCTGAAATAATAGGACCACGGAGGTGGCTGGCGACATGGGCCGGGGGCCCCTTTTTGCGGTGATCGCAGCATACAATGAGGCGGACGCGATCGGCCCAGTCATAGCCGGTCTGGCCAGGGTAGTGGACCGAGTGATCGTTGTCGATGACGGCTCGGCGGACGACACGGGTGCGGTGTCCCTGGCTCATGGTGCGGAACTGCTCGTCCATCGAATCAATCTGGGCCAGGGAGCCGCCTTGCAAACCGGCATCCGGTATGCGTTGCGAGAACGCGCCGATCTGATCGTCACTTTCGATGCCGACGGCCAGCACATGCCCGAGGATGTGCCCCGCATGGTGGAAGCGCTACACAGGGCCGGGGCGGATGTCGCCATCGGCAGCCGGTTTCTAGGCGGCACGGAGGCCATGCCGTGGTTTCGACGCCTTGCGCTGCAGGCCGCGGTCATCTACACTCGCGCTTCGACGGGGCTTCACGTCTCCGATGCGCACAACGGACTGCGTGTGTTCACCCGCCGGGCCGCAAGCAGCATCCAAATCCGGCAAAACCGCATGGCGCACGCTTCCGAAATCCTGGATGAGGTGGCCCGGTGCGGCCTGCGCTTCGTGGAGGTGCCGGTCCATATCCGCTACACGGCTTATTCGATCGGGAAGGGGCAGAAGCTTTCTGGTGCTTTCGAGATCCTGATCGACCTCATGAGCGGGCGCTTTTTCCGATGATCATGAAGATCCTGCTTTCCCTCGGCCTCGGCTTTGTCCTTTTTCTGTACTTGGCCAACAATCGCCGGCGCTCGCCAATCACCCTCATTGCGCTTCTGGGCTCAGGTTCGGGCTTAGTATTCGTCTGGAATCCAGAGTTGGCAAATCGGATCGCGGAGATGTTGGGGGTAGGGCGCGGAGCCGACCTTATTTTCTATTGCTGGGTGATGATTAGTATAGCGCTCTTCCTCACTATCCATTTCAAGCTCCGTCAAATGAACGAGAGTCTCACCGAGTTCGTTCGTGAGACCGCGATTTCAGAGGCACGGGCGAAGAAGCCGACCACGGGGGAGTGTTGACAGTGCTCGTCTGGGCGGCGCTGCCCGTGCTCTCTATTCTGGGCTTCGCCTTCGCTCTCCGCGAGGCGCTGCGGCTACCGCTGGCCTTGACCCTGCTGCCGGCAAGCGCTGTGGTGGTCCTGATCCTACTGGCAGGCAGCCTTGCAGGGCTACTGCACGAGGCCGGGTTCCTCGCCCTACTTACCGGGCTGACCTTGCTGATCTGGCGCGGGTTCCCTGTGCTGCGCGACGGGGGGTGGCGGGATCCCGCGTTTGCCGCTTTCCTCGCCGTCGCGCTGGGTCTCTATCTCTATCTCAGGCCCCTTGAGCTGATCTTCTGGGATGAGTTCTCCCATTGGGGCACCTTTACGAAATTCTTGCTGCTAACCGACCGTCTGCCGCGCGTGCTGGGAGAGGTGATCTTTATAGCCTATCCCCCGGGTCTTGGGCTCTTCAGTTATTTCATCACCCGGGGCTTCGGATTCGACGAAGGCTTCCTGCTCTTCGGGAGTGGGTTGCTCCAGGCCGTTGCTCTAATAAGCTTCCTCGCAGCATTCCGCTGGCGTGACCTTCCGTCGTGCGCGGTGTTGGCCGCTGCGCTCATTGTAGCTGGATCCATCTTCGGCACGATGGGGTACAACTGGACGACCGTGAGTGCGGACAACAGCCTAGCCACGATCGCGGGCGCGGCTCTTGTCACCTATCTGGCTGGCGGACGAGGGCGCGGCGCGGTTGTCGCTACTGGGCTCATTATGGCGCTGACCTGCAGCGTCAAGGATTCTGGCAATCTGCTCGCTAGCGTTATTGGCATTGCCGTCTTGCTCGACCAGCTGCTAATGCGCAGACAAGAGGGGGTGGGCCTCGATGCGGGATCGCTCCTCCGGCTGCTAGTTGCTTTGGTCTTGCCCTCCGCAGGGATGATCCTGGCCTGGCGCTTGCATTTGGCCATTCTTGGCCAGCGTGACGTCATGCGGGCCGGTCCCGACGTTATACTGACGAGGTTGGCAGAGCCTGGGTTTCAGGATTACGCCGTCTCGATTGCGCGAGATTATCTGGTAGCGCTGTGGGGCGGACGGGCGATTGGCAACCTGCCGATTACTTTACCCATCTGGCTCACAAGCTTGGGGCTGCTGGCGCTCAATGGAATTTTGCTGCAGTCGCGCCGCAGGCTGGCCGCTAACGTCACTCTGATGCATGGCGTACTGGCCGCCGGGTTCCTCGTCTATGCGGCCTCGCTTCTCTTCTTCTACGTCTTTGTCTTCGGCCCTTACGAAGCGCGACACCTAGCAGGGATGGAGCGCTACGTTAGCACCTATTTGTTCATGTGGCTCCTGGCGAGTCTGGCTATCGTGATTTGGGACCGCTCCGATAGGGCGAGCCATCTTAGCCTCGCCGCATGGGCCGGGATCGGCCTGTTCGTCTCGGGCCCAGCCTTTTGGTCCGCAGTCTCGGCAGGGCCGCGCGGCGATGCCTTCGCGGCCGAGGTGCTCCGGAGCCGCAACGAAGTCCGCAAGGCGCTCGCCGGGTCTTTGGCGAAAATCCCGAAAGAGGTCAGGGTCTATGTACTGTGGAACGGCACACCCGGCTTGCCTTTCTATATCAGCGAATATGAGCTGAAACCGCGCTACACGAGCATTCCGGGCGGTTTCGGTCTGCGTCCGGAACAGTGGTGCCATAGCCTCGGGCCTCGTCGCTTCGCCGATGACATTTGGAGTTGCGACTGGACGCTCGCGACCTTTGTCGCCGCACTCCAAGATTACGACTTCCTTTTCGTGAATGCCGCCGACGAGGCCTTCATCACCCGATATGGTAGCCTATTCCCCGAAGGGACCCTTCAAGCCGGTCATACCATGTTCCGTATTCGCCACGACGGTTCCGCGGTACGGATGGAGCCTCTATGACGCTGACAGGGCTGAGACGGCACGCTGTGCTCGTCATGGCGGACAGCGCCGCTCTCTCAAGCGTCGAGGCAATAGTTGTCCGGACCAGCAACCCCGCGGTCTTGTGACGCTCAATCTGAACGTCGTGTTCAGCTCCAGTCTGCGGCGGTTCATTCAACGGCTCAGGATCGGCGATGGGGCTTATACCAAGGGTCATAGCGGCTGACCGACGTGAGCCTAGTCGCGCATTCCGATGGACGTGATCGTTTCGGGTTGAGCGATGAGCTTTCGCCAAGCGGCGCATGCGGCGTCGACGATCGCGTCGTAGTTTTCGAAGACGGCGTTTGAGAGCCAGTTCTGGCGGAGATACTGCCATACGTTCTCGACCGGGTTCAGCTCCGGGGCACGGGAAGGCAGGAAGATCGGCGTGATGTTGCCGGGCACGTCGAGCTTGCTCGTGGTGTGCCATCCGGCTCTGTCGAGGAGCAGGACGGCGTGGGCGCCCTCGGCGATGTTGCGCGAGATTTCGTCGAGGTGGAGCTGCATCATGTCGGCGTCGGCATAAGGAAGCGCGAGGGCCGCCCCGACGCCGCGGGCGGGGCAGATCGCGCCGAAGAGATAGGCGTTGTCATAGCGCTGGTCGGGGGGCTGCCTTGGCCGCGTTCCGCGTCTGGCCCACTGCCGAACCTGGCCGTTCTTCTGGCCGATGCGGGCCTCGTCCTCAAACCAGATTTCGACCGGCGTCGTCTCCGACAGGCCTTCGAGATGAGCCTTCAGCGCGCGCGGAAAGTTTTTTGAAAGCCTCGACGATCCGCTCATCCTGAGCCGGATGACGAGGCCGCGCACTGATGTGGGAGAAGCCGAGTTTCTGCAACAGCTTCCCGACATAGCGCGGATGAAAGTCGACGCCGAACCGCTCGGCGATGACGCGCTTGAGGTCGATCCGACGCCAGCTCACGACGCCGTCCTTCTCACGATCCGGGCCCGCCTCGACGACCTGCGCGATGCGGGGGGCCAGCCCCCATCTCTCACGCCGCTTGCTGCGGCACACTGATATCCATCGCCCACACCTGGTTCGGCCGTGTCACGCTGAGGCCACGCAGCAGATACGGATAGATCTTGTGCCCCTCTGCGGGTTTCGAGGTGTTCGGACGCCGATACAGCGCCTCGATGTAGCGCGACAATCAGGATGGTGGCCGTCCATCTTGATTGTCGCTGAACAGCCTCGATGCCCATTCTCCGCATCATCGAGGCGACCCGCTCGCGCCCGACCGCGATGCCCTCGCCACGCAACAGATCGCGCAACATCCGACTGCCTGCGAACGGGTAGTCGAGGTGCAGTTGATCGATCCGGCGTATGATCGCCAGATCGGCCGCGGGCACCGGGCAAGGTGTGTAATAGAAACTGCCACGGCTGAACCCCAGCAGCTCCGCTTGCCGCGTCAACGGCAGCCCATGGCTCCGGTCGGTCATCGCTTTGCGCTCAGCAGGCCGGCCTTGCCGAGCGCACCGGCCAAAAAATCGTTTTCCAGCGTCAGTTCGCCAATCTTCGCGTGCAACGTCCTCAGGTCAACTGTCGGCGTCGCTTCCTTGGCCGCGGAGCCGGCCCCGAACACCCCCGCGGCACCATCAAGCAGCTGCGCTTTCCATGCCGTGATCTGGTTCGGGTGTACATCATATAAGTGCGCTAGCTCGGCCAGCGTCTTCTCGCCCTTGATCGCAGCCAAAGCCACCTTCGCCTTGAAGGCCGGGCTGTGCGTCCGACGTGCTCGTCTCGACATGTTCGCTCCTGACCCGCGGCATCCTTGCCGCGCTCAGGTAGAAAATCCACTTATCGGCCTGTTCAGATTTGCCCGGCCACCTCTCTCATGCAACACGCGCATAGCGTAGGTGGGTGCGTCATGAAACGGCACACCACCCCGTTTATCTCGCTACCCGCCCCCCTTCCCGGGAGGGAGGGGTCGGGGGGAGGGGTCAGCGGATGGACGTACCCCTCCCCCTAACCCGCTCCCTCAAGGGGAGGAGGAATCGTCTGCGCGATCTGCGCGAGCCAGCCGATCGACGAGATCGGCGGGTCGGATGAACTCGAACCTCGCTTGCGACGCAGTCCATTCAACAAAGTCCCGATATTGCCGAAGCATTGCTGGGTTCCCAGAGAAGCCAGCCTCGCAGTGCGTCAGCAAGCAGACGACCCCCCCAGAGCCTGCGATGCGAACGGCAACATTCCGCCACAGCGCGCCGATCTCCTGCGGCGTGTGACCGAGGAAGCGCAGGCTGCCATCGCGCGGCATGCTGAGCGGCAATTCCCACAATGTGCCGAAGCGCCAGGGGCGCGCCGAGGCACAGCCGTTGTTCGGTACCGGAAATGCTCCGCCGGATGTCGGGATGCTGGAGTCGTATCGGTAGAACGTGCGCAGATCGTCGATCAGCGCCGCGGTACGCAGCAGCGACGGCGCGCGGTAGCCAACCGCGCCGTGCTTTTGTGCAAACGCATGACCCGCGGCCACACGCGCACGGCGCGGTGTGTCCGGCAGGAATGGAGTGCGATTGGCGTGGTCGTAACCGTGCACGCCGATTTCGTGTCCGCGCGCCGCCACTTCGCTCAGCAGCGCCTCGTCCACCGGCCACGCGCATGGCACGACGTAATTCGCCGAGAATGCGCCGGCAGATTCCTCGATCGGCAAGAACAAATCACGCAGGTTGCGCAGTCCTTCAGGGCTGTCGATGTCGTGCGTGAGCAGTACCGGCGTGCGATCGAAGGTGACGCTGGGAACGCCGGCAAGATCAGCGGCAAGGTCGGCACTGAGGTCCAGCGGCCAGCCGGGATAGCGTGCCCAGGCGTGCTGGCGTGCACGTTGCAGGCGGCCGATCGCGTAGCCCAGCAGCCGGCGCAGCAGACCTGGGACGGTTTGGTAGCTGAACGGCAGACGCGCCGACGCCGGCGGTCGCTTGGTGAAGGCGGCCGAGAGGCGGAGCTCCTGCGCTGCCTCGCGCGCGGCCGCCGCTTGTTCTGCTGCCAGGATCGGAGTTTGCAGCAGGCGCAGCAGCGAGGGCGGAAGATTTAGCGGCAGGCCTTCCGCCCAGGCGACACGTGCCGGCAGACCCGAGTCACTCACCGTGAGGTTCGGTCGCCTCGTGCATCTGACCGATGCGCGCGGCGACGAAGTACAGAGGGCGATTCTTTGCCTCGACGAAGATCCGGTGCAGGTATTCGGCGATGACGCCGAGCATCACGAACAAGATGCCGAAGAATGTTGTCATCGTGGCCATCACCCCGGTCCAGCCAGGCAAGACATTGCTGAACGCCCAGCTCAGCAACAGATATGCGAGCAACAGCAGGCTGACGCCGAACATGCCGAGGCCGAGAGCCGTGATCAGTTTGGCCGGAACGGGCGAAAAGCCGATCAGCACGTCGTAGGCCGTGTTGAGCATCTGGCCGAAGCGCCAACCCGAGCGGCCGGCACGGCGTGGCTGCCGGTCGTAAGGCACCACGGCCTGGTCGAATCCCGTCCAGGCAACGAGGGCGAACGTGACGCGGCTTTGCTCGCGGAATTGCTGAACGCAGGCGAGCACCTTGCGGTCCATCAACAGGAAGCTGCCCGTGGTGAAACGCGAATGGCGCGGCATGGCATAGCGCCGCACCATGCTTTCCAGTAGCATCGATGCGTGGCGGCGCCACCCCTCATCGGCACGGGAACGGCGCTGTCCCCACACGATGTCCGCGCCGTCTCGCCAGGCCTGCACGAAATCCAGGATTGTTTGAGGTGGATCCTGCAGATCACAGGCGAGGACCGCGACGGCATCCGCATCGTCGCCGATGCTGTCGAAGCCCGCAGCAAGGGCGAGATGCGAGCCGAAGTTACGCGAGAGTCTGATTGCTGAGAAACGCGACGAGGCTTGCGTCAGCGCAGCAAGTTTCTGCCAGCTTCGGTCGCTGCTGCCATCGTCAACGAATAACACCGTTGCGTCGAGGTTCGTGTCAGAGAAAAGCACGCGTGCGACTTCTTCGGCGTAGCGGTCAATGTTGGCTTCTTCGTTATAGACCGGCGTAACAATCATCAATCGCGGACGTGCCGCGTCGCTTCGTGTGGTCGCTCCGAAGTCAGGCAGAGAATCCATGGCAGGCTTGTACCAGCGGGCCGCCTACCCAGCAACTGGGAGATGGACGTGCGCGGACACACGACGAGGGCTATGCTCGGACCAGAGCGGTGCACTCCGCAGCATCCCTGAAATCTGGATGATCCTTGTGCGGCCTGGTCGTAATCTCGCGTAGGAACGCTCGCAACTTGCTCTCCGGGGTGAACGGCGACGGGTATCGATGGGCGGCAGGCGTCGAACAGCACTTCGTCCTGGTCGGTGTACAACTGGCGCACAGCGAAGCCGCCGCCGGTCGCCAGCCGCCAGAGCGTGTCGGAAATCCACGCGGGCAGGCCCGACACGTTATCGAAGGCGAGGACATGACCGTTGCAGGCGGAAATGAACAGATCGCGTGGCCTGGCACCGGGTGCGCCGGTGGAGGTGCGGGGCATCCGCATCGGCGAGGTGACGAACGTCGGCGTGGACTACGCGCCCGACAGCAACAGCTTCATCGCGCCCGTGGAGATCGTGCTGCAGCCGAGTCTGTTTCCCGCCGCCGGCCCGCATCCGCGTACCCCCCGCCGAGGTCTACGACGCAGCCGATGTGCTGGTGCAGCGCGGGCTACGCGCGCAGATTTCGGACACTCAACTGCTAGGCGGCGACGCGATCGTCGCGCTCGACATCATGAACGGGCCGATGTTCGACCCACATGCTGCCTCGGCGGGCCCGCAATCGACAACCTGCATCGAGAGGACGTCGCCCATCCCCGTGTTCGACTGGGCCCGGCCTGACAGCTCGAGCTGGTAAAACCCGCCGACCGTTGGCGGGACGGAGAGATCGAACCGGCCGGTTATCGTGAAAGTGTCACATTCGGCGCCAAGATGCCAATTTTGCCAACAATACGACTACCACTATTGGCGAGGTCCCGCTGGATTTGGCGTCAAGGAAAACGGCTTGCCGGGGGGGCCTGTCACCAAGTCAGCATCGTTGAGATTGATGGCCGAGAAAAACGGGGGTGGCTGCACTATGTGGTCCCCAAGGGCCGTGTCGAGTATCGCCTTGTTCCCGGTTTCCGTGACTGTCCCCATCACGTGGTAGGACGCCGTCGAGCCATCAGGGAGCATGAGTCCTGACGAGAGCACCGCGCCGGTTCCCCCCGCAAGCGTCAGGCCCGCGCCGAACGTGTCATCGAAGATCAGCATCCCGTCGCGCGTCACCGTGAACTCATCCATAGTGGCGACGTCGGCCGAAGCGGACTTCAGGATCCCCAGCGAGAGGATCACAGACAAAACAGCGATACGGGCTACAGACGCACGCTCGGTCATCATCTGGCTCCCCCCTCGCGTGTTTGGCACCCGGCATCAATTCGATGCCATCTGGCCCACGCGGCGCTCATTGTCCGATGCGCTCAGGCTAAAAACGCCATCAGGCGGCGCATTGACTCATGTGAAATTTCCTAAATCCGAGCCAGACCAAGGGGTTGCCTAGTTTGGACGGGAATAGATATTGTCTCGGGACGAACGGGCGCGTTGGCTCCTGATCCACGCCCGGGTCGTGCCGTTGCAGAGCCTCCCGTGGAGACGTGCGATGGACACACGCGTCGGTAGTGGCGTCCTCCAGGTCGGAGCCTTTCGCTTCGACCGGCTTGCACGCAGGTTGTGGCGCCGAAACCCCGCCGGCGCGTGGGAGCCGGTTGCGCTCGGTTCGCGGGCGAGCGAGTTACTCGTTGTCCTCACGGACAAGCCAGGCGAGGTGGTTGCCAGGGATACCATCATGGATGCGGTCTGGCCCGGCGTCGCGGTCGAGCCGAACAACCTGACGGTGCAGATCGGCGCGCTGCGTCGCGTCCTCGATGACGATGATACCGAAGATGGTGCCATTCAGACCGTATCCGGGCGAGGGTATCGCCTCACGCTTCCGGTCACGCTGTCGGACGATCTGGCTGCACCGCCGCCGACCCAGGCAGGCGCGCCGGCACCGGACTCTGCGGCCCGCTGGCGTTGGCCTACAGCCCTCATCGCCGGGACCGGCGCGCTGATCGCCACAGCATTGCTAGCAATCCTGGCCTGGCAGGGTAGCTGGTTCGGCAACCCGCGAGCGCCGCCCCGGCTCTCGATCGTCGTGCTGCCGTTCGACAATCTCGGCGGTGACACAGCCGACGGCTATCTTGTCGCGGGCATCACCGACGGCCTGACCACCGCGCTTTCGCACATTCCCGGCACCTTCGTGATCTCTCGGGCAACCGCCTATTCCTACCGGGGCAAGGCGGAGGACGTCCGACGGATCGGGCTGGAGCTCGGCGTGCGTTACGTCGTCCGCGGAAGCGTACAACGATTCGGGTCGACACTGCGGGTGAACGCCGAGCTTGCTTCGACTGAGAACGGGGCGCAGCTCTGGTCGGACAGTTTCGACCAGAAGATCGCCGACCTCGCGTCCGTCCAGGAGCAGATGGTTATCCGCATGCGCGCGGCACTCAACATCAACCTTGCCGATATTAAGGCAGCCCGCAGCCTGCGTGAACGCCCGACAAACCCGAATGCGCTCGATCTGGTCCTGCAGGCGCGCGCCGTGCAGTTGCTGCCGGTAACGAAGGATACGATCGCACAGACCTTGGGACTCTACGAACAGGCGCTGCAACGCGACCCGGACTCGGTGCTGGCGCTGAGCGGGGCTGCGCAGTTGGTGCTGAGAGAGCTCTTCCTCGACATGCTGCCATACGATGTCGGCATAGACCGAGCACATCAGTATCTCGAACGCGAACACTGCAGCCCAACTCGGAAATGGCGTTGGCCGTACAGGCGAACCTATTGGATTGGCAGCAAGGCGGATTGGACCACCAACGAATTCGGCTCGAGCTGGAAGCTGCCGCCACACGGCTCATTAAGTATTATCCCAACAACTTCGTTGGTTATTTCGAGCTTGGAGTCCTCAGGCGGGGTCAAGGGCGTTATGACGACGCTGCCAGTTTCTTCGCAAAGGCGATCCAACTGAGCCCGCAGGACCCGAACATCAAGAACCTCTATTGGAACATGGCCTACGGCCTCATAACGGCGGGCCATGATCGGGAAGGGTTGGAGTGGGCCGATCGCGCCATCGCCGCCGAGGGCTTGTTCCCGTCGATCCGCGACAGGTACTTGCTCAGTCAACGGGTGGTAGCCTACTTCCGGATGGGCGACATCGAGAACGCGAAACAACTCGCGGTAAAGTTCAATGATCGATACCCGTTGGGTACTTGGCGCGAACGCTCTCCGAATGACCCGGATTCGGCGACGGAGCGAGAGCGGTTCCGGAGCATCTCGGATGCACTAAAGGCTGCAGGGGTTCGCGACCTTCTCGATCCAGGCGCGGATTTCGGGGTGGCAGCGACGACGTCCTGCACTTGGACACGGAAGAGAAGACGCCGACGACCGCGCCCGGTGTAACGACAGTGAGCACCGAGCAACTCGCGTCAATGCTGGAAACCAACAAGCCGCTGGTGGTCGATGATATGGAGAACTCCTGGCATCGTTCGGTTCCGGGTGCAGTCGGCCTCGACTTTCATGGCAACACGCACGGCACCTTCGCGAACGCGGTGCAGCAGCGCCATGAGCAGAAGCTGCGCGCGCTGACCGGCGGTGACACGGCGCGGCCGATCGTTGCCATGGGCCTCAATGCCGCGTTGTTTGACGGCTACAATCTGGCGCTGCGCATCCGCCATGCCGGCTACCCCAATGTCTATTGGTACCGAGGCGGCCGGGAGGCATGGGAGGTAGCCGGCAAGCCGGAAGACGTGGTGCGGCCGGCCGACTGGTGACAACTGCCGAAAGCCGCCATCGCCGAGATCGGTACCTGTTGGATTGCGTTGGATTGCGAACCTTCGAGTTCGGCACGCCGAACTTCGCCCGAAATCTACGCGATTAGCGAAGCATGTATGGCTTGCTCTCGCGAGCGAACGTTCTTCGGCTTCGGCATGCTTGCGCGAGTCAATCGCGCCGGTGTGGTCGGGCTGGCAGTCGGTGCGGCCTCAGTGGTGAGCGCGATTTTCCTGATCGTGGAACTGAGCACCCCTTATTCCGGCCTGCTCAGACTGTCGCCCACGCCGGTCCTGCAGACGATCGAGGCACTCAGTAATTAGCCCGAAGCACCCCACGGCTTCGGGTTGTCCCGCGAGGTCACACCATGCCGATGCGCGTCGAGCGGCACCGCGCGCACCGCCAGCGCAGCCGGGTGAGCGGCACGTCACCGTGGCCGCGCTCGGTCAGGACTTGCAAATTGGCGTCGCGCTGGTGCCTGCACGACCAGCACGTGAGCAGCACGCGGACGTAGTGCGCGGCCAGCGTGCTGCGCGCGGCAGGCAGATCAACCGGCCGGCCCACGTCCCTGCATCGCGCGCAGGAGCCATGCCCGCATCTCGGGATCGGACGGGCTGCCGTCGTCCACCCAGGCGGCGGCTTTGCGGCCGCGCGGCTGCTGCGCCGTCACGACCGCCGGGACGGTGATGGTGGCGACCGATCTTGGCTTCAAGTCCGTCCACCAGGGCGCGGATGCCATCGATCAGTTTATTCACCGCGTGCCTTCGAGTTTGGCTTTCAGTTCAGCGGCCATCTCCGCGTTGGCCCAGGCGATCCGATACGCATTGAACCACTGGAGCGGGCTGATCCTGTTCCTCGATGACGGCCGCCTGGAGCTCGATACCAACACCGT
>Ga0209040_10000888_pt1 | contig 23288 bp, 21 predicted proteins | sample BogFormECP12_OM3_FD_188240 | JGI IMG/M metagenome (GOLD analysis project Ga0209040, IMG submission 188240) | Bog forest soil microbial communities from Calvert Island, British Columbia, Canada - ECP12_OM3 (SPAdes) (version 2) | ecosystem: Environmental > Aquatic > Freshwater > Wetlands > Bog ... | reverse complement strand
CGGACGCTGCGCTCGCCGAAGTTCCGAGCGTGAAGCGCGTCTTGGTGTTCGCCCGCACCGGCGCGAAGGTCGGGTGGACGAAGGGCCGCGATCTCGATTGGGCCGACACGGTCGCCGCCGAGGCGCCGTTCATCGAAGCCGAACACACTGCTTCGGACGATCCGTACTTGCTGCTCTACACGTCCGGCTCCACGGGCAGACCGAAGGGCGCCGTGCACGGCCATGCGGGATTCCCGGTCAAGGTCCAGATCGATCAATACCTGTGCTTCGACGTGAAGGTCGGCGACCGCATGCTATGGTTCACCGACATGGGTTGGATGATGGGCCCGTTCTTGGTGCTCGGGGCGCTCGGGTTGGGCGCGAGCATCATGCTGTACGAGGGCACGCCCGACTATCCGGCGCCGGATCGGTTGTGGGAGGTCGTGGCACGCCATCGCGTCACGCATCTGGGGATCGCGCCGACGGCGATCCGTTCTTTGATGTCGCACGGCGACGAGTGGCCGCGCAAGCACGATATGTCGTCGCTGCGGATCTTGGCATCATCTGGCGAAGCGTGGAATCCGCAGCCTTATCGATGGTTCTCCGAGCACGTCGGCGGCGGTCGCCTACCCATCATCAACTATTCGGGCGGCACCGAGATCAGCGGGGGAATCCTCGGCTGCTACCCAGTGCGCGCACTTGTGCCGTGCGCGTTTCACGGTCCGGTGTTCGGAATGGACGCCGATGTCGTGGATGCCGAGGGCCGATCGCTCGTCAGTGCGCCATCCGAGGTCGGCGAACTGGTCATCCGTCAGCCATGGCCCGGGATGACGCAAGGCTTTTGGCGCGACGATGAGCGCTACCTGAAGACGTACTGGTCGCGCTTCCCGGACGTATGGGTGCACGGCGATTGGGCAAGCGTGGATGCCGACGGCTTTTGGTACATCCACGGCCGCTCGGATGACACGATCAACGTAGCGGGCAAGCGCGTCGGGCCGGCTGAGTACGAGAGCGCGATCGTGGCGCACAAAGGTGTACGGGAAGTGGCAGCAGTCTCCGTGCCGGACGAGCTGAAGGGCGAGACGGTCGTGTGCCTGGTCGTGCTGCGGCCGAACATCACCGAAAGCGAGGGGCTGCGCGCCGAGCTCAACGGACGCGTGGTCGAGGATCTCGGCAAAGCGCTTGCGCCCAAGGCGGTGAAGTTCGTCGACGACTTGCCGCACACGCGCAACGGCAAGATGATGCGCCGCGTGGCGCGCGCCCGCTATCTCAAGCTCGGTGATCTGGGCGACTTATCGGCGCTCGAGAACCCCGCCTCGCTCGATGCCATCGACCGCGCCTTCTAGACATCGCAAATCGTTTACGAATCGGAAAATAGCGGCACACGTGTGAGAAATATCATGATCTCACGTGGAAATCGTATATCATCCGCACGCGCGCAAGCGCATGGGCCAACGCGAGGTATCCGAGGCCGAGGTCCTCGAAGCCCTGAGATTTCCTGACGTGGAGTTGCCAGCCCGGGAAGGGCGCCGCAACAGGTACAAGGTCATCGGTACCCGCAGGATACGCGTCACGTTCTGGCACAAATCACCGGACATCTATTACGTGCGGACGGTAACCGCAACCGAGGTGGTCCCATGACACAAACGCTCAAGGCGATTGAATGGAGCGGCGTCGTCGGTGATCCGATGTACTTCCGATTCTCGGATTCGCTCGTGGCGGCGACTCAAGAGTTCGCGGCCGGTGAAGTCAACATAGACGTTGACAGCGACGGCAAGGTCGTCGGAGCAGAGCTGCTCTCAGGCGACGCACAAGACTTCGCCGTCTTCCTGAAGATCGCAGAGGCCCGCGGTCTCGATCTAAGCGGAGTGCACCTCGCACCTCAGCTGGCCACCCACGCTTAACATCACACCTTGACTGAGAACCTCATGCGCAAGCGCTGGGCGGCTTCGACCATGCGGGTCAGCGCCGGCACCACCTCTTCCCAGCGCCGGGTCTTCAAGCCGCAGTCCGGATTGACCCAGAGCTGATCGGCGGGCACGACGGCTGCCGCCTTCTCGAGCAGCGACGTCATCTCGTCGGCGCTGGGCACGCGCGGTGAGTGGATGTCGTACACGCCGGGGCCGATCTCGTTCGGGTACTTGAAATCGCGGAACGCCTCGAGGATCTCCATGTCGGAACGCGACGACTCGATGGTGATCACGTCGGCATCCATCGCGGCGATGGAGTCGATGATGTCGTTGAACTCCGAGTAGCACATGTGCGTGTGGATCTGCGTCTCGTCGCGCACGCCGGCCGACGCCACACGGAACGCCTTGACAGCCCAGCGCAGATATGCGGCCCACTGCGCGCGCTTGAGCGGCAATCCTTCGCGAATAGCCGGCTCGTCGATCTGGATGACCTTGATGCCTGCGCGCTCGAGGTCGACGACCTCGTCGCGGATCGCCAGGGCGATCTGCAGCGCGGTGTCGGAGCGCGGCTGGTCGTCGCGCACGAACGACCACTGCAAGATCGTGACCGGACCCGTCAGCATGCCCTTCATCGGTTTGACCGTCAACGATTGGGCGTACGAGCTCCAGGCCACGGTCATCGGATGCGGCCGCGAGACGTCGCCGAAGATGATCGGCGGTTTGACGTAGCGCGAGCCGTAGCTCTGCACCCAGCCGTGTTGCGTGAATGCGAAGCCGTTGAGCTGCTCGCCGAAATACTCGACCATATCGTTGCGCTCGGCCTCACCGTGCACGAGCACGTCGAGTCCGATATTCTCTTGTTCGCTCACCGCGTGCGCGATCTCGGAATTGATCCGGCGGTCGTATTCGGCCGCGTCGATCTCGCCTTTCTTGAACTTCGCGCGCGCCTCGCGGATGGCGCTGGTCTGCGGGAAGCTGCCGATGGTCGTCGTCGGGAACATCGGCAGGTCCAGCCGCGCTCGTTGCGCGAGCCGCCGTGTCGGAAATGCCGACGCGCGGCGCGTATCGCGGTCTCCCAGCGCGGCTTCGCGGCGCTCGACGGCGGGATCGTGGATGCGCGCGGAGGTCGCCCGGCTCTGGCGCGCGCCGCGAGCTCCCGTAAAGATCTCTGCGACCTCTGCGGCCTGCGGGCCGAGCGCCCGTTTGAGCGCCACCACTTCACCCAGCTTCTGCGCTGAGAAGGCCAGCCAAGACTTGAGCTCGGCGTCGAGCTTGGTCTCCTGATCGAGGTCGATCGGCGTGTGCAAGAGGCTGCATGATGGGGCTACCCAGAGCCGGTCGCCCATATCCGCCAGCGGCTGGACCAGCTTGAGCGCGGCGTCGAGATCCGCGCGCCACACGTTGCGGCCGTCGATGACGCCAAGGGACAGCGTCTTGTCCTTGGGATATGCTTTGGCGAACGCCGCGAGCTGCTTTGGCGCGCGCACAAGGTCGAGGTGCAAGCCGCCGACCGGCAGATCGAGCAGCTCGGCCGCCACATCGTCGACCGCGTCGAAATATGTCGTGAGCAGCAGATTGGGCGCGCCTTCGGCGACGAGCGTCGCATAGGCGTGGCGCACGGCCTTCAACCACTCCGGCCGGAGATCGAGCGCAAGCGCCGGCTCGTCCATCTGAACCCATGTGACGCCGAGGCGCTTGAGCTGCCCGAGCACCTGTGCGTAGACGGGGATCATCTGATCGATGAGTTCGAGCGGCGCAAGATGTGCGGCCCCTGGAGCGGTCGAGTTTACTCGATCGTTCTCCGCGCGCCATTTCCCTAGCCGCCAGAATGTGAAGGGCCCCACGAGCACCGGCTTGGCGGCGATGCCGAGCGCGAGCGCCTCTTTTGTCTCATCGATGAGCTTCGTGCTCGAGAGCGCAAACGCAGAGCGCGGCGTGAATTCGGGAACGATATAATGATAGTTGGTGTCGAACCACTTGGTCATCTCCATCGCGGGTTGGGTGTTCGTGCCGCGCGCCATCGCGAAGTAGGTGGCGAGGTCGACATCGCCACCGTGCCAGCCGTAGCGCTCGGGTACCGCGCCCAACATCGCCACCGTGTCCAGCATGTGGTCGTACAGCGAGAAGTCGCCGGCGGGGATCAGGTCGAGACCCGCGTCGCGCTGCAGCTCCCAGTGCCGCTTGCGCAGCAGCCACGCGGTCTCCGCCAGCGCGGTGGCATCGGCTTGGCCCGACCAGAAATGCTCGAGCGCCCGTTTGAGCTCCCGCTTGTGGCCGATGCGGGGAAAACCTAAGTTATGGGCGATCGCCATTGATCACGACCCCTTGTAGTAGCGCGTTCTCTTGAACGCGCTCAGCCAAAAAGTTGCTACTTGCCCAGCAATGCTCGCGAGATCACGATACGCTGGATCTGCTGCGTGCCTTCGTAGATCTGCGTGATCTTGGCATCGCGCATCATGCGCTCGACCGGGTATTCGGTCATATAGCCGTAGCCGCCGAGCAACTGAACGGCGTCGGTCGTCACACTCATCGCGACATCGCCGCACTTGAGCTTGCACAGCGCGCCCCAGTGGGTGACGTCAGGCGCGCCTTCGTCGCACTTGCGCGCGGCTTCGTACAGCAGCAAGCGCGCGGCTTGCGTCTCGAGCTCCATGTCGGCCACCATCCACTGCAGGCCTTGCTGCTTGGACAGCGGTTTCCCGAACGCGACGCGTTCCTTCAAGTACTTGGCGGCGAAATCAAGCGCGCCTTGCGCCAGACCCAGCGCCTGCGCCGCGACGCCCGGCCGGGACTTGTCGAGCGTCTTCATCGCGATGCCGAAGCCTTGGCCCTCTTCGCCGAGCAGCCGATCGGCGGGGATGCGGCAGTTCTCCAAGACCACCTCATTGGTCGGTGAGCCGCGGATGCCCATCTTGTGCTCGACCTTGCCGAGCTTGAAGCCGGGATCGTCGGTGTGGCAGATGAACGCAGAAGCGCCTTTGGGACCGAGCTCCTTGTTCGTCATCGCGAAATAGATGCAGATGTCCGCCACTGCGACGTTGGTGATGAACACCTTCGTGCCGTTGAGCACGTAATGGTCGCCGTCGCGCACCGCGGTGGAGCGCATGTTGGCCGCATCCGAGCCCGAAGTCGGCTCGGTCAGCGCGTACGACGTCATCCACTCGCCGGTGGCCAGCTTGGGAAGGTATTTCTTCTTCTGAGCGTCATTGCCGGCGATCATGATCGGCAGCGCGCCCAGCTCCTGCACGGCGACGATCAGCCCCGACGAAGCGCAGGCCTTGGAGATCTCTTCCACGACCTTCACATAGGTGAGGAAACTGCCCAAACCGCCGTATTCCTCGGGCAATGCGACGCCGAGCAGGTCGTTCTTGGCGAACAGATCGCGCAGATCTTTGGGATATTCGCCTTTGGCGTCGATCTCGGCGGCGCGCGGCTCGACCTTCTCTTTGACGAGCTTGCGCACGGTGTCGAGGATCATCTGCTCGGCTTCGAGCATTTCGGCGCTGCGTTCGGGTGCCAGCATGGGTGCGTGAGCCTCCGGTGAAAGCGGGTCAGGTCAAGTTCTGGGCCGCGTGAAGGTCGCCTTCCGCGCGGCGCAAAACCGCGTGGTGTGGACGACGAACGTCGCAAGAAGCTGGCGCGCTTCCTCGTTCGAGCCGTGCCGATCGCGCTTGTCGCCGGCATCCTCGGATTCTGGCCGCTCCCGTATTACGTGATCGGCCCGTGGGCGGCGGAAGACCTCAACCGCGTGGTGCACGTCGCCGGCGCAAGCCCGCCGCCGGGCACGATGTACGACACGACCATCATCCCATTGCCAGGGCGTCCGGCGACGGTGATCGCCGCGAAGCTCTTGCCCGGCGTCGAGGTGGTTCCGCGTGCGCTGCTGGCGCCGCCCACCATGAGCGATTTCGACGTCATCCGTTCCAGCTACGTGTCGCAAGAAGAAGGCAAGCACAGCGCGGAGATCGTCGCGGCGCGCGCGGCCGGCCTGCCCTTCGAATTCAAACACGTCTTCACGGTGGGCGCGCTCTCGCCACAGCGACATGAGCCTCAGTGCTTCAAACCGGGAGATCAACTCGTAAGCGTGGATGGCGAGCCGATCGATGCGGCCGGCACGCTCGCGCTCGCGGCGCAGGCGAAACCGCTGGGATCGCCCTTTGATATCCACGTCGTGCGCGGCGGCAAAGCGCTCCGGTTGCGGTGCACGACGGCGCCGATCGACGGCCGCGCGCGATTCGGCATCAGGCTGGGCGAATTCGAGAAGATCGGCCAGCTCCCGATCGGCGTGACCTATACGCTGCCGTGGTATCAAAGCGGCGGGTCGAGCGGTCTCATGTTCGCGCTGCAGATCTATCGCACGCTCACGCATGCGGATCTCACGCACGGCGAAGGCGTCGCCGGCACCGGCGTGATCGACGACGACGGCAACGTGTTGCCGATCGTCGGCGCGCGGCAGAAGATCATCGCCGCCAAACGCAAAGGCGCGACGATTTTCCTCGTGCCGATGCAGAACTACGACGATATCCGTGATACGCCCGGCGTCCGCGTCATCCCGGTCAGCAATTTCAACGAGGCCGTGAACTGGCTGTCATGGCGGCTGCGCAGCTGTCCGAACGCGGCCGTCGACATCGCGTCGCTGACCGGCATTCGTTTCGCAGACCTGCCGATCGGGGACGCCGAGCTCAACGGCACCAAGCTACCGGCCGGCATACTGCGGTTGGACTACGGTCACGCCGCATGCAATCTCATCCGCTTCTGGTATTTCTGGAACGATCGTACGCATCCGCTGCGCGTGCATTTCCGCAAGAGCTCGATCCGCGATGCCGAGCTGCAGATGGTGCACGGTACGCCGCAGATCATGGTGACTGACGAGCACGGACACACGTACGCCAAGATGCTGGCACGTGCGCCCGACGCCTTGGTCGGCTACTTCATCAGCACTCGTCCCGGCATCGCACTGTGGACGTCGCCGCACACCTACGACTACATCGGTTTCGGCGCACAGGGCATCACGCTCTGGCACGCGCAGCCGACGCAATGAGTCTCTTTAATAGCCGGCCACCGTGACGATCGCGTCCGAAAACGCTTGCGGCGCCTCCTGCGGCACGTCGTGACCGATGCCGTTGAGGATCTGGTGCGAGTACTTGCCGGTGAACTTGCTCCGGTACGCGGTGCCAGGAGCATTCGCGCCATCGAAATCGCTCGCGATCGTGATCGTGGGTTGAGTGATGGGTGGACCAGCGTACAATGTGTTCTCGTAGCTCTCGTATTTCGGATCGCCCGGCGCGAGGCCGATCCGCCAGCGGTAATTGTGGATCACCATCGCGACATGATCGGGATTCTTGAACGACGCTGCTGTGTTGTCATAGGTCGCATCGGTGAACTGCCATTTCGGCGACTGGAGCGACCAGACGAGCTTGTTGAAATCGTAGGTGTACTGCGTATAGCCGAGCACGCCGCGTTGCGTCGAAAAATACCACTGATACCAAAAGGCATATTCGGCCCTCGGCGGTGCCGGCTGCTTGTTCGCTGGGACGTTGGCGATCAAGTAGCCGCTCACGAGCACGAGCGCCTTGACACGCTCGGGCCAAAGGATCGCGACGACGGCCGCCGTCCGCGATCCGATGTCGAACCCGCCGAGGATCGCCTGCTTGATGTTGAGGGCGTCCATCAGGTTGACGACGTCTTCGCCGCAGACCGATTGCTGCGCGGTGCGGAATGTGTCGGCCGAAAGGAATGTCGTCGAGCCGTAGCCGCGCTGGAACGGAACGATCACGCGATAGCCGGCCCGAGCCAGCAGCGGCGCGACATCGACGTAGGCGTGGATGTCGAACGGCCAGCCGTGCAGCAGGATCACCGGCTGACCGTTGGCCGGGCCGACGTCTGCGTAGCCGATGTTCAAAACGCCCGCGTTGACTTGCTTCATCGACGCGAACGACGTGTTCTTTGGAGCAGACGGCGTGAGGTGCAAGGTTTGATCCCCTCCGTCACCTGCCGAAGCTGCAGCGACAGCGCTGCCTGGCTGCGCGCTCGCGGGCTTGAGCATGCCGAGCTCGGCGGCAACGATCGTCATCGCAGCTGTGCCAAAGAATCCGCGGCGGTCGAGGTTGAAGTCCCCATCCATGGTGCGCCCCTTTCGGAACGTGGTGCCTTGCGAGTATCCACAGAAAGTCGCGTATTTCAGCGCTGGCATCGAAAACCTGTCGCGTTTTTCTCTTTTCACAATACGGAACACCTGCGACTCAATAAGTACTAGATATTTGCAATTTCTTTCAAGCGACTCGTGATGCGAACACGCGTGCCCTTGCGCGTCGGCGGATAGAGGCGTAGCATAATTCGACTGACCTTCATCGCGACCGCGAAAGGATTATAGCCGCCATGTTGAGCGTTCGAGAAGTGCGCGGCGCCGCCGCCGTACAGCCGGTCAAAGACGAAGCGCCGGCCAAGATCTACGTCGATCCGCCGCTGGCAGAATCTCTCAAGGGCGGCCGGGTCGTTATCCAATACTACGCAGAGAATGTGCACATCGTGCCGGTGTATGGCCCTGCCGCGCTCCAGGTTTCTCCGCGAATCGGTCACCTCCACGTCACCGTTGATGACGCTTCATGGCATTGGTTGGATGGGAGCAACGAGCCGATCGTCATCAATGGCTTTACGCCCGGCCCGCACAAAGTGAAGATCCAACTGGCGAATGCGATCCATGTGCCGCTGGACCAGGCCGTGGTCGAATTCATCGTCCCGTCGAACTGAACCGCATGGCGCACTTCGGCGGTAGAAGCGCTACGGCGATCCGCCGATGACGGATGCTATTCGAGCTGGCGCTGGAGCAGCCGGATCTCCTCGAGCAGGCGCAGCACGACGTCCACGCCCGCGAGATTGATGCCCATGATGTCGGTCATGCGGCGGATGGTGTTGAGCCGGTCGACGTCGGCTTCTGAGTAGAAGCGCACCTCGTTCACGAGCAGCGGCCGCAGCAGCCCCGCGCGTTCGTACCTGATGAGCGTCTCGGGCGCGACTTCGAACTGCGCGACGACCGCGGTGATCGCGTAGAGCTCGGCGTTCACACCTGTCTCCATCAGCGTGCCTTGGCCATCTCTGCGAGCTGCTGCCAAAGCTCGCGTTCCTTCTCGGTGGGTTTGGCGGGCAGCTCCGCCATGAGCTTCACGTACAGATCACCGTTGCCGCCGGCGCCCAGCTTCGGCATTCCCTTGCCGGGGATGCGCAAGACGCGGCCGTTCTGCGAAAGGGCCGGAACCTTCATGTCGATCTTGCCGCCTATCGTGGGCACGGTCGTCTCGCCGCCGAGCACGAGGCTATAGACGCTGACCGGATGCTCCTCGTACAGATCGTCGCCGCGACGTTCGAAGATCGGGTCGTGCGCGATGTGCACGACCAAGTAGAGATCGCCGTTCGGCCCGCCGCCGAATCCGAGGCCGCCTTGCCCCGCGAGCCTGATGCGTTGTCCGTCGCGCACCCCGCGCGGAATGGTGACGTCGAGCGTCTTGGTGACGTTGATCGTGCCCGTGCCGCGGCATTCATGGCACAGCTTGCCGTTGAGCGTCCCCGTGCCGTTGCAGCGCGGACAGCGGGCTTGGGTTTGGACGGTGAGCTGACGCGCGCCGCCGCCGTACGCGTCGCGCAGGGTCAGCTCGATGCCGTACTCGGCATCGTTGCCGCGAATGCCGCGGCGCGAGGACGCGCGCGACGACGTGCGAGACGAAGAGCCGCCGCCGCGCGGGCTGAAGTCGCTGAAGAAGGTGCGGAAGAAGTCGGAGAAGTCGCCGCCCTCGCCCTCGGCGCCGATATCGTGGAATTCGTAATGCACGCCGTCGCCGCCGGGCTGATAGCCCTGGCCTGCGTACCCGTAGTCCTGCGCCTGCTGCTGCCAGTTCGGGCCGAGCGTGTCGTACCGCTTGCGCTTGTCGGGGTCGCTCAGGACCTCGTTGGCCTCGGAGATCTCCTTGAACTTCTCCTCGGACTCTTTTTTCTTGGTCGGGTTGACGTCCGGGTGCCACTTGCGGGCCAGCTTGCGATAGGCCGCTTTGATCTCTTTGGTCGTGGCGGTCTTGGGAACCCCGAGGATCTCGTAATAGTCTTTGTATTGTAGCGGCATGAATAGACGGTCCCGGGCTCGAGAGCCCGGGACTACATGTCTCTCTTGGCGACGACGACTTGTGCCGGGCGCAGGACCTCGTCGCCGATATAATAGCCTTTCGCAGCCTCGGCCACCACGGTGTTGTCCGCGACGCCGTCCGCGGCGGGCTGCGTCGCGACGGCCTCGGCCACCGCAGGATCAAACGGCTTGCCGATCACGTCGATCGGGCGGACCTTTTCGGCCGCCAGCGCCGACAGCATCTGCTTAGAGGTCTGCACCACGCCGTCGACGATCTTGTCTGCCGGCGTTCCGGCGGCGCGGTACTCTTCCGCGCGCGCCAGGTTGTCCAACACGGGCAAGATCCGTTTGAGCAGATCGCGCCGTCCGCGTTCGGACAGGTCCCGGATGTCGCGCTCGGCGCGTTTGCGGTAGTTATCGAAATCGGCCAGCGCGCGCATGTAGAGGCTGCGTTGCTCCTCTATTTGCGCGCGCGCTTGTTCGAGTTGATCGGAAAGCGAGCTTTGCGCCCGCGCCTCGCCGTCCGCGCGCCCGTCGGCCGCGGCCGGATCGACGCCCGGCAGCGGCCCGCTCGAGAGCGAATCGAACTCGTCGGTCGGGTTGAGCTCAGGCATGCGTCGCTCTTAGTGCTCCTTGAACTCGGCGTCGATGACGTCGCCTTGCGCGCTATCTGGCGCGCCGGCGGATGCACCGGCCGTCGGCCCCGCGTCCGGACCAGGACCGCTCGAACCGTTGCCGGTCGGGCCCGCCCCGTCGCCACCAGGTGCCTGGGCAGTCTTCTGATAGATGGCCTGGCCGAGCTTCATCGAGGCGGCTTCGAGCTGTTCGGTCGCGCGCTTGAGATCGTCGGACGAGCCCGACTTGAGCAGCGAGCGCACGTTGTCGAGGGCCTTTTGGACGTCGGCCTTGTCGGAGTCGGAGGCTTTATCGCCGACCTCTTTGAGCATCTTCTCCGTCGCATAGGCGAGGTTGTCCGCGCGGTTGCGCGTCTCGACCTCTTCCTTCTTGCGCTTGTCCTCTTCGGCGTGCGCCGTGGCGTCGCGCACCATGCGATCGACGTCGTCCTTGCTCAGGTTGCTCGACGCGGTGATGGTGATGCGCTGTTCCTTGCCCGTGCCGAGATCCTTCGCGTTGACGTGCGTGATGCCGTTGGCGTCGATGTCGAAGGTCACTTCGACCTGCGGCACGCCGCGCGGCGCCGGCGGGATACCCTCGAGCCGGAACTTGCCCATCGTCTTGTTGTCGCCCGCCATCTCGCGCTCGCCTTGGAGCACGTGGATGTCGACCGACGTCTGGCCGTCCTCGGCCGTGGTGAACGTCTGCGACTTGCGCGTCGGGATCGTCGTGTTGCGATCGATGAGCTTGGTCATCACGCCGCCGAGTGTCTCAAGACCCAGCGAGAGCGGGGTCACGTCGAGCAGCACGACGTCGCGGACCTCGCCCGACAGCACGCCCGCCTGGATGGCCGCGCCGATGGCGACGACCTCATCCGGATTGACGCCTTGGTGCGGATCCTTGTTGGTCAGCTCTTTGACCAGCTCTTGGATCTTGGGCATGCGCGTCGCGCCGCCCACCAGGATCACTTCGTTGAGCTGATCGACGGTCAGCTTGGCGTCGCGCAGCGCGTTCTCGAACGGCGCTTTCGTGCGCTCGGTGAGGTCAGACGTGAGCTGCTCGAACTTCGCGCGCGTGAGCGTGTAGTCGAGGTGCTTGGGACCGCTCTGGTCGGCCGTGACGAACGGCAGATTGATGCTCGTCTGCTGCAGCGTCGACAGCTCGACCTTCGCCTTCTCGGCGGCGTCGGTCAAGCGTTGCACGGCCTGCCGGTCGCCGGAAAGATCGATGCCCTGGTCCTTCTTGAACTCGGCGATGAGCCAGTCGACGATGCGCTTGTCATAGTCGTCGCCGCCCAGGTGCGTGTCGCCATTGGTGGATTTGACTTCGAACACGCCGTCGCCGACTTCCAAGACGGAGACGTCGAACGTGCCGCCGCCGAGGTCCCAGACCAAGATCGTCTCGTTGCCCTTCTTGTCCAGGCCATAGGCGAGCGCGGCCGCGGTCGGCTCGTTGATGATGCGCAGCACCTCAAGGCCCGCGATGCGCCCGGAGTCCTTGGTCGCCTGGCGTTGCGCGTCGTTGAAGTACGCGGGGACGGTGATGACGGCTTGGGTCACCTTCTCGCCGAGATACGTGCTCGCGTCGGTGGCCAGCTTTTGCAGGATCATCGCCGAGATCTCTTGCGGCGTGTACGCTTTGCCGTCGATGTCGGTCTTGTGATCGGTACCCATGTAGCGCTTGATCGAGGAGATCGTGCGCTCGGGGTTGGTGATCGCCTGGCGTTTGGCCAGCTGGCCGACGAGCCGCTCGCCGTTCTTGGTGAACGCGACCACGGACGGCGTCAGGTAGCTGCCTTCAGCATTGGGGATCACCGTGGGCTTCGAACCTTCCATGACGGCCACCACCGAGTTGGTGGTGCCGAGGTCGATGCCGACGACTTTAGCCATTGAGTTCCTCTTGCTTCCTTATGATGATGTGTTAGCTCTGCGGGAGCTGCTCGGGCATATCGGCCAGCGTGATGTCGAACGGCGTCAGCGAACCCTTGCGCCAGACCAGCAGCGAGACCTTATCGCCGGTCTTGAGCTTGGCCACCGCGTTGGCGACGTCCGACGGATCCTTCACCTTTTCGTGGTTGAGCTCGACGATCACATCGCCTTGCGCCAGACCGACCTTATCGGCCGGACTGCCGCTGACCACATTCGTGACCACGACGCCGCTTCCGCCGGTATAGCCGAGGTAGTTGCTGATGCGATCGTTCATCGAGGTCATCACGATGCCGATGTACGGGTGGCTGATCGTCTTGTGCGTCTCGAGCTGCGCCAAGATCGGCTGTGCCGTGTTGATCGGGATCGCGAAACCGATGTTCTGCGCGCGCGGATCGACGACGGCCGCGATACCGACGACTTGACCCGAGATCGTGACCAGCGGCCCGCCCGAGTTGCCGGGGTTGATGGGCGCCGTGGTCTGCAACAGGTCGCTGTACTTGATCGACGGGATGTTGAACGTGCCGTCGCCGCCCGCCGTGATGTCAGTGCGATGCAGCGCCGAGACGATGCCTAAGCTCACCGAGTTCTGGAACGATTCGGGCTCGCCGATCGCCAGCACGAACTGGCCTTGCTGCAGCGCGTTGGCGTCGCCCAGCGGCAGCGCCGGCGGCAGATTGGAGCCGGTGATTTTCAGCACCGCGAGATCGGAGCGGATATCCGAGCCGACCTTTTCGGCCTGCACTTTGCGGCCGTTGGCGAGCAGCACTTCGATCTTGTCCGCGCTGTACACGACGTGCGCGTTGGTGGCGACGTACGCGGTGTCACCGTCCTTGCGGATGATGAAGCCGCTGCCGGAGGCGTGCGCGATGAACGGCTCGCCCGGCGCGCCGCCGCCCTGCCCTTGGTCGCCGAAGAACTGGCTGAAGGGGTCGATCTGCTGGCCGTGCAGCGTCGAGCGGATCAGGACGACCGATGGTTCGGCGCGCTTGACCGCCTCGATGATGCGCTGCTCGAGATCGTCGGAATGCATGGGTGCCGCGTATGCGACGGTTGGAACGGGCTCGATCGCCGTCGTTTGATGGCGCGCGACGAGGCTCTGCCAGTTCGTCACAAGGGCGGCTCCGACGAGAACGCCGACCAGGCCGACGACCAGCGCGTTGCGTGTGGGGGAACTCATTTTACGTCGTTCTTACTCCTGAACCTAGCCCTGCGCTAGGCCGAAAATGCGAAAAAATGGCGGGTCACCGCGCCTGCGCATGGGACCGCCCATGCATTACTTTACCTAAAATTCCGATGGATGTTCCTGGGACGATTCTGGGGTTTTGAATGTCCCATATCGTGGTCCGAAAATCCTATGTTTGGGGCATTAGCACTATAGCATTGAGAGTGCTAACCGGTCAAGGAGACGTAGCGAACAGTCGCGCACCCGCATCGGTGAAGCTATGAACGTAGTCGTTTTCGGCGCGTCAGGCAGGACGGGCCGGCTGGTGGTCGAGCTGGCGCTTGAGAAAGGCCACTCGGTGACCGCCTTTGTCCGGGAGCGCTTTCCGGAGGCTCCCGACCACCCCAAGTTGCGGGTAGTCGTCGGCGACGTGTTGGATGCCGGCGCAGTGGACGCCGCAGTCGCCGGTCAGGAGGCGGTGGTCTCTGCTGTCGGGCCAGGGCCGGGCCAGCGCGATCCCGTCTGCTCGGAATCCATCGCGCGCATCATAGACGCGATGAAGCGCCACGCAGTGCAGCGCTTGATCGTGATCACCGCCGCGACCGACATCGAAGGCGGCTTCCTCTTCGATAAGGTGGTCCGACCGTTATTTCTGCGCGAGGTCTACGAGGACAAAGAGCGCCAGGAGATGGCGATCTTCAAGAGCGGTCTCGACTGGACGATCGTGCGCCCGCCGATCATGCGCGACGGGCCGCGCACCGGCGCCTACCGGCTGGCGATCGGCGAGGCCCCGAACGGCGGCTGGCGCGTGTCGCGCGCCGACGTGGCGGATTTCATCGTGCGCGAGCTGCCGCGTAAAGACTACGTGCACCAAGCCCTGGTGATCGCCTACTAAAGCGCCGTAGCGGTCGAATTTATTCGACCGTCGCCAGCGTCCGGTTCGCGACCGCCTCGTCCTCGATCACCAAGCCGTCGCGCAGGCGGATGATGCGTTTCGCGTACCTGGCGATGTCCTCGTCATGCGTCACCATGATGATCGTGTGTCCCTCGTCGTTGAGCTGGGCGAAGAGCGCCATGATGCCCCCGGCGGTGACCGAATCGAGGTTGCCGGTCGGCTCGTCGGCGAGGACGAGCGCAGGGTTGTTGACGAGCGCGCGCGCGATCGCCACCCGTTGCTGCTGGCCGCCTGAGAGCTCGTTGGGCCGGTGATAGGCGCGATCGGCAAGACCGACCTTCTCGAGCACCTCCATCGCTTTAGCTTCGCGGTCTTTGTCGCCCACATAGAAGAGTGGTAACGCGACATTGCGCACCGCTGACGTGCGCGCGAGCAGATTGAAGCCCTGGAAGACGAAACCCAGTTTCTTCAAACGGACGGCGGCGAGCTCTTGATCGCTCTGTGCGGCGACGTCGACGCCGTCGAGACGGTACACGCCGGTCGTCGGCTTGTCCAGGCAGCCGATGAGGTTCATCAAGGTGGACTTGCCCGAGCCGGATGGACCCATGATGGCGACGTACTCGCCCGGCTCGATCGTGAACGAGACGCCGCGCAGCGCAGGAACCTCGATGTCGCCGATATGATAGATCTTCGAGACCTGCTCCATCAGCACGACCGGTTCACTCATAGCGCAGCGCCTCGATCGGGTTGAGGTACGATGCGCGCACAGCCGGGTACGTGCCGAAGAGCACGCCCACGCCGGCCGAGAACAGGATCGACACCGCGATGATAGGACCCCATGCGAACGACACGAGGTTCGGCGTGAGCTGCTTGACCCACACGTGGATGACGAGTTCGGCCAGGCCCACCCCGATGAGCATGCCGATCAGCCCTCCGATGAGGCACAACAGCAGCGCCTCGACGAAGAATTGCAAGATGATGTCGCCGCGCGTCGCGCCGATAGCCTTGCGGATGCCGATCTCGCGCGTGCGCTCGGTGACCGACACCAACATGATGTTCATGATGCCGACGCCGCCCACGATCAGCGAGATGCCCGCGACCACGCCGATGACGCCTGTGAGGATGCCGAACACCCGTTGGATGCCGTCGTTGAGCTGCTTGATGTCGCGCTCTTCGTACTGCGCGCGCTCACCGTGGATCCGCTTGAGCGCGGCGATCGCCTCGTCCGCCACGTGCGTGAGCTGCGAGCTGTCCGGGGCGACGATGGTGAGCCCGAAGACATAGGTGTAGCCGAGCTGCGGGATCAGCGTGTAGGGAATCGTCACGGTGATCAGCCCGGCCTGGCCAGTGCTGAGCAGCCCCCCTCCGACCGGCGGGGCTTGAACGCCGACCACCTCGAAATCGCTGCCGTTGAGGCGTATGAGCTGCCCGATCGCGCTGCCCTCGTCGCCCAGCAGCTCGTGACGGGCCTGCGCCGATAGGATCGCCACCCGGCGATGCGCGGAAAGATCCTGATCGTCGAAAAGGCGCCCTTCCGCAAGCGGTGTCGTGTCGGTCCCTTGGCCCGCGCCGGCCGTCACCACGCGGATCGTCTTGTCCTGATGGTTGACGCGCGTCTCCATCGGCAGCAGCATGACCGGCAGCACGTCCTTGGCGTCGGTCAGCTCGCGCTTCAAGCGCAGCGCGTCGTCGTAGCGGATCTGGGCCAGCAGCGGGTCGGGCTGCTGCTGCTTCGGGAAGACGATCGCTGACGCGAGCGAGTACGGCGACAGGATGTTGAGCACCGTCTTGGTGGTCGAGTCGCCCACCGCCAGGATCGCGATCACCGAGCCGACGCCGATGATGAGTCCGAGCATGGTGAGCAGCGAGCGCATCGGGTTGTGCCACAGCACGTCGAGCGCTTGACCGATGAACTCGGCGAGCTTACTCATGGCGCAGGCATTCGATCGGCGAGAGGCCGGCCGCGCGCGCCGCGGGGTAGGTGCCGAAGAAGATACCGATGAGCACCGAGAAACCGACCGATGCCGTCAGGATCGGGAACCAGTTGATCGAGCCGGCGTGGCCTGCGAAGCCGCCCGCGATGTACGAGTTCGCCGCCAGCGCCACCGCAACGCCGACGAGGGTGCCGATGAGTCCGCCGATCAGCGTGATGGCGATCGCCTCAGCGAGGAACTGCCACATGATGTCGCGGCGCGAGGCGCCGATCGCCTTGCGGATACCGATCTCGCGCGTGCGCTCGATGACCGACACGAGCATGATGTTCATGACGCCGATGCCGCCGACGACCAATGCGATGAAGCCGATGGCCGAGATGCCGATCGCGACGTAGGCGATAACGCTGAGGAATATCGACGCCTGCTGCGAGAAATCTTGGCCTTCGAACGCGGCGCGCGAGCCGTGCACGCGTTTGAGGATGCCCACGACGTCATCGATGACGGCGCCCGAGGATTCCCCCGGTTTGGGGTAGACTTGAAGGTACGTGATCTGCGAGTTCGCCAGATGGTGGTATGCGGTGTACGGGATGTTGATCGTGTAGTCGCTGCCGGCCGCGCCGCTGAGGATGCCGGCGCTGATCGGCGCGTACACGCCGACGACCAAGAACCGTCGCTCCGCGACGCGCACGTATTTTCCGACCGCCGGTCCGTCGCCGAACAGCCGCTGTTTGGCCGGCATGAAGAGATCGGCCACCTGACGGGCGCCATCGATGTCGTCGCTGGTGAAGCGCCGCCCTTCCGCCATGGGCAGCTTGTCGACGATGTAGTCGGTGTCGGACTGCAGCTCGTAGGCGTCGTTGGTGTGGCCGGAGCGGATCGTGACGAACTCATCGTAGAACGGGAACACTTTGAGGCAGCGGGAGCAGGCATCTCGCACGATCGCGACGTCCTGCCATTGCAGCTGCACGGTCTTGAGACGGCGCGCGCCGGTATCGGGAAGAATGATGATGCCTTGATCGCCGAACATCCCCAAGGTCACACCCATCGCAGACGAGGCGCTTTGTCCGAGCGCGAAGATCGCGATGACCGCCGCGGTGCCGATGACGATGCCGATCATCGTGAGGATCGAGCGCGCGCGGTTGGCCCACAGCGTCTCGAACGCCGCACCGAAGAACTCCCAGAGCTTCACGAGCCCGGCGATGCGCTCGGCGACGGCGACGCGGCCGGCGTCGCCTTCACCTTGGCGCCATCCTTGAGCAGCTTGACGTTGGTCGTCGCGACGGCGTCGCCGCTCTTGAGCCCCTTGGTGATCACCACGTCCGTGTCGCTTGCAAGGCCCTTGCTGACCTCGACCTTGCCGGCTTTGCCGTCTTTCACGACGAACACGTAGTGCTTGCCGCCGTCGTCAAGGATCGCGGCCAGCGGGGCGACCAGCGCCCCGTCGGCCTTGCCGGTGATGATGTCGACATCGCACGACATGCCGGCGCGCAGGAACGCATAATCGCGATCCAGCGAAATCGTCGTCTCGACGTTCTTCGCGCTGTTGCCCGCTTGATTGACTTGCAGCACGACCGCCGCGATGTTCGTGACCGCGCCGGGCAGCGAGTGGCCCGGGAAATCTTCGCCGGTGACGATCGCGTGCTGGCCGACTTTGACGTTGATGATGTCCTGTTCGTCGACTTGCGCCTTGACGACCATCGGCCCCGCGCCGGCGATGGTGAAGAGCACTTCGCCGGGCGTGATCGCGTCGCCGACGGCGAGCGGCGCCGTCGAACCCGTGGTGGGCGCGCTGCCCAATTGCTGGATGACGCCGTCGAACGGAGCGCGCACCTCGGTGTCTGAGAGATTGGACGAGTGCAGAGCCAGCGTCGCCTGGGCCGACGCGACCTGAGCCTGCGCGCTGGCCAGCGAGATGCGGTCGGCCGAGATCTGCGAATCGAGCTGACCGCCGGTCTCGCGCAGCTGGACCTTGAGCAGATCGTACTGCCGCTGCGCCGCCTGCTGGTTGGCCACCGCCTCATCGTAGGCGGCCTTGTCCTTGTCGAGCTGCTGGCGCGGCAAGCCGTTGATCTTGTACAGCTCTTGGTCGGCGTCGTACGTCTCCTTCGCGGTCTGCAGGCTCAGCTTCGCCGAGGTCAGCGTTTGCTGAGCCTGGACCAACTGCGACGCGCCGGACAGACCGATCGATGAAGCGCCAAGGCCGCCCGAGATCTGCCCTTCGCTCTTGGCGTTGATGTCGGCTTCCAGCCTGGCTTGCGCGCCAGAGAGCGTGGCCTGCGCTTGGGCGACGGAAGCTTGATCGGCGGCGACCGTGCTGGCGATCTCCCGGTCGTCGAGCTTCATGAGCAGGTCGCCTTTGCGCACGCGTTGACCCTCGCGCACGCCGATCTGCTGGATATTGCCGGTCGAGGCGGCGGAGATGGTGGTCGTCTGCGGTCGCGAGAGCACGCCGTTCTCCGGTAGCTTCACCGTCAGCGTCGTCGGCTTCATCACGACCGTCGTGGTCTCGACGGCCTCGGGTCCGTGCCGTCCGGCGACTCCGATGCCGATGATCAGCAGCACCGCCGCCACGATGATGGCGATGCGCCAGCGCGTGTTGGCCCAGATCTTCTTCATACCGCCCCTGTCAGCGTGCCGGTCGCGAGCTTCAAGCGCACGATGCCGAGCACGTATTCCACTTGCGCCGTGAGCAGATCGCGCGCCGCCGTCAAGTATGACTGCTGCGCAGCGGCCACATCGGTCTGCGTCGCGAGGCCTACCTTGTATTGCACGGCAGAGATCAACGCTGCTTGGCGCGCGACTCCGACGTTGCTCGTGGCCAACGTCAGGTTCTGGCGCTCGACGAGTATCCGGCGCACGGCCTGGTCGACGTCGATGATCGCCTGCTGCTTGGCGCTGAGCAGGTTGGTGGTCTGCGCGTCGATCTGCCGGTGCGCGCTCGCGTGACCGGCATGGACGGTGCCGTAGTCGATCAACGGCAAGGTCCATTGCGAGACGATCGAGATCTCGTAGAAATGCGAACCGCCCGGTCCGCACGACGACGGCGGAAAACCTTCGCTGACGCATTGGTTGTAGAACTGCGCGTTGTTGGTGGGAGACACTTGGTTGCCCCACGCCCCGTTGAGCGCGAGATTCGGGCGATTGGGCGCGTCGACTTGGTAGTTCGCGATCACGGCGCTGGTGAGTTGCGCTTGCGCAACCGCGATCTCCGGGCGGTTCGCCAGCGCGACCTGGTCGAGCACTTTTTGGTCGAGATTCGGGAGAGGCGGCTCGGGCGGCGCCTGCGGCAGCGCGAACTGCTGGCCGATCGGCGCGTTGATGAGCTGGGCGAGATTCTCGCGCGCATCCTCTTCGTCCGCGCTGGCGGACGCGAGCTGCTCAAGCGCGGTGGTGTATGCGACTTGGGCCTTGAGCTCGTCCAGACCCGCGACCTTGCCGGCTTTGTAGTTGGCTTCGGCGATCTGGGTCAGCGCACGGTTGTAGTTGACGTTCTCGTCCGCGACCTCGGTGAGCTGGCGGTCCTGCACGAGTTTGTAGAACGAGGTCTCGGTGTCCGAGATCGACTGCTCGCGGGCCAGATAGAGCTGCTCGTTGGCCTGGTCGTAGGCTTGTTTGTCAGCGCGCGCTTGGTAGATGTTCGTGAGGTTGATGCCGTTGAAGGTGCCGGTGACCGCCGCGGTGTTCTGCGAGAAGTTGGGCGCCGGCGCCACGCCGATCACCGCGTATTGGCCAAGGCCGGTGCTCTTGTCCATCTGATTCTGCAGCTCGCCGGCGACGGTCGGCAGCGTAAGGGCTCGCGCGGTAGCCAAGGTTGCGCCTGCCTCGGCGGCCGACGCGACGGCTTTGAGCACTGAGGAGTTGTGCGCCAAGCCGAAGTCGACGGCTTGCGCCAGCGTCATCGGCTGCGTCGGCGAGCCGGGGGACGGCGCAGGTGCCGGCGCCGGCGCAGCGAGAGCTGGACCAGCCCACGCCGCGAGTGCGGCGGCAGCGAACAGCGCGCGTGCGGTCATTTCGCTGTGAGTGCCAACACACCGGCCCCGAGCAGCGCGATGACGGCGACCGTGATGATGGCGGGAACGCGACCCATCTTCATGACCTGCTCCAGCGCGATCACGGCGACGATGAAGAACCAGATGCTGACGACGTTGAACCCATACAAGAACCCCGCGAGCTTGGGCGAGCCGTGCACGAACATGGCGAGCGACGGCAGTCCGTACAGATCGGCGGATGAGTTGACGTTCTCCACGCCGCGCAGCATGACGATGACGCCCGCCACGATGGTGCCGAGGGCGGGGATGATGTACAGATTGACCGCTATGACCCAGGCGCTCTTGAAGCGCGCTTCACCGCCGCCCAGCGCAGCGCCGATCATATAGATCAGCGCACCGACCAGCCAGTAGATCCACGGTCCGATCACGGCGCCGACGACGCCGGACACGGAATAGACCGCCTCCGGGATCTTCGACATCGCTTCGCGCGCGGTCGCGGCTTTGTCGGCGCTCATCTGCGCGAGCTGCGCCTCCTGGGTGATGTGGATGAAGTGCAGCGTCGCCGGCATGACGATGATGGTGCCCAGCACCGTCAAGATGATGCCGATGACCGCAGCCCAACCCCATGTCGGCACCCGGGCCAGCGTGGCGAACGCTTCGCCCGGCGCGTACAGGACCTTCAGGTACGTCACGAAGCCATTGGCTTGCTCTGCAGGCGGTTGTGCGATCGTCTCCGGTGCGCTGCTCATTGCCCCTCCTTAGACATGTTCAAGGATGTTTGGTCAAACTGATGACGAGCGATTGCGAGGGCACGTCGATCTCGTCGACGACGCCCGTATTCGGATCGAACCAGACCGAATATGCGATCGGGGAAGCTATGGCGACCGCCACATCGGCCGCCGGCAGGCCCGACGGTTTGTTCTGCGGCGCCGGGTCGACCGTGATTGCGAAGATGCGCGAGGCAGTCGGCACCGCCACCGTGAGACTGTTCGCCTTGGTCGCTTGCAGCACGGCCGGCAGGGTGAGGAAGCTGAGCACAAGCGATTGGTCCTGCACGATCATCGCCTGCGTTCCAAAGATCATCTTGACGGGCACGCTCAAGCGCTCGCCATTCTGGATGAAATAACCGCTGCCGCCGGAGTACGCGAATTTGACCTCTTGCGTCTTGCCCGACGACATGGTCGAGCCGTCAAACGACAGCGGCGTCAGCGAGTCCGCGATGACGGTCAGGTCGGCGGTGAGCTGCACCGTGCCCACGGCGGTTTGATTGACCGTCTGGGTCTCGCGGATGCTGGTGACGCTGCCCGAGCGCCTCACCGTCACCGTGCTGGTGGCGATGACCGAGTCGCCCTGGCGCAGCGAATAATCGTAGGTGCCGTCTGGCGGAAGCGCCGCCTGCGCCGTCGCGGCGGCGGCCGCGATGGCCGCGAAGCCCGCGGCGGCAGAAACGAATATCCGAGTGCTCACGTGCGTCTCCCCTTCGGGCGTCGTCTTAGGCGCCGACATCCATAATTGCGTCATTTGTCCGCTCCGTGCCTGTCCTGGCGGAGCGATTTCGCCAACCGGACGCAGCACATCCCGCGGCGTGACCTAAACGTCGCGCTTGCCCGCTTCGGTGGAGCATTTGAGGGGGCGGCGCCGAGTCTTGACGACGCGCGGCAGGTGGGGGATGAGCAGGGCATGTTCATCGTCGCACTCGTGGCCGCGGGCGCGCTGGCTGCACAGCCGCCCGCTATCTATAGGAAGAAACCGCATCGTCCGCCGCCGCCGGCGGCGTTCTCGATCGGTCCATCCGTCGCGCAGGAGCGCGCCTTGCGGCGCCGAGTCATCCGGCTGGCGCGCATCAAGATGCTCGAACGGCGCCAAGCGATGCTCTTCGCGTTCCTCGCCAAGTCGCACACCGAAACGCCGTTGTTCGCCGACGCGTCAGCGGTGGACGTCGGCGGCGGGGTGCTCGTCGGGCCGACGACGGTGACGTTGGATTTCTTGGGCAGTCCGATCATCCGCGCGACCGTGCGCAACGCGTCGAAGGCGCAGGTGTCACGGGTGCTCACCGCGCGCCTGCGAACGAGCGATGGCGAGGTGCTACGGGTCAGCGTCGCACTTGAGCCGCTCGAACCAGGCGCGTCGCGCCGGATTGAACTGCTGAGCCCGTCACGCGGGAGACCGAGCTCGGTGACATGGAGCGCGACGCCTTAGGATACAAGTCGCGGCAAACGGGGCGCGCAGGCCCGTCACTGCAGGCCTCGCGCCGCTCGCGCCTTAACTCTGATAAGGCATGCAACATGAATATTTCGCGCTCTCGCCGCGCCAAGGCGAAGAAGGCGTAACCAAGACCCCCACCGGCCCGTATCTGCGGGTCGTTCCGCTGGGCGGCTGCGGCGAGATCGGCCGCAACATGTCCGTCTACGAGATTAACGACGACATCGTCGTCATCGACGCCGGCGTCCAGTTCCCAGAAGAAGAGATGCTCGGCGTCGATCTCGTCATCAACGACATCTCGTACTTGCTCGAACGCAAGTCCAAAGTGCGCGGCCTGCTGCTGACCCACGCGCATGAGGACCACATCGGCGGTGTCGCCTACTTCCTCGCCCAGCTCAACGTGCCGGTGTTCGGCACCGACGTCACCATCGCGCTGCTGCGCGGCAAGCTCAAAGAGCACAAGCTGCTGGATCGCGCGGATCTGCACGTCGTCGAGCCAGGCGAAGAGATCCATCTCGGATCGTTCACCGCGGATTTCATCTCGATCACGCACAGCGTCGC
>Ga0209040_10000887_pt1 | contig 23344 bp, 21 predicted proteins | sample BogFormECP12_OM3_FD_188240 | JGI IMG/M metagenome (GOLD analysis project Ga0209040, IMG submission 188240) | Bog forest soil microbial communities from Calvert Island, British Columbia, Canada - ECP12_OM3 (SPAdes) (version 2) | ecosystem: Environmental > Aquatic > Freshwater > Wetlands > Bog ... | reverse complement strand
TAGGGACGCAAGAATAGCGCGGAAGGGCGCATCGGTGCGGGGATGGTATGCCGAAAATCCGAAAGCTGTCAACGGAGGCGGCGTGGTCATCGTGCGAATCGAGTGGACTTCGGCGCAATACGTGGCCAGGGAGGCAACGTGAGGCAGGAAGCGGGCAAGGGCGTGTTACAATGCCGGGCTTGGGACTGAGTGTGTTCGGCTATGTCTGACGCGATTCCTACACCAGCAGCGGGTGAAGCAGTGCTCGAGGTAGTATCACCGGACGGGGCGCGGAGGTACGCGCGCGTGGTGCAGAGCCCGTTCATGATTGGGCGCGGGGCGGAAACGGGCAACCATCTGCAACTTTCCGACCGGCGGATTTCGCGCGAGTGCGCGGCGATTATCATCGAAGGAAATAAATTTCATCTTGAAGACCGCGGGCAGCGGCGCGGGCTGTTCGTCAATAACGAAAAGTGCGAGAGCCGGGAGTTGCGGGACGGCGACATCATCACGTTTGGGCTGGAAGATTCGTACGAAATTGTTTTTCGTTCGTCTTCGGGGGCCAACAGCGACGATTTGCCGCATTTGCTGACGCGGATTGAGACGATTACCAGTTCGGAGCCGGGCAGCGGGAGCAGCGGCGGCGGGCTGCGCAAGCTGAACATGCTGCTGGAGGCGTCGAAGCTGCTGCATTCGCAGTTGCCGCTGGATGCGGTGCTGGGAACGATGCTGGATCACGCAGTGTCGGTGACGGATGCGGACCGCGGATTGCTGCTGGAGGCGGATGCCGCGGGAAAATTGCAGGTTCGCTATGCGCGGCGGGCGGGCGGGATGCGGCTGCCGCCGGAAAGCCTGTCGCCGAGCCAGACGGCGATTCAGCTGGCGCTGCGGCAAGGCAGCCCGGTGATTACCGAGGACGTGGCGCAGGCGGACATGGACTTGCAGGTGGCGCAAAGCATCGTGGCGCAGCGGTTGCGGTCGGTGGTGGTGATTCCGCTGTATGCGATGTCGCGCGCGAACACCGATGAGTCCATGGTGAACATCAAACGCGGGCAGTCGCTGGGCGTGATTTACCTGGATTCGCGGCGGCCGGCGGCATTTTCGAAACTGGACCGGCAGATTTTGGATGCGCTGGCGGCGGACGCGGCGAGCATCCTGGATAACGCGCGGCTGGTGGAGCGCGAGCGCGAACGGCAGCGCATGGAACAGGAAATTAATATCGCGCGTGATATTCAGCAAGCGCTTCTGCCCAAGGACTTTCGCGATTTTCCGCATCTTTCGGTACGCGGGATTAATTTTCCGTGCTTGTCCGTCGGGGGAGATTATTTTGATGTGTTTCCGCTGGGAGAGAATCGCACGGCGTTTTTGATTGCGGACGTTTCGGGCAAGGGATTGGGCGCGGCGCTGCTGACGACCATGCTGCAGGGGGCGCTTTCGGCGATGTCGTTGGGGACGGATCCGGCGCTGGTGTTCAATCACGTGAATAAGTTTTTGTGTTCGCACGCCGAAGTTGGACGTTACGCGACGATGTTTTTTGGGATCTTGGATACCGAGGGGCATTTGGAATTTATTAACGCAGGGCATCCTTCGCCGATTTTGTTGCGCAAGGGGGTGGCGGAGGAGGCGTTTGCGGAGGGCTCGTTCCCGGTGGGACTGGTGCCCGAGGCGGAGTATACCGCGGTGTGTTTGAAGCTGGAGCCGGGCGACACCATGGTGCTGTTCAGTGATGGGGTTACGGAGGCGATGGACCCTGCGGAAGAATTGTATGGCGTGCCGCGGTTGCGGGAGTTGCTGAATGGGCGGCTGGAGTGTCCCCTGGAAGATTTGCAGAAGTGCGTGCTGGAGTCGGTGGAGACGTTTACGCGCGGGGCGAGCCAGGCGGATGATTTAACGTTGTTGATTGTGCGGTATCGAGCTACGGCCACGAACGGCGGGCAGGATACGGATACGAATGTGCCGACGACGAATGCGGCATCGCTTACGGCTTAGGTTCGACTTTTTTCCCAACCAATAAAATTTAGGTTCGTACTGCGTTTTTCTCGCTCAGAGAGCCAACGAGAAAAAGGTCGGCGAATTTTTGCGCCTGGGCAAGCTGGGGCGCAGCCTTCCTTCGAGGCTCAGGATAAAGCTGCGCCCCTACAAGAGTCGCGACGACTATAGATCGCGAAGGGCTTGGGCCACTGGGCGGCGGGCAGCGCGGATGGCGGGGAATACGCCGCCGAGGATACCCATGACGAGCGCGAAGAGGACTCCCATCAGCAGCAGGCTGAAGGTGATCTTGAAGGCGAAGGCCAGATTCGAGAAGGTCTGGAAATTCATGGTGTTGGTGGTTAGGCCATTGATCGGCAGAACTGCTAAGCAGCCGAGAATGCCGCCCGCGAAGGAGATAAGCAGGGCTTCAAAGAGGAACGAGAGGATAACGTTCCAACTGGAGAAGCCGACCGCGCGCATGGTAGCGATTTCGCGGCCGCGTTCGGAGACGGCCGAGTACATGGTGTTGAGGGCGCCGAATACCGCGCCCACGGCCATGATGGCAGCGACGAGTCCGCCGAGGACGGTAATGAGCGTGGTCATAGCGGTGGATTGTTTGGCGTAATAGTCGATCTCGCGCATGACGTCCACGTTCAGCTGTGGATTGGCGACCAGGGAATCCTTGAGCTGCTGAAAGGCGGCGGGCGAGGTGAGATGCACGGTGACGGATTGGAAGATGTTGTCCGGACGTTTGAGAACTTCGTTCAATAATTTAGAGTCGCACCACACTTCGGAGTCGAAGGATGAGCCGCCCGCATCGAAGATGCCGACGACCTTCCAGGTGCTGCCGGAAAAGTTGACGGTATCGCCGAATTTCAAGCCGGCGTAGGTCTTGGTGGCATTTTTTCCGACGAGCAATTCGTAGAGACCAGGCTGGAACATGCGGCCTTGCGCGATTTTGGCGAAGGTGCGGATACGCAGGACGTTGGGAGAGACGCCGCGCACTTGCACGTTGGCGTCAGTGCCGGTGGTGATGAGCGGAAAGGGGATGACGCCGACGACTTCTTGCGTGACCAGCGGGCCTTCATCATCGCGGGCAATACCAGGTGCGTCCTGCACGAGCTTAACGGAGTCGAGGGTGATGCCGCCCATCATTTCGGAGGAAGATCCAGCACGCATGACGAGCGCGTTGCCGGGCGAGCCGGATGCCACGAGGGTGGCCTTGAAGCCGTTGGCCAGCGAGAGCATGGCGACGAATACGCCGACGGTGCCGGCAATGCCGAGAACGGCGACGATGGTCGAGGTCCAGCGGGCGCGGATGCTGCGGAAATTGTAGGACACCGGTACGTTGCCGATGAACGGCGCGAGTAAGCCAAGGACGATGCCGAGGAGAATAAGCAACGCGGCAATCGCCAGCAGCGTGACGAAAAATCCACCGATAATTTTCGGAACCATTCGTCAGACTCTCCTGAGGGCGTTGACGACGCGCATATGCATGGCGCCGATGCCGGGCAAAAGACCGCTGATGACGCCGACGAGCAGAGCGGTGAGCAGGCCGAGAACCAAGACTTCAGGCGTAAGCACCAGGGCGGGAAGGCGGCCGTTGAGGGCATCGGCCAGGTACGGAATGGCGAGAATGGCCAGACCGAGGCCCATGAAGCCGCCGATGATGGCGATGACCAGCGATTCGGCAAGGACGAAGAATAGGACGGAAAGGTCCGAGAAACCGATGGCTTTCAGAACGGCCAGTTCGGCGGTACGTTCGCGGACGGCGATGGCCATGGTGTTGCCGGTGACCAGCAACAGGGTGAAGAAAACCACCGTGCCGATGGCCAGGATCAGGAAGGAAATGTTGCCGAACTGCTTGACCCAGTTGGCGGCGAAAGCGGATTCCGTTTGCGTGCGGGTTTCAAATGGCGAGTTGGCGAATTCGGCGTCGATGGCCTTGGCCACCGGGACGGCGTCGTCAACACTCTTGACGCGCAGGGTGTACCAGCCGACCTGGCCTTTCACGCGCTCGGGCACCTTTTCTTCGAAATAATCCCATTGAAACCAGAACTGTGTCTGGTCGTCTTTGGGATTTTTTCCGTGGTAAATGCCGTCGATGTTGAATTCCCAGCTGCCGCCGCCGTAGAGGGTGGTTTTGATGGGGACGCGGTCGCCGATTTTCCAGCCGAAGCGCTTAACAAGATCGGCACCGACGATGGCACCCTGGCGATCGGCAACAAAATTTTTCCATTGATCCTCAGGAACGATGAGTTCGGGGAAAACCTGACGCTGATTTTCGGGGTCGATGACGAACTGTGGAAAGAAGTTTTTTTCGTCTATGTAGGTGCCGCCGAACCAATTGTCATGGGTGATGCTGGCGACACCGGGAATACGGAGGATTTTGTCGCGGTCGGCGAGCGGGATGGGATTGATGATGGAGGTGCGATTGATGACCACCAGGCGGTCGGCGCCGGCGACGTCCGCGCCGCGCGCGAAAGAGTCGCGAATCACCCCGAGGAAGGCGAAAAGGAACAGGGCTACCGCGAAAGAGCCAAGAGTCAGGAGAAGGCGAATCTTTTTGCGAAACAGATTGGCGAAAATCAGGCGGCTGTACTTCATGCGTGGCTCCCTACGGCCACCCCTTCCACCAGGACACCTTTGTTGAGGTGCAGGGTGGCGGCGGCGCGATCCGCGGCGGCGGGGTCGTGCGTCACCATGAGGATGGTCTTGTGATACTCGTTGCACAGCGTGGTGAGAAGATTCAAGATTTCGTCGGCGCTCTTGCGGTCGAGATCGCCGGTGGGCTCGTCGCAGAGGAGAAAGGTAGGATCAGCGACGATGGCGCGGGCGATGGCTACGCGCTGCTCCTGTCCGCCGGAGAGCTGGCGGGGGAAATGGTTCATGCGGTCGGTGAGCCCGACGACGCCGAGAGCAGTTTCGACGTGCTTGCGGCGATCCGCTTTGGAAAGTTTGGTGAGCAGGAGCGGCAGCTCGACGTTCTGGAAGGCAGTGAGCACGGGAATGAGGTTGTACATCTGGAAGATGAAGCCGACGTGGCGGGCGCGCCAGGTGGTGAGCTTGCCGCCGGACATGCTGGTGACCTCGTCGCCGTCGACGGTGATGCTGCCGCGGGTGGGGACGTCCAGGCCGCCGAGAAGATTTAGTAACGTGGTTTTGCCGGAGCCGCTGGGGCCCATGAAGGCCACGAATTCGCCTTTGCTGACGTCCAGGTTGAGGCCTTGCAGGACGTGAATCTCTTCGCCGCCGCGGCGGTAGGTCTTGTCGAGACCACGCACCTGGATGAGGCTACCTGCACCACCACTGCCGTCGACTTTGACCATGGGAAAGGGGCTCCTGTTTTCCTATTTTCTGACTTCGACGGCCTGGCCGTCTTTTAGCGTTGCGGAAGGCTTCACGATAACGGTGTCTCCGGGGGCGAGACCGGCGAGAATCTCGGTGTCGCTCCCGCGCGTGCCGCCGACTTTCACGGCGCGGCGCTCGGCGTGGTCATTCTTGACCAGGAAGACGATGGTTTGGTCGCCTTCGGTGCGAACGGCTTCCTGGGAAATGAGCGCGACGGGCACGGGAGCACCGGACACAGGCTTCTCTTCGTCGCCAAGAAAGCTGACCTTTACGCCCATGTCCGGAAGGATGCGCGGGTCGAGTTTGATGAAAGAGATGCGAACTTTAACGGTGGCCTTCTGGCGATCGGCAGTGGGGATGACGGTACGAACTTTGCAGGGAATTTTCCAATCCGGATAGGCATCCAGTACCGCGGTGACCTGCTGGTCCGGGACCACGCGAGCGATATAGGACTCGCTGACATCGACTTCAATTTCGTTGGAATTCATGTCCACAATAGTGGCGATGCCGGTGCGGGTGAAGCCGCCGCCAGCGGAAACGGGCGAGACCATTTCGCCGACCTGGGCATCTTTGGAGACGACGATACCGGCGAAGGGCGCGCGGATCACGGTGTTATCGACGGCTTGCTGGGCCTCGTCGATGCGGGCTTTCGAGCCGACTACCTGTTGCTTTGCCAACGCAATCTTGGCCTTCAGGCTATCCGCCGCCGTGGAGGCGTTATCCAAGGCCTCCTGCGTCTGCACCCCGGCTGCCTGTAACTTCTCTGCGCGCACCAGTTCCCTCTGCGCGTTCTTCAGTTGCACTTCATAGTCGGCGATGGCAGCTTGCGCGGTGTCGCGGTCGGCCTTGGCGGATTCGAGCTGACGCTGCACGTCGGAATCGTCCAGGGTGGCTAGCAACTGGCCTTGCTGGACGTGGGTGCCCTCGTCGAAATGCACGGAGGTGACGCGACCGGTGATTTTCGCGGCGATGGTGGCGCGGCGGCGGGGGGTGACGTATCCGCTGGCGTTGAGTAGGGCAGCGCGCCCGCCAGCCTCGGCCTTGCTAGCCGTGGCCACATCCACCACCGGCGCGGTATTGCGGAAGGCATAGGCCGCAGCACCTATCCCGGCCAACACCACCAGAACGAGCAGCACGATGCCAACACGCTTGCCGGTATTGCGAGGCTTGCGATGGGCGTCCGGGATGCGCAAGGCACCAAGGTCCGGCTTTGGAGTTGAAGTGCTGGTCGACATGCGGGGCCCTGCTCCTTCGGCTGGAAACCAGCCGTCCACTCTTAGACACTACGCGGCGCGGCGTGGGAATATTTCGGGGGCGCACCGTTGGGAGTATTTTATCTGGCTATTGTATCCCGCGGGAGGAAATTTCGCCCACCGTGGGCCGGGAGCGCCCCGAGCGAATGGGAACGATTCCAGGTGAAGACCATGGCTCAGAAACGACGACCGTGAACCGGGTTGTGGTTACTTTGCCGGAGCGGGAATCGGCTTGCCGCTTATGCTGGTGGAGGTTTCCGTGAACAGTTTCATGGCGTTCAACCCGGTGTTGTAGATGCCCCAGCTGGCGGGGATACTCACGACAACCCAGGCCAGCAAGATCAAAGCGGGGGAAGATTTTTTGGTTGGGGCAATCGCTTGGTCGACCATGGATGCGCGCTCCTTGAATCGGAAATCGTAAATGCGAAAATTACTGCGCCGCGGCCTTGCTCATCGTTTTGGCGGGGGTCAAGAGTGGCGCCGGCGCGGGGGAGCGGTCGGCCATCCAATACTTTTCCGCTACGGGACGGACCAGCGTGTTGGCCACAAAGCCCACGAGCAAAAGTCCAGCCATGATGTGCAAAACGGACTGATAAGCGCTGGCCTTGCTTACGCCCTGAGCCAACTGCGACTCGCGGATTTGGTTGACTAGCAAGGGACCAAGAACGCCGGCAGTGGACCAAGCGGTGAGCAGCCGGCCGTGGATGGCGCTGACGTGGTGGGTGCCAAACATGTCGCGAAGGTAGGCGGGAATGGTGGCGAAGCCCCCGCCGTACATGGAAAGCAGCACGCAAGTAATGGTGACGAAAAGGCGCACATTATTGAGGTGGTCGCCGCCGGTTTGTGGCAGGAAATAGTAGAGCACGGCGCCGAGGGCGAAGAAGATGAAGTAAGTGGCTTTGCGCCCGATGTAATCGGAAATGGAAGCCCAGAAAAAGCGGCCGCCCATGTTGAAGAGGCTGAGCAGGCCGACGAAGCCGGCAGCGGCGACGGGTTTTACCACTCCTTTGAAGAGTTCCTGAATCATGGGCGAAGCTTGTTCGAGGATGCCGATTCCGGCGGTGACGTTCATACACAGGACCACCCACAATAGCCAGAATTGCGGGGTGCGGAAGGCGGTGTTGACCTCCACGTTGTGGGTGGTGATCATGTCGGAGGCCTTGGCTGGGGCGGTCCAGCCCTCCGGTCTCCAGCCTTGGCGCGGCACGCGAACCGTAAATACACCAAACATCATAAAGATGAAGTAGAGCGCCCCCATGACCAGGAACGTGCGGCCAACACCAACATGCGTGGAGGTATGGAAATAGGCCATCAGTTTCACGGCCAGCGGCGAACCGATCATGGCTCCGCCGCCGAAGCCCATGATAGCCAAGCCGGTGGAGAGACCGGGACGGTCTGGGAACCATTTGATTAGGGTGGAGACCGGGGAAATGTAGCCCAAGCCGAGGCCGATACCGCCGATGACGCCGTATCCGAGATAAATTATCCAAAGCTGGTGATAGTGCACGCCGAGGGTGGAGACAAAGAAGCCCGTCGAGAAACACATGGCCGACGCGAACATGGCCTTGCGCGGGCCGGCACCTTCCAGCCACTTGCCGAAGGTGGCGGCGGAGAGACCGAGCATGACGATGGCTAGGGAGAAAATCCAAGCCACCTGAGACTGCTTCCAGTCGCCGGCGATGGACTTGTTAATGCCGAGTAACTGCGTGAGGGGAATTTTAAAGACGCTGAAGGCGTATGCCTGACCGATGGACAAGTGAATGGCCAGGGCCGCAGGAGGTACTAGCCAGCGGCTGTACCCTGGGGGCGCAACAGAGTGCTCACGATCAAGGAACGAGAGAAAGGCCATGGGTTTAGATTCCCTCGAAGCAGGTTTGAACAAGAGTACCAGGTAGAACTGAGGCGCGGAGACGTCTCCCCTGAAACCGCGTTACTATCCCTGAATTTGCAGCAAGATGCAAGCTGGATTTAGGTCCAGCACGCCCTGGACCAAAGGCCATTCCGGTGGCCCATTTCTATGCGTCTACGCGTACACCCTTCCAAAAGGCCACGTGATCCTTGATTTCCGCAGCCGCTGGCTTGGGCTGGGGGTAGTACCATGCTGCGTTGTCATTCTGCATGCCACCCACGGTGACGTGGAAGTAATGGGCCGTGCCCTTCCAAGGGCACTCCGACGTGTAGGAACTGGACTTCAGGAACTCGCGCTTAACGGCTTCGAGGGGGAAATATTGATTGCCTTCCACGACGACGGTGGCGTCGCTTTCGGCGATGGTCTTGCCTCCCCAGGTTGCTTTAGCCATGATTGGATTCTCCAGTGGGATGATGCTGATGAGATTCATTTTACATGCAAAAAGTTAGATGTGCGTGCTGTCGATTGGATGCGCGGGCTGCGGCGACGAGGGCGGTGTCAGGCCCAAGGTGTCAAGCATGGCTAACCCGGCGATGGCATAATCGCGGCCGGAAGGTCTAGACTCGAAGCAATCGATGGAGGTCACAGCCAGTGGAACAGCAAGATTTCAAAAATCATACGAAGATTGTCCCTGCATTTCACTTTTTCGTTCTGCCCGTTCTTGTATGGCACTTCGTATGGACTCTCTTCGCGTGGAAAAGGTCGGAATTCTCGTTTGGAGGACTGGTGGCGGCGGTCACAGCATTGGCGCTGATCCTGGGTTTCTTATATGCGCGGATGTTTGCCCTGCGCGTGCAAGACCGTGTCATCCGGCTGGAGGAGCGCCTGCGCTATGAGCGAGTGTTGCCTGCGGATTTGCTGGCGCGGGCAGGCGAACTGAGCGTTCGGCAAATAATTGCCTTGCGTTTCGCCAGCGATGCGGAATTGCCGGGACTGGCGCGCAAGGTGCTGGACCAGAAGGTCGCCGACGGCAAAGCCATCAAGATGTTGATCACGGATTGGCGGGCCGACCATTTGCGCGCTTAAAGCGGCGCCGGAGGCTGATCCTGGCGAAGCGTACGAGGCCGGGCTGGAAAGCCCGGCCGCTGCAAAACCCTAGTGCGCCGCTGCGATGGCTGCTGCACCTTCGATTTCCTTTATTTCTTCGGGGGTTAGTTTTAGTTCGCCGGCGCGCATGACGCCTTCGGCTTGCTTGGCGTTGCGGGCCCCGACGATGGCGCCGGTGATTACCGGGTTGCGCAAGACCCATGCGATGGCTACGGTGCCGGGATTTACCCCGTGGCGCTCGCCGACTTTGCGGAGGCGCTCGACGAGTTCGATGTTTTTCGAAAGCTGGGGCTCGCGAAACTCCTTGTTGCGGCTGCGAAAATCGTCGGCGGGCAGGGCTGCGGCGCGTTCGCGGGTCATGGCGCCGGTGAGCAGGCCGCTGGCCATGGGGGCGTAGGAAATTACGCCGATAGCTTGCTTCTCGCACTCGGGAAGAGTTTTTTCTTCGATGGCGCGGCGAATGATCGAATAAGGCGGTTGCAGCGAAGTGATGGGCGCTATTTTGGCGGCGAATTGCAGTTGTTCGGCGTTGAAATTGGACACGCCGATCCAGCGGACTTTGCCTTCCTGCTTTAGGGCGGCCATGGTCTTCCAGGCTTCGGCTAATTTTTCCTGATTGTTGTCGCTGGGCGGCCAGTGCATTTGGTAGAGATCAATGGCGTCTACCTGCAGACGGCGAAGGCTGTCTTCGCATTCCTGGCGGATGCTGGCGGCGGAGAAGTCCTGGTGGACTTTGCCTTTTTCGTCCCAGCGCAGCACGCATTTGCTGAAGAGATAGGGGCGCGGGCCTTTCCAGGATTGCAGGGCCTTGGCCACCACTTCTTCCGAGTGGCCCATGCCGTAAACCGGGGCAGTGTCGATCCAGTTGACGCCCAGTTCCAGAGCGCGTTGGATGGCGGCGATGGAGTCCTGGTCATCCTGAGCGCCCCAGGCGAATTCGTAGCCGGCGCCGCCAATGGCCCAGGCGCCATAACCAACGGGGGTGATTTGCAGGTCGGAGTTGCCGAGCTTTCTTGTGGACATTGCGATTCCTCTATTAAGTGAATGAAATAGCCTGAGCGTTTGATGACTGGGCACAGCGAAAGGTTAAAGCGGAAGCAGTTCAGTTGGCGGTGAAGGCGGCGTCCAGGGAGGTGACTTCGCCGTCGGGGTTGGTGATTTGGAGTTGTTGCGCGCCGGTGGGGAGGCTGGGGGTGACGACGGTGAGTGTGTTGGCGTCCTTGAAGGTGACGTTGGTGGGTTTGCCGCCGAGCGTGGCGGTCGCGCCGTTGACGAAACCGCTGCCGCGAATGGTTATGGTGCTACCTCCGGCGGCTGGGCCGCTCGCGGGGTTTAGCGTACCGATGCCTAGCGGGACCTTGGCTAGTTGGACGATGGTGATGCCGGAATTGTAGGGCGTGCCGTCGGTGGAGGTGATGGCGAAGAGGCGGCTGCCGTTTTCATCGGTGGTGAGGAAGCAGCCGTGGAGGCCGTCGATGTCGGTCATGAATTGCTGCGGAAGGAGGATGCGCAGGCGCAGAGCGCCGCTGTGAGCGTCGAGGATGTCGATGCCGCCGCGCGTGCCGGGGGCGGCGGGCGCGGCAGTGAGGAACGGTTGATAGATTAGTGCGCCGGAGGGATGAAGGGTAAGCCCCGGCACCGCGTTGCGGTTGGGATATTGCGCGAGCTCGGCGGCGGTGGGGACAGCGGCCAGCGAGAGGTCCGCAGCGTGGACCTCCGTAGGGGCGGCGGATGGTTGCACGGCGAACATGGTGCCGTCGGCGTTTGCGCCGATGTCCATGGAACTGGAACTGGCGCTGGAGACCGTGAATTGGTTGGGGGCGGAAGCTTGCCAGAGCGCGAGCGGACTGCCGGGAGAGTCGCCGAACGACACGAGTACCTGGTTGCCAGAAGCGTTGGCTTGCAGCAGCGGCGCTCCGGTGATGCTGGTGACTTCTGGTTGCGTGGCCGGCTGCAAGACGGGAGGACTTACGGCCAGATTGAGCTGGCCCAGACACGAGGTACAAGCGCCCTCCGCGCCTTCGCCCGTTAGTCCCACGAATACCGATTCCGCGCTGGTAGCGGCCACGCGAGCGGGGCCGGAGTTGACATACCCGGGGACGCCGCCGACCGAAACGGTGGTGCCGGTGCCATCGTCGGGGTCGATGATGTAGACGTTTTGCGCTCCGAAGTCCGCGACGAAAAGTTGCGTGGAATCCGGCGAGAGCGAGAGGCCGCGCAACCCGGCAGCGGGCGGGGGCCCGCCGGGAGGTTCGAGTGGCGCGAGGTATTGCTGCCCGGCAAGATCGAAGACGTCGACGTGATCGATGTTGCTGAGATAGATATGCTGGCGCGATTGGTCGTAGGCAATGAATTTGTACAGGCCGGCTCTCCCGAAAAACTGCACGCTTTGCAGATATTGAAACGACTTCGCCGCGGTGGTCGCGCCCGACGGAGCAGAGATGACTACGTCCGCTTCGCCGGGCGCGCCCGCGGGAGTTTGCAGGGTGAGGCATTCCAGGGAAAAGGGATAGGTGGCGTCGAGCGCCAGCGCGGAGGAAATGGCCGTGACATTCTGAGCGGATTTCACCGTGGCGTTTGCGCCGCCGATGGTCACGTTGACTTTTGCGGCATCGCTACCGAAACCGTAGCCATAGATTTGCAGGGTGTCGCCTCCCGCGCTGGAGCCGGCGTTGGGCAGAATTTGCAGGATTTGCGGGCCGTAGCTGAAGGCGTCCGGGGCGATGGCCAGCCAGCCGCTGGCGAAATACGCCGAAATATTTCCCACACCAGGAGAGGCATTGGGCGGAGTAGTGGCCTGCAGTTGCGTGGCGCTAGACTGCGAAGCATTGGAAACGATTTGCGTGCCGAGGTGCAGTTGCGAGAGCGCGCTGAAATTCTGGCCGGAGAGAGATAGCGCGGTGCCTCCGGTCGCAGGTCCTTCAGCGGGCGCGGCAGCTGGAGCGGAGGCAAAGGATGGGGCGGAGACCGGAAGCGTGGCGGGGTTGGCGGCGTCAAGAAAGGCGATGCCGCGGTTGCTGAGCGCGAAGAGCAGTTTCGTAGAGTCGGTATCCTCGAGTTGCGAGGACACGCCCTGGATGGCGGCATCGGGGATTTGTCCGAGCAAATTTAAGGAGTGCGCGTCAAAAATTTCGATCACCGGAAGAATTGAGGCGGGTTGCGCGGCATAGAGCGAAGTGCCGTCGTGCGAAAAGAGGATGCTGGTGGCGCTGGTGGGTAGCGGCCCTGCGAGTACATTGAGAGCTGCGTCGAGGAGAAGCAGTTGGGGCGACCCACCCGAAACGAGCAGCACGGCGAAAGCGCTGCCGTCGGCGGTGGCGGCGACTTCAGGAATGGTGCCGGACCCAAGGCCGCGCGGACCGGCAACCGCGTTACCGTTTGAATCGAACAGCGCGACTTCTCCGTTGGAGTCGCTGGCGGCGACCAGTACACGCGTACCGTCACCGGAGCGCGCCATGGCCCCCAAGCCATTCTGGAAAAGCTGCGGCTCGATCGAGGTGAGATCGGTGAGGGTGTTGCCCGCGGGATTCCATAGCGCGAGCAGAGCCTCGGCAGCGGCAGATTGCCGAAGGCGCACGAGAAAATTCCCGCCGGCCAGGGCCATGACTTCTTCGGGCAGGTCGAAGGCGGTGGTGGTGATGGGCGTGAACGGCGGAACGGTGTAGCTAGCGGTGACTTGCAGCGCGGTGGTATCGATGGCGAAGATGCGCTGCGTCACCGAGCCAGCCCAGACGGTCTTGCCGTCTTGCGAAATGTCCACACTGGAAACGCCGGGCACGGCGATTTGCACGGTGCGCGTTTGGGTGGCGGAGGAAAAGACTTCCACGCGATTCATGGCGCGATTGGCGACGAAAATTTGCTGGTGCGCCGCGTCGTAGACGATGTGGCGGTGATGAAATTCTCCGGCAGGATTGTCGAGCGCGGCGGTCGCGTCGGTCCTGACGTAACTGGTGCGGGGCACGGCGGGGAGCGCCGCGGCTTGGATGTCCAGCGTCAAGGGCGCGCTGTGTGACAGCGCGCCGCTGCTGCCCTGGGCAGAAACGGAGATGTTTCCGGTGGACGCGCCGGCGGCGACGCCAAAAATCACCGAGGCTTGCGCACCCGCCGCAAGCGTAAACGGACTGGCGGGATTACTGACCACGCCAGCGGGCAGGCCCGTCAAAGTGATTTGCACCGAACCGGTGAAACCATTCTCCGGTGTAACCATGACACCGACCGCGGAGCTGGACGCACCTTGGGCGACGGTGACGGTACCCGGCGAGACCGCCAGCAAAAAATCTGGCATGGGCGGTGGTTGGGTGAAACTGCTGCCGCCTCCACAACCCCAGCAAATGGCAACGAGGAGCGGCAACAAGAAGTAGTAGACCAGAGTGGGGGGACGTCCCATGCGAGCAACTCCTGATGTACCTGCGCGGACCGTAGCCGAAGGGTAATTTACGCTGGGCAAGCATCTCGCCAAGTAATGTAATTGTCAAGTTGAGAAACTCGCTTGTGCAAAACATTGTCTGCGGCGGCGAGGCACCCCCGGGAAACCCCGTGCCCATGTTTGAAGCCAACTTGGTTCGAAGCCAGCTGCGCCCCTCTCCTGAATCCATCTGGAGTCGCTTCCCCGAAACCTTGGCATCCTTGAAAGCGGGAGGGGCCGAAGTAAGCCTGGGATGCTGGGCCTCGGGTTGAGGGAGAGAATTATTTGGTAAGCCTCGCGCGGCCGCTTCAAGCCGGTGGACGAAGGCCGCCATCGGTGCTAACCATAGGAACGGCCATGCCCAAAGTATGCAGAGCCTTGTACTTTCCCATGTCGGCACCATGAAGAAGTAGCGACAACTCGATTGTTTTCAATCGCAAGAGAGGCAAATGGTGGCCCGTCGAATGGCCACACAAATGCTCCCTTCTGCTCGATTGCTCGTTCTTCGCGTTGGGCCCGCCCTTGGTTGAAAATCGTGTGTAAGTGGAGGTCGATGATGAGGATCCCTTATTTGCTGGCCGGCTTGGTACTAGCCTGCGCGCTGCCGCTAGCCGCCAACGCCGACACCGTCAACACCAGCATCGGCACCCAGCACTTTGTCGATGGATCCTCGGTAACGTCGGCGGCCTATACGTCGGCGGTCGCGGGCCAGCCTGCCCCGTTTAACGCGTTTTGCGGGTCGATTTCGAGCGGCGATTGCACTGGTATAACTTGGACCTTTAACTACACTGTGCCCGCTGGAGACACAATCACTGGCGCAACGCTGAGCATCGGGATACTCAACCTGCAATCGTCGGCGTCCGCAAATCCCGTGGGATCTTTCACTTTGGACGGAACCGACGTTTTGACGGGTCTCTTGAATACCGCCGCGGTGGCCGCAAACTCTATACGCAACGAATATAACGTCCTGCAAATCAGCATACCAGGAGCGGACTTTACCGACCTGTCCAGCGGCATGGCCACCTTCTCCCTGACGCTATCGGGTCCAGGACTCGGTGTTCTAGGTATGACTCCTTCGCACACTTCTGGCTTTGATTTCTCGACCCTAAACATTACGGCCACACCTGGCACTACTCCCCCGCCCGTTCCAGAACCGGCTACCTTGGCTCTACTGCTGCTGGGCGCGGCCGCCTTTGCCGCCAAGGTTGCGCTGAGCAAGCTCCCGCAGCCGCCCGTGCAAGCTTAAAGCTGGTTCGGTCCAATCCGGGCTCTTCCAACCTGCGTCAACGCAAAGCATCCATTCATGCCGAAGCGCCTGCATCCGGCGACCATTCCATCAGGAAGTACACGCCCAAGTCCTCCAGCACACGGAAGCGCAGCCGCTGATATAGCCTGAGCGCCGGATTATTTCGTTCCACATGGATTTGCACTGATTTACCAGCTGCCGCCGCCTCTGACAGCACGTTCCGGATAAGTTGTCCGCCGATTCCCGCCCCGCGATAGGCGGGCATCAGCGCGATGTCAATGACCAGCAGGCACCGCTCCGAACGGTGGACATAGAGCCGCCCAATGTCTTGCCCGTCCATCTGCACAATTAGGAAGGACGCCTCAGCATAGTATTTCCGGTAGTGGTGGGTTTGCAGGGCGAACTGGCTGCGCAAAAAGGCCTCCTTTTGCGCATTATCCCAAGGAATGAGTTGCATCTCGGCGGCACGGGTGCTGGCGTAGAGTTGCAATAGAAAGGCTTCGTCCGCGGGCTGCTCCGGGCGAAAGCTGAGGATTTGGTCCATAGAAACGGGTCAAAGGTTAGAGCCAGTTCTGTGCGGCGGACGCTCGCGGTTCCGCGAGGAGCGCAGCCCAGCGCGCTTAGTTCCGCGAGGGGAAGATTCCTTGCAGTGCGATGCAGAAGTTCAGCACCGTGAATGGCGCAAGGTTTTGGTGCGGTACGTCGCTGCCAGCGGCGCCGATCGCGGGAGCTGCCATTGCCGAACCACCCGCCGTGCTGTAGGGGAGGTTGCCATTGCCGTCGGCGGCCCATACAGCGCCCCCGGGGCTCGCCGCAGTGCCGGCGTTGGTGCTGCAATTCACCGCATGAGTGTGCAATGGCAACTGAGACGCCAAGAGGGTGACCCCCTCGGAGCCTCCAACCTCACCTTGCACGTACCCTGCTCCGAAATGCATGGGAACGCGACCTTGAAGATTGGGTAACTGGAAATTCGTGATCCCATTACCGCCGTAGGTCGTGCCCATCAGGGCAAATAGCGCCTGGTTTTGGTTGATGGGCAGCGTTTGGCCGTTTGCCAACGCCCACCCTTTCGGAGGAAATCCGAACGAGAACACGCTGATTTGACCGAGGTAAGGTGTGCCCATCTGTGCGCTACTCCTTCTGCATTCGTGCTGCGCAGCGAACTACGCTCGCGAGGGAAAAATGCCCTGCATTGCGATGATGAAATTGAGTACCAGATACGGCTGCAAGTTCGTGTGTGGCTGACTGCCTCCCGCCGCTCCGATGGCTCCCGCCGCCATCGCACCATTGGCAACACTGCCATACTCGTCGTTGCCGCCCGCGTCGGTGGCCCAGAAATTCCCGGGTGGCTGGTACTGGTTCCCCATGCCTGTGTTGCAGTTGGGAGTGTGCGTGTGTGCCGGCATCTGCGAGGTGAGCAACGTCACCTGAGCCTCGCCGCCAGTCTCGCCCATAACGATCGGCGTGAGCCCAGCCCCATTCCCCATCCCGATAGGAGTGTTGCCTTGCAGATTCGGCAGCGCGAAATTGCTCGTGCCGTTGCCGCCAAATTGTGTTCCTAATAGCGAGAACAATGCTGTATTTTGCGCAATAGGCAGAAGCTGGCCATCGCAAGCCGCCCAGCCAACGGGCGCAAAGTTAAACGACACAATCTGGATCTGTCCTACGAATGGGTTAGACATAGTTGCTCTCATCCTCTGCGCAAAAACATGACCGCCTGGCCCTGGCTATCGACTGCATACCAAGAGTTCTTAAGTCTGGGACGGGAAAATTCCAAACAACGAAATAATAAAATTTAGGCCTAGGTAGGGCTGCCGGTTATCGTGGGGCAGACCTGACCCGGTAACCGATAGCGCGCGGGAAGACATCGCACTCCCGCCCGCATTATTATAGGCTGCGGTGTTTCCCTGGGGATCGGTGGACCAATAGGCCGCGGAAGGCGACGCCACATTGCCTACTCCGCCGCTGCCAACCGCAGTGTGGCTGTGGATTGGCATTTGGGACAAAGTAAGCGCCACGGTCTCAGCGCCGCCCTCCTCGCCAATCACATAGTTCGCTAGTCCCGCTCCCTGTCCCTGGTGCACGGGGAAGCGCCCTTGCAAGTCTGGCAGGCCAAAGGTGTTCTGGCCGTCTCCACCGTAAGTCGTGCCGATCAGCTGAAATAGAGTCGTATTCTCCGCGATGGACATTAACTGGCCGTTGCAGAACGCCCAGCCTACCGGCGCAAAGTTGAAGCCCACCAAGCGAATCTCGCCCACATACGGCTGACTCATAGCGTCATTCCTCCTGACCCGGCGCCGCTAAAGGGCTGCGCGCCCGGCCGACAATTGGCTAGCCGAAGACCGCTTCGTAGAGCAGCGTTCCATCCGGCCGGGGTCGTGAAACCTGCGAGAGATATAGTTGGCACCCGGCAAAGTCTTCGTGAATCAGCCGGTGAAGACCTTCTGTGAGAGGCTCCTGGTCACGCAACTCGAAAAACACGGAAAACGACGACCGGGCGCGCTTGCCTTCATAGCGCGCGGGATCCTGCGCCTCGATCCGCACGATGTGCTCGTGAACCGCAACCTCGGTAAGCTTCAGTCTGACGCTCCGCGTGAGGATCGCTCCGCCAGTCGCTGGCCTGGCGAAGACCACTTCCTGTCCTTTGTAGGGCTGGAACGATTCCGCGGTCAGCTCCGCAAGTGGCGACTTAGGCGGTGCCAGCATGCCCCAGGCTCCGGGGACGCTGCCGAGCGCCGCAGCACACCCGCCCACTTGAAGGAGAGTTCTGCGTTTTGCGTTGATTGCCGTTGCCGCCATTTTGCCCCCTTTACGCCAGAGACGAGGCCCAAAACCAAACGTTAAGGAAATTTGCTACTAGGGTGCCCAAGGAGAGACTTACAGGGCATTCGGAGCAATTCCCGCGCCACACCATGCTCTTTTCCACCGCATGCCATCCGGTTCGTAATGCGCTGAAAACCCAAGGAATAGGATGTCGGCAGCGAGTTCGGCTGCGAACTCTCGCGCAAACTATTGCAAAGTCTTGCACACATTGGGGCACTCCGTTCCTCGCTTGCGCAACTCCGCCGCCGGCGAGAACTCACGCACGATTATGTGAAGATGGCCTCATAGCGCAAGCCGGCTTCATCCAGCCCCACAGGCACGATGAAGATTTCCAGGCCATGGAACGGTCCACCCGTGAATGGATAGCACCGCTGCGGCAAGACCGGGGTGCGCGGACCGCGGAAGATGATCGAGAAGGGCTCCCGCGCCGCAGCGTGGGTTCGTTGTGACGGTAAGGTTGTACACGAGATGAGTTCCACCTCAAGGGCCCCATCGTTGTGGTCAATTTGAAATTTCTGGTTCAGGCATGCTTGGAAATCCAGATGTGTCAGCTTATCCAGCATAGAAAGGGGCAACCTCCAGATTTTAGGCTTCTTGGTGCAAATCCTGGTGACGGGGATAGCAGGCGGAGGGCGGGCAATGCAAGGCCAAAAATGAGAGTCTCGCCGGGTCGGCTCTGCAAATAGCCGGTTGAGGTTGGTGGGCCCGGAGGGACTCGAACCCCCGACAACCTGCTTCGAAGGCAGATACTCTATCCAGCTGAGTTACGGGCCCGGGATAAGTTTAGCATGCAGCGGCGTGCCGCTGGCGAGGGGGCGTTGGGTTGAGGGCGCCGCGATGCGAAAAAGCAAACGGCGCGGAGGGCGTCCGCGCCAGTTGCTTCCGAACAAAATCGCAAGTTTGAAAAACTTAAATGGTCTTGGTGGTGGCCGCCGCGGGAGTGGCGCTGCGCCCGAAAGCGTGGGCGTTGGCGTCCTTCTCGGCGGTCTTGTCGATCTCGATGGAACCCTTAAAGTAGGCGCCGTCTTCGATCATGATGCGCGCGGTGGTCAAATCACCGTTTACCGAGCCGTCCTTCTTGATCTCGATACGGTCCTTGGCGCGAAGGTTGCCCTTCACGGTGCCAAACACCACCACTTCGCGGGCGATGATATCGGCGGTAACTTTTGCGGTGGCTCCCACGGTGAGCTTGCGATCGTCGAGCTGGATCAGTCCTTCGACCGAGCCGTCGATCAGCAAGTCTTCATTGCCGGAGATTTCACCTTTCACGTGCAAGCTGGCACCCAACCGCGCTGTCGCGCCGCTGGGGGCTCCTAATGGACGCAGGGCATCTGTACTCATAGCGTTCGTTTCCTCCCAAGACGCCGGAGCGGACTTCGGCGGCTGATTCATAGGTAAATTTTTTGGCTCCGGCTGCGCGACTGGCGGCGTATCCGGTTTCTTCGTGTTACCCCACATCGGACCTCCCAAGGGACAAGAGCACCCCACGCAAAGTTTCCGGACCGGGGTAAGGCAAACTGTATGCCGATGGGCTGCAGACAGCAAATGGAGTATGCACAAGTTGTTGCGGGAAAGTTACTGCACTGTAGGACAGAACCGGTACTGTACTGTTGGCGGCGCGCCGCTCTTGCATAGCGGCCGCCTTCTGAGCCGAGAGCTTTGACAGCGGCCTAGGAACTAGGTTTTTCGGGCACCGGCTGAGTAGCCAGAAAATCTTGCGCGAAGCGCGGGGCGTAGGCAGCCAGCAATTGCTCGACGCGTTCGGCGTTAGGAGACTTTACGATCAGCCCGGCGTGATGATATTTGGGGACACGATAGATGATTTCCGGATCGTTGTAGGCAGAGGTGTCGGGCCTTTCCTGGCGCGCCAGCGACAAGATGATGCCGGCGTAATCGCGCCGAACCGCGGGAAGTTGGTAGTTCGTCTTGCCCGCGCCCACTTCCAGGCGCGCCCATTCCCGCCATAGATTTATGCCCGAGGCGGCTTCCACAATATCCGAGATGTACGCGCCGCCCACGCGCGCGGCCACTTCGATGAAATAGAATTTGCCGTCGGCGTACGATTTCAGAAATTCCGCGTGCGTTACGCCGCGCAGAAAACCCAAACCCTCCAGAAGTTGCCGATTGAGATCGAGCAGAGCTTTGCTGTCCGCAGATTCGCGCTGCAGCGTGCGCGTGGTGAACACGCCGCCTTGGTGCGAAGTGTCCAGCGGCGGTGTGCCGTAAGCGTGAGCCTCGGCGAGTTGCACGCTCCTTTCGGAGACCACGCTGTCCACGTGAAAAACCGTGCCGGGCACAAATTGCTCCAGAAGATAAAAAGACTGTTGATCGCCGAGCTGTTCGACCAGCGGCCATAGGTCGGACGGACTGTAAAGTTTCTTCATGCCGATGCCGCTGGCCTGGGAGCGCGGTTTGATGAGCCACGGAGCGGGAACCCGCTCCATGAATTCACTGAGTTCGCGATGGTTCAAAACGTGCACGAATTCTGGAACGGGGATGCCAGCTTCCTTGGCACGCGCGCGCATAGCCAACTTGTCCCGGAAATAGCGTACCGTGGTGAGACCCATGCCCGGAATGCGCAGGTGCTCGCGCAGGGCGGAAACATTTTCCATATCAAATTCGTCGAGCGCTACGATGCGATCGATTTGGTGGAAGCGCGCCAGGTAGCTCACGGAATAAATAATGGCCTGCAAGGGCAAATCTTCCGGCATGGTGAAAATTTCGTCGACGCAGTCAAACGGCCAATTGGCGTGGCGCAGTTTTTCCACCGTCAACAGCAGCACGGTGCAGCCCAGCGCCTTGCAAGTGCGCAGGAATTCCTGACCTTTTTCGTAGGAGCTGACGCAGAGGATCGAAAGCGGTCGGCTTACCGGCATGCAATGGGCTCCCTAAACCCACGTAAGAATGCGCAGTATACTGCGCTCTAAGCCGCTGGGAAGAGAAATTGTAAAAACGGCCCCACGCGTGCGGCCCACGCCGCTTCGTTGTGTTCGGCGCCTTCAACTCGCTCGTAGTGCAGGTCGCGGTCGTATTGCCAGCCTTTGGACAATAAGACGTCGCGGAATTTTTCAACGTCATCGAGGATGCGCGGACCTTCACGCGTCCCGATGTCCAGCCAGATGCGCGGGCGCGGCTCGACCGGCGCCCCGGCTGCAAAGCGATGCATAACGTGTTGGTTCCACCACACCGACGGCGAGAGCGCCGCGATTTTCCCAAAAATGTGCGGCAATTTCAGCCCAAGATAAAGTGAAACCAGCCCACCCAACGATGAACCGCCGATTCCTGTCGCCGGGCCTCCGAGCTGCACGCGATATTCTTTCTCGATGAAGGGTTTCACTTCCTCGATTAAAAATTTGGCGTAGCGATCCGCCCGGCCGCCCCCTAATTTCGGTACTTGTGTCGGCGTGTATTCGCGGATGCGCGCTTTGGTGTTGTACAGCCCAACGATCACCAGCGGTTCCACCAGCCCGGCGGAAATGGCGTAGTCGGCGGTGGGCCCCACGTGCCAGTCTTGCCCCGGAATGAACGACGTCGCGCCGTCGAAAAGGTTTTGCCCATCGTGCAGGTACAAAACGGGAAAGCGCCGCTCTGGCTGATCGCAATAGCCGGGCGGGGTGTAAACGATCAGGTCGCGCTGATTGCGAAGAAATCGCGAACGAAATTGCTCGTGCTTGCGAAGTTGGCCGGGATTCACGTTGCGATGGCCACCAGTAGATCTTTGGGTTCCACGTGTTGGCCGGGCGCAACCAGCAGCTTGGTGATGCGCCCGGAAATTGGCGCGTAAATATTCGATTGCATCTTCATAGCCTCAAGAGTGAGAAGTTTTGCCCCGCGTTCGACAGCTTGATTCGCTTGTACCGCTATTCCTCCGATCACCCCCGCGGTTGGTGCCCCGACCTGTCCGGCATCGCCTGGATCGGCTTTCGGATGCGCGCGCTCCGTGACCCGCAGGGCGCGATCGCGCACATTGACTTCTCGCGGTTGCCCGTTCAGCTCAAAAAACAGCGTGCGCGTACCGTCGGGGTGCGCCTCACTGATCGTAAGAAATTTTATAATCAACGATTTGCCGGAAGCAATTTCCACGGTGATTTCTTCGCCAGATTTCAGTCCGTAGAAAAATGCCGGAGTCGGCAACACGCTCACGTCGGCGTACGTTTGGCGGAACTTGTCGTATTTCAGAAATACTTCGGGATACAGCAGATAACTCAGCAGATCGTCTTGCGCAACAGCGTGGCCGGTCTTCTTTTCTAGCGCTTTTTGTTCTTCTGCGAAATCCGCTGCGGGAAGGTTGTCGCCAGGCCGGCCTCTTAGCGGGGCCGCGCCGCGCAAAATGATTTTTTGCAATTTCGGCGGCCATCCGCCAGGCGGCACTCCCAGCACACCGGAGAACATTTCCACCACGGAATTGGGCAGCGAGACATCGTGCTTCTCGTCCAGCTTCAGAATGTCGACAGGCTGCATTTCCTTGGCCATCAGAAAAAGCGTCATGTCGCCGACCACTTTGCTGCTCGGCGTCACCTTAACAATGTCCCCAAAAAGTTGATTCACTTCGGCGTACATTTTCTCCGCTTCGCGCCACCGGTGCCCCAGTCCCATGGCCGTGGCCTGTTCGCGCAAATTGGTGTACTGCCCGCCGGGAATCTCGTGCTGGTATAGGCGTGCGGAGCCGGACTTCGGTCCCGAATCGAATGCTAGATAATAACCGCGCACGGTTTCCCAGTAATCCGAGCATTCGTTAAAGAGTTCGACGTCCAGCTGCGTATCGCGCGGCGTATTGCGCAAAGCCCCCACGACGGCGTTGAGATTCGGCTGGCTGGTGCCCCCGCTCATGGAAGCCACCGCGGCGTCCGCAACATCCACGCCCGCATCGCTCGCCATCAAAATGCTCGCGGCGTTCACTCCGCTGGTATCGTGCGTGTGAAAATGCACTGGCAAGCCGATCTCTTCACGCAGGTGTTTCACCAATTCAAACGCCGCGTAGGGCTTGCACAAACCGGCCATGTCCTTAATGCAAAGAAAATGCGCGCCCAGCTTTTCCAGTTGCTTGGCCAGCGTTACATAATATTTCAAAGAATACTTTGGTCGCCCAGCGTCGAGAATATCCCCGGTGTAGCAAATAGCCGCTTCGCAAATGCCGCCCGTCTCCAGCGCCGCGTCGATGGCCACGCGCATGTTGTCGATGGAATTCAGCGAATCGAAGATACGAAAAATGTCGATGCCCTGCGCAAAGGCTTCGCGCACGAAAGCCTTGATGACATTGTCGGGATACGATGCGTAACCCACGGCATTCGCGCCGCGCAGCAGCATCTGAAAACAGATATTGGGAATGCGTTTGCGCAGCGCCCGCAGCCGCTGCCAGG
>Ga0209040_10000886_pt1 | contig 23356 bp, 10 predicted proteins | sample BogFormECP12_OM3_FD_188240 | JGI IMG/M metagenome (GOLD analysis project Ga0209040, IMG submission 188240) | Bog forest soil microbial communities from Calvert Island, British Columbia, Canada - ECP12_OM3 (SPAdes) (version 2) | ecosystem: Environmental > Aquatic > Freshwater > Wetlands > Bog ... | reverse complement strand
TACACTTTCGCCCGGATCGGCGCCGTCGTGAATCTAGAAGTCGAAGATTGAATGAGGCTCGGATCATTTGCGAAATCTTCGTTGTAATCGGCGAATCCGGCAGTTACATCTAAGCAGGGTGAAGCCGTCATCGAGATCATACGAGGAGCCGGTGATGAAATACCTTGACCTAGGTGGGGATCCCCGTCAGCGTATCAGAGCTTCTATGGACGAAGAGCTCTCCACTACTTCGCACCACATCAGTGGGAAGTTTTTGGGTAAAGCTGGAACTCATGGAAGTCCGGCTTGACCGTTGGTAGGCAGACTACCGATTTGACCAATCGTTAATCTGCCTAATCTACTTCAGTAACCAATAGGAGCCTAAGACAAAACGAAAGTGCCCGGCTCGGAGGAACTCACTCCCACCATTCTCACGCCGCCTATCGCTGGTCAGAATCAGTTTTCTCTTTCTACGAACTATGCCTCGCAGGGAGAGGTTATCGTAACGTACCGCGGAATCGCCGGAAACCAGCCAGGCACCTACAAAAACAACTTGGCGCTATGGAATGGCTCGCTGCCGAACATGACAGTGCACCCACTCCGAATTATTGCCATTGAGAGCGATAACCAACCGAATTCGGTGCCATTCAAATTCGCCTTCGAGCCAACCGATTATTGTCTTACTTATCAGGTAGGAGAGGACATCTCAACGATGTGCGCGATGACATCGTTCTCGTTTTTCGTGATGGCGCGCATCTTGCGAGCCATGGCATTCTGGCGTTGCACGAATGTCCCGGTAACACCCCCTGCGGCGGTATCCATAAAGATCCTGAAGATCACCACAGACTCCGTGCAAATAATTTATAATACGTTGCCAGGCTATCAGCCCCAAAGGTACGGTAATTGGATTGGCATCTGGCCCGGATGGGCGATTCCTTATGGCTCCCCTGAGCCACTCGGACAAGCAAAGATCAATAGTGACTTTTCTCAAGGGATCGTGAATATCGATCATATCAGTTTATATTCTGGATTGAGCTATACACTAACCTACTTCATGCAGGGCCCAGAAACAGACGAACGTCGCTTCTCGGCAGCCTCCCTGCTGTATTTTTCCGTTTAATTTCTCTGCCGCAATCGAAGGTCAAGTGCAATCTGTGCCTCAGATACTCCTATTGAATCCCAAATGGTTTAAGAACCGTGTTTTCAGCCGGAAGTCGAGGGGGTGGTTGCCACTGGATCCACGGCCGGGTAGAGGTAGACCCACGTGCCTTTGACCCGTACGCAGGTCTCGTCCACAAAGCCACGAGTCATTGGTGGGCTGACGATTATTGTCTGCGGTTCCACGTCAAACCAAATCCGCGACTGGCAAGTAGAGCCCTGTCATCTTGAGGATCGGCATGGGCCGTTCCGTCAGGTCTGACATCACGGTAAGATCGAAAAGGAGAGTGCCTTCGTCGGTTTCCGGAGCGTTCGATCTGAACCATGCGTCCCACCCTGCCGCCTGAGTGGTGATGATGTCTTCGAGAGGTGTCCCCGATCCCCCCGCCCGGATCGCGATTCTGGTTGGTGGCATCAGATAGACAGGTAGGTGGATTTTCTGGATGTCCTTGTTGATCGCGTACTCATAGTACAACCCCAACTGCAAAGTTGTGTCATTGGTGCCCGCGTTTGCGAAGAGAGCCTCGTAAAACAGCCCCAACTGGCATGCGAGCGTTCTCTTCACCGGAGCAGGAGTTTCGTTTGCCAAACCGGCATAGATCGTCGCCAAGTTGATGGGGTCGTCGTTGAACAGGGTTGGATACAACGGCCTCTCGAAGGCCACGTGAGGTGTCTGGTAAATAAAGGGCTTTGCGATCGTCTTGTTCGGCACGATATCGGCATTACGGCTGAGGTAGATCTCGGTTTGTGCATTCTGCCGTTCGAGGATGTCCATGTCCGGTAAAATAAATGTGCGTCCCGGGATGTTTTTCGCTTCGGACGCCAGCAGATATTCGTCATTGTCCTTGTTGCGATAGAAAAAGATTCCTTTCTGCTCATCATCGCCGCCGAACCGTTCACACGTGAAGCCGTCGATCTCGACAAATGGTATCCCGGCTCGCAGCGGAACACTCCCCAGGGTGACTGTTACCCGCAGGGCCATGACTTTCTGCTTATCGGGATTCTCTTTTTCGACAGCATCTTCGGAGATGGTGAATGTGACTGGATCCACGCTTCCGGGCGCCGGCGAGGGGGAAAGCTCCCGGGTTTCATCGGGCAGGGCTGAGGCGCTATCGGCGATCCAGTTGATCATCGCGCTAGCTGACTCGAGCGCAAACTGCGCGTTCTGCAGCTTGACCGGGTCGCTCTCGCCGACTTCGATCGGCACGAGAAAGGTGTTCAAGTCGGTGCTGACCTTGGGAAAGACCTGTGTGAACTGTGCAAGGTTATCGAAGAGATCCCGCTTCGGCTTAGCCGTGCCCCGCAAGCCGGTAGGAGTGGCGACGTTGAACGAGATTTTGCCATGGATTTCGTCCTGCTGATAGTGCACCTGCATCGAGTACTTGAAGGCGTAGTTCCAGCGTGTCACGTTGGTCAGCGGATTGTAAGTCCCGGGCTTAGGGCATTCCGTCGTGCTGAGGAGCAACTTGGGGGGCGCTACGGTTTGGTTCTCGGCGGTGAGCGGTTGATAACAAGGCGATGTCAAACTCGACACCATGTCCTGATTCACCAGTGCGGGCGTATCCGGAAACTCGCGCAGCACAATCGGCACGTCGAATTTTCCGAGTTTGGCCCGCAGCGGCGCATTCTCACCATCTTCCGCCGGAGGCTTGTTAGCGCCGATATCAACGAAGCTGAGCCACGAGGAAGCCTGGTAGCCCTCGATTCCTTCCAGCGTCCCGATCTGGTGCTCGATGAACTGCGCATTGTAGTCGAGATCCAACTCCACTTTCTTGGCGTCGGTGGCCGTTGCGCTGACCAGCGAGCTTAGGTAAGGACTGGACGGCTTGCTGCCACCCGCAAATTTCAGGTCCAGCTTCGGTGAAGATAGGGAAGTATTGCTTTTCGAGGCCTGCACGATGTCGCCGAAGATGCGCGGAACGCGCTCGGCTGAAGACTGCGGTGTGATGGCAGCCACGACATCGGCCTCGAACTGCACGCCTGCTTGGACGGAATAGAATTGCCCCATCGTCCCTAGCATGCGCTGGTAAAAAGCCTCGCGGATATCCTTCAGTTGTTGATCATTGGCGTTCTCCCCTTCGTAAACCGGAATCATCACGACCCGCAGCTTGTCAGCCAGGGCTTTCTTCGAGTCGAGCAGCTCTTGCAGCGCATCCTTCCAGCCTCCGGCGGGCGGAGGCACCGTCCGGATCTGTTTACGAAGAATTTCGGCGGGCGAGACATACTTTGGTGTGAGCAGTTCGTCGATGGCCGCCAGCGTCACTCTCATCCAGTTGTCGAGATCGATGGATGAGAACGACCGGTCCTGAGCTGGCCCGTCCAGGCTGATCACAGCACCCGTCTGGTACTCGATGATCGACGTACTCGCTTTTGACTGGAGGACGTTCGAGATGGGACGCGGCGCGAACACCGTTGGGTCGCCGGGATTAGTGATCGCGTATGAGATCGGTCGGCCCGCCCCCTTGCTGCCAAGCTGCACGACCCAGAGCGGGCTCTTTCCACCGCCGGTGAAGACCATGCGGTCTGATCCGGTGGCGATGCGGTAGCTGACACCGAGGCCGGGCGGAAACGCCGCGGTAAAATCGGCCGCGAATAGTGACAGGGAGCGTCGGGGTTGCGCATCACCCAGGTTGGAAGTGAGTGGACCGGTCAATGGCGCGATCAGGGTTGCCGCTTCTGTGACCCCGAGGGTGTCGCTCAGTTCGCCCGCGACGAGCTCGGGCTTCCGGCTAAGCGTGAGAGTTACCGATAGCTTGAAGATTTGATCGGTGTTGATCTTGGAGCTATCCAGGGTGACCTGGAAGGCATATTCGGGCGGGATCGGTGGAGTGGTCGTTGGCGCAGCAAGAAGTGCTTTGAGATAGGCAAGGATTGCCGCGGCCCATGCTTTGAGACTCTGTTCATCTGCCGTGCTCTGATCGGGGATAATCCAATTAGCCTCCGGTGTGATCGTCGTCGTCACCCCAATGGTAACTCCAGCCGGATCGGTCAATTGCTGGACAATCAGCTCATAGAACGCGATCGCCTGCTGGAGCTTCTGCTTGCCGGACTCGGCGGCGACTTCGTCTTTGCCGCTAGCGGAAGCCGCAGCGGCCGCGTAGGCGCTGGCATCAAAATCGAGCTGAATCTTGAGGCTTGGAAGGCCCGTGGAAGGGTTTTTTGTGACCTGATAGGCGTGAGCCACAGCGGGCCACTGGCCGATGCCAAGCAGACGGTCGGTGTAGCCGGTGATCTGCGGTAGCTTATTCAGCGGTGCGCCTGCGCCAGGAGAAGGATTGTCTAGTTCGCTTAGAATGCGGTTTCCGAAAATGTCGATCCAAGCGAGTTCGAATTGCAGGATCCCGCCCACGCCGCCATAGGGGCTGGAGTGGGGCTGCGCATTGGCAAAGATGGAGGCGTACGGAACCGCGAAGCTGAAGTTCCAGGTCTCCTGCGCGCTTGTCGCGCGCGGTGCTTGGATCTTGTCGCCGTCGCCGGTTGGGTTGGGATTGATCGGTCCGCTGGGAAGTCCCCAGTTGCTTTGCTGGAAGTAGGAATTTTGCGGGTTACTTGCCACCCGATATCCCAGGAGGCTGAAATTTTGTTGCAGGAACGCCTCGGCCCAAGCGCCTCCCGGCTGGGAGGGAACCTCCGGAGCGATTCGTTGCAGCGTCATGCCTGCGACTCCCTGCTTGATAAGCGGCGTTACGGTAAGCGGACCAATCGTAACATTCAGTGATTTTGCCGCGAACAATCCCGCGACATCGCGGTTTGCGGCTGCGATTTCGCGAATCGGCGCGTGGTAATATTTCGACAGTGAATCGAAACTGTTGCCTTCGGCGCTGACGGAGACCTGCGGAAGATTGATGGCAGTATACGGATCAAGCCGGTCGGGCAGATTATCCCCGGCAGCATTAACCCTTTTGATTTCGTCGATCGACGTATTGAAATGCTGCGCGATGAGCGCCAAATCACCGCCGGGATTGTCCCGGGTCGGTTGCTCGCCTGATGGTGGCGGCACCTCATAGACACCACCTACGACGGTCACCTTGAGACTCTCTGCCTTTGCGTCGACAGCGTTGAACGGGACCGTGGAGTTCTCCTGGGCCAGGATGCCCGGACTGGAGTAGTACAGGCTGGCGTAACTCGCCAGTGTATCGGCCGGATCGAAGTTTCTGCCCGTCACGGCTCTTGGGACCGCTTCGACGATAAGAGCGGCATGGCTCAAATCGAAGGGCTCGTTGGTCACAACGACGTTCGTGTAGTTTGTGAGCGTCTGGCCGGCGTCCGCAGCCCCCCGGGTGAACAGCGCGAAAGCCGCCAGTTCCGCTTCGCCGCGGTCGTTGAAGGCGTGGTCTGGCAGGCCCTTCATGTCGCCGCCGATTCCTTTTGTGTAGGTGAGATAGAAGCCTCCCTGGCGGGTGATGCTCGCCTCCCACAGCAGACGCAGGAACTCGTTCGGTGTACCGATCAGGTTCGGATACTTGTTGGCGGCATGGCCGACGGCCTCTGGTGACCCGGCGATCGGGGGACGGGTTTCCGTCGAAAGATTGGTCTGAGTGATGCCCATGACACTGGCTGCAGCATCGTCCGACTCCCAGCCTTTGGCCTGACTCCCCGTTGCACTCGGGTGGTAGAATAACGCGACCTGATCAAACGAACTGACATCGTCTCTGAGTTGATTGAGCAGTCGCTCCAGCAGCGTGATCTCGCTTTCGGGCGCACCGATAATCTCGTAGGTGCGCTGGGCGAGACTGCCTGGACCGGAAGCCGGGATCTTCTTCACCGTGAAGGTGATCAGGGTGCCGAACCCGTAGTTGTTCACGTCCTCGTCCACCGTGGTTCCCTTAGATTCGTCGGTGCGGGCAAGCACCGGCTTCAGCGTGGGATGAATCCGGGTGCCGTTGGGAAGATTGATAAGGTCGCTCGGAAGCGTCCAGAGTGCAGGACGAGGCGTTGGCGGGTTGACTCTCTGGTTCGGGAGGACGACTGGTACGGCCGGCTGACACGGAATCTCGCTTGAGAGCGGGTAACGCGCAGGTTTGATGGCAACCACCTCGAGTGGCCCGATGTGGAATGATCCCGCATTCAAGTATCCGCCGACGGCGAGCGCTAAACTCTTGACACTCTGATAACGAAGATAGTCGGAGTTCCCGTGCTTGGCGTTGTCGGTCAGCGTATAAGTCACGCTCGGGCTGCCGGCTGCGCCCAGGCTGAGCCAGCTCTCGTTTCCGCGGTTCAAGCTGAACGAAAACCTTGGATCTCCCGGGTTCTGCTTCGATGGATCAGGTATGTCCGCTGATAGTGGGAACGCTTGGCCGGTCAGAGCATACAGGCCGAGATCCGCCGGATATTGGCCGCCCTTCTGAACAAACAAGCCGTCCGCATTCGGCGTGAGTTTCTCGTTGTCGTAACTAGTGGGCAGCCGCAGCCCGTGCAGGTAGTAACGCGACACCATCGCGCTTAGGTGCTGGAGCGCGAGGGTCCGCTTCATCTCCTCGATCAGCGCGCCCACCCGGTACTGACTAAGGTGCGGCACGTTGAGGTTCGGGTCGTTGCGGGCGTCGAACAAATCTTTGATTCCGGCGTTTGCACTTGCCAGCGCGTCGAGATCGATGCCGTACTGAGCGGCGACCTTCTGGAGCGTGTCGCCCGCGATGATGCTGTGTGAAAACTGCGGCACCTGAAGGATCGACTGGGGCGCGAGGAGCTTCGGATCACTCAGGATGGCCGGTACCCCTTCGAGCAGAGCGCGGACGTCGGCGAACTCGAGCCAGGAGGCAATCGTGACCAGCGAATCGTTACTCTGGGTCGTGTACGATAGCTGGCCGGAGACTATCGTGACGCCGGGAGCGATGATGGTTGTGTTGGCAGCGTTCGCCAGGGCGAGTGCAGTGGCGTCGAAACTGCCACCGAAAACGGGTTCCGCAGCCAGGCCGACGAAGCTCTTGCCGCCGGCCGCCGACCACTTCATGCCGGCAACGATCATTGCCGGCCTCGCACTGAGACTGAGCGCGTGCGTCTGGTTGGCAACGAACAACTCGCCCACAGTGAACGCTTCGTCCGCAGGGAGGTTACCCACGGTATTGATGTCGTCGACGATTTGCTGAACCGTCTTCCCGGCATTGTCCGCAATGACCAGTTTGTAATTGCGCAGGCCGTCGCGCATCGCCTGGATCGTCAGGCGCCCGATCATGGCGAAATAGTCGCCGAAAATGTAGGTGGCGATCGAAGGACCGCCATCCGCCGCGAAGCCGCTGGCGGTCAGTTTCTCCTTCTTCTGCTCTTCTTGAACCTGGACCTTGAGCTGGTTGAAATATTTATTGAGGGCGTCCAGGTAGCCGGACGAACTGCTGTTGTAGCCGCCAAATGAGTACTGATATTTCTGCGATCCGGCAAAGGCAGGCACATCAAGCGTGATCCCTGGCGCGGCGGGAAAGAACACGACCGGAGCGGAATCACCCTCTCCGATGGCATCTTCTTTCAGGTTAAATGTGAACTTGGTCTGGAGGTTCAGGAAATCCTCGATTTCGTTCCCCGGTATCGGGGTCGGCGTCGTCGATCCTGAGAGATAGCTCAGGGCGGCTGCGAGACTGTCATCCGAGATGACCAGATTATCGACGTCCTCGGGCCCTAGCGGTGAACTTTGCCCGGCGGCGATGACCCACTGCAGGACACGAACGGCGAGGTCCTCGAATTTGTTGGCACCTGTGGCCCGGGCGGACAAATTCCGCGCGCGTTCGAGCGCGACGTGCGCCACTTGACGCCTATCGACCACCTGAGCGGCGGTCGTGGCAGCAAGCACGCCACCTTCATGTGCCTGGATCGGCTTTTCGCTTTCCAGGAAGAAATTGACCACGTAGCAAATCTTCTGCTGGTCCGGTGTGCTTGCTATATCACCCGCTATGGTCAGAACGGGAACGACCCAGCCCTGCAGATCCAGGACCGTGCCCCGTTGCAAGTTCTTCCATATCGGGGTGTAGTCTCTGGCCGCCCCAGGCGCAACGAAGAGTCTGGAGCCCTGGCGCGAGGCCACTCTCCGGAGGCCGCGTGCGGTGAGCCTCGCCGGTGCGGACAGCGTATGGATGCGCGTCGACACCCGTTGCTCGCTGTCGATCGCCCACGGCGCGGGACCCTTCATCGGGTTCTCCAGGACAAACGTCGCTTCGACGTCGGCTTTGAAGCCCAGGTGGATGGAGATGCTGAACAGTCCCAGGTTGATTTTCACGGTCAGGGATACATCCACCGACGCCTTGGCTGTGATCGGGATGGGCTCGTACGAAGCGAAAGTGATCCGCACGTAGATAGAAATTGCCACATTTAATTCAGCCGAGATGATGGCAAGGTCGATCGACCCGTATAGGTGCCCCTGGACGCCCATCGTCCCGGTCAAAGCAAAATAGTAGCCGTCCTGCAGTTCGCTCTTGTCCCCTCCTGGGGTCGCCGTTCCGTAGGGCAGCCATCGGGCGATGACCCCTTCGATAATACCGAAGACCGTCAAGCTGAACCCGGCTTTGAGGATGCCTGCTTCGATCGATTTACCGAGGCCGATCTGCGCGCCGAAGCCAAACACGATGACCGGATTGAACCAGCCCTTGTCGGTGACGGGCACTTTGTTGGTTGTCGCGCTGCTCAGCTTACCGAAGTATAAGCCCGCCGCACCCGTTACGGGGAAAGGTCCCGCCTGCAATTCGATCGCGAACGCGATCGAAAAATCTTCCTTCCAGGGGAAGCCGAGGTCGATCTGGAAATCACCGTTGGTATAAACCTCGACGCCGAACTTCGGCAGGGTGATGGACGCCACGCCAACCTGGATCTTGCGCATGATGCTCGGCAACGCGATCACGCCGGAATACTTCCCGACGTTTTCGGACACCTGCTGGTACATGACCTCGAATTCGAGTCCGGCGAACACCTTGGCCATCGGCCCGTCGAGCCCGAGGCGCAGTCCATAAAGATAGGGATCGTTGAAAACGATCGCGAGCGAAACAAAGTACTGCTCCTTGTCATCAGCGCCGTCCCCTGTCGCGAGCGCTCTGGCGCCGGCTGGGACCAGAGCCTGGCCCTGCTGTCCTTGCGGCGCTGGCAACGCCGTCGCTCCATGCGCTTCGCTACCATTCCCCTGGGCTGGTTTCTCCACTTTCAAGATCCCGAAGTCGAAGGCGACGAACCAGGAACTATTGGCATCGAACACCGGTTGGTTGTCGCCGCCCAGCGGGATATCGGGCGGCTTGGGAATGCTGAGATTTTCTAGCTTGGCGATGACCCCCGACAGGCTCTTTTCGTCGATCAGCCCCGGCACCGTTACGTGCTGACCCAGCGCGAGCAGGCGCAGATCGAGGTACTTGTTGCCGCCGCCGGGAGGAGCGGGCGCCGCCCCGGGTTGGCTGGCATCCCACGGACCCAGTTTGCCAGTGTCGCCGTTGGATTTGTCGCCGGTGTTCCAGGGGAAGGATCCGGTCAGCGATACCATCAGGCCGTTCTGCTTCGGGTCCTTGTTACCGGAAGCGTAATTGACGTCGATGCTGTCAATTCGCATGATGCCCAAATCAATTGGGCCGATCTTCACGCTGAAGGTAACGTTCTTGGTCGTGAAATTGTAGTGCAGTGCCAGTCCGCTCAGGCTGACGTCGTTGAGGACGTTAAAGGGCGCTTCCAGCCCAAACTTCACGCCGGTGATCCAGGAGACCATCGTCTCGATCATGCTGCCCAAGGTGACATTCTTGGTGAAGGTAAGTGTCGCCACCTTGCAACGTTTGCCCTCGATGGTTTTGTCCTCGATCTTGCCGGTGAGGATACCCCAAACGATACCATAGCTCTGGTAGTCGGGGTCGAAATTGTAAAAGACCGTTAACTCGATGCCTTGCCACCGAATATCCGCGCTGATTTCGCCGTAACGGCCGATCTTTTTCTCGTCTTCGTCGTCCTCCTCCGCCACGAGTAGATCTTCATCCTCGAGAGCCGGGAAATCGGCTCCATTGGTGCGCACCAGGTTGGGGCCGAGTGTCTTGCTGCCGCCATTGTAACCAAACTCCGCTTTGATGGTGGTCTCGAAGGAACTGCCCAGCGGCGTATCCCAAACCTTGACTGTGCCATTGAAGGAATAGGCGGTCGCTGAGGAAGAGTCACCCGCTCCTCCGGCCTCGATCTGGAATCCCAGGTCGTCGATATCGATACTGGGGACGGCGCCGCTCGCCCAGGATGACGAGACATACTTGGCCAGGATATCTTTGACCTTGATGGGGTTTCCCGTCTGTTTCCCTTCAAACTTCCAGCCCTTGTTCTTGCCCAGGTAGGACGCACTGAGGTTCAACGCGAATTCGAGGTTCGGGTCGTCCTTGAAGAGGGCAATGGTCCCGGCGAGAGTGCCGGTGGCGCCGCCCCCGTCATTGTTGACCAAAACGGACAGCTCCGTAATGCCGAAGGTGAAGCTGTTGACGGTCAGGTTCCAGGATTCGGTATCGAGCGCCGCCTGCACATCGTAAGTCGCTGGAGCGTCTTTGGCGCCCGGCGTCACCGACATCGAAAATTTGGCGAGATTTGCCCCGAGATTTAAAGTGACGTCCTTCGGCAAAAAGAAAGTCAACAGATCGCCGACCGGTATGGCCTTGCTATCCTCGGCCAATTGCGCCGTGACAGACAAATTGGGATAGGTAACCCCGACATCGATCACCCCGGGGCCGATGCCAAAGGAACTGTTCGCCGTCCAGGAGACTTCGCGGCTCTCTGTCGGCGAGGCCACCGCGACATGGATGTCCATCGACTCCAGGGTCAGCTTGCCAAACAGCGGCCAGGGCTTGGTCGTTTTCAGGTCGACGTTGAAGGCGGCGATCTTCTTCTCTTTATAGTCGTACCCAAACCGGAAAGCCTCGAGGCTCAGGTTCGCGGCGACGTTCAGCTGGGCCGGAAGCGTGCTGACAATATTAATGCCGCCCAGCACCTGGAAAAGACTGGAAAAGCTGGGCGGATTATCCCCAAAGCTGCCATCAATCAGGATCTGTGACTCCACCGTGGGGAATTGGGTAGTCAGCGACAGCGGCGTGTCTCCGAAACGGCAAGTCAACTCCGTCGTGCCCGTGACCCGCCCATCGCCGGGCACGTTGACGGTGATATCCGTATTTTCGAGGGCGAACCAAGGGACATCCGGCAATTGAATCGTGCCCACCGCGAGCGATATGTCCGAGGTGATCGTGTTATTATCCTTTGCGACCGTGAAGACGGTCTGCAGACTCAACTTCGTGCCTCCGAAGGCCGAGGTCTCGCCCTTGACCGTAATCTTGTCGAACGGATCCGGAAAATCGATCGTGACGTGATTCGCCGGAGATCCGACGGTCAGGTCTTGGCTGCCGATCACCTTGCCCAAATAACTGACGATGGTCCCGGTGGACAGTGCTCCCGGAATCAAGTTGAGCGCGCCCCCATTGTTGTTGGCCACGAGTTTGTCGTAGAGATCCTGCAGCGGACCCTTGCCCGCCGCTAGTGTGGCCAGGACTTTGGTGGCCGGCGGATGCTTGGCCAGCCAATAGAGCAGACCCATCAACAGCTTGTCATTTTGCTCGGCGTGGTAAAAGGCGCTGGTGTTGGCGAAGTAGCTCGCGTAGGCGTTATGCGCAGTAGTTGCCGTGACGTTGGCGATGAATCTCCCCAACTGGAAACCCGGCGTGTCCACTTCCTTGGCCGGCCAGCCGCCAATCCACTTTTGCAAAAGTGCCACCTTGGCCGTCAGATCCCGCGTCATCGCATCGACGTAAGTGTAGGTGAGGAAAGTACTCGGGTACACCACCACGCCGCTCTTCGCCATGTGCATGTACGGTTTGCCCAGGTTGAGCGCCAGATTCGCCGTTCCCTTGCCTTCAAAAACAAAAGGCAATGTGCCGAGTGAATAGAGCAAATCGAAAAGTGCCGGCGGGACCTTGGGAAGGTTGATGACCAGGATCTCTTTGCTCTCCAGAGCCTGCATCTCTTCCTCAAACTTCTCAGCATCGATGGCCGTGAGAATTTTGACGCGCTCGGGCAGCTTATGGGCCACCGCCCATTGCATGGCCTTCTTGTAATCGCCATCGGCCTCGACCGTTCCTGCGGCCAATTCCTGGAAGTCTTTCCACGACTCTTTTTTGAGCTCCGTCATCACCGCAATCACGGTCGGTCGGGCATTCGCCGCGGAGCCCTGCTCCTGCGCTACCGCGACACCGGCCAGCAGATTGAAGAGGATGGTGGGCGTAGTGGCGGGCAACGTCGGAAGTCCGTTGTAGGCCAGATCTCCAACGCCATAAACGGGGAGAAAGTTGATCGGTTTGTCCGTGCCGGCACCAAGATAGCCGTCCAAGAGCTCCACCATGTGGAGCATGTCGGTATTGATGTTCGGAATCTCGAAGAAAAGGTCCCACTGGATGTCCGAGACTTTTGGCTGGGGAAGGTAATAAGCGCGCTGGACAAAGCTCCCAGTGCCCAATTCTTCGCTCGCATTGAGATCGATGGGCGTCGTGCTACCTTGCAGCCAGAGGAAATTGGATTGCGTCGTCCATTGGAAAGGCTGGAGCTGGAGGAAGGCGCCGGCGTTGAGCTTCGTCGCGAGGTTCACCTTTTCGTCGTACCCGCCGGTGATGGCCAACTGCTGCGGCGTGAGATCCTTGACGGCACTCAGCTCGACAAACTTCAGCGCCACGCCATTGACGCTAAAAGGTTTCCCCGGGTTCTTCGGATCAAAGCCCGGCAGGAGCACCGCCAGCTTATTGACCGTAGGGTCGTGGACGTTTTCCTCGTAAACGACGAGAATGTCGCCGGTAAAACCAAACGAGATCAGCCTTTTGAGGATGTTGATCGAACTCGCCTGGTGCCCAAGGCCGCGCGATTTTGAGACAAAGACGCGCAGCTCTGTTGTCTCGGCCAGGAGCGCCTTGAGTTTCTTGAGGCCATCCGTCGTGAAAACGCCGGATTCGGTGACAGCGCCATTTACGAAATCTTTAATTAGTTCCGATAGCATGGTGGGGGCCTTCTAGTGGCCTTCGTGCGAGTCCATCTTGGGCTCAGACGTTTTCTGTTTTTTCCGCCGCCAGCGCTCGGTGAGTCAGAGCGCGTGTCGACGGCTGGTCCTTGTGATAAATGGCAAACCAACCCAGGCCGGTGGAGCTGGTTGCCTCCGGGTCGCCGAAGAGCATGAACGCGGTGTTGCCGCTGGGGGGAATTTGCAATAGCCCGAGCAGCTTCAAAGCGATCTGGTTGAGAACCAAAAGGAAGCCGCCTTTTTTCTTCGGATCACCCTCAACCGGGGGAGAGTACATCAGTTGGATTAATCCAATCGAAAGCTTAATAACAGTCTGCAAGCTGAAGAGTTCACCGCCAGAGCCGGCGCCCGGCAGCTGGATGCCGACCTGGGCTTGGAAGCTGGGATTGGTGCCTCCAGTGCTACCATCCGAACCGCTGTCGTTTGCCCAGGCAATGAGCAGATGGGAATCCAGGCTCACTTTCCCGGCAAGTGCGCCAGGAGTACCGAGGTCCACCTTGAAGTTCAGACCGTGCCAGCCCCCGGCACCCGAGCTCACGCCCCGCAACGGGTACTGGGTGACTACCGACAGATAACCGAGGCTGGCCGGGTCACTCTTATCGTTTTTCGCGGCTTTGGCTTTGCCGGATACAAGCCCGACCAGTTCCAGTTGAAAGCTCCTGGAGAGGCTCTTGTCCCGCGCGTGGCTCGCCGAGCTGTTGAAAGCGATCTCATTTTCCAGCATTTCCAAAACCGGCGATGGAGGATCACTCACGCCGACCGCCTTGTGTGGAATGGTGATCTTGAGGCCGAGGTTGTTGAAGTTCAGGCCCCGCCGTAACGCTGTGTCCTGGGCGTCGTTGGGACCGAACGAAAAGATGTCGAACGCCGGCATGCTCTCCTCGGGCGCGAGGATGATGGCAAAATTCATGAACCCGCTCATGCCGATCCACGAGACGATCTGGCCGCTCTTTGAGCCGTCGTCCCGGGTGGACATCTGGGCGGTGTCGATCTCGACGCTGGTCAGGATATTATTGGCAAGAAAATAACGGTTCGGCCACTTGGAAGACAGATTGTAGATCACCGCGCCGCTATTGTTCTGGACGCCGCCCTCCAGCAGGACAGCGTTGTATGGGTTTGTCTCCGATCCCGTCGGCTTCTCGTCGACCATCGTCGACACGGTGCTGCCAAAGATCTGGTTCAACACGATCTGGGCGAGGCTCTCAAACTTCTTGATAGTCGAATTTTTGAAAAGCGCCTTCAGGGTTAGCAGCGTGAAATCATAGGGAGCGCTTGGATCACGCGGGGCGATGGCGTGCGGTTCCGTGCTGTCGTCGTAGTTTGGGTCGACGTAATAGACCAGCCCGAACATCGAGGTCGACCCCTTCTGCTCGACCTTGCTTTGATCGATCTGGCCGATCTCGATCCCGAGGTGATGCACGTAGAAATCCGATGGATCCTTGACCCCGGCAATGATTCCGGCCAAGTCAGACGGGATATCTGAGATGGCGGCTTTGAGGATGAGAACACCCGTCCAGTTCTCATCCTGGATGATGCTAACGAAGTTGGCGAAGTAAGGATTATCTTTCCTGGTGTACGCATCCTTGCAGTAATCGACCAACCAGTTTGAAAGCGTCACCAACTCCGACAGGTCGTCAGGATTCGGCGCCGCGAACTGATCCTTCATCGTCCACTTGTCGGGACTCAGCACGAGACTGTCGGCGAACACCGCGCCCGTCGTCTGATCGAGGTCGAAAATCTTTCCCTTTACGCCCTTGATGAGCATCACGCTTCGGTAATCGCCGTATTGATTCCTCTGGCCGGTCTGCACAGCGAAGTTCCACTGGCCGATGTTAATGGTGTTGTAGAAACAATTATTATCGCGGATGTCGACACTGGAAGGCGGCATGAAAACGCCGCTTGCGGGGGCGCCGAGATATTGGTTGTTGGCGACGACGAGAAACTGATCGCTCGTCTGAAATGCGGCTTGCAACTCGGCTTGCAAACCGGTGAAGCCAAGCTGCCGCGTGATCGCACCGGACGGATCCTGCACCTGGGAGAGCAAGAGCTGTTTCCAGGTGCCGCTGCTGCTCGCGTAGCGGGTGATGAAACCCGTAGGGGTCGTCGTGTTAGTCAGGCCGTCATTGGCGGCCGCCGCGCTGGCGGCCGCGGCAAACAGGCTAACGTGGGCTGAGGGTGAGTGCGGGGCGTTGGTGATCGCCTGCTTACGGGTCGGACTCAAGATCTGCCGCGCCAGCAACTCGACTTGGTCGGACGTCGGGTCCTGCACCTCGTCGCCGCCCGTGAATCCCGCGAACGGCCACAGCGGGAAGACGGCGCTCCCGTCGGGAGGCAAGCGAAGGCCTGGATCTTCCGGACCAAGTAGACCGGTCACCCCCGAGGTTCCCGCGCCAAAGAGTTCAGCCCCTTTGGGAGCCGCCGTGTAATGTGCAGCCCGTTGCGCGTCGGAGGGCGGGGCCACGACCGTCACCCACGACGTCTTGTAAGTGGAATCAAGCAGGCTTGCTTTAGGATCGATTGGCGGCCCGACGGGGGACAGGGCCTTAAGCGGGAATTGAGGAACGTTCGCTTGCCGGTTCGGCGCGAACCGGAGTCGCGTCCCGGCTTGCGAGCCCTCAATCTCCGGAAGGAATGCGATCGTCTCCGTGCCGGAAAGTCCACAGAGCAGTTTTTGCGGTTCCCCTGGTTCCGCTCCGCTGACGGCCAGCAGGAAATCTCCCACCGGTGAGAAGCGGAATCCGTTCTGGAGAGGGGTCTGGGCATAGCCCAGGTTTATCACCAACCCTGCAGGCTGTTGTCTGTCGGAAGAGTCGACGACTGGAATCAGCGTGATCTTCTTGCCGTATTTCGTCCGGTAGTACGACAAGAGTTCGGTGTTTGGCTGTTCCGATCCATCACCGTTTTTTCCCGTGAAATAGAAAACCGTCAGGGAAGCCCCGGAAACCTCATTATTGGGGTTGAGAACGTTCACTTGGGCCGAGAATCCCACCGTGGTCTGACTTTGAGGACTCGTCTCTGCCAACCGGAGCAGCGCCGCGAGAATGAGAACCGTGTTCGCGCCATTCATTTTCTGCTGGCTGTTCGGTTTTGGGATCAGCACCTGAAAACCCATGTTGAGCGCAGAATTGAGCGACGGCTCGTTGATCAGCAGGGAAAAGGTAAACGCTCCGTTCGCGGGACCGGCGAAACAGAGTCTGGCCGTGAGGTTGGGAGGAATTCCCACGCCTGGCAGCAGTGACCCGCCGAGAGTTACTGCCGGAGTGTTGTTGGTCGGGGTGAAAAGGATGTAACTGTCTTCAGCGTTTGCTGAGACGCTAAGCGTTACCAGAGGGCTGATGGCGGCATCCACTCCGACTGCAAGGTCCCCGGTCAGCCTCACGTTGAATGCCTGCCTTGGCGCGACGGGGCCAGAGTCGCGTTTCAGCGGGATGATCGTCTCCGGGCGCAGAGGGATCTTTTCGATCTCACCAGATGGGAGAAAAATGATCGCACCATCGTTGAACACCTGGCTCAGGATCTCGGCGATCTTATCGATGAATTTCCCTGCATTGTCGGCGATCTTCGTGGCGTCCGCCGCCACGTAAACCAAGCTGCCCTTCCACTGTTCGTTTCCTAGAGCAGCTCCTAAGGAAATCGGACTGCTGGGCAGATTATCCAACTGCGCGGTGATGGCAAAACCCCACCAACCGGCTCCAGCCTCGTTACTGCTGGCGATATAGAGCGCGGAGTTTCCACATTGATTGAATTCGACCATAAGGGAATGCTAAATCTGCCTGGTTGGATCCTCGAGGATCATCGATCAACACAATCCTTGTTCCACTTACGCCACCGGGCTTTGCGGAGTATGCACGCCCGTAATCTTTCGGTCTTTGTCCGTGCCGGTGGTTTCCTCTGCGTCTGTGACCATCCGGCACCCGCCTCCCCTCGGAACCACTCCCCCGCAGGGTGATGGCTCGAGGTGCCTGAACGAGACTACAAACTCAGGTATTGAAGGTGACTTGTGCTGCCAGGGACGACTTGCCCGGCTGGAGCGCGGCCATGTAGTAACCGACCGTGTAGGTCGCCCCAATCAGGATCTTTGTCCCCACGATCGTAGCGGATCCGCTGGAGTTGGGAAAAGGCACATCCGCCTTTGCGATTGGGTTGCCGTCGTAACCAGCCCTGGGCTGGTTCCAAAGCCCGATCCAGTTCTTGTTTATAGAAGGATTGTAGTCGGCCAACCCCTTATAAGTGATTTTCACGTAATTGTTGGCGAAGCTTGCCAGGCTGATTGTTAGGTGAGGACTATCTTGATCGCCGTTGTCTGGCGGAATAAACACCGAAGCACAGATTGCGTTTGTATCACTCGCGGTGGCGTAGCCAATGATGTACCCGAGACTGACCTGGTAATCAAACTTCAACCTCTGAGTCGAGAGGTATTGATCTTTGTCGATCGGAGTGGAAGCGACCACTGGCTGACCCCACGGGATAATGGGACCACTGGCCTCCCAGACGTAGAGAGTGTTGCCGTAGGTCTTTGGCTTGTTGGTGTCAAAGGTGGTATACTGAACGTCGACTCCGCCTTGATCCCTGCTTATTACCTGTAAGTTGACTGCTTGTGCGACCGGCGCTGCGGTTAGGTGTGCGTCTGCCATATGAAGATTACCAGTGGTTCGTGTTTTTGGTTCGAGAGTCAGGAAAACCCGGCTACACCCCAAAATACTACCCGGGGTTCAGCCCAATTTTTCCTCCTTCATCTTGGTTAGCTACAAGCCGTGCAATTCACAAGCAGTAAATATGGAATTTGTGTAAAATTTTGGCCACGGTACTGACCGACACGGGGCGTTGCGCTGGGTGTTGTTAATTCCCCGCTCCGATCATGGAAATTAATGAAAAACTGACGAGGATCATTCGAGGGCGCTCCATCGAACTCGTAACCCAGGAAGAAGGATTGGTTACAATCGTCTTTTGACGACTATTCAACGATGCGAGTGAAAGTGGCCGGAGGTCCAACCATGAACATGTTGGGCGAGGGCAAAATCGAATCCGTGGGGGAGGGCGGAGCCGAGCTAACCCTTGTTGGCGAGGACGACTATGCACGAGCCCCATTACGTATCGGTTAAATTCCAACAAGGGTACCAAACGCGACATGGCCATTTCGCGTTTGGTACCCTTGTTGGAATTTAACCAAGGTCGAAAGCGAATCTGAGAGCCCCGGTGAAAGACCACTGCCGCCCTAACCCTGATAATCTCCGCTCTCCTCATCCTTCAAGATGGTGAGGGTAATGGGACTGTCTATCGCCGCGACAAGCAGGGTCTTCAGATTCGCGTCCGCATAAGGGAAGCCGTAGGAATTGCTGGTCTCATGCATGATCTGGGCATACACGTTCCCCTGGCTGTCCCGGAACGGCTGGTCCGAAGAAAACTTCGAGCTGTCGTTGGGGCCTTCCGCAGTAAAGTAACCCTCATTGATGCCGATGCAGAGATTTCGGAAGAGCGAGTTCGTGTAGACGGCCGACGCGTCCCGCCCTTTGTTATCGGGGCGGTTCTGCGGTAAGGACTCTCCATTAAAAACGATGTTTCCACCGTCACAGCGATAAAGGTATTCCGTTGTAAATTGGTTCTTCAAGATCTGGAAAGTGTCGGAACCACACGTGATGGTGATGATAGGGCCCGTATCGGCCAAGTCCGGGTACCTGCCCTTGGAAAAGCTTCCCATGAACGTCTTGGACGTGCCGTCTTTCGGCGTATCGGTTTGAAGCCTCAGTTTGGCGCCCGCCATGGTCAATGTGTTCAGATAATCGTCGTATCCACGGTAAAACGGAAACTGGATGTTGGGGGCGACAATCTTGGTTCTGCCGCCGCCACAGTCCTTCACCACCGCAGGGTCTTGTCTTGTCAGGGCGCGACTCTTCATGTCGGAGATGATATCCTTCACCGGCTTCTTGTAGCCCAACGAGAACGGTTTGCCATCGTCCGCCAACTTACCTTTCAGCGTCAGCGGCAGGCCGACGATATCGACATTCGACAGGTTCAGCCACACTCCCTTGTCGACATTGTTCCTGCTGAATTCGACCCAGCCATAGTACTGATTACTGTTTGGGTCGGGAGCCGGTGGCATCGACCCATACCCGACATACCAACGGCCTTCCACAAGTGTCTCCGCAGAAAACGAATGGGACGGATTCTCAGTAAAGAAATCTTTGATCAACGTCGATTTCCCGAGTTGGATGCCCTGAAGCCCGGAGTTGCTTGCCGCGGTCAACATCAGATTAAGTTGCGTTTCGTCGCCCCTGTTGTTCACGACTTTGAAGGTAAACTTGCTCATGAATCTCTCTTTCCTTTCATCTGGTTGTTTGTGCAGGATTCCAACCGTGGTCCCAGAAGTCCGCGGATGTCTAATCGGGTTGCCGAAGATCCAGCAAAAGGTCTCACCTGCTCAGCTGGCAAGTGGATGTACGGTGAGCTCCAACTTGGTGGGGTTCTTGGTAATGCCGACGCTGCTCTGTTCGCAAACATCGTCGTAACCGTACGCGTAGGCCTTCTCCAGTATCGCGTTTTCATGGAGAATCGCCGCGTACATGTCTATCGGCTCATGCTTATAATATTGCCCGACCTGATCGCAGGCTGGTAGCCTGTCGAGATCGACGCCGTTGACGACTCCCATTCCCAATGTCGATCGCAGGAATCCAGCCCCAAGGTCTCTTGCGATGTCACGCGCGTCTGCCGACAGCGGTGCCGGCGGAACGACATCAAGCTGGAGCTGGCATTCATACACATCCTTGGACCCTGAGATAAACCCTACACGGCTGTTCTCGTTGGGGTTCTTGATCATGACCGTTTGCAACCCAGGTCCGGTTGGCGGCTCGAAGACGAAAAGGCTTTTGTTCGGTCCGTCACTGTGAACAATGCCCGTGTACTCGCCCCCGGTTACCGTGACCCGAAGGTTCTTCTTCGTGTAGTAGGTCCAGACACGGTCGATGTAGGTTTCAAGTTGGTTCTTGGGAAACAGATCGAGTTCGATTCCGTGGTACGGGGAGAAAACCCGGAGGGGGATGCCGGGAAACGCCGGGTTCAAATCGGGGACGACGAGTTTGTTCCAAGGCTCGCTGAGGCCCTTGATCGCCTTGAATATGGTGCTTCGTGCATTACCCTCAAAACCGGTTTTCAGGTGCTCCTGCGTCTTTAGATCAGGCTTGTAGCCGTAATTGTCGAGCTGCAACGGCAACCCGAAAAAGTCAAGTTGCGTGAGATTTGCACCAAGCGAGGTCGTAGTGGGGTTGTCTCGCGTCCATGTCAACTCGAAATAGTCCCACAATTTAGGGTAATTCCCACCTTGAACTGGATCACCAGGGCTCCAGCCACTCGGAGAGACAGAATTGCCATCGTCTGAGGTTGTCGTAAAAAGTTCTTCGCCGAACGACAGATAAACGCGCAACGCCACGAGGCGAGGAAGCGCGATGGTCGTATCCTTTGCGGGGAGTAACATCGAGAAGGTTGCCTTTGTTGAGCTTTTCGGCCTGTCCGCGACGTTGCCCTTGAGGTCGTTCACATAGACGTACTCCGTGGGTTTCGTGTCCGGGATGTTGCCCTGAATCCATAGGTACAATGGCGCGTCAAGTCCCGACTGGTTCACGATCCGGAAAGGAATGGTTTCCAGTCCGCGGTTGTTCTGATTTGAATTCATTGTGCTGTCCTTTCCATGGATTTGTTACGTTGGAGGCGGGCTCAAGCTTCCCGACCTGCTCCGGTCCGGATGAATCCAGGACTCCGAACTTGCCGTTGTTGCGCCTCAAACTTTCCAAGCTCCAATTCTCATCGAGCGCGCCGGGCCGTCAACCCGGAAAAAGTTTTTTGAGTTTTTTACGGTCCCGATCCGCAACGCTAACACACGAGCCGCCTATTACCGAGCCATCGGCCAGTTCCTGGCCTGGTGTGAACGTGCAGGTTACCAGGCTCTCGAAGACATTGAGCCCATCACGGTGGCCACCTACATCGAAACCTTACAGCGCCAGGCCGCGCCGCCCACCGTCAAACAGCACATGGCAGCGATCCGGATGCTGTTTTCCTGGCTCACCGAAAAAGGAGTGCTCGCCATGAATCCGGCCCGGGAAGTCAAAACGGAGAGATTTTCCCGGACCGAAGGCAAAACGCCGGCATTTGTCGAAGGCGAGGTTCAGAAGCTTCTGGGCGCGGTCGAGACATCCACGCACACAGGCCTGCGCGATCGAGCTCTGCTTGGGGTCCTTGCCTATACTTTCGCCCGGATCGGCGCCGTCGTGAACCTGAAGGTCGAAGACTATTATCCATCTGGGAAACGGTTTTTGCTCCGCTTTAGGGAAAAGGGCGGCAAAGAGAAAGAGCTCCCCGTCCACCACAAGCTCGAAGATCTCCTCGACCAGTACCTTAAAGCAACCGCCTTAGAGAAGGAGCCACAGTCTCCTTTGTTCCCGGCCGCATGGGGAAAGACCGGCAAGTTATCGCGTCGGCCGCTCGTCCGTACCGATGCCGCCGACATGCTCAAACGACGGCTCAAGCAAGCTGGGTTGCCGGCTCACTATTCGCCTCACTCGTTCCGGGCGACCGGGATCACGAATTTTTTGGAGAATGACGGCACCTTGGAAGCCGCTCAGCGAATCGCCGGCCACGCCGACAGCCGGACCACAAAACTCTATGACCGCCGCGGTCAGAAGGTGCTTCTCGAAGATATGGAGAGGATTCGGTATTAAAGCCCCGCCCGCGTTACAAAAACAGCGGCGACTTCGGATCGCTCACGACAATTACCCCCATTGGATCATAGCGTTCTGAGGATACAAAGCTATATAGGTTAACAAAAGAACACGCCCTCACATTTCAATTGGTAACTGGTATATGAACCAGCCGTCCGTCTTTATCTCCTGCGTCTCGCCTGAGTTCCGCCAGACACGGGGCAAAGTTGCCAACATCCTTACCGGGCTCGCCTACACGCCGGTCTTTCAGGAAATCTTCGGAACCGAGTCCGGTGACCTTCGCCAGGTCCTCCGCGACAAGATCGACGCCTGCGCGGGCCTCATCCAGATCGTCGGCCATGGCTACGGGGCGGAGCCGCCCACCGTGGATGCCGGCTATGGTCGCCTTTCTTACACCCAGTTCGAGTTCCTCTACGCCCGCGAGAAGACGAAAAAAACTTGGCTCCTATTCCCCGGAGACGCTTGCATCCGCGACACATCGGTAGAAGGGCTCGATCTTCCAAGCGATCCTGCACACCCGGACCCTGCTGCCTACCAGGCTGAGCGCCGCGCCTTGCAGCTCACCTATCGCGACAAACGGCGAAACGACGGCCACGTTTATTACGACGCCACCAACGACGACGAACTCAAGCTGAAGGTCGCGCTCCTCCGCGATGAGCTCGCCGAGCAGCGCCGGGCCTTCGAGACCTGGCAAAAGGAGGTTCTCGAACGCCTCACCGTCACGACAGAGAAGATCCGCGCACACCTCCTCGAATCTGTCGAGCGCACCCACCAAAACGCCCTCGCCGAGGCGGAAAAGGCTAAGGGGTGGGAGGAACGGGAGCGCCTGCGTCAGGCTGCCGAGCAGGCTCGTGCCGGACGCCTCTCCCGCATCGATGAACTGGCCGCTTCCTTCGCCGAGATCGAGGGCACCGGCCGGTCCACTCAGATCTTCGATGAAATGACCCGCATTCTCGCAGAAGAAGGTGTGGATCAGGCCCTCGCATATGCCGCCACCAAACGCCCCAGCATCCTGGAGAAGGTGAAGGCACGCGCCATTGCCACTCGCGAGAAGAACCGTGCCGATCTTCTCCCCCTTCTTAAGAGCGCCCAGCTCCAGGCTGACCGTAACCAGCCCGCCGAGGCCACCTGCCTCTTTACCGAGATTCTCGCCGTGGAGCCGGATTGGTCCGATGCCCTTGACGCGCAGTTCTGGTTCCTTATCACCCAGGGCGATCACGCATTCGATCACGCCACGCTCGCCGCCGGCGGCGGCTACTTCCAGGCCGCCGAGACCGTCGTACAGCGCTTGCTCAAGGCCGAGTCAGACGCTCCCCGCTCCCAACGCGACCTGTCGGTGAGCCTGGAAAGGCTCGGCGACTGTCAGACGCAAAGTTATTTGCGAATCGGTCAGCGCTATTTGCGAATGACGCAGAATCCGCTATGATTGTATGTAGTCTGCTGTAGGATCGACGGGGCTGCACCCCAGGACAACTGCGTATTGCAACTCCGATGGCCGCTTCGCTCAAATTGCTTCCTGGCAGTACTG
>Ga0209040_10000884_pt1 | contig 23373 bp, 20 predicted proteins | sample BogFormECP12_OM3_FD_188240 | JGI IMG/M metagenome (GOLD analysis project Ga0209040, IMG submission 188240) | Bog forest soil microbial communities from Calvert Island, British Columbia, Canada - ECP12_OM3 (SPAdes) (version 2) | ecosystem: Environmental > Aquatic > Freshwater > Wetlands > Bog ... | reverse complement strand
CGAGATCGACCCTGCATGCCAAGATCGTCTCAGCTGGCACCCGCCGAGCCCGTCAGACACGACGACGGGGCTGGCAAGTTGTTCAGAGGCTTCCTAGGGTGTAGCGGCTGCAGATGGCGCGTCGATGACACGTCGACGACGACTGACGGGAGGGGTGGATGGCCGGCACGGAAGGCGCCGTGGCGATAATGGGCGCCGGTGCATGGGGCACGGCCCTGGCCAAGGTGCTCGCCGACGCCGGCGGACCAGAAGCAAAAGTTGTGTTGTGGGCGCGGCGATCAGACGTCGCGGAGCAGATCAGCACCACGCGATACAACCCCGGCTATTTGCCCGGCGCGTTGCTGCCGCCGAGCATCCGCGCCACCGCCGATGCCGAAGAGGCGCTGAGCGGCGCGACGACTGTGTTGCTGGGCGTACCGGCGCAGACGATGCGGGCCAACCTTGAGCAGTGGGCCGGATTGTTGTCGCAGGACGCGACGCTGGTCAGTCTGGCCAAGGGCATCGAGCTGGGCACCCTGATGCGGATGAGTCAGGTCATCGTTTCGGTGACGGGTGCGGACCCGTCGCGCGTCGCGGTGATTTCGGGGCCGAACTTGGCCAGTGAGATCGCCGAGTGCCAGCCCGCGGCCACCGTTGTGGCATGCAGCGACTCCGGCCGCGCGGTCGCCGTGCAGCGGATGCTGAACAGCGGGTATCTCCGCCCGTACACCAACAGCGACGTCGTCGGCACCGAGGTCGGTGGGGCGTGCAAGAACGTCATCGCGCTCGCGTGCGGAATGGCGGCCGGCGTCGGCCTTGGCGAAAACACCGCGGCGGCGATCATCACCCGGGGGCTGGCGGAGATCATGAGACTGGGGATAGCACTCGGCGCAAAGGGCGCGACGCTGGCCGGTCTGGCAGGGGTCGGTGACCTGGTGGCCACCTGCACCTCGCCCCGTTCGCGTAACCGCTCATTGGGCGAACGCCTGGGGCGAGGCGCGACCATGGAGTCGGCGTTGGAGGGTAAGCACGGCCATGTCGTCGAGGGGGTGACGTCATGCGAATCAGTGCTCGCGCTGGCGTCCAGTTACGACGTCGAGATGCCACTGACCGACGCCGTGCACCGGGTGTGTCACAAGGGGCTCTCAGTCGACGCGGCGATGGCTCTGTTGTTGGGTCGCAGCACCAAGCCCGAATGAGCCCGGCCCGGTCTTGCGGGCGCTAAAACCCCAGCTAAGGGGCGGCCTCCCGACCTTACGGTTCCGCAACCGGTAGCCTCTCCAGGTTGTGGACGCCTCCGACCGGCCCCCGACGCCGCGGCCGTCACGCCCTGGCCGCGTGCGAGTCGCCGTCGTGTTCGGCGGCCGCAGCAACGAGCACGCCATCTCGTGCGTGTCGGCGGGCAGCATCCTGCGCAATCTCGATCCGCAGCGGTTCGAGGTGATCGCGGTCGGCATCACCCCGCAAGGTTCGTGGGTGCTCACCGACGGCAACCCGGACGCGCTGGCGATCACCAACCGCCAGCTTCCCGCGGTGAGCTCGCAATCGGGCACCGAGCTGGCCCTGCCGGCTGACCCGGGGCGCAGCGGCCAGTTGGTGTCACTACAGCCCGGAGCCGGTGAGGTGCTGGCGTCGGTCGACGTGGTGTTCCCGGTGCTGCACGGCCCATATGGCGAGGACGGCACGATTCAGGGGTTGCTCGAACTAGCCGGAGTGCCCTACGTCGGCGCCGGTGTGCTGGCCAGTGCCGCCGGCATGGACAAGGAATTCACCAAGAAGCTGCTCGCCGCCGAAGGACTTCCGGTCGGCGGGTACGCGGTGCTGCGCCCGTCGCAGCCGACGCTGTATCCCGAGGAGTGTGAGCGCCTGGGTCTGCCGGTGTTCGTCAAGCCCGCCCGGGGTGGCTCGTCGATCGGTGTCAACCGGGTGTCGAGTTGGGACCAGCTGCCCACCGCGGTTGCCGATGCGCGCCGGCATGATCCGAAAGTGATTGTCGAAGCGGCGATCAACGGTCGCGAGCTGGAGTGCGGCGTGCTCGAAATGCCGGATGGCACAGTGGAAGCCAGCACGGTAGGGGAGATCCGGGTGGCCGGGGTGCGCGGACGCGAGGACTCTTTCTACGACTTCGCGACCAAATACCTCGACGACACAGCCGAATTGGACGTGCCCGCGAAGATCGACGACCACGTCGCCGACGTGGTGCGTCAGCTGGCGATCCGGGCGTTTAGGGCCATCGATTGCCAAGGCCTGGCGCGGGTTGATTTCTTCCTCACCGACGACGGGCCGGTGATCAATGAAATCAACACGATGCCGGGCTTCACCACGATCTCGATGTACCCACGGATGTGGGCGGCCAGCGGCGTCGACTATCCCACCCTGCTGGCGACCATGGTGGACACCGCAATTGCCCGGGGCGTGGGTCTGCGCTAACCGGTCCTTTAACCTGGCCGAGCCGGATTGATGGGCACCGCCGAGATGGTGTGGTCGATCACGTCGGAGAGCTCTTGGATGGGCGTCGGCCCCGATCCCGCCGGAAGTGTCAGTGCCACATACACAGGCCGGTCCACCGTGTACCACGTCGATCTGCCCGCGTCGCCGGCGGATTGTGGATCGGCTGTCACCTCAAACCACTGCACCCGGTCGACCACCTGAATGGGGGAACCCACCACGAAATCGGAAGGGCGGTCGAGCCCGCAGCGCAACACCAGCGGCTCGCCGTCGGGTCCTGTCCGCCAGGCGGTCGCGCCTTCGGGTGCCGGTTGGGCGAGGGGTGCGCGCTGATAGTCCCCGAGCCGCTGCGGCAACGCTTGCGTCAGCGACCGGCATGCAGGATTGCCCGCGTGCGGGGCCGCGGCGGCGGGAAGCGCAACGGGTTGCCGCGGCGCCTGGCGGGTTGCCGCGATGACCAGGATTACGCCGATCGCCGTCACGGCCAGCGCCACCGCGGCGATCATCAGGGCGCGCGGCGGCCCGCCTACATCCGCATCGGAGTCGGCATGGGGGTCGCCTGTCACCGAGCCGGGCACCTCCCGTCTTGCGCATACACTGGCGCCGTCCGTTCGCGCGGGCAGGATCCAACTTACCGCAGGTCGGGCAATGTGCTGAGGCCTTCACAGGCCCTTATATGGGCCGGGACGCGCCGGAGGAGGTGGCGTGCGCGATGATGCATCGGGGGAGACCCCGACGCTGGAGCAGCTCGGGGAATTCGCCGTAATCGACCGGCTGGTGCGGGGCCGCCGGCAGCCGGCCGCGGTCGCGGTAGGGCCGGGCGACGACGCGGCGGTGGTATCCGCCGGCGACGGGCGCGTCGTGGTGTCGACCGACGTACTCGTGCAGGATCGGCACTTCCGCCTGGACTGGTCGACGCCCCACGATGTTGGCCGCAAGGCGATCGCCCAAAACGCCGCAGACATCGAGGCGATGGGCGGGCGGGCAACGGCGTTCGTGGTGGGCTTCGGAGCGCCCGGTGATACCCCGACGGCGCAGGTGGACGCGTTGGTCGACGGAATGTGGGACGAGGCGGGGCGAATCGGCGCGGGCATCGTCGGCGGCGATCTGGTCAGCTGCCCGCAATGGGTGCTGTCGGTGACAGTGCTGGGCGACCTTGACGGTCGCGCGCCGGTGTTGCGATCGGGGGCGAAAACGGGTTCGGTGCTCGCCGTGGTTGGCGAATTGGGCCGCTCGGCAGCAGGATATGCGCTGTGGCACAACGGGATTGAGGGTTTCGAAGAATTGCGGCGCCGACATGTGGTGCCTGAGCCGCCGTATGGCGAAGGAGTGGCGGCTGCAGCCGCCGGGGCCCAGGCGATGATCGACGTCTCCGACGGCCTGGTCGCCGACCTGCGGCACGTCGCCGTGGCGTCCGGGGTGGGCATCGACCTGAGCGCCCTGGCACTGGCCGCCGACCACGACGCGCTGGCCGCGGCCGCCGCCGCCGCACACGCCGACGCGTGGTTGTGGGTGCTGGGCGGCGGCGAAGATCACGCGCTGGTGGCCTGCTTCGCCGGCGCGGTGCCGGCCGGGTGGCGCGTCATCGGGCGAGTGCTTGACGGACCCGCCCGGGTACTTGTCGACGGCGAAGAGTGGCGGGGATACGCGGGCTGGGAGTCTTTCGCCCGGTGACGATGCGGGCCGCGTGCGGCCCGGGGTGGGGGTACCACCCGCGTGCGGGGGAGAGGCGGGCAATCGGGGCGGGGCAGCGTTAGGGTGGCGCGGTGACCGTGTACGCGATCGCTCAGCTGAGATTCACCGACCGGGCGGCCTACGACCGGTACCAGTCGAAGTTCATGGAGGTCTTCCGTCGCCATCCGGGAACGCTGCTGGCCGCCGACGAGTCGCCCCAGGTGGTGGAGGGACAGTGGGATCGCGAGAAGGTGGTGCTGATGTCCTTTCCCGACGAGGCGGCGTTCCGGGGCTTTGTGCAATCGCCTGAGTACCGGGAGATCTCGAAGGACCGCCGCGCGGGCGCCGATACGGTAGTACTGCTGGTGGACGGGCTGCAGTGATCGCGCGCCCGTTGAATGAACTCGTCGAGCAGGGCTGGGCGGTCGCGCTGCAGCCGGTCGCGGACCAGGTTGCGCAGATGGGACAGTTTCTGCGGGCTGAGATCGCGGCCGGACGCAGGTACCTGCCCGCGGGGCCGAATGTGTTGCGCGCCTTCACTTTCCCGTTCGTCAACGTCCGGGTCCTGATCGTCGGGCAAGATCCCTACCCGACGCCCGGGCATGCGGTGGGCCTGAGCTTCTCGGTGGCGCCCGATGTGCGTCCGCTGCCCCGCAGTCTGGAGAACATCTTCGGCGAGTACTCCACCGATCTGGGCTATCCGCAGCCCTCGTGCGGCGATCTGACGCCCTGGGCGCAGCGCGGGGTGCTGCTGTTGAACAGGGTGCTCACGGTGCGTCCGAGTAACCCTGCGTCGCATCGGGGCAAGGGCTGGGAAGCGGTCACGGAGTGCGCAATTCGCGCACTCGCCGCACGGTCACAGCCGATGGTGGCGATCCTGTGGGGCCGCGACGCCTCCACCCTCAAGCCAATGCTGGCCGCCGGCAACTGTGTTTCGATCGAGTCGCCGCACCCCTCGCCCTTGTCGGCGTCTCGCGGGTTCTTCGGCTCGCGTCCGTTCAGCCGCTCCAACGAGTTGCTCGGCGGGATGGGCGCGGACCCGATCGATTGGCGATTGCCCTGACCGAGATGACGGCCCTGCGCGCACACCGGGGGCGCGGAACGAGAACAACATGCTCTCGCGCCTTAACAGGCGAATACGCGGTCCTGATCGTCGACCGCTGGCTGTTGGCGGCTAGCCGCGGGTGATCTTGCCGGCCTTGATGCAGGACGCGCAGACGTTGAGTCGCTTCTTGTTGGCGCCCGGACGCGTCACGACGTGCACGGTCTGGACGTTGGGGTCCCACCGGCGGCTGGTGCGGCGGTGGGAGTGCGACACCGACTTGCCGAAGCCGGGGCCTTTCCCGCAGATGTCGCACACAGCGGCCATTGTTCAAGCTCCTCAGATATTCGGGGGTCGGGCAATCGAGGCCGGGATAGCCCAGGCTGACCCGGGCCAACCCAGGATACCGATTGTCGTGGGCAACACCAAAACGATCAACAGTTGCCGGCCAGCTACGACCGGTAGTGTCACCCCCGCTGGCTAGGCTTAATGGGCCGGTCCGACCCGCCGGCGTGGCGTTCCGCACGGGCAGCCACCGCACCTGCGTCGCGGGGCTACGCTGGCGCCCACCGGGGGGCTGACGGAGGAGGTGGGACACACTGGGCACGTCAGATCGTCTGCTGGACGCCTCCGCCTTGCGGGACTGGGCGCACACCGCCGTCAGCGACCTGATTACACACATCGACGAGATCAACCGCCTCAACGTGTTCCCCATCGCCGATTCCGACACGGGCGCCAACATGCTGTTCACCATGCGCTCGGCACTGGCCGAGGCGAATGCGGAGGCCAGCGCGGAGGGCGGCCCCGGGTGCGTCGCCCGGGTCGCGGCCGCCCTGTCTGCCGGTGCACTGAACGGCGCCCGCGGCAACTCCGGCGTGATCTTGTCCCAGATCCTCCGCGGTATCGCTGACGTCACCGCGACTGCGGCCGCCCACCGCGGTGGGGAACTGTTCGCTATCGGCGTCGACCTCCTCGGGGCCGCGTTGCGGCGCGGCATCGAGCTGGTCATCGCCTCAATGGGCGGCGAGGAGATCCCCGGGACGATCATCTCGGTATTGCGGGCCGCCGCCGCTGCCGTCGAGGAGTGCGCCAACGGCGGGGAGGGGCTGGTCCAGGCTACCATCGCCGCCGGTGACGCCGCCGTTGTCGCGCTGGAGAAGACCACGGAGCAGCTTGACGTCCTCGCCGACGCCGGTGCGGTGGACGCCGGCGGACGGGGCCTGCTGGTCCTGCTGGACGCGCTGCGCTCGACGGTCACCGGGCAGGCGCCCGCTCGCACGGTGTACGAGCTGTCGCCGCGCACGCAGCCTGGTGACGGCGTCGCCAAACGCCCGGCACCCCAATTCGAGGTGATGTACCTGCTGGATGGTTGCGAAGCCGCCGCGGCGGACGCACTGCGGGATCGGCTCGGGGAGTTGGGCGAATCGGTGGCCATTGCCGCCGCACCTTCGGCGGCTCAGGGCGGCTACTCGGTGCACGTGCACACCGACGACGCCGGCGCCGCCGTCGAAGCGGGACTGGTGGCCGGGCGGCTGAGCCGGATCGTGATCTCGGCGCTGAGCTCCGGCGCCACCGGGCTACCGGTGGGCAGTTGGACGCGGGAACGGGCGGTGCTGGCCGTCGTCGACGGCGATGGTGCCGCCGAGTTGTTCGCCGCTGAGGGCGCCTGCGTGCTGCAGCCGGGCCCGGACGCCGTCGATCCGGCGACGGATATCAGCGCGCACCAACTGGTGCGGGCCGTGGTGGAAACCGGCGCCGCGCAGGTGATGGTGTTGCCCAACGGCTATGTGGCCGCCGAGGAGCTGGTGGCCGGCTGCACCGCGGCCATCGGCTGGGGCATCGACGTGGTGCCGATACCGACGGGGTCGATGGTGCAGGGCCTTGCCGCGCTGGCCGTGCATGACCCGGACCGGCAGGCCGTCGACGACGGCTTCACCATGGCCCGCGCCGCCGGCGCTGCCCGGCACGGGTCGGTGCGCATCGCCACCGAGAGCGCGTTGACCTGGGCCGGTCGCTGTCAGCCTGGTGACGGCCTGGGCATTGCGGGCGACGAGGTACTGATCGTGGCCGCCGATGTGGCCGGGGCGGCGATCGGCCTGCTCGATTTGCTGCTGGCCTCCGGCGGCGAGCTGGTGACGGTGCTGGTGGGCGCCGGCATCGAGGCGGATGACCCGGATATAGATGCCTCCGGCGACATCGGCGACATCCTGGAAAGACACGTGCATGACCATCATCCCGGAACAGAGTTGGAGACCTACCGCACCCGCCATCGGGGTGACGCGCTGCTGATCGGAGTCGAGTAGCGGTGGTCTCACTCACTGATCGGCTGGACTACATCCTGGGCGCCAAGGCCGCCGACGACCTCGACGACGTCTTCGGTATCCGCACCGTCGACGACCTGCTGCGCCACTACCCGCGCAGCTACACCGAGGGCGCCGCGGTGCGCAGCACCGAAGAGGGCGGCGCCGAGCAGCCTGAGGCCGGTGAGCACATCACCATCGTCGACACCATTACTTCTGCGGTGACGCTGCCGACGCGGAAGGACCCGAAGAAGAAGATCTTCCGCATCACCGTCGGCTCTGGGCGCAGCGCGGTGACCGCCACGTTCTTCAACGCGAGCTACATCAGCAGGGACCTCACCAAGAACACACGGGTGATGCTGTCCGGGGAGGTCGGGTTCTATAAGGGCGCCATGCAGCTGACGCACCCGGCGTTTCTCATCCTCGACTCGCCGGACGGCAAGAACCGCGGTACCAGGAGCCTGAAAAGCATCGCCAACGCCTCGCAAGCCACCAGTGGCGAAGTGTTGATGACAGCGTTCGAGCGTCGCTTCTTCCCGATCTATCCGGCCAGCACGAAAGTGCAGAGCTGGGACATCTACTCCTGCGTACGCCAAGTGCTCGATGTCCTCGATCCGGTGGACGATCCGTTGCCCGCGGACTTGCGCGCCGAACATCACCTGATCTCCGAAGACGAAGCCCTGCGCGCCATTCATCTCGCCGAGGACGAGCGTGAACGCCGCCGTGCACGGGAGCGGTTGACCTTCGACGAAGCCGTCGGCCTGCAGTGGGCGCTGGTGACTCGCCGGCACGGCGAGCTGTCCGAGTCGGGGCCCCCGGCACCGCCGCGGCCGGACGGTCTTGCGGCAGAACTGTTGCGGCGCTTGCCGTTCGAGCTGACAGCGGGACAGCGAGAGGTGCTTGACGTGCTGACCGACGGACTCGCGGCGACTCGCCCGCTGAACCGGCTGCTGCAGGGTGAGGTCGGCTCGGGCAAGACGATCGTCGCGGTGCTGGCGATGCTGCAGATGGTCGACGCGGGCTACCAGTGCGCGCTGCTGGCGCCGACGGAAGTGCTCGCCGCACAACATCTGCGATCGATCTCTGATGTTCTGGGCCCGTTGGCCATGGGAGGCCAGCTGGGCGGGGCTGACAATGCCGCCCGCGTGGCGCTGCTCAGCGGTTCGATGACGACGGGGCAAAAGAAATACCTGCGGACCGAGATCGCCGCCGGTCAGGTTGACATTGTCATCGGCACCCACGCGCTACTGCAAGACGCGGTGGAATTCCACAAACTGGGCATCGTGGTCGTCGACGAGCAACACCGGTTCGGTGTGGAGCAGCGAGACCGATTGCGCGCCAAGGCCCCTGCCGGCATTACCCCGCACCTGCTGGTGATGACGGCGACGCCGATACCGCGTACCGTCGCGCTCACGGTCTACGGCGACCTGGAAACCTCGACGCTGCGCGAACTTCCACGCGGACGCCAGCCGATCACCACCAATGTCATCTTCGTCAAGGACAAGCCCGCCTGGCTCGCCCGTGCCTGGCAGCGCATTGTCGAAGAGGTCGCCGCCGGACGGCAGGCCTACGTGGTGGCGCCCCGCATCAACGAGAGCGACGAACCCGAGAAAGATGGCGGCAGACCTTCAGAGACCGCCGAGAGTCTTTACGCCCGACTGCGTTCCGGTGAGTTGGCGAACCTTCGGGTGGGGCTCATGCACGGACGGTTGTCTGCCGACGAGAAGGACGCCGCAATGGCGGGTTTTCGCGCAGGCGAGATCGATGTCCTGGTGTGCACCACCGTCATTGAGGTCGGCGTCGACGTTCCCAACGCCACAGTCATGGTGGTGATGGACGCCGACCGGTTCGGGATCAGCCAGCTGCATCAGCTGCGCGGCCGTATCGGCCGCGGCGAGCATCCGAGCCTGTGTCTGCTGGCCAGCTGGGTCACGTCGGGATCGTCGGGCGGCCGGCGACTGTGTGCGGTCGCCGAGACCATGGACGGGTTCGCGCTTGCCGATCTTGACCTCAAGGAGCGCCGGGAAGGAGATGTGTTGGGCCGCAACCAGTCCGGCAGGGCGATCACCCTGCGGCTGCTGTCGCTGGCCGACCACCTGGTGTTCATCGAGGCCGCCCGGGACTTCTGCACGCGCGCCTACGAGGACGCGAGCCCGCACCCCGGGTTGGGTGCGCTGGCAGCACGATTCACCGACACCGACCGCATCGAATACTTAGATAAATCGTGAACCGGAAAATGCTGCTGTGGTTGTCGGCGGCCGCGGTGCTCGCGGTGGTGGTCGCCTATCAGACGCTGGGATTTTCGGCCGCCAGGCACGTTGGCGAGGTCGCAGCGCTCGCCGACGTCCCGACGGTGCAACCAGGTACGGACGTGCTCGCGGGAATTGTCGTGCTGCCGCTGCGGGCCCACCGTTACGACTACCGCAGGCCGGCGTTCGGCGACGCCTGGGACGACAACAACGACGCCCCACTCGGACACAACGGGTGTGACACCCGCGACGACATCCTCAACCGCGACCTCGTCGACAAGACGTATGTGTCGATCAAGCGGTGTCCCGACGCGGTGGCCACCGGCACCCTGCACGACCCGTACACCGACGCCACCATCGCTTTCCAGCGCGGCGCCAAGGTCGGCGAATCGGTGCAGATCGACCACATCGTCCCGCTCGCCTACGCCTGGGACATGGGCGCCTACGGCTGGCCGGATCCCGAGCGGCTGCGGTTCGCCAACGATCCGGCCAACTTGCTGGCCGTCGACGGCCAGGCCAATCAGGACAAGGGCGATTTGCCGCCGGCTCAGTGGATGCCGCCGAACAAGGCGTTCGCGTGTCAGTACGCCATGCAGTTCATCACGGTGCTGCGCGGTTACCAGTTGCCGGTAGACCAGGGCTCGTCGGACGTGCTGCGTGCGGCCGCAGCCACCTGCCCGACGGGATAGCTCAGCTGGCGATCAGGAGCCTGCGTAGGTCTCGGGATCCTCGCGCACCCGAGTGCCCTCGTTGAGCGCGTTGATCGCATCCATGTGCTCGGCGGCCAATTCGAAATCGAAGACATCGAGGTTGCTGGCGATGCGCTCGGGTTTGGACGAGCGGAAGACGACCGCATTACCCAGTTGCAGGTTCCACCGCAGCATTACCTGCGCTGGCGATTTGCCGTATTCGCCCGCGACGGAGGTCACCGTCGGGTTGTCCATGAGCCTGCCCAGAACCAGCGGGGTGTAGGACTGCGTCACGACGTTGTGCTGCGCATTTGCTTTGCGCATCTCGTCTTGGTTGAGCAGCGGGTGCAGCTCGATCTGGTTGACCGCCGGCGTGACGAAGGTCAGGTCGATGGCCATCGACAGGTGTTCCTCGGTGAAGTTGGAGACGCCGATCGACCGCGCGTGCCCGTCTCCGCGCGCTTGGATCAAGCCGCCAAAGGCGTCCACGTACTTGCCCAGCGACGGGGCGGGCCAGTGAACCAGGTACAGGTCGACGTAATCCAGGCCGAGTCGTTCCAGGCTGGCTGTGCAGGCCTCCGGGGCGGTGCGGAAACCCTGGTCGGCGGTAGCCAACTTTGTCGTGACGAACAGCTCCGCGCGGGGAATCCCGGAGGCCGCGATCGCGCGACCGACCGCGGCTTCATTGCCGTAAGCCGCGGCGGTGTCGATCAGCCGGCAGCCGATTTCCAGCGCCGCCGATACCGCGCGCTCGGTCTCGTCGTCCGACAACTCCGCGACACCGAGGCCAAGCACCGGCATCGTGTTCTCGTCATTGAGAGCTATTGAGGGAACCGTGGCACCCGACTCGCCAGTCAACGTCATTCACCTGCCTGTGAAGGTTCGTGGGTTGGGACCAAGCCGGGATCGCTCGTCGAGCGAGGAGATCGATGCCATTTCACTGGCGCTGGGTTCGAAATCGAACACGTCGAGGTTGCTCGCAATCCGTGTGGGGTTCACCGACTTGGAATCACGATATTACCGAGCCGAACACGCCACCTAATCGTCACCCGGGCGTGCCGTCCCGCCCCCATCCGCGCCCCGGTCGGTATTCCACAATCTGGTCACCACGTAGAGTTGCGGTAGAACGCCGCGGCGTCGACATGCCGGTGTCCCGACGGCGGGGATCGAATTGCCGTCGTTGAGCGTGACGAAGTTGTGTTCGAGGGAGCAGCCCATGACCAAAAGTCTGTCAGGCGCGCCGGGTCTCCTTCCCGGAGCGAAGGGCGCACCCACCCGGTGGACAAGTCGCTTACAGGGCTTGGTCACCACCATCGGCGTCAAGGTCATTCCGTGGGTACCGTCCGCCGCCAAGCGGGTGCTGTCGGGCGGTCGTTCGGTCATCATCGACGGCAATACGCTCGATCCCACGCTGCAGCTGATGCTGTCGGGTCTGCATGCCGTCGGCATAGACGGGCTGGTCATCGACGACGACCCGGCCGCGTCGCGCGTCCAGATGCGCGAGATGGTCGTGGGGATGCCCGGGCCGCAGATACACGTAACCGTCAATGACATATCGCTGCCCGGACCGGCCGGTGAGATCCCGGCACGGCACTACCGCCCGCCCGGCGGCGTGGCCGCGCCGCTGCTGGTCTTTTACCACGGCGGCGGCTGGACGATCGGCGACCTGGACACCTACGACTCGCTATGCCGGTTGACGTGCCGCGACGCCGGCATCCACGTGTTGTCGATCGACTACCGGCTGGCTCCCGAGCATCCGGCCCCCGCCGCGCTCGAGGATGCCTATGCGGCCTTCGAGTGGGCCTACGAACACGCCGCCGAACTGGGCGCGATCGGTGGGCAGGTCGCGGTCGGCGGGGACAGTGCGGGCGGCAACCTGGCGGCGATCGTGTGCCAGTTGGCGCGCGACGCGGGTGGCCCAGCCCCTGTGCTGCAATGGCTGATCTACCCGCGGACCGATTTCAGCGCGCAGACTCGGTCCCTGAGCCTGTTCGCCCGTGGCTTTTTGTTGACCAAGCGCGACATGGACTGGTTCGAGTCTCAATACCTGAGGGCGTCCGGTCTGGACAAGGCAGATCCACGGGTGTCGCCGCTGCTGGCCGAGTCGCTCGCCGGGCTGGCCCCGGCCCTCATCGCGGTCGCGGGTTTCGACCCGTTGCGCGACGAGGGCGAGAGCTACGCGGAGGCGCTGCGGGCCGCCGGGACCGCGGTGGACCTGCGTTCCATGGGTTCGCTGACGCATGGCTTCGCCAACCTGTTTCCGCTCGGGGGCGGCAGCTCCGCCGCGACGAATGAGCTGATTTCAGCTTTGCGGGCTCACCTGAGCCGGGCCTGAGCCCGCGCTCAATTGCCGCCGGTACTCTAGAGTCGCCGTCGCCCGATTGCGGTCGGGACAAGCCGATACACGTGAGGATCAGCGAACCCGTGGCAGACAAATCCAAACGCCCCCCGCAATTCGACCTGAAGTCCGCCGGCCGCAGTTCCAGCCGACTCGTCCCGATCGTGGCCACCGCGGTGGTCGTGGTCTTCGCGGTCGCCCTCGTCTTCTACATCGTGACGAATCACAAGAAACCAGCCGCTGTCGCCTCGGGCCCCGGCGACGCGGTGCGGGTGACGTCGAGCAAGCTGGTTACCCAGCCCGGTACCAGCAACCCCAAGGCCGTGGTGTCCTTCTACGAGGACTTTCTGTGTCCGGGGTGCGGTAACTTCGAGCGGACTTTCGGGCCGACGGTGTCCAAGCTCATCGACATCGGCGCCATCGCGGCCGATTACTCCATGATGGCGATCCTGGACAGCCCGCGAAACCAGAACTATTCGTCGCGGGCGGGTGCGGCGGCGTTGTGTGTCGCCGATGAATCCATCGATGCGTACCGCCGTTTCCATACCGCGTTGTACAGCCAGGGCATCCAGCCCGATGAGCGCGGCAGCAGCTTCCCCGACAACGCGAAGTTGATCGAACTCGCCCGCGAAGCCGGCGTCGTGGGCAAGGTCCCGGACTGCATCAACAGCGGTAAGTACCTCGCCAAGGTCACCGGGGCGGCAGCGGCCGACAAGATCAACGCAACCCCGACGATCAAGATCAACGGCAACGAGTACGAGCCGACGACACCGGACGCCCTTGTGGCCGCCATCAAACAGATCGTGGGCGACGTTCCTGGCATTGACACGGCTGCCACTCCCGCGAGCTCGTGACCAACCCGGTGTCAGCTGAACCTGTCGAGCATGCCGGCGACCTCTCACCGGCCCCGGCCCGGGAAGCGCGGGTACCGGCGCCCAGCGCATGGTGGGTGCTGATCGCGGGCGTGATCGGGTTGGTCGCCTCGATGGCGCTGACGATCGAGAAGTTCAAGATTCTGCTCGATCCCCATTACGTGCCGCCGTGCAACGTCAACCCAATCGTGTCGTGCGGCTCGGTGATGACGACGCCGCAGGCCTCGTTGCTGGGCTTTCCGAACCCGCTGCTGGGCATCATCGGCTTCACCGTGGTGATGGTCACCGGCGTGTTGGCGGTGGCAAATGTTCCTCTGCCCCAATGGTATTGGATCGGACTGACGGTCGGGACCCTGATCGGCGCGACGCTCGTGCACTGGCTGATCTTCCAGAGTCTCTACCGAATTGGCGCGTTGTGCCCCTATTGCATGGTGGTCTGGGCGGTCACCATCCCGCTGCTCGTGGTGCTAGTCTCCATCGTGTTTCGCCCGGCGCTCGAGCGCGGGGACAGCGCCGTAGCGCGGGTGCTGTACCAATGGCGATGGTCGATCGTCACGCTGTGGTTCACCGCGGTGTTTCTGCTGATCATGGTGCGATTCTGGGATTATTGGTCAACACTTTTATGAGTTACCGGCTTTAGGGGGCTACCCGTGATCTCCAAAGTGCTCGTCGCCAATCGGGGGGAGATCGCGATCCGCGCCTTCCGCGCCGCCTACGAACTCGGCATCGGGACCGTGGCCGTCTACGCCTACGAGGACCGCAATTCGCAGCATCGGCTCAAGGCCGACGAGTCGTATCAGATCGGCGACGTCGGCCACCCGGTGCGGGCGTACCTGTCCGTCGACGAAATCGTCGAAACCGCTGTCCGCGCGGGCGCCGACGCCGTCTACCCCGGTTACGGGTTTCTTTCGGAGAACCCGGAGTTGGCCGCGGCGTGCGCGTCCGCCGGCATCACGTTCGTCGGCCCCAGCGCCGAAGTGCTTAAGCTGACCGGAAATAAGTCCCGGGCCATCGCCGCGGCCCGCGAGGCGGGCCTGCCCGTGCTGATGTCGTCGGCACCGTCGGCCTCGGCCGACGAACTGGTATCGGCCGCCCAAGGCATGCGGTTTCCGTTGTTCGTCAAGGCGGTTGCCGGTGGTGGCGGGCGGGGCATGCGTCGCGTCACCGATATCGCCGCGCTGCCCGAAGCGATCGAAGCCGCCAGCCGCGAGGCCGAGTCGGCGTTCGGTGACCCGACCGTCTATCTCGAACAGGCGGTGATCAAGCCACGACACATCGAGGTGCAGATCCTGGCCGACAGCCACGGCAACGTGATTCACCTCTACGAGCGCGACTGCAGCGTGCAACGCCGCCACCAGAAGGTCATAGAACTGGCGCCCGCGCCGAATCTCGCCGCCGAGTTGCGCGACAAGATATGCGCCGACGCGGCCGCTTTCGCCCGCCACATCGGATACAGCTGCGCCGGCACAGTGGAGTTTCTGCTGGACGAAAACGGCCAGTACGTCTTCATCGAGATGAATCCGCGGATCCAGGTGGAACACACCGTGACCGAGGAGATCACCGATGTCGACCTGGTCTCCAGTCAGCTGCGCATCGCGTCCGGGGAGACGCTTGACGATCTGGGTCTGCATCAGGGCGACGTTCGGCCGCACGGCGCCGCACTGCAGTGCCGGATAACCACCGAGGATCCGACCAACGGATTCCGGCCGGACACCGGCCGGATCAGCGCGTTGCGCACCCCCGGCGGCGCCGGCATCCGCCTGGACGGCAGCACCAACCTCGGCGCGGAGATCAGCGCGCACTTCGATTCCTTGCTGGTCAAGCTGACCTGCCGGGGCCGCGACTTCCGCACGGCGGTGGCCAGGGCGCGCCGCGCCATCGCGGAGTTCCGGATCCGCGGGGTGTCGACGAATATCCCGTTCCTGCAGGCGGTCCTGGACGATCCGGACTTCCAGGCCGGCCGCGTCACCACGTCGTTCATCGACGAGCGGCCGCAGCTGCTGACCGCGCGCGCCTCGGCCGACCGCGGCACCAAGATCCTGAACTATCTGGCCGATGTCACCGTCAACAAGCCGCACGGTACGCGCCGGTCCACGGTGTACCCGCACGACAAACTGCCGGACATCGATCTGGAGGCACCACCACCCGCCGGATCCAGGCAGCGGCTGGTCGAGCTGGGGCCGGAGGGTTTCGCGCGCTGGCTGCGGGAGTCGCCAGGGGTCGGCCTTACCGACACCACGTTCCGCGACGCCCACCAATCTCTGCTGGCCACCCGAGTGCGCACCAGCGGTCTGCAGATGGTGGCGCCGTATCTGGCTCGGACCATGCCGCAGCTGCTGTCCGTGGAGTGTTGGGGCGGTGCCACCTACGACGTGGCACTGCGTTTCCTCAAGGAGGACCCTTGGGAGCGCCTGGCCACGCTGCGTGCGGCGATGCCCAATATCTGCCTGCAGATGTTGTTGAGGGGCCGGAATACCGTTGGCTACACGCCCTATCCGGAGCTGGTCACGTCGGCGTTCGTCGACGAGGCAACGGCCACCGGCATCGACATCTTCCGAATCTTCGACGCGCTCAACAACGTTGAGTCGATGCTCCCGGCGATCGATGCCGTGCGCGAAACAGGTTCTGCGATAGCCGAAGTCGCGATGTGCTATACCGGCGATTTGTCCGACCCCGATGAGCATCTGTACACGTTGGACTATTACCTGAAACTGGCCGAGCAGATCGTGGATGCCGGCGCACACGTGCTGGCCATCAAAGACATGGCCGGACTCTTGCGGCCACCGGCGGCGCAACGACTGGTCGGTGCGCTGCGCAGCCGCTTCGACCTGCCCGTGCACGTGCACACTCATGACACACCGGGCGGCCAGTTGGCCAGTTACGTCGCCGCTTGGCACGCCGGCGCCGACGCCGTCGACGGTGCCGCGGCGCCGATGGCGGGAACCACCAGCCAGCCCGCGCTCAGTTCGATCGTCGCCGCCGCGGCGCACACCGAGTACGACACCGGTTTGTCGCTCTCGGCGGTGTGCGCGCTGGAGCCGTACTGGGAGGCGCTGCGAAAAGTATATGCGCCCTTCGAATCTGGGCTACGGGGGCCGACGGGACGGGTCTACCGTCACGAGATTCCCGGCGGCCAGCTGTCCAATCTGCGCCAGCAGGCGATTGCGCTGGGATTGGCGGATCGGTTCGAGGAGGTCGAAGAGGCCTACGCCGGTGCCGACCGGGTGCTCGGCAGGCTGATCAAAGTTACCCCGTCATCGAAGGTGGTCGGTGATTTGGCGCTGGCGCTGGTCGGTGCGGGGGTGAGCGCGGACGAATTCGCCTCCGAGCCAGCGCGATTCGATATCCCGGAATCGGTGCTGGGGTTTCTGCGGGGCGAGCTGGGTGATCCGCCCGGCGGGTGGCCCGAACCGCTGCGCACGGCGGCGCTGGCCGGCCGCGCGGCGGCCAGGCCCACCCAGCCGCTGACGACGGACGACGAGGCCGCCCTGGCATTGGCCGGGACCAAGCGTCAGGCCACCCTCAACCGACTCCTATTCCATGGCCCGACAAAGGAATTCGAGGAGCACCGGGAAACCTACGGCGATACTTCGCAATTGTCGGCCAACCAGTTCTTCTACGGTCTTCGGCAGGGTGAAGAGCACAAGGTGAAACTGGAGCGCGGGGTCGAGCTCTTGATCGGGCTGGAGGCGATCTCCGAACCCGACGAGCGCGGCATGCGGACGGTGATGTGCATCCTGAATGGCCAGCTGCGGCCGGTGTTGGTGCGCGACCGCAGCATCGCCAGCGCGGTACCGGCCGCGGAGAAGGCCGACCGCGGCAATCCCGGACACATCGCCGCACCGTTCGCCGGGGTGGTCACCGTGGGGGTGGCTGTCGGCGACCAGGTGAGCGCCGGCCAGACCATCGCCACCATCGAGGCAATGAAGATGGAAGCCCCGATCACCGCCCCCAGGGACGGCACCGTGGAGCGGGTGGCGGTGTCGAGCACCGCCCAGGTGGAGGGCGGCGACCTGCTGGTGGTGGTCAGCCCCGCGCAAGCGGACGGTACCCCCTGACGCGGATCATCGGCGGCGTCGCCGGGGGCCGGCGGCTGGTCGTCCCGCCGCGGGGAACCAGGCCCACCACCGATCGCGTGCGCGAGTCGCTGTTCAACATCGTGACCGCGCGGCGCGACCTGACCGGCCTGGCCGTGTTGGACCTCTACGCCGGGTCGGGCGCACTTGGGCTGGAGGCGCTGTCCCGCGGCGCCGCGTCCGCGCTCTTTGTGGAGTCCGACCAGCGCAGCGCGACCATCATCGCCCGCAACGTAAAGGCGTTGGGCCTGCCCGGTGCGACGCTGCGCCGGGGCACGGTGGCAGCCGTGCTGGCGGCCGGAACCCCGTCGCCGGTGGACCTGGTGCTGGCCGACCCGCCCTACGATGTCGACAACGCCGAGATCGAGGCCGTGCTGGCCGCTTTGACCGGTTGCGGCTGGGCGCACGAGTCGACCCTCGCGGTGGTGGAGCGTGCGACTGCGGGAGCCCCGCTGACCTGGCCGGCCGGCTGGGAGCCGTGGCAACCGCGCGTGTACGGCGACACCCGTCTGGAGCTTGCCGAATGGGCCTGAACTGCCGGTGTAGCCTCGACGTTCATGTGCGCCCCTCCTCCTCATCGCTTCGCTCTGCATCGTCGCCGGCGCGCATGAGCGGCGCGGTTTGCCCGGGTTCCTTTGACCCGGTGACGTTAGGCCATATCGACGTCTTCGAACGCGCCGCGGCTCAGTTCGACGAGGTGGTGGTCGCGATCCTGGTCAACCCCGCCAAGAGGGGCATGTTCGACCTCGATGAGCGGATCGCGATGATCGAGGAGTCGACGACGCACCTACCCAACTTGCGGGTGGAGGCGGGACAAGGTCTGGTGGTCGACTTCGTCAGGTCCCGCGGGATGAACGCCATCGTGAAGGGCCTGCGCACCGGGACCGACTTCGAATACGAGCTGCAGATGGCCCAGATGAACAAGCACATCGCCGGCGTCGACACGTTCTTTGTGGCGACCGCGCCGACGTATTCGTTCGTGTCGTCGTCTTTGGCCAAAGAGGTCGCGATGCTGGGCGGTGATGTGTCGGAGCTGCTGCCCGAGCCGGTGAACCGCCGTTTGCGCGGGAAGCTGGCAGGCGGCGGCGTTTGAGGCAGAGCACGTTCCACTGCGCCTCGACTACTCGTCGGGCGAGGAACGCGTCAATAGGATGGAGGAGCAGCACCGATGGCGGCAACGACTGAGGACCCCCAAGCTACGGTCGACAGGTTCGTGAACGCGCTCGTTGAGGGAAGGCTCGACGACGCCCGGCCGCTGCTGCACGACGACTTCGTCGTCTACGAAGCGGGCGGCCTACCGTTTAGCGGCGAATATTACGGCCCGCAAGGCTTTTTCGAGCTTTTTGAGAAGATAAGCGAGAGCCTGGACCTCGCGCTGGACCCGCACATCCAGTATCTGTCCACAGGCGACACAGTTGCGATGCGCAGTCGGCTGAAATTCATCGCGCGGGCCTCGGGCAAAAGCGTCGAGATTGGTTTGGTCGAGATCTACCGCCTCCGCGATGGATTGATCGTGGGGCTCGACGTGTATTACAAAAATCCATCGGCGGTCGCGGCGCTACTTGCCGTGTAAATCGGTGACGCTCGTCCGCTCGTTTGACCGCGGTCAGAAAACGATGGTCTGGTTGTCGTGCACGATAACTCGGTCTTGACAGTGCCAGAGCACCGCACGGGAGAGCACCGCCCGCTCCACGTCTGCGCCGACGCGTATCAGGTCCTCGACGGTGTGCGTGTGGTCGACACGGACGACGTCCTGTTCGATGATCGGCCCCTCGTCGAGCACTTCGGTGACGTAGTGGGCGGTCGCGCCGACCAGCTTGACGCCGCGTTCTCGTGCTCGCTTATAGGGGGATGCGCCGACGAATGCCGGCAGGAACGAGTGATGGATGTTGATCAGCGGGCAGCCGACTCCGTCCAGGAACGTCGGAGTCAGTATTTGCATGTAGCGAGCCAGCACCACCAAATCCACATTGCCGCTGAGCAACTGAAGCTGGCGCTGTTCGGCCTCGGCGCGGGTATCGCGGGTGGCCGGGATATGTATGAACGGCACACCGAAGGGCCGTACACGCTCGGCCAGATCAGGGTGATTGGAGATCACCATGGCTACTGACATCTGAAGTTCGCCGCGACGGTTGCGCCACAACAGATCTAGCAAGCAGTGGTCCTCCTTCGACGCCATGATTGCGACCCGCTTGGGCTTGGCGGCCTCGGTAAACCGGTAGTCGATAGTGAATTTGTCGGCCACGGTGCTGGCGAACTCGCGTTCCAGCCCGTCGATGGCGGCGGTCAGGCCCGGCAGGTGAAAGATCGCGCGCTGCAGAAATGTCCCGTCCTCCGGCGCGGTGGAGTGCTGGTCCAGGGAAATGATGTTGGCGCCGGCCCGAGTCAAGAAGGTGCTCACCGCGGCGATCAGCCCAGGGCGGTCGTGGCAGCGAAGCAGCAGGCGGCCGATGTCGGCAGGCAGCAGCGGACCGGCAGGTGGCTGCGGGTATTTTTCAGGCTCTGTCGGTGTTGGCACCTTTGATCATGGCTTTCTTTGCCGGTAGGTCCCACGGGGATCGCGGAATCTCAAATTTCCGCGCGCCACGATACCGCCCATCGTCGCAACCATCGGAATGTCCCCCGGTGGCCACCAGCCGGAGAGCGGCCGGTATCAGCCGCGTGTGCCTCCACAGACAACTCGTAGGCCAGCCCAACGGAGCGCGACTTCGACGGTTGGCCGATCGCTCGCGCGAACAGCGATGTAGCGGGCGAGCATCACCGAATCCGCATTGCCGCTTAGCAACTGAAGCTGGGCTCGAGCGGTTGGCCGGGCCGCTTCGCCGTGCTGTTAATGGGAATGCTCGCTGTGATCGTGGTGACCGTGCTCCGCATCAGGGGGGCCACCCATCATGCGCACCATCGGGAGTCCTCCCGAACTGATGAAGCGGAACACCAGCAGTGCCGCGATGACGAGGAAGACGATGTTGAGCCAGCTGGTGTAGTTCCACGAGATGCCGGCCTGCATGACCGTCGCATTTCGCTGGGCAGGGATGAGATTCGCTGTGCCGAATATGAGTTCGACGAGGTATCCGGCGCCGACCATCGCGGCGTAGAAGGTGCCCAGCAGCGTCAGCATCATTCTGGTTCCGTAGTACTTGCGGTAGATATTCAAGATCGGCAGGATCAGCAGGTCGGCGTAGATGAATGCGATGACACCGCCGAAGCTGATCCCTCCGTTCCACAGCACCGCGGCCAGTGGCACATTGCCGATTGAGCAGACGAAGGACACGATCGCCACGGCGGGTCCCACGATCGGTCCCCACAGCGGGGACCAGCCCGGATAATCAGCCAAAAAGAAGCTCTGCCAAAACGTTTGGGGCACCCACGCGGCGATGGCACCCGCGATCAACAGCCCGAGAACGAGGTCGCGCAGGATCGCCAACCACTCCATGACGAACACCTGCGAGACCGAGGTAAAGCCCTGCGGGGAAAACAGCCGCCGCCAAAATGACCCTTCGCCTTTGATGGACATGTCCATGGCGGCGTGGCCTTCCATCGAGCCGGCCAATCCGCGCTCGGCCTGTTCGCGGGCGGCATCGATGAGCCGGGAGCGCACGAACAGCCGGAACAATATGGCCAGTGCGACGATCATCAGCGGGCCACCGACGAACTCCGCGGCGGTGAACTGCCAGCCCATGAGTAGAGCCAGGATGATGCCCAACTCCACCACGAGGTTGGTCGAGCCGATCTCGAATGCCATGGCGGCGGTGAAGTTGGCACCTTTGCGGAAAAGGGACCGGGCCAAGGCCACGGCGGCATACGAGCACGACGACGATGCCGCTCCCAGCCCGGCCGCCACTGCCAGGGTGCGTGGCCGGTCGTCGCCCATCAGGGCAACGATTGTCGAGCGCCGCACCACGGCCTGCACCACTGCCGACAGGGCGAAGCCCAGAATCAGCGCCCACAGGATTTCCCACGTCATTGACCCCGCCAGTGCCAAGGCGTGTCCGGCCGCTGCTAGCACTTTGCCTGCCACTTGGTCCTCCGCTTCGGTATTCCTCTCAGCGATCGCACGGGCGAGGGTTCGGGCCGCACAGCCCACCCCCGCCGCGCGGTAGAATATACCCTATAGGGGTATATATCAAGATGGGTACGCACAGCATCGGATGCGAGGAAGCCGGTAGCTGAGACTTTCTAACAAATCGGCCTGAATCCCGCATTCTTAGCCCACTGCCAGGAGTTGTTGCTAGGCTACGGCCATTGTCGTCATAATCCTCGGGGCCTCTTACGCGACATCGATGCGTTCATCCTGAAGCACATCTGCTTTCGATCGAACCGGCCGCAATACCCCGCGCAAAGAATGAGGTAACTGCTGTGGGAGATCCGTCCTTCGATCCGGTTGCGGTGATCGGCATGGCTTGCCGGCTGCCCGGCGGCATCGACTCCCCCGAGCTGCTGTGGGAGGCATTGCTGCGGGGAGACGACTTGATCACCGAGATACCGGCGGAACGGTGGGACGCCGAGGAGTACTACGACCCTGAGCTGGGTGTGCCGCGTAGGTCGGTGTCGCGATGGGGCGGGTTCCTCGACGACGTGTTTGGTTTCGACGCCGCGTTCTTCGGTTTCGGCGAGCGCGAGGCGGCCGCGATCGATCCCCAACACCGCTTGTTGCTCGAGACCTCGTGGGAGGCCATCGAACATTCTGGTCGCGCGCCGGCGTCGCTCGCCGGTTCGTCAACGGGTGTGTTCGCCGGGTTGTGCCACGACGACTACGAGATCGTCAGCTTCGACCGGGGGGTCATGCATGACGCATACGGGTTCCCCGGCACCACAGCCAGCATGGCTTCCGGGCGAATTGCCTACTGGTTGGGGCTGCGTGGTCCGGCGTTGACGGTGGACTCAGCGTGTTCGACCGGTCTGCTCACTGTGCACTTGGCGTGTCACAGCCTGCACCGAGGCGAGAGCGACCTTGCCGTGGCCGGGGCTTCCGTCGTGATGTTGTCACCCGAGCTCAATGCCTCGGGGTCGGCGCTGGGCATGTACTCTCCCCGCGGGCGGTGCCGCCCCTTTGACGTCGAAGCGGACGGGTTTGTGCGTTCCGAGGCATGCGCGGTAGTCGTGCTGAGGCGCCTGCCCGACGCCCTGGCAGACGGTGACCGGATCCTGGCTGTGGTGCGCGGCACGGCGGCCAATCAGGATGGCCGCACCAAGACCATCACCAGACCGTCGTTGGAGGCGCAGACCGAGGTGGCACGGGCGGCGGTGGCGACGGCGGGCGTCGACGCCTCGACCGTCGGCCTGGTGGAGGCCCACGGCACCGGTACACCGGTCGGTGACCCGATCGAATTCGGCAGCCTGTCGCAGGTATACGGCACAGGTGGCAACCCGTGTGCACTCGGCTCGGCGAAGAGCAACCTCGGACACACCGAGTGCGTGGCCGGCACGGTGGGATTGATCAAGGCGATCCTGTCGCTGCGGCACGGTGTGGTCCCACCGATGGTGCACTTCACCCGGCTGCCCGATGAGCTGGCGCAAATCGAAACGGGACTGTTCGTGCCACAAGCTGCGACGGCATGGCCGGCGCGACCCGGCCAGGAACTCCGACGGGCGGCCGTGTCGTCCTACGGTGTGAGCGGAACGAACGTGCACGCAATCGTGGAGCAAGCTCCGGTGACCGTTGAGGATGCCGCATCGGGCGGGTCCGACGGTCCAATGCTGTTTGCA
>Ga0209040_10000883_pt1 | contig 23396 bp, 24 predicted proteins | sample BogFormECP12_OM3_FD_188240 | JGI IMG/M metagenome (GOLD analysis project Ga0209040, IMG submission 188240) | Bog forest soil microbial communities from Calvert Island, British Columbia, Canada - ECP12_OM3 (SPAdes) (version 2) | ecosystem: Environmental > Aquatic > Freshwater > Wetlands > Bog ... | reverse complement strand
GTTGGTTGACCGGGAGACCTGGATCGGCGTCTACGATACTTATCAGGAGATCAAGGCCGTGATCGCCTACTTGCGCATCATCGCCGACCCGCCCTACTCCCTCCAACCAGCTCAGTAACCTTCCGGCAGCAGCACCAGAACTCAGCCCTTAGGAGTTTGCCTTTGCAGTGAACTTCCAGCTTCCAATGCGCCAGTTGAACGAGGGGAAATGCCGGTGACGCATCCTTCGCCTTTCTGTACGAACCAAATCTTACTGACTCCCCCGAAGTCGTACATTACTACTGACCACCTCGAACGCCGTTTCTTGCCAACTTCCGAACATCCTACGATTCGGCCAGAGGTATCATCCTAGGCCTTGTTTCCGGCCCACTGAAAAGATAATCAAGAGGTGTACAGCCGTTTGTGGATGAGTTCCGTGTAGCCGACAAACCTTCAATTATTCAGGAATGCATTGGATTCTTCTGCTTGACACATAGCCTTTTGGCTATGTATTATGCTGCGCCATGCGGCATGATCGGCACGATGGGATATTTCGAGCGGTGGCCGACCCCACGCGTAGAAGCATTCTTGAGCGGCTTCAGCAGCGCGAGCTTACAGTGCTTGAGCTCTGCGAGCCGTTTCGGATCACCCAGCCTTCGCTCTCAAAGCATTTGGCGGTCCTGAGGCGCAGCGGTCTGATCGTCGCCCGGCGTTCAGGCCGCCATCGCTATTACCGACTCGATCCCAAGCCGCTCGAGCAGGTCGCCGCATGGGCCTCACAGTTCCGCGACGTCAGAGATCGTTCCGGACACGTCTGGCGTTTGTCGCAAATCTATCAGCGAAAGGACACATGACATGGCCATCCTCGGAGGAAGACCAAACAATCGGCAAGTAGTTCCTTATCTCATGGTGCGCGACGGCCGCGCCGCGCTCGAGTTTTATCAGAAAGCGTTCGGTGCACAGGTTCTCTACCAGGCACCTATGCCGGGCATGCCCGGCATCTTCGCGCAGTTCAAGATCGGCGAATCGTATCTCCAACTCACCGACATGCCCGGATTCGATCCGAAGGGTCCGCGCTCGCCCGAAACGCTGGGTGGCACAAGTGTGGTGCTGGAAATGTATGTCGACGATGTCGATAAGAGCTTTGCCCAAGCTGTCCAACTAGGCGGGACATCGTTGCTTCCACCGACAGACATGTTTTTTGGCGATCGCTATTGCTGGGTGGGCGATCCTTGGGGACACGTCTGGGCGCTAGCAACGGTAAAAGAAACGCTCAACGAGGGCGAGGTGCAACGCCGCGCCGAAGAATTCATGTCGGCGAGGTCAAAGAAAAAATAAGTCGAACGCCGTTTCTCTAGCTTCCGTGCAACCGACCATTCGGGGTTCGGTCTACACGGTCGCGTTGGTTAGGACCTAGGACCGATGTGGCTGGATGCGATCGTCCAAAAGAGTGGCCCACGCGATAGATACTAGGTGGTCAGCGGTACGCTGCGGCCTGGATGCTGTATAGCTCCGAGTACGGACCGCTCTTGGCCATCAGCCAAGGGACGAAACACTCCTGGGTAGGAGAAAGTCATTTGAATTGGACTTAGTTAGGAATGTTCACAGTTGGTCCCTCTCGGGATTTGGCCCGGATCACGGAGTATCCTCCGCGAACGCCGCTTGTGATCCGTGCGGGGCACTGTTTCGATTACGCAACCAGTGTCGTGTCGTGTCGTGTCGTTGACACATTCTACCAGCGGTCCTATACTCCGCCCACCTCGAACCAACTGAAGACCTTTCGCCCGGAGCGCCTCATGCACACTCACCATTTCCAAAACAAATTTGCAATCACGTTGGTCATCTTCGGCATTGCATCGGCGCTTCTGCTCAGCGCTTTTACTCTGGCGGCTTGCGCCCAAGACGTGCCGAGGTATCAAGTTGACCCGTTCTGGCCATTGGAGCTGCCAAACAACTGGATCATCGGGCAAGTCGGCGGCTTAGCTGTCGATCGTGAGGACCACATCTGGGTTTTGCAACGACCGGCCTCGAACACGGTCGACGAGATCGGCGCTTCCCTTACACCGCCGCGTTCGCAATGCTGCATTGCTGCGCCGCCAGTCCTGGAGTTTGACCAGCAAGGACACCTGCTCCACTTTTGGGGTGGATCTGGCGAAGGATTTGACTGGCCGAAGACGGAACACGGGATTTATGTGGACCAGGATGAAAACGTCTGGATCGGGGGGAACGCGCCGACCGACCGCCATGTTCTGAAGTTCAAAAAGGATGGACATTTTCTGATGCAGATCGGGCGTCCCTCATCCGATCCGCCCGACAGCTTGCGCACGGACATCTTGGGGCGCCCGGCCGGCATCGAGGTGGATTCTAAAGCACACGAGGTGTACATCGCCGACGGTTATATGAACAAGCGAGTGATTGTGTTCGACTCGGAGACCGGCGCGTTCAAGAGGTTTTGGGGAGCTTATGGAAACCCTCCCAATGATACCGACCCCGGGGCGTACAATCCTGGCGCACCGCTCGATCAGCAATTTCGCAATCCGGTACATTGCGTTCACATCTCGCGAGATGGGCTTGTGTATGTCTGCGATCGAGTCAATGACCGGATGCAAGTGTTTACCAAGCAGGGGAAATTCGTCAAGGAGTTCACTCTGCGCCCCGAAACTCTGGGGATAGGTTCCGTATGGCAGTTCGCATTTTCGGCCGACAAGCAGCAAGAGTTTCTGCTGGTAGCCGACGGCGAAAACAACGTTATATGGACTCTCCGGCGAGACGATGGCGCCGTGCTGGGCCAGACAGGGCACAACGGCCGCAATGCCGGACAGTTCCATTGGCTTCACCAGCTAGTTTCTGATTCTCGCGGCGATCTCTATACAGGGGAAGTTGACACCGGCAAGAGACTTCAGAAATTCGTTCTGATGAACCGCGGGAAATTGCAGAAATAAAATGCAATTCAAACCGCTTTATTAGTTCTTCGCCCTTTGGCGGTCTCCAACTTAGAAACCTCCATTAATTTCGTCGCAGTTTCTCGGTTGCGTGCGCTCCATCAAGGTTCAGCTGTGAATTCAAGTGCTTTCGAAGGGCGGCGGGAAAGGGGCCGGGGGCCATGAGCAGGGAGTAGACTGTTTAGCCGGACGCAGGATATTGTAGTCATGTAGGGTAAGTGTGGATCTATATTATTTGGGACTGATCTGACTTTTCGCATTCCACAATCCACGAAGACCGAGCGATCCAGGAGCGATGTTTGAGGCGAGTTCTTTTTTTCACCGCAGCGGGGCTCATAACTCTGGCCTGGACAGGCATCCATGCAGTTGGTCAATCGCCGAATCGAGGGCAGTCGCAAAGGGTGCTGGTTCTGTATTCGGACGAGCGACTGGTGCCCGCTAATATCGACATCGATGAGGCCATCCACGCAACCTTCTTCGCCAACAACAGCGAACGGATCGAACTTTACAGCGAGTTTCTGGACGCAGCTCGTTTTCCGGGCGACGAACAGCGGCAACGGCAGCGAGTATCCAGCTCGGTGCGATGTCTGGCATCGAACTCGCCCAACGCCTCTCAGCCGAGGGCGGACACATTCCTGTCATCTTCATCACCGCTCACGACGACCCCGAAGCTCGCGCAGAAGCCGAAGCCGTGGGTTGCGTGGCCTATTTCCGTAAGACTGCTCCCGGTTCCGAAGTGCTTGAAGTCATTCGGAGGGTAGCCGCATGAACCGCGAGTCGATGTAGGGCCGGATGAGAACAAACCAAAAGAAGGTGTGAAAACTCATGACCAAAAGACCAATTCAATCTAAATTCTTCCTGGGCTGGACAGCCCAAGCTCTCCTAGCGGTGTTGTGCGCACTTCTCCTCACGCCGGGCGATACGTTGCTGTATGCGCAGCAGGAAGCTGCGCCACTAGAGCAAATTCCCAACGATCAATTGGATTCGCTGGTCGCGCCGATTGCGCTTTATCCCGATCCACTCTTGAGTCAGGTGTTGGTGGCTTCGACCTATCCCCTGGAAATCGTTCAGTTGCAGCAGTGGTTGCAGAAGAACGCCAGCCTTAAGGGCGAGGAACTCAGAAAGGCCGTCGAGCAGCAGGACTGGGACCCCAGCATTCAGGCCATGGCTGCACTGCCAGACGTGGCCAAGCGATTGGCGGACGATATTAAGTGGACGACAGATCTAGGGAATGCCTTCCTCGCGCAGCAGAACGATGTCATGGACGCAGTGCAACGCATGCGCACGAAGGCAAAGGACGCCGGAAATTTGAAGTCCAACGACCAAATGAGAGTGGAAACAAAGGTTGTCGATACCCAAACCGTCGTGATCATCGAGCAGGCCAATCCACAGGTCGTATACGTACCCTCTTACAACCCCGTCGTGGTTTACGGGCCGCCCATATACCCGTATCCGCCGATTTACTATCCGCCACCGGGATATTATGCAGGTGCGGTCATTGGATTTGGCGTGGGCATTGCGATCGGTGCAGCTTGGGGCGGTGGTTGGGGATACGGCTGCGGATGGGGGCATGGCCACAACAACATCAATATCAACGTCAACAACAATTACATCAGCCATTACAACAAGATGAACATCAACAATGTAAATCGCAACGGGAACAACAACTGGCAACACAATCCTCAGCACCGCGGCGGCGCTCCTTATTCCAACAAGGCCACGGCGAATAAGTACGGTGGCACCGCTCGTGGAGATTCCATGTCCACGCGGCAGGCCAACGCGCGGCAGCAACAAGGAGCCGGGAACCGGCCGCAAGCCAGCGCGAATAACCGAGGCGGCAACGCGGCAAACAGGCCCAGTGCGAATTCTGCCAATCGACCGAGCAACCCGAGTGCAAACCGTAGCGGCGCAGGCGGAAACAACGTCGGCAATCGCCAGGTTTCGACTAACAACGCCTCGAGGAACACGAGTGCGTTCGGAGGATCGTCCAGCAAAGCCAGCGCGCAAGCCAGCAGTGCACGGGGTAGTTCCAGCATGAGTTCTTCTCGTGGTGGTGGCAGCGCCCGCTCCGGCGGCGGACGGAGGCGGTAATCAGACCATGAACAAGGAAAAATATATGAACTCCCCAAAAATCAATCCTCTCTCGCTCAAAATTCTCTTGATCTTGTTTGGAATCGCCGCGTGTTGGGTTTTGCCAACCACGCTACTCGCTGCTCCGCAATCGAAGCCGGCCACAACTGTTCCGGCGCAGCCGCCACAGAAAACGTTTGACACCGCGGAGCAGGCCGCGGATGCCATGGTCCTTGCGGTCAAAAACGACGACGTGCCCGCCTTGCTAGAAATCTTCGGACCCGCCGGCAAGGATTTCGTCGACACCAGTGACGACGTGCAGGACAAGAATTCACGTGCGGAGTTTGCCGCCCTGGCGCAGGAGAAGATGCACGTCGATACCGATCCTCACAACCCAAACCGCGCGATCCTCTCGGTAGGCAACGAGGATTGGCCCTTACCTGTTCCTCTCGTCAAGCAAGGCGGTAAGTGGCATTTCGACTCGAAGGCCGGACGTACGGAAATTCTTGACCGGCAGATCGGGGCCAATGAATTGGACGCTATCACCATTTGTCGCGGCTTCGTGGAAGCTCAGATGGAGTATGCGGAGCAGGTTCACGACAACTCCGGAGTGAATCAATACGCACAGCGAATCATTAGCACGCCTGGAAGGCAGGATGGGTTGGCTTGGCAAAACTCCGACGGCAGTTGGGGAGGCCCGATCGGAGAGGCAGTAGCGAAGGCACTTGAGGAAGGCTACGTGGATAAGACAAAGCCCTTCCACGGCTACTACTTCAAAGTTCTCAAAGGACAAGGTCCCGCAGCGCCTCTCGGCCAACTCGATTACGTCATTGAGGGAGCAATGATCGGCGGTTTTGCGCTGGTTGCCGTGCCTGCCGACTATCGCGTCTCCGGTGTGATGACCTTCATGGTCAGCTACGACGGAGTCGTTTACCAGAAGGACCTGGGACCAGACTCTCTCAGCATCGTCAAGAAAATGGATCGCTACAACCCGGATAAGACGTGGCACAGCACGAATGACGAAGAGTGATGCGTGTTTGGGCTAATGACTGGATGAATATATGACCACCCCCTCGCCCTTTCGGGAACCGCCCGACTTCTCGCTGGTTTTGGGCGGCCCCTTATATCAGCTGTACCAGAAGACATACTTGTCCGGTCCGATTCTTGAGTTGCTAAAGCGCCGAATTCTGTTTTTCTCGCTGATCACCTGGGTACCGTTGCTCTTACTTTGCGCGTTTAGCGGGCAATTGTTTAGCGATGGCCATCTCGGATTTCTCCGTGATCTGGAGACGCATGTACGCTTCCTCGTCGCGCTGCCAACTCTGATTCTCGCCGAACTAGTCGTGCACAAGCGCACCCGTGCCGTGGTGAAACGCTTTGTAGAGGGCCGAATCGTTACTCCCGAGGATATGCCCAGATTCCATGCCGCCATCGAAGGTGCTCTGCGCGTGCGTGACTCAGTGCCCTTGGAGCTCGCTCTGCTGGTGTTCGTTTACACCGCCGGCCACTGGGTCTGGCTCCACAAGGTCGCCTCTTTGGGGACCACTTGGTATGGTCTTTCCGATGCAAGCGGCTTCCACCTCACTCTTGTAGGTTATTGGAACGCTTTTGTCAGCGTCCCGATCTTTCAATTCATCTTGTTGCGCTGGTATTTTCGTACGCTGATTTGGTTCTGGCTTCTTTGGCGGATTTCAAGATTGAACCTACGCCTTTTGGCGGCTCATCCTGACCGTGCGGGTGGAATCGGATTCCTCGGCAGAAGTAGTTATGCCTTCTCTCCTTTGCTCTTCGCGCAAGGAGCGCTGCTGTCGGGAATAATCGCCAGCCGTGTTCTCTATGAAGGGCAGAAACTGACTTCCTTCAAAATAACGATAGCCGCTTTAATCGGTTTCTTCGTTGTGATGATTCTCGGACCTCTCGCGATGTTTTCACCCCAACTCGCTCGAGCCAAACGGAACGGTCTTGCTAGGTATGGGAATCTGGCAAACAGATATGTGACTGAGTTCGACGAAAAATGGCTATACAGCGACACAAATGCTGAGCCGGTTCTGGGGACTGCCGACATTCAATCCTTGGCCGACCTTGGCAATAGTTATGCCAGCGTCCGCGAAATGCAGCTCGTGCCCTTTGGAGTTCGTGACATTACCCGTCTCGCCGCTGCCACAGCCGTACCGCTTCTTCCTTTGCTTCTCACGATCATGCCACTGGACGAACTGGTCGTGAGGATCATTAAGATCATTTTCTAAGTGGCGGTCGCGAGATAAACCATTTGCCTGAGGTACGGATCATGCGAACTAGATTCTTCTATGCGCGCATTCACATTTCATTAATCCTCGGATTGTTCGTGGTCACGGCTACCTGCCTGGCAAAAGTTACGCGGCACGACACAATCATTATGAAGAACGGTGATCGACTTACTGGCGAAGTCAAGAGACTAGAGCAAGGCATTCTCTACATCGAGACAGATTATTTCTCCGGAGCCGTAGGGGTTGACTGGCTGCAGGTGGACAAGGTCGAGAGCAGAGCAAATTTCCAGGTCGTCTTAAATGATGGCAAGAGGTTGACCGGAACTATCTCAAAAGAAAAAAAGGAGTCGGCAGCGGGCAAGGATTTTGAGGTGCATGCGCCTGGTGGTGATGTGCCGATTTCAGGCGCTGACGTTGTCGAAATCAATTCACAGAAACAAAACTTCTGGCGACAACTAAAGGGGAGCATCGATTTCGGATATAACTTCACGAGTGGCAACAACCAGTCTTCTCTGAGTACGGCTGCAAACGCAGAGTATGTTGCTGCACACTGGGCTGCTGGAGCGTCCTACAATGCTTCTTTCAACGGTCAATCTGGCGGAACAACGACCAACTTATTTGAAGTGCAGGGATTTGGAGAACGTTTCCTGAACCGCAATTCCTACCTTCTTGGCTTATCCGATTTCCTGCATAGCTCCCAGCAGGATCTTGTTCTGCGCACGACCCTAGGCGGAGGATATGGTCGGTACTTCATAAGAACCAACCAAAACGTGCTGCGGTGGGTGATTGGTGCTGACTATACGCAAGCAAATTATCAATCCGGGCTCGTCCAGCCGACCCAGCAAAACGTCGAGCTATTGGTCGGCCTACAGTATCAACTCTTCCACTTCGATCGGTACTCGATGCAATCGCAGTTACTAATTTTTCCGGGTATGTCTGATTTTGGCCGCGTTCGACTAACGACCAGTGACATGTTTAGTGTTAAACTATCCAATAATTTCCACCTGAATTTTTCATTTTGGGACAACTTTGACAGTCGCCCTCCGCTGAATGCCAAGAAAAATGCCACGGGATTGAGCACTACCCTCGGCTGGAACTTCTAGTTGCAGGTGTGTCTTGCAATCTAAGCTTTATTTCGACCACGATGCTGTCGAGCGCCCGGAAGGGGTAACTAATGGTTCTCGAACGTTTGGTTGGGCAGTTTACGCTCGGCGATATCGCAATAACCTGCCTCGCCGACAAGCACAAATGTGAACCGGCGCCTATTGATTCGCCGGGCAGTGCCTCTGCAGGTCTCCATGTAGAGACCTGCCGCATTCTGACGCTGTAACCGAAGCAGCAGGAGACGACGCGGAAGAATTCGGCCAGACTCGGTTATTGAACACCGTTCGCGCCAATCAAGGCATGGTTGCTTCGTCACTACTAAAAGCGATTGTCGCAACTGTCCAGGAATATAGTGGTAGAGAACTTGCGGACGATCTGACACTCGTGGCCGATGTCGATGATTCCTTCCCTCGTCATGTGGCTTCTCGGGAAGAAACCGAGGACGCGCGAATATAGATTATTTGCCGGGTCATAACAAGGTAGACACTTGCTGGTTGCAGATGGCCCTACTCCGCGCGACAATTCTCCCTAGTAAATCTTCCTGTGCCCCAGTTTGATGAAAATGCATTTTCCTAATCGGCGTAAGTATTTCAGGCGGCAAGGTATCCCTGTCTTCTGCCTGCTTGTGCCCATATTTGTTCACCCCAATGTGGCCGCACAAGATGTTGCCGAAGCCGCGCGCCAGCAGCGGGCTCACAACTCGCAGTATCCGATTGCGCCCCACCACGTCTATACCGAGGATGACCTGAGGCGTCCGCGTATCCTCATCCCCGAAGATCAGAACCGGGCCGAGGCGCGGCGGGAATCCTCGCCTGCGCCCGCCTCGTCGAACCTCTCGCCTCTTGACGTCGAGACGAACGCGCCATACACATCCCTGGGCGAAATTGCTCGCCGCTATCGCAATGAAAAAGCCGCACGCGAAGTTGCGGCAATGCTCAATAAAAAGCCCTCGTCATTTCCGTTGGAACTGCCCGATACGGCCCTTGCTGAAGCAAAAGGTTCGGTTCCTCTCTCGCGTGCGCCGCGGACGGTAGTGTCACCGGCAGTTGTCGCGACTTCGCCTGCACCATTTGAACGGTCCGCGGCGCATGCTCGTGTTTCCCCATTCCAGCCGCGCCCATGGATTGCATCAACGACTTTAAGTCCGTTGACGAGGGCTAATTCACCCGCGCGGGCTGCAACGGGCAATTTCATACGCATCCGGGTACGCTCAGGCGAATCCTGGTGGAAGCTGGCGCGGGAGTATCTGGGAAGCGGCTCACGCTGGCAAGAACTTGCCTCCCTGAATCCAAGCGTTGCTGATCATGCGGACTTCCTCGGCTGCGGGAGTACCATCGTGGTTCCAAACAACGGTGGTTCCCGCGCATCTCCTGTACCGGCGGTACCCGAGACGCTCACGGTCCATCGAGGAGATACCCTCTGGTCTCTTTCGCGTGTCCATTTTGGTCGCGGCTCCGATTGGCGGCGCCTCGCTCGCGACAATCCTCAGCTCTCCGATTATCTGCATCTCCTCGTCGGTTCCAAACTTCATCTGCCTCACTGACGCAAATTGTATGAATCTACTTTTGCCATGGCCCACCTACGCTACGGCCATTTCGAGGGAAGAAAGAATAGGATCAACGTTCACCGTAATGTAAGGGGATGCTGTCGCAACCTCCTTGTAAGTTATGTTGTCTTCACCCCTCAGATCTGTGTGAATCCAATTCCCATCCACGTAGTCTCCATCGCAAAGGGTCGAATTCGCCTGGTCAAAACGTCAACTTCTCCGGCTTGGTTACTCCTCGTATCGTGAACTCGCCGTCGAAGACGAATGGGTCATTGGCTGGCAATAGCCTGCTCTGAATGACTAAATCGCAAGTTTTTTAGATTATCCAGCTGGAGTAATGCTATTCACGACGGCCAAGGACTTCTCGGCCACGTGTGGCGGCAAGGTCACATAGTTCAGAGCGGGTGCGTACTTCTGTCCTCCAAGGAGGCACCAACGGAACAGTTCGCGGACTGCTGCGGCCGTTTTCGGATTCGGATAATTTTTCCGCAGCAGAATCCACGAGAACGTAACGACCGGATAGGAATCCGCACCGGCAGGATCAGGCACAAAAACCCTCAAATTCTCAGGCAATTCCGCGGACGCCAAGGCTGCTGCACAGCTATCTTCTGATGGCGGGATGTATCTCGCTTCTTTGTTCTCGAGTGCGGCAACGGTGAGATTAATCCGGCGAGCGAACTCGTATCCCACGTAGCCGATCGCACCCACAGACTTTTCTATCAAATCCGCAGCGCCCTCGTTACCCTTAGCGCGCATGGAGTTGCCAGGCCAATTGACGAGGGTGGCGGGCCCGAACTGACTGCGCCACGTATCGCTGATGGCATCGAGGTTTCGGGTAAAGGCGTAGGTTGTTCCACTCGCGTCCTGCCGTACAACCGTTACGATGCTCAGATTGGGCAATTTGACGCCGGGATTGCTCTCGGCGATAAGGGGATCATTCCAATTCTTGATTTCACCAAGGAATATTCCACTGTACGCACGGCGCGATAACTTGAGTTGCGCCTGAACCCCTGGCAGATTGTAAGCAAGGGCGATACACCCCCCCGTCATAGGTACCATGAGCGCATTGTTGTCTGTCTGGGCGAGTTCAAAGTCCTGCATGGCAGCATCGCTCGCCCCGAAATCTACCCGGTCCTTCTCATCTATGTTCTTGCCGATAAACCGACGGATTCCCTCGCCGCTACCAACGGCACTATATTTGATAAAAGTCCCTGGATTCTCACCGTGGTAGGTCTCAAACCACACCTTGTATAAAGCAGAAGGGAAGGTCGCGCCGGCACCGTCCAGTTCAATACTTCCCGGGGGGAGCGGGGGTTCCACCGGCTTGCTCGTTGAGTCCGAGCAGCCCGCGACTAATACTGCGAGGAGCACTGGGGCAAGCGCACCCGCGAGTGCACCCAGTTTCCTTCGCAATTTCGCTAGACCCACCATTCCACTCCGGCTCCCTACTTTTGGCTCAGCTGAATTCGCCCCGGATGTAATCCTGGGTGTGTTTCTCTTTTGGATGTTCAAACATCTCCTTGGAATCACCAAACTCCACTAGATAACCCGTCCTGCCACCTTGTGTTGTGTCCACGTACAAAAAGCCCGTCTTGTCGGCCACGCGCTGCGCCTGCTGCAAGTTGTGAGTCACGATCGCGATCGTATAGCGGGTCTTTAGTTCGAGCATCAATTCTTCAATCTTGCGTGTGGCAATCGGGTCAAGGGCCGAGCAAGGTTCGTCCATCAGGAGTACTTCGGGATCCGTGGCCACGGCGCGGGCAATGCACAGCCGCTGTTGCTGCCCGCCGGACAAAGAAAGGCCGCTCGCGTGAAGCTTGTCCTTAACCTCATCCCACAGGACTGCGCGCTTCAGAGCCTGTTCCACTTTTTCGGCCTTATTCCCCTTGTAGTTGTTGATGCGCAATCCGAAGGCGACATTATTGAAGACGCTCGTCGCAAACGGGTTCGGCTGTTGAAAGACCATGCCGATGTACCGGCGCACAGCAACGGGATCTACTACGGGATCATAAATGTCCTTGCCGCGATAGCGGACATGGCCACTAAAGCGAAAGCCGCGCACTAGGTCATTCATCCGATTTAGGCACCGCAGCACCGTGCTTTTCCCACATCCGGAAGGCCCAATGAAGGCGGTAACAGCGTTCTTCTTGATGGGTATCACGGTATCGCGAACAGCCTTGAACGTTCCATAAAACAATTCTTTGATCTGGCAGTCTATGACGACTTCATCCTGCACCTGCGAATTCCCAGACGTGGGAAGGACAGGCCGATTGGGAACTACCCCGGGATCCATTCCTGTAGACATTGGCTTGCAATCTCCTATTGATCTATCTGCTGGCTCGAGAAACTCTTGCCGATCAGGTTTGTCACAAGGACGAGAAGTACAAGAACAAACGCGGCCGCCCATGCCAGTTCCCTTTGATTGGCAAAAGGCATCGCCGAAAAGTTATAAATGAGCACCGCCAAGGAGGCTGTTGGCTGCATAACATTCAGCCGTCCATTGCTGATAATCCAGTAATTGCTGAACAGGGCTGTGAACAGCAACGGCGCCGTCTCGCCGGCCGCGCGCGCCACCGCCAACATAATTCCCGTCAGGATGCCGGGCATTGCTGTGGGGAGCAAGACCATCAGGGCCGTCTGCGTGGTTGTTGCTCCGATACCGATCGAGGCTTCTTTCATTTTCGCCGGCACCATGGCAATGGCACTCTCTGAAGTCAAAATTATCGTCGGCAGCATCAGGATAGACAACGCGATCGCTCCCGCCACCGCAGAGTAACCTCCTGTTAGCAGGACAATCGCGCCATACGCAAAGACTCCCGCAAGAATGGAGGGAAACCCCGTTAGAATCTTCGCGGCGAACTGGACGGCCGACGCGAATTTATTTCGATTTGCTTGCGCCAGATAAACGCCGGTAAGAACCCCCAGCGGAACCGTAATCAAGGTCGCGATTCCGACCATGACAAGCGTTCCGACGATGGCATTTCCGAATCCTCCGCCATGCTCGAGCGGCGCCGGAGGCAGCTGGGTGAAAAGCGCGAGGCTGAGCTTTTTCCCGCCTCGCCATATCAGCATCCACAGAACAGCGAAAAGAGGGATTAACGCCAGAAACGTCATGAACGTGACGACCCAGCTGAGGAGAATGCTCAGGAACGTTCTTGGACGATACAGCGATAGCTCCAGCTCCGCAAAATCAAGGTCCTTGAACAGATCTTCCGTGTTCTCTTTTGCTTTGTTCGCGATCTCGCTCATTTCGCTTCCGCCTGTGCAACCGCACGCTCCAATATCACTGCACCGACAATATTCACCGCCAGGGTAATCCCCAGCAGGACGAGTGCCGCATACATGAGAACCGGGATTTCTCGACGGCCAGCCTCCGGGAAACTGTTCGCCAACAGTGCTGCCAGAGTGTTCGCTGGAGAAAACAGCGAGACGCTCAGGCGATTCGCATTTCCAACAAGCATGGCCAGCGCCATTGTTTCGCCGAGGGCCCGTCCGAACGCCAAAATAATCCCGCCGAATATTCCACGAGACGCGGTCGGGAGTATTACCCCAAGAATGGTTTCCCAGCGCGTGGCGCCCAGCCCGTACGCCGCCATTCGCAATTTCGATGGCACAGACACCAGTGCATCCCTGCTAATTGCCGTGATGGTTGGGAGGATCATGATGGACAAAACCAGAACGGCAGGGAAAACTCCGGGACCACTCAAGTCTGTTGAGAAAAACGGAACCCAACCCATCTGGCCGTGAAGCCAGTTACAAAGCGGACGAATCATGGGAATGACAACGAACAAACCCCATAAACCGTAAACGACGCTTGGAACAGCCGCCAAAAGCTCAATCATATTCTTCAGCAGTTGTTCCAATTTCTGCGGCAGTTTTCCCCACTGGGGATGAAAATGAATCCCAAATTTCTTCAATATGCCAAAGGCCACTTCTCCGAGAAAACCCTCGCTCAAAAAAAGGGCCGCGGCAATACCAAACGCCGACCCCAGTCCGAGTGCCAGAAGCGACGTATAGAGGGTGCCCCAGATCTCGGGCAGTATTGCGTACTTCTCCAGATTCGGATTCCAGACTCGGCCAGTTAAGAACGAGAGTCCATACTTCCGGAAGGCGGGCATTGCCGCGAAACCAATCTCAAAAACGAGCCATACCAGTAGTACGATCGTTAGCACCGCGAATGCGAAGCAAAGACTACGGAATACCACGTCACCCCATCGCTGAAAACCCGATGGTGGTCGCCAGATTTGACCCCGTGCCTGCACTTCCACTGGCTTTTCGATTCCGTTCGGAGCTGAAATTGAAGCCATCAAATGCCGATCCCTTTGCTACTTCGGTAAGTTCATCTAGCCCGCGAGCTGTCGCACGCCCTAGATGGCGTCTGCTGCAGCTTTCACCTTGATTGCGATTGCGTCCGGCAAGGGGATGTAACCAAGTGATTCGGAATCCTTTTGCCCCTCAGTCAGACTGTAATCGAGAAGGCCCTTGAGCGCTTCGAGCTTGCCCTTGTCGGCGTATTTCTTGTACAAGAGCATCCACGTAAAGGTCACGATCGGGTAAGCTTCCGGGCCCTCGGGATCGGAGACCCACACGATCATGTCAGGCGGCAGTTCTACCGAGGCCAGAGCGGCTGCACCTGAAGCGGCAGTCGCGACAACGAACTTGCCTGACTTGTTCTGTAATGCTGCGGTGCTCAGATTCTGACTGTGCGCGTAGCCGTATTCGATATAGCCGATCGAACCAGGAGTCGTCAGTATGCTCGCCGTGACTCCCTCGTTGCCTTTTGACTTGGTGCCCACGGGCCAGTTCGGCATGTTGTTCACGCCAATGGAGCTTTCGAAATCCTTGTTTATTGCGCTCAAATGCTTTGAGAACACAAAAGTCGTCCCGCTGCTATCAGCGCGGACAATAACGTTAATCGGGGTGGCTGGAAGCTTCGCTTCTGGGTTGGCTTTCGCGATGATTGGATCATTCCACTTGGTTATCTTTCCGCTGAAAATTCCAACATACGCTTCCCTGGTCAGCTTGAGAGCTGGCACTTCCTTTAGGTTGTAGGCGAGTACAATGCTACCCGCTGTCATCGGCAGCAACTGGACTCCGCCTTCTACCTTTGCGATATCCTCGGGTTTCATCGCCGCGTCACTGGCGGCAAAATCCACCGTTCGATCTATAAAGCTCTTCACCCCGCTGCCGCTACCCACCGACTGATAGTCGACCTGCACACTCTGGTGCGCCGTCGAATAGGTCTTGAACCACTTTAGATAGAGCGGTGCGGGAAAACTCGCGCCTGCTCCTTGCAATTTAACGAATTCAGAGTTCCCCCCTGAATTGCCGCCACAGGAAATTGCACACACTGCCATCATCAAAAGCAGAAACGCGCTTGAGATTCGTCCCAGAGTCATAGAAAGATTCCTAGCCTTGGTACCCGGTTCTAAACCTACTCTCGGTCCACGCGGAAACGTAGTTTTGGATAGGCTCGGGCTCCGTCAGATTTGAGGAACCAGGATCTTATGCAAAAGAAGTAGAACGTATGTTGCAACCAGATGAATGTTGGATGAAAGCGATGTTCATCCACCCCTGGCTCTCAGTGGCAAATTCTGCAAAAGATTTTAGTCGAGAGAACCCAGGTAACCTGATGTCTTGGGGCTACAGGATCGAAGTAGGTACCAGGACTGAGCGATGATGGCAGACAAGCGGCACTATTTGCGGTCGAAGATTGGCGCCATGCGACAAATTTTGATCGGGTGCTTGTCCCGAAGGTACGCTATCCACTTTGGTCAAGAAAAAGAGGCATCGTCACAGTGTGGCGAGGATACCCCGGCGGCATCATGCTAAAGAAGAGTGCCAGTCAATACCATTTTGGCGACACTGAAGTAAATGATGAGTCCGGTGACATCCACCAGAGTCGCCACAAACGGAGCCGACGCACTGGCGGGATCGAGGCCGCAGCGTCGCAGGATAAATGGCAACATCGATCCTGCGACAGTTCCAAAAGCGACCACGCCCAGAAGGCTGAGTGCGATGGTCATTCCCACCAAGAGGTAGTGTTGGCCATAGGTGTGTGCCACTGTTTGCCAGAGAACAATCCTGAGAAATCCAATTGCCCCGAGCAAGCAGCCCAAAGCAACCCCGGCCGTCAGTTCTCGGCCAGCCACGCGCCACCAGTCTTTGAGGCGCAGTTCTCCCAAGGCCATGGCGCGAATGATCAGGGTCGTGGCCTGGGATCCGGAGTTACCTCCGCTGCTGATGAGCAGCGGGATGAATAAAGCGAGAACGACCGCTTCCTCGATCTGATGCTCGTAATGTGCCATCGCCGTCGCTGTTAGCATTTCACCGAGGAACAGGATCACCAGCCATCCGGCACGCTTACGAAGCATGGCTAGGAAGCCCGTCTCAAGATAAGGCCCATCCAAAGCTTCCATACCACCGACCTTTTGGATGTCCTTTGTATCTTCTTCGCGCATTACGTCTAAAACATCGTCGGCTGTGACGATACCCTTCATGATGCCCAGCTCGTCAACGACAGGAATGGCCTGAATTCCGTGGACAGAAAGCAAGTGTGCAATTTGCTTTTGATCAGTCCTATCGGAAACCTTAAATATCTTGGTGGTCATGACGTCTGCAACCGTTTTGGACGGGTCCGCCTTTACAAGGTCTTTCAGCGAAACAACGCCAAGCAATACTTGCCGTTCATCTAGTACATAGGCGTAATAAATCGTTTCGACTTGACTCAACTGTTGTCGAAGGTAGGTGATGGCCTGGTCTATCGTTTGTTCTGGACGAAGGCGGGCGAAGCGGGGATTCATCAGGCCACCAGCTACGTCCTCGCGATAGTCGAGCAGCGCCTTGGTCTCCGTTCGGGTCATGTCGTCAAGAAGCCCCAAAAGATACTCGCGCTCGAGTTTGGGAGACTCCTGAATCAGGTCGGCGGCGTCGTCCGGCGCCAAGAGTCGTATAAACAACCGGCGCTCCCCCTCCGGCAGCGCAAGCACAAGACCAGCCTGCGACTTAGCGTCCAAAGCAAGAAAGAAATTGTCTATGTATTCGCTGGGTAGACCTTTGAATTTTACAACCCGTTCCGACTTACGGAGGTGAGGCCATTGGTCTAGTAGTTCGTCCGCTACGTTCAGATTAGTTTCGATCATCAGGTTTTTCTCCCGCCATGAATAAACTTCTTCCGCACACGCTAGAAACGAGAAAACTCAGAAATGGTAACTCAATTCAAATCCAACATTTTTCTTGAGGGCTGTTGTCTGGGTGAAGTGGTTCAGAGGAAACTCAACATAGGGAGATACGTTCCATTTTTGCTTGCGGTCTAATTCAACATCGAGGCCCAGCTTTAGAGTTTGCGCATACTTGCTAGCATTAAAGTCATAGTAGCTATCCCAGTCGATATACCCGCCGACGCGTTTGGCAAAAGCCTGGGCGAGGATCAACTCAGGTTCAATCTCGTTGCTGCCCGGAGGCCTTTGGATTGCTTGCACGGCCAGATTATATCCAAGTTGTCCACTCAATAACGTGTGAGGAGTGACCTGCGTGGAGAAACCCCACACCAGTTTGATGACAGTCTCGTCCTCGCCGATCAAGTGGCTTGAAGCTGAGGGTGCCGTAATCTCAATGCCTGCGGCATGCTCGAACTTTTCTCCTTTGCCGATCATGTCAATAAACTTCACCGTGATATCGCCAAGTCCGGTACTGTTCGGCTCACTGTTACCGCCGTTATAGAAGGAGAAAGGGAGTTCGATTTCAGCCGCCAGGCGGTGAGAGGGTCCGAAGGATTGTAGCCAGTCAACCCGGAAGCAGTCGCAACTGGACCCCCCATCGTACGTATCATGATCGTATGTGAACGAGAAGCGCGACTGAATAGAGATAATATTGCGTTCTTCGTCTGCCTGTACTAACACTGGGTTGTCGAGGGCCGTCTCCTGACGTGGTGTCGCATTTGACGAAGGCTGCGATCCTGAGGAGCTGTTATTCACCGGTTGCTGTTGAGAGATGGGCTGCGCCTGCGTATCGCTAGTTGGTGGAGCTTGGCCACGCGTCCATTGGGGTACGAATACGAGACACAAAAAGATACGAAGCAATATGGCTGGCCCCTGACTGTTCGCTACCGCTTCTGGCGATTCCGAGCCTTCCGTCAGCCAGCACACAAGTCGCGGAGCAATAGGATGTCGACCTCCTTCGGTGCGGCCTGAGGCCGTGGAACCAAGACACCTATGCTCGTATTCAATTGTTACGGATAGGTGACCAGAGAATTAATTACTTGCCGATGGCCGTAGCAACGCGATGTGGCATCGGACAACGCAACGCCCTTGGATTTTCAGGGGGATCTAGGACCTTCAAATTGCCCGTATAGGAAGGAAAAGTTGGTCCCGGAGGAGGGAGTCGAACCCACACGCCCGCGAAGGGCGGCAGATTTTGAGTCTGCTGCGTCTGCCAGTTCCGCCACTCCGGGATTGGAGTACAAACTACTGAATCCTAACATCTTTGACAATTTTTGTCTCTTCTTCGATTTCCGTTACTTTAGCTTGTCTATAACTTAACGGCGAGGATTCGATTTTTCCCTCTGCGTCAGACGGATCTTTTTCGCTGACGATGTTCTATCTGTCGAAGACCAGACCGGTCTTTTGGATCACATCCCAGGTGCCACGATAATCAGAGACAGGCTTCCCGTTGCGGGTAAACACAGACTCCTCTGGATTCTTGCCTACGACACAGGCAAGAGTTGCCGCGTCTCCTGGGTTAGATTCGCTTGCCGAGGCTCGCCATTTCTGGAAGTGCGCCGTAATCGTCGTTTCCTCGATGCGCCGCCAGCTAATTTTATTTGGATGTGTTCCCCAGCTTTGAATTGTCCATCTGCCATTTTCGGGGAGTTCGCCACAACAATCCTCCCCTCGTTCCACCTGAGGCCCCGCGTGGTTCTGCCTCTTTTGCTTTACAGAACCACGCGGACCCTTTTTGCGTCAGTCACCAATCGAGCGCTCAGCCCGTAGCTCTGGCCGCGACCTTCGCTTCGATCGCGTGACGGATTAAACGCTTAGTCCGTTCGACGAAGGCCAAATGGTCGGCGAGACAGCTCTCAAGCAGCACACCCACGCCATGGTGACCGGAAACATCGGCGGCCGCGACCAACGTAACGTATTCCGCCGTGCGCATGTGGCTCAAGTGATTGGCCTTTGCCAATACGAAGAGCCGCTTCGCCTCGGGTGATTGAATCTCCGCAAGCTCCCTACGGAAATCCTCGACGAATACATCGTGGAGCTTTCCGGTGACGCTGACCGGTTTCTCGCCGATCAATTTAAAGGCCTCATCCAGCTTCGCAAGGTCTTGCTGAGACACGAAAGCCCGGGCTTCGAGGGCCTCCTGTATTTCCGGATTCTGTGCCGCGTTGCCCAGTTCCTTGTAGATCGCTGCTGAACGCTCCGCGCCGTGTCGTACCTGGCTCAGAATCGCCACGAATAATTCCTTTGGATTCTTAACTGGCATAATTAATTTCTCCTTTACTTAACTTTTTGGTTCTTCTGTTTGTCTTGTTTCTGCTGCTGAGTTGCGCTGGTGCAACATTCACCGAGTGCAGACACCGCTTCTCAACAACGTTTCTGCAGCATGGCGAGTATGTTGACAATTGGCAGAACTACTAGGACTGTTGAAAAATTGTGATAATTCGAAAATCGGGGAATAGTCGGGTCGGATGTGAATTATTCAACACATCCTATTGTTTTTCACTTAGATCAACATCGCTCAGTCGGAAAAGGCAGGGGGCCACCAAATGAACAGAGTTTGTCGCGCTCTGGTTGATTCGAGGGAATCTCCCTGGACTGCTGATATCCTACGGGGAGTTTGCAATGGTGGCTTCTCACCACGTTAGGGACGTTGTGCGGCCTTGAATCCCGTGTCGTCCCTGTTTTAATTCTTTAGCTTATCTATAACCGTTCGATGAGCAAGAATGAGCAGCTGTCCCTAATGCTCTTCCACCGCTTTCTGCCAGCCAGAACCAGGATTATATTCCTTCATCTCTTTGGCAATGCTCGCGGTCTTCTTGCCCAGATTCTTTTCATAGACCACCGCATCGGGTCCCACAAGAAATGTCATCACCCCGGAGGATTGGTATTCTGCGGGATAGGCCACGAAAGCGAACCCCTCTGTCATCTTGCCATTCACGATGTAACTCTTCGCGCCACCCGGGCTATCCTTCCCCTGGCTCGACAGCAAGTGGAAGTAGTACCCTCGATAGGGCACCTGTTCCTCTCCATGGCTTTTGGCGTACTCCTCCGCGACCGCCCAGGCCACTAATGGTCCACTCGGGCTCTGTGGTTCGCCTTCCGCCACTTTCCAGTACAGCCCATCTTTCTTCCCTTCATCACTGAAGATCTTCTGCGCGTACTCATTGTGTTCTTGGGCAAAGTATTCTTTTTCCGCAGCCACCAGCTCCTGGCAAATTCGGATGGCCGACTCCTCGTTCCAGCCAATTCGACGGAATAAAATTTCCTTCCTCCCTCTGTCCGTATCGAAATACCAGAGGCTGCCCTTGTTGACCAGAGGTATCGGATATGGCCAGTTATGGGGCCCGATATACAACGTTATCGTTCCGTCCGGCTCTTTCACCAGTCGGTTCATTTCCTGATATCTCTTTGCGAAATTGGCGCGGTTCTGCACATCCTCCTGTTCGTCTCCCGAAGAAACGATTTGCTTTCCGTCCGGTCCGAACAATTCGAGCAACGCCCTTTCGTCGTTGTTCTGTGCTGCTGTGAACAACGCATGGCTTGCTTCCTCCGGTGTCGAAAATGCTTTCTGACCCTTTTGCTGCGACTGCGCGCATACGGCGAAACTAGCCATCCCAAGCGCTGCGGTCGCGGTTAGTTTCATAAGGTTGGCCCGATGAGATTTGTCAAACTGCCATTTCACTCGCCACATGCGGACGCCCTCCAATTCTAATTTCGCAACTCGTCAGTCAGACCGGACTCGCCATCAATGGTGTGCGCCACCCGGGTGTCCCCCACCGCCATGTGAGCCTCCCGTGCTCGCACTTCCTCGTGCCGAATAGCTCCTCGACTCTCCCCCGTGATCATAGCCGCTGAATGCCCCGGACTTCACTCCACTCTGTGTGTGGGGTTGCGAGACTGAACCTCGAGGATCAACGTAGCCTCGAGCTGCGTGTGTATCGCCTTCAAAAGGCTTTGGCGTTCCCCCCGGGCGGTTGTACACGTTGCCTTGCGCCCCTTTGTACCCTACTCGGCTGGGCGCACTGGGTCCACCATGCCCGCCCCGGTAGTACACATTGCGGTTGTAAAAGGTCCTGCTTTGTGAGTAATACCTCGAATGGTTGTAAACGATCACTCGATTATGCCAATCGGATCCCCAATGCGACCATCCCCATCCAAATCCCGCGTAGAACCCAAGTCCAAATCCAATTCCAAACGATAAATACGGCCCGCCGTACCAGATCCCGGGATAGGGATACCATCCTGGCCACGCCATGATCGGCCCCCCGTACACCACCCAAGGATTATAGGCAGGGACGTAAACCACATCGGGAGCAGCGGGCTGAATGACAATCGCTGGACCTTCTGTCGTAACGGTTTGCTGGGGCGTGGTCTTCAGGTTGCCCGCCGCTTCCGCTTTCTGTCGCATTACTTGAATGGCATCCATCACGTCCTGTTCCTGATTGTAGTAAGCGTCGCCCAGCGACGAAGCCCAGGACAGATTTTTGTCCATGTTTCCTAAAACGGATGGAAATGCCGTTAGCGCCTTGACGCTCTGGTCCCATTGCATTTGGTCCACGGCTTGTCCCAACGCCTCGCCCTTTAAATCAGAATGCGCCTGCACCCACCGGTCCGCCTCCACCACTTCCTCCGGAAATGTCGACGCCGCCAAGATTTGCGCCACCAGTGAATCTGGGTAGAGGGCAATCGGTGCTACTAACCGTTGCAGTTGCTCGGGTGTCTGCGTTGCATAGGGTGCTCCTTGCGGAGTCTCGGCTGGCGCGGCCTCGCCTTGTGAAGCCGACATGTTCTGAGGGCAAGTGGCGATCAAAAGCGCCAAAGATAACAAGAAAACCAAAACCCGCTTGCCCAAGTGCTGTAGTGAAAAACCTGCGGCTCGTTCGACAATGCTCATCTTCTCGAACCTCCTTTGCGCCTGAAATCGCTTGAGGCCCCCGTAATCATAGCTGAAGAATTCAGGATTTCCATTGCCTCTTTTTGGAGCATAACAACAGTCATGGCAGGCAGTAACAGGGTAACAGGCACGAGACTTGTCGAAGCGCAGGGGGCGGGGTAGAGTGCTGGGCGAACGATCGAGGGACTATGTCTCCTGGAGGGGCGGAGAGCGGGGCTGAGGAACGGGTGGGAATCGGCTTCTGGGCGCTGATTGCCACCCAGTTTCAGGGGGCTTTTAGCGACAATGCGTTTAAATGGCTGGTTAGTTTTCTGGTGCTGGAATCGGCTGCGACCAAAGAGTATCGTGATTTTCTGTTTGTCCTGATCGTGCCGATGGTGTTTGCCGTTCCCTTCCTGGTGTTCTCTATTCCCGGTGGATTTTTTGCGGATCGCTTCAGCAAGCGCAGCGTGACGATTTGGACGAAGATTCTGGAAGTGGTGGTGATGTGCGGCGCGACGTACGCACTGTGGATGAACCGGCTCGACCTAGCCGCGATTGCGCTATTTTTTGCGTGCATGCAGGGAGCGATTTTCGGTCCATCAAAATATGGATTGATGCCGGAACTGTTGCCAACAAGTCGGTTGAGCTGGGGCAACGGCGTGATTGAACTCTGGACACTACTAGCTGCGATCTTCGGGACACTGGCCGGCGGATTTCTGGCGCATCACAATCGCGGCCAGCAAGTTTGGTCTGGATTATTTTTGCTGGGTTTGTCGATTGTGGGACTTTGCACCAGTTTTGGAATTACTTTGGTGCCTGCGGCGGATCCGGGACGGACATTTTCCTGGAACTGGGCAAACGAGTTCGTCGAAGAAATTCAGCGGATGCGCCAGGACGCAATTTTGTGGGTCGCGGTGATCGCCAATACGTTTTTCTGGTTTTTGGGAGCGATCCTGCTGCTGAACATTGTTTTGTACGCGACCGATATCTTGCAGGTCGATGAGTCGCATAGCAGTTATTTGATGGCAGCGCTCAGTTTGGGAATTGGCGCGGGAAGTTTTATCGCAGGATATGCCTCGGGGCGAACGATTGAGATGGGGATGATTTTGCCGGGATTAGCGGGAATCGTGCTGTTGACTGCGTCGCTTTCTGTGCCGGGATTGAGCTATCGAGCGGTGTTGCTGCTGCTGGCAGGATTGGGAGTTTGCGCCGGGTTTTTTGTGGTGCCGGTGAACGCGTTGATCCAGAAGCGACCGCGGCCAGAGCATCGGGGGCGCGTCATTGGAGCTGCAAACCTGCTTTCCTTTGGTGGAATTGCTCTGCAGCCGCTGGTGCAGTACACCATGCTGAGGCTGGGGCATCCGGACGCGATGCACGTGTTTTTGATCTGCGCGGGGGGATCGGTGCTCGTAG